>SDBU01001589.1_pt1 | contig 31931 bp, 71 predicted proteins | sample 2277071 | NCBI WGS metagenome assembly SDBU01 (sample SAMN10397929, study PRJNA504765) | marine sediment metagenome | isolation source: marine sediment core GS08_GC12, 126 cmbsf | place: Arctic Ocean: Gakkel Ridge, Loki's castle | collected 2008 | reverse complement strand
GGATACTTCTGACGTTAAGGATATGGATAAGGATAAGGATAAGGATGAGGAAGAGGAAATGGACGAAGATGAATATAAGAAAAAGGATAAAAAAGATACAAAAGATACTATTGAAATTTGCTCTAAGGAATTTGATATGCTTAAAGAGAAAGCTGAGCGTTTAGATACTATTGAGGCTGAACTGGAAACAGAAAAAGCTTCAAAAGAGGAACTTCAAAATAAAATGGATACAATTGAATCAAAAGTTAACACCATTTTCGAAGAACGGGAGAAAGAATTGGAAGTCAAAAGAATCGCAACAATCAAAAAACTCTCAACTGATTTTGATGTTCCTGAAGAGGAACTTAAGGATAAATCAATTGAGAGACTCGAAGAAGATATGAAACTCTTAGATTTAGCCATTAAGAAAAACGTTGAAGAGGAAGAGATTATAGAATTTGATTTCGATGATGTTGAAACCGACTTTGGAAGACGGGTGAAGGCTCTCGATGATGCCTATAAAATCAAGACGGTGAAAGTTTAAATGGTCGATCTAGGAACAACTTTAATCGATAAGAAGGTGAAAACCTTAGTTAAGTTTGGTGGATGGGACAGAATCGAGGACGGATATACTGACGATCAAACAACTATATTCATTGGTGCAGGATTATCCAGATATGGTGAAACTCGTCCTAATGTTGATTTATGTAGTTCTATTGAAGCATTATGGGGGTTTTGTTTAGGATATAATCGTCAATTGAATACTATTGATCCTCAAGGATACTATTTCCGAGATTACGATAATCCGTTTGGTATAGAGAAATGGATATTAGTCGGAATTCCAAAACAGAGTTCAGTTTACTTAGTTCTTTCAGAAACGGAAGAAACTTTAGCAGTTAATATGAAAATATACTGTGTAGATGGTGTATTTACTAAAGCAGCCACAGGTAAGAACTATCAAATGATTGTCGAAGAGGCAGTCGTAGGGGTCGCTTCAGTTAGAAAATATTTCTATGCAAGGTGGGTGAAAAGCTAAAATGCCTCTCGTAGGATGGACAGAGACACTTAGTAAGATAATTTCACGTAATGTAAAAGGATTCTTACAAGTTACCCCTTCATTATATCGATATTTCCAAGCAAACGATTTAATTAGAAATTTTGGCCCTGGAATCGATAAAGTTCAATATTTCAAGAAAGAGAAACCTGACGGAGCACACATGGCATCAACAATTCACGCAGCAAACATTATATCTCCTTTATGGGGTGAGCAAACTGTAGGTTTTCTCTACTTAGTCGGAAAGATTCAAATTTCCAAGATGGATGCTGATAAGTATAGACGTGGACAATGGATTAGTGGAGATTTAATTCAAGATACAGTTAATGATGCAATTCCTGTTATTCTTAACCAAGTAGATCAATTTTTAGCTTGGGGAGATAGCATGAAAGATCCCGTTGACGCTTTAGATAAGTTCCAAGGAACTGGTACGTTTACTGGAATATTTAATGGTGGAACGGAGTTAGGAGCAGGTAAGACAGCTGGAGATGATGATGTTTCAGAGGAAGGAGATTTTCTTTATACATTTGGAAAATACAGAGCCGCATTACGTAAAGCCGCACATGAACAAGCTGAATATTTAGTCTTGAGTGATATTGATACGCAACTTGAATGTGATATTGCAACTGCTCATTTCTACGAAACTGTTGGTGTTTCTGAATATCAACGTGTTTTAGAGAAGAAATGGGTTCAAAGATGGATGGACAGTGTCAACTTCAGTGATGTTGATGATGCTCATAGAGTTGCAATGATAGCTCCAAAATCTAATCCAGCAACAGCAATCGGTCAAAAGGGAATTGCCAACAACTTTGAGCTATATCAAGGGTATAATTTTGAGACAACTCCTCTACACAATGGAGGATTAAGCACAGAAGGATACTTTGAGTGGTTAGTTGAATGGAGTGGACGTTTGGTCGTATATGAAGATACTTCAATTCAACATTCAGGAGATCTAACAATCGTATAATAATATCTAACAAAGAGCCTTGTAAAGAGGCGTTCTTTTTTTTAAATATCTTTACATTTTTATTAATAAAATAAATTAAAAATGAATTAAAAATAAATTAAAAACGAGGAAAAAAAATGGAAGCTAAAAAAGAATTGGAAGTATTACAAGAGGTTGATAAGGTTAGACCTTCAAGTTACACACTTGGTAAGATTAATAAAAGGAAGGCAATTGAGAAAGAAAAGAGAGAAGATGCTATAAGACTAATCTTTGAAGCTTTAGAATATTATAACAAGGAGTATCCAAGTTCAACACGAGAAATTGAATGGGCTAATCCTAAAGTTAGTTTTAATGTGGATCATATTGATGATGTAGATGATTTCTTAGCAAAATGTACGGAAAAAGATCTTTATGATATTAGAGAAATGCTCAAATATACTCAGAAAGAGCTTGTGAGAACTGTAAAAGATCGTGATCGATATGATTTAGTTATAGTTCGGGTTAAAAAGCGTATTCCGGGAATTAAATATGTTGAGAGATTAGAAGGGATCAGGGAGAAAGAGAATAAAATTGTTAAACAGCGTAAGGAATATGAACGGTTAATTTTGGAAGCTCGTGAACAGTTTGAATTTGATCGTTTGGAATCTGCTAAACCTGTTGAATCTATTGAGGTTATAGAAGTTGAGGAAACTTTAGAACCTTATTTCTGTTCAATGTGTGCTCGGGAGCATAGAAAGGGAAAGATATATAATGATCATTTAGAATTTAAGGTGAATTAGTATAACATCTTATTGTGACAAGGATGCGTGGGCAAAACGGAAAAGTTCTAAGACTCAAACATATGATAATTGGGATGATTATGCTACAGCAGAAGCATGGCCCGATGCAAATGCGTTAGATGATGCTTTAGCTGATGCTACTGTGATGATGAATGATTCAGGACATATTAATAGTAAGACAACTAATATTACTGATGCTTTTTATGTTGATCGATTAGAGAGAATTTGTTATAATATGGCAAATCGAATATTAGGGGTCGAGGGTAATCAAGCAATGCAAGGGGGTATTTGGACTTATAGCCCTCAAGATTTTATGAATACAATGGAACGTAATTTTTTGTTAAATACGGGATTTGAATTAGGATATAGAGTAGTTATGCATGTTGGTTAGGAAAATGACGTGTACAGATTTGGTTAAAAGTGTGTTGGACGTGGCTGTAGGAAATTACCCTACTTATGGAATAAAACCAGCTATTAAGATTTCGGGATATGATCGTAAAGATACTAAAAAAGCAAGTAAGGGAATAGATTTAGTGGATACTTCTGAAGATCCTATTTATACTACTAATGGAGTTAGAATTGCTTCATCTCAATTTTGTGAAATGACGATAAATGAAACTACATGGGAAGGAGTAGAAGCTCTATATAATGATATTGAAACATTATTTAAAAATAGTCAATATGATCTAACTTTAAGTCAAATAAGATTAGATAATAAATTAAAAGTTTTTGAAAGAAAATTTAGAATAAAATATTTTGGAGGTAAACAATAATGAAAATAGAACAATATATAAAAAATGAAGAAGAACCGTGGTATCATATAACAATATATAAATCAGGATTTCGAAATAAATGGAAAATAAAAATAAAGAAGGTATAAAAAAATGGTAATGATAGGTTCGGGAAGTTATGGATATTATGGGAGAAGTGCTGCGCTTAAAGCTGGAGATCCTTCAAGTGATAGACATCAAGCATTTAATCCTATATTATCTTTAGATCTTCCCACAATTACATATGAACAGGAACATGAGACTACAGCTGATAAATTAGATCCAAATATTATATATGATAAACAGTTAGTACCTGGAACAATTTCGATGGAAACTCGTTTTAGAGATCCTATACTTATGGCAACTATGTTAACATATAAAGGTTTACCTGCGGCATGGTCAGGAACTGCAGATGTAATGACTTTTAACTTTTCTTCAATGGCTAATAAGGATAAGAATCTCTGGTTTCAATTCCATATTCATGATGATTCTGGAAATGCAAATCATCATAATTTACTATATGATGGTGGAGAGATATTAAGTTATTCATGGGTTATCGCTGCGGGAGTAGCTTTAATCGAGGAAGTAGAAGTTGAGTTTGTAGAATTAGATAAAAATATCCAACCTGTTGATATTGATGCGGGATTTGATGATGGAAGTTTTGATCAAACTAATGTTTACCAAGTAAGTACAATTTTAGCTGTAGCTGCAACAGGAATAACTACAGGTAAATATTTTACTATTCAAGGTATTAGTGCTGCTTTTGTTAGAACGGATTATTATGTGTGGTTCAATAAAGATGCCGGAGGTGGAGATCCTGCACCAAGTGATCATACTGCTATTGTAGTAACTGTTACTACGGGAGATGCAATTCAAGTTGTTTCCGATGCTATAACGGCAGCTATTACAGCTAAACCTGATTTCGGAGCTGCGAATGGTGGTGGAACTTCATCTACAATAACAGTTACTAATGCTCAATATGGAGATTGTAAAGATATTGTAGATGTAGATTCGGGTTTAACAGTTGCGAGAACTACTAAGGGGGCTTTAGCTTTAGATGGTGGATGGTCAAATTGGGATGGAGCCTATGATGCTACTAAAGGAGAGGTTGCGTTATCAAAAGATTGTATTATTACTTTAGGTACTGCGGCAATCTCAGCACTTGATATTGAAGAGTGTAGGATTACAATTGCTACACCAAAAAGTAAGTATTGGGTTCAATCAAGTTTAAAAGCTCAAGGAAGTTTCTTGGGTAAACGTGCGCCCGTAATAGCAACAATAAAAGGTAAGTCTACGGGAAATAATGCGTTTACAGAATTCTTAGCTGAAATTGGTTCTAAGACAAAAGCTACGTTTAAAATTCAATATGGGACGACAAAATATCTACAAATGACTAATGCGTATTACAAAAAGTCAGATCCTCTTTCGCAATTACCAGCAGCAGGGGAGGCAGTAGATGTGACTTATGAGATTGTTGCAAGTGCTAATTCAGTATTAACGGGAAGTTGGACTGCGGACGAGGCTACAGATCCTTCGAATCATATAAATCATACAGATGTTTAAAATAATAATAAAAGAGGTGAATAAAATAAAATGAGTATGAAAGAAAGAACAGAAGAAATTAAAGTTGAACGTGTAGAAGTTGAAAATAAAGAGGAAAGAACGTATAAACTTATTACAATTGGAAGTTTAAAGGCTCAAGACCTACAACCGTTTGATATGTTTGAGGACGCATTCATAAAAGAAAAGTTTGAAAACGTACCAATCAAAATAACATGGGATACAATCGTTAAACTTTCAAATGCTGCAATAGAATCAGGTAAGTTAATTGATGACGATACACCTTATGTAGAAGCTGTAAAAATCTTTATGGAAGCGCTTAATGCAGGTTTTTTAGTAAACGCCTCCAAGAGTTAATTATTGAACCTACAAAACACTTTACGGAGGCTTTAAACGATCCTAAAAAGGCATACCCCCATGGGATTTATGCTGACTTTATGTTAATGGATATTTTAGGTATAAGTATGACAGAAGCTAAGGAGATGGATATATTTGAACGGACTAATGCAGTTAATTATTGTTGGAATACTTATACGAGTCGTAGAGTGGATTATGCTATGAGTGGTGGTTCAACTAAACCTCCAATACCTCCTTATAGAAGTGTTGTGCCTCCACGTAATAAGAGTAATCGCTCACATTATACTTTTAGAAATGATTTAGTTGATAATTATGTTAGAAAGGAAGGTGCTAAAGCATGAGTGAAGAAGATCTACGAAGTTCTGTTTTAGATATTCAAGAAGCAAATGTGGCATTTCAAGAAGCTGCAAATGTGTTATTAGATATTGCAATAAGTATTACTGAAATGTCTCAAGGCATGTCAACTACGAAGGTTGAGAAATCCAAGAAAACTACAATGGGTATGTTTAAGACCATGGCTAAAGCAGCTCCTCAGGCTTTTGTATTGGAAAAGTTGATGATGCTTTTGGAACCTTTTATTAATCTCATGGATCTATTTACTCCTATTATTGAAATATTAGCTGCTATTATAGAAGTAGGTTTAATGCCTATTATGCAAGAATTAATGCCCGTAATATTATTAGTAGTGCAATTTCTATGGCAATATAAGGATGCTATGGCTGATGTAGTTAAGATTATAATTGTAGCAATAAAGTGGTTTTTTGCTATGAATGTTATATGGAAAACTTTGATTCAGGTTATCATGTTTTTATATGGGTGGCATGTAAAACTTCTGGCTATTGGGATGGATATAGTGAAATGGTTGGTGGATTTAGTACGTGGTTTTTCAATAATGGGAATCAGTATTGGAATGCTAACAGACAAAGTTCATAGTTTTCTTAAAATGATAAAAGATATGATCGATGATTTTACTGGTATGGGGTTTGATGTTCCTGGATTTGCGGGAGGTGGTGTTGCGATGAGTCCTATGTTAGCTATGGTTGGAGAAAATGAACCAGAATTTATAATTCCTTTTAGTAAAATGGGTGGTTTAGGAGGTGCTCAAATTGATGATTTAATATTTGCTATGGAAGAGAATACTGCCGTTCAACTGGAGATATTAGAGGTACAAGAAAGAAAAGCGAGGTGGGAACGTTAAATGGTTAATTATGTAGTCACAAATGGATGGTTATGGTTAATTGATGCTACAGCTACGGATGGATTAAAACTATTCTTCCAGAAACTTACTTGGTCTTGGAAGTTTAAACCAAAAATTAAGCATTTTGCAGGAAATAGTCATATGGGTTATTCTTTAGGTAAGAAATTTATTCTAATTAAAGTTAAAGATATTTTGTTTGAAACTGAAACAGAATTAGAGGATACTCTTAAATATATTGATGATTGGAGTGATTCAGCACCATTTACTTGTAAAGTTCAAAAGAATTCAGATGGATCATTTGTAGAGTTGGATGGTACTAATGAATCAATTACAGTATTACAAAAGGATATTGGTAATAATGAACATATAAGTCCGGGAGATCAGGACGTGTGGAAAATCGGTATGCTCATTTTGGAGCAAGCTGGATAATTAAAAATAGGAGTGAATTTATATATGATTAATTTATATAATAATTATGTTAATATTTTTATTAATAATCAAGTGAATTTTATGGGAATAAAAATTACAAATATAATAAATGATTTAATTTTAAATAATTATTCTCAAGTTTACATTGCTAAATCTAATAATGTTTCAACTTCTTATGTTTCTACAATCCATAAAAGACTTAAAGTACTTAAGTATAAACCTACAATTATTAATTCTCAAATTATATGTTTAGAGTGTAAATCATCAAATAATTTATGTATTCATCATAATCATGATACTGGACAATCAATTGCTATATTATGCCGAAGATGTAATAGTAAACTAAAAAATAAAACAGAATTTGAGAATGGTAAATTAACAAATAATTATTATAATAAATTAGTAGATCTTAAATTTCCTGATTCTATAAATGGAACTACAATAAGAATTACAAAAGAATTAGCAGAATGTATAAAGGAATTAAAAATAACCAAATTAGAAACATATGAAGAAATTTTATGGAGATTAATTAATGAATTTAAAAAAGTCCAAGAAATTCGGTAAAATTAAATTTAGTAAAGAAAAAGGTAAATATTATATAATTTACAAATTTGAGCAGGCGGGTTAGGATGATTGAAAAAGAACATTTATGCTTTATTTACACTAATATTTTATATTTTGTAGATAAGAATAGTCCTACTTACATATATAAAAAATCAAGAATTAGAAGGAAGTGGAAAATTTATGAGAAAAGAAATTAAATTTTGGTTACGAATATTTTATTTTTCTTTTAGTATAGTTTCCGTTGGTTATATGTGGATTTGGTGTGGTCTTGCTTTATCTTTACCTAATAATAGCATAACTATTTATTGGAATAGATGGAATGAAAATTATATTGAATTCATACTTTTAACATTAACTTTAGTAATTGGCCTTACATTAGGAATAAAAGATTTATATCAATTATCATAATGAGGAAAAGAAATGGACGATTTTCAATATTATAATTATGAATTACTAAGAACTATGGTAAGTAGTAAGAAACCATTTAATAATCATTTATGCGTTGAAGCTTCAAATGGGGATTTTTATTTTGTAGATTTAGCAGATCAAACTCATTTACTATGCACAAAGGATAAAGGTGTTACGTTGACTACAAATGGAGATTTCGATGATTCTACTTTTGAAATTGGAAGAACTCAAAAGATTCAGGGAATGTTTTATGACAGGACTAATGAATATATCTGGTTTGTAGATTGTAATAATAGCAGTACTACATTTGATGTTTGGTATTTAGATTTAAGTGATGATACTATAACAGAAGTTGATACATTTACTACTGTCAATACGGTATCTATTTATGATATTTTTGAAATTTCTGCGGGAAAGATGTATGTTGTGGGTAGAGAGTTTATCTTTAATGGAGGAATTCATTATTGGATCACAGTGTGGAGAGTAGATACTGCCCCTATTGTAGAAATGAATGATAAGGATGTTGGAGTTGGTTTTACTGATATAGGAAAGGTTGTGGTTGTAGGAACTATTGCTTATTTTATTGCAGAATATGTTGTAAATTTTGTTGAGATTTTACAATATACTGAAGATGGAACTATTGCAACTGCTTTCTCTATGGGTAATGGTTATAATATACCCTCCGAAAATCAGAAAGCAATATCTTATGATGGAAACGATTTTCTTTACTTTGTACTATTAGATCGAGGAAATAGTAATGCAAGAACTCTTTATAGTTATTCTATTAGTGGGGATGTTGTGACTTCTCTTAGCGTTAATAATCTTGCTCTTATGCTTGATCGTAATAATGCGAAAGTTCATCCCAGTAAACATGAGAAGGCCTTCCATCTTACAAATCAAGAGATATACCAACTTAGACCTGCTATTAACAATTATGTAATTCCTCAAGGTTTTGCCAAGATTTCGACCATTAAATCTTCAAATACTATGATAGCGATAACGGATTCCTATTTGATTGATTCTGAAGCTCAGTTATATGAATTTAAAAATATGTCAAGTGTAATTCATGATCTTGAAATTAGGCATGATACACGAGCTTATCCAGAATGTGTTTTCCATTTAGATACAAATAAAGCAGATTTCATTCTTGATCACGATGCAATTGTTCAATTCTATGACAACTACACTTCCCGAGAGTACGGGCTTGGATGTTATAATGATTCTTTAAACTTTAAGGATGAAACTATAGGATCAGCGCCATCAGATACTTCTCAAGGAACTTGGCTTGATAATAGTGGCGGAGATTGTGCCGTTTATATGATTGATAAAAATAATGGTCATTCCAATATTATACAATTTGAAGATTATGATAATACTAACAATGCAGAATTATATTTTACTTTTACTTCTGCTCAAACAGACGGTTCTATTGAATATTGGTATATGACTACAGATCCTACATATCAATTTGGATTTTTTTGTTATGATGAAGGTGTTGGACTTGCCGCTGGTATACATCAATATGATGATTTATGGTATTATTGGGATGATAATGTTGCTTGGCAAGCTATGGGTGGAACGGCTCCTGTGGTTGGTAAATGGTATAGAATTACTATTACATTTGATTGTGGAACTGATAAAGTTACTTATACAATAGTTGATGAGGATGATGTAGCAATTGCAAACGCAGATAATAAAAATATGGCAAGCACTCCTACTACTATTAATAAAATCTGGTTATTTACCAGAGATGCTAATTTAAATTATTTAATTTTTATAGATGCAATCGGCTTTACATGGGATACTGATTATATTTTAGGAGATAACGCTAATTTAATATCTAAAATTCAGGAAGATCACACTATATTCTATGGAGCAGTAATTAAGAAAGATTCAAGAAAGTATAAGGAATACCGATGCCGAACTTTAGCTTACGAAATGACTTATATTGAACCTGATCAAACCGAAACGGGATTTGCCGAAGAGAATCTTGCTGAATTGATTATAGATAATACCACTCAAGTTCAATTAACTGCCTATGATGAGATTTTCAGAGCTACATACAATTTTATAAACGATACTGATGAGACTACTCCAATGGGGATTGTTATTGAAGATGCAGGGACAGGTACAAGCTTAATTGAAACTGCAAGTATAGGAGGTCATAAAAATACTTTACGACAAATAAACAATGGCGGGGGAAATTGTGAAGTTAAAATTTTCTTCGAGGGTCAAACAAATGGAACTATTGAATGGTATATGAGAACTTCTAATACCACATTAGCAGTTCAATTTATAATCCGAAATGGTACGGACATTGTAATACAAATAGCAGCAATAAATGATAAAATTCGTTCATTTTATACTGGTGCATGGCATGACCTTCTTGACCCTGCGTTAGATAATATATGGTATAGAGTAAGAGTTGATTTTGAATGTGGAGCAGGTGGATATCTTGATGTTGATGGGAACGTTCTTGCAGCAGATACAACAACTATTACAGTATATAATGATGCTACAAGTGTAGAATTAGGACAATTAACACAAGTACCCTTTAGGAATGTTACAGCCAATATAGATAATACATATATAATATGTCAAACAGTAAATACAGCATATTGGGATGCTATTGGTTTTAGTTGGGACAAACGGTATCCAGAATATGTAGATTATGCCATTGGAGATAATCAATACCTACTTTACCAATACGTAGAGCCTACGGGAGATGATTATGATTTAGTGACTACGGGAGATAAAGCGATTGATAATTTTAATAATGCAATAGCAGATGAAGATCTTAAACAGTGGTATCTTAAGCTTGAAGATGAAGTATATGCTTTTGCTTTAAATAATGGAGCTTTTGATTCTACAGTAGATATTGAAGCTACAGATGATATTTTCGATATGGATGCTATAGAACAGATGGAGCGTATTAATAAGGTTGTTTTAGATGGAGGTTTGGGAACTACTCCCCAAACTGCTGAAAATCTTGATAATATAGCTACATTTGGAGAACGTATATTTACCGATACTTATGCTCATATTAGAGATAATGATGAGTTATTAATTATCGCACAGAATGTATTAGCTCGTAAGATTGCCGCACCTCAGAAAGTTAGTATTATGTGGAAACAAACAATTTATGGGATGCTACAATGTGGAGAAACTATAACGCTTGGTGCGGGAATACCTTTAATAGAATCAGATGAAACTATAACTCCTGGACAATATATAATACATGCTATTTCATACTTTCCAGAAAGTAGTCTAATACAATTAATATTAACCGATGGTTTAATATTTGAAAAATCTATAGCGAGTGAAATATAATGCCGGAAAAAAGAACTGGAATGTTATCACGGGAAAATAAAGCTCTAATTAACCAGATTAGGCAATTTATCGGCATTACTCCAAATGGTCATATGGGATTTGGTTCAAGATTAATCAATAAAACTGGAGTTCCAAGTGTTAAAGGAACTATTGTAGATAGCACTACAGATGATTTTTCTTTTAAAGTTGCTGACGCAAGTTCAAATCATGTTATTGGAATTGTATTTGATGATGGTATAGTTGATGGAGAACTATGTTTAGTTATAATGGTGGGAATAGCTCAAGTATTACTTAAAGATGCTACACTTTCCACAGCAGGTAATTGGGTTAAAACATCTAATGTTGCAGGAAGAGCAGATGCTACGGAAGGAAGTCCCCCTGCCGCACCAACACATTTCTTAGAAGTAGGGCATTGTATACAAACTAAGGGAGCAGATACAGATGTATTAGCAGAAATAGTAGTACATTTAAATTAAACTATTAAAAATAAATTTAATCTATTAAAAATAACACATAATAAAGGTTGATATAATGAGCGAAAACGAGGAAAACTATCTTTTACGTAAACAGGATATTCGAATATTTTTTGGAGATCTCATAGATTACTTAAATAAACCGTTAGTCTCCCCTTTTATGATCATGACATTAATAGGGATAATTATCTTTACAATTGTAATCAATAGCATCTTATTTGCTACGTTAGCGTTATTTAGTTTGATTGTTTCAATACTTTTATATCTCCCCATAATGTTAATTAAGGCGAAACATAAGTCGGGTTTATTAGTCTTAGTGGGGAGAGTCATTGACATCCTTAGTGAAGTTGATGAGACTGATGATATGAAAGTTGCTGAAATGGAGAATGCTGTAATGTTAACTATGACTGAGATTAACAAATATTATGAGAAGAAGTTGAAACAGTTTACAGCTTATTTACGTCAAAAAAAAGAGGTGAAAGTTAATGGAAAATGAAGCTGAATTAACAAAAGTAGAAAAGATTAATGCATCAAAATTACTTTTCTCTGCATTTGTAACCGAGATCATTGGAGGAAGTTCTATATTTCTAATTGTATTAATTATTGGACTTGTAGAACCTTTTCTTGCTGCATTTTTAATTATTATTGTTGCAGCTTTAGCTACGTTTGGATGTGGTCTAATAATGCTCTGGTTAGGTAATCCTTATAATGTCTATTGGAAGAAAGCTAAGGGGATTTATGAGGATGTAGGGGATGGGAAGTTAGATGATAAACCTATTGTAGAGGTTAAACGTGGTATGAAGGTTAAGGCTGACGGAACTGTAATGTCAAAAGAGGAAATTGATTTAGAAGATGCAAAAGAACTTTCAACTGATTTAGGAGAAATAATAGTTAAGGCAACGGAAGATAAAGTTCTCTTAAATGGTGAGATTGCGATTGCAGAGTCTAAGGAAGTAGTCGTACCAAAAATAGAATAAAAAAATAATTTTACTTTTTTTTAATTTTTATTTTTAATCAGTTGACTTTAATTCTTTGAGTTTACGCTCTAATTTCTCAACGTTTTCTGAATATTTTACCATTATCCATATAATAATTCGATTCATAATTTCATCTAAGCATTCCAAGAAAAAGGGTGTTAAATAGATAAATAATCCTCCGATGAAAATAAGGATGGCAAAAAACATCCACCACGTTATCCAATTCCATGAATCAAAATTAAAATTATAGAATATAGCAATTTGTTGCGTCCCATAGACTATTCCAGCAATAATGAGATTATAGATACAGAGGATAAATAAATATCGAATTGGTTTATTGTTAGGTTTTTTTTTAGTCATTAGTTTAATTATCACCTTTCATATATTTAGTTTTTACTTTAGTAAATTTTTTTAATTCTTTAATTAATTCTTGAGTTTTTTTCAAGGATGGTTCCGGTAATTGAATTGATTTAGATTTAGAATTGTATCCGATATAAATTCTTTCTGGATTAAGTGCTTTTAACCAACTCAAGAATATTTCATGTCGGAATTCTATAATTGGCTCTATAGTCACCACTTTTCTTGGAAACTCTAAATCATGAAAACCAACATACCGATGCCAAGGTGAAGGCGCTTTTGTTGGAATATATGCATATTGATATTCATTGGTTTCCATTGTAATTCCAAGTAACATATTTTCAGGAAAGTCAAATTTATAAAATATACTTGGATCTTTAGTTTGCATGAAAAAAGTTCGGTTTGGATATTCTTTGATTTTATTGAGTATTGTTTGAATCCAATCATCTTTCATACAAGCTATATCCCCTGAACTACAAGCCCAAATGAACTCATCTCCAATTGTTTCATATTTATCTAAATTAAAATTAATTTTTAGTCTCTCAGGATGGAAATGAGGTTCATAGTTATAACACTTTATACAATTATGCTTTTGACGCTTAGCTTGACGTTGGAAGCTTGGAACGCAGTACGTACATTGAAAGTTGCACCCTTTAGCTACATTCCACTGGAAAATGGAATCGGAATACATGTTTCCCATTTCAGTCCCTCGCAAGTACCATTTCATTGGCATCTAAGATAAGTTTTATTTCTTCTTTAGATTTAATTCCTACTTCTGAATCATTATGTTTTCCAATCGTGACTTTTGTTCCTGATTCAAAGAATTCTTTTAATTCGTTAACACATCCAGTGAAATCTGTTCTCTCAATTGTAGTAGTTGTGGTTGTAGTAACTGTCCGCTTGACAATTCTTGTAATTGGTGGTGGGTTTAATACAATTGGTACTTGTACAATAACTTTAGGTTGTAAATGATTTAGAATTAATTTTAATGCCTTTTTATCATTTGTAACATTTCGAAATTTACATAAAGTAATAAATTGAGATTCATCTAATTCAATACTTTCTTTATACTTAGCTCTAAAATCATACATTTTCTTAATCAACCCCTTGAGTATCTAATTCTAATACTTGTATAATTTCGGTTTTTTTAACTTCAACTTGATCTCCGCATTTAATTTCAAAATCTCCAAGAGGTTTATTATCTAAGATCCCAATTATTTTCTCAGGATATATTTCTTTAATAATAACCCACATCAATTCTCTTTCTCCATCTTTAGAAACAAATCTTTTCTTAATTAAATCTCCAATTTTATAATTATGGACTACTTGTTTCTTTCTTTTTTCTACACAATCATTACATACTGTTATTATATTATCATTTTCATCAATCATTTTTTAATCAACTCCTCTATATTAATATATTCTTCTTTATTTAATTTTTTATATATTTCGTTCATTTTGATAATTTCTTCTAAATTTTTACATCTCTTTTTATCCTTGGCCCTGATAACATTGATTTTATAAGTATCAATAAATTGCTTTAGGGCTAAAGAGATAAAGTGTTTTTCGAGATCGTTAAAAAAGAGACCTCGTGGTTTATAGGTTGTGGTTATAGGAACTGATTTATCCTCTTTTTCTTTATTTGAATCTAAATTCTTTAAGCCTCCCATTAGTTAATCACCTTTTTAACTATTGCTCTCATATATCTACCAAATTCAGTATAACCATCATTTTTAGCTTCGATCATTAGTAAATCATAGTCTTCCTTTTCTAATGTAAAATGAACTTCTTTAGGATCTTCAAATAGTTTTTTTCTTCCTGAATTACTTGTTCCTGCCATTTTTAACATCCTCTCCTTAATCGTTCTACTTTTCCTTTAAATTTATAATAACAAAAATCTTCATTAACTTCATGAATATTTTCAATGGCAAAACTTTTGAATCTTATACTTGTAAAATTAGATCCTGTTTTTTTGAACTTTCCACTCATTAGAGTTTCTTCATAAATAACTATTGCATTTTTATAGATAAGTGCTTTTTGTATAGTTCGTAAAGTATTCCATTTTACCATTTTAAAACGTCTTCTTGTCCATTTCTTAAATTTTTCAGTCATTTTATTTTCCTCCTAAAAAAAGATTACATAGAAAACACGTGTTTTCTACAACTATAAGCTCCCATCTCACAATCTAAAAAATTCACGTGATAAGTAGCGATTTCTTCACATCCCGACACAGCACATTTTTGCATAAGAGGATTATCAGTTTTATAACACTCCCGAAGGGGATGCATTTTTCCATACCTATTTTTTTGGTCTGTTTTCATCATTTATTTTTACTCCTTTTAATTTATTTTTAATTTATTTTTATTATCCTTAATATATAGTAAATCATTTTCTTATTTAAATCTTCTCTTCATTATGAATAACTATTCATTAGAAAAAAATCGAAAAAAAATTAGGGATTAAAAGCCTGTAAATTAGTTATAATATGCTCTTTTAATTCCTCATAGAGTTCTTTATTATCTTCTATGGTGAAATCACAGAGCATTTTTCCTTTTTTTATGTCCATTAACTGGAATCTGATTTTTCCATTTTCCTTAAATATATGCATTACTCCAACCTCTTTATTATATTATATGTTTTATATTTCCCATTAGATAAGGGAACTTTCACAGCGTCATGATTTATCTCATTTTCTAAATTAATTTCTTTTTTATGGGTATATTTTTTATCCATGTGCATTTCTTGTTTCAATAAATCATGGACTGCAACTCGAATGATTTCGCTTCCTGAGGGATAGGTGTCCTTTTTAAAAATTTCAATATCATCAATCATTCCATAAGGCAAGCTTACAGTTATTATTTTAACCCAATGGCGCCTTTTTCTTTTATATTCTTTTCTTATAGAATCTAAATATTTATTAAATTCATTTTCATTTGCCATAAATTCCCGTACAGCACATCTTACAAGATCACTCCGATTTCCATATCTTCCCTTTTTTATTAATTCTGCAATTTTATCAATATAAATTATTGGTAAATTAATCGTTTTTGGTCTTATTTTTACCACCTCAAATTTATTAATGTATTAATTAATAATAGAAAATGAGAATATTTAAAAGTTATTAAAATAGTTTATACTTAACTAAAATTGTTTAAAAAAAGGTGATAAAAAAATAGAAGAATTTGAATACGAAGAATTTGAATACGAAGACTTTGTTAAAATCAATTCTAAAGTATTATACACTTCAATTCCTAAATGGAAAGCTGATAAAATAACACTTGAAGAAGATGATTTAATAAAAGTCAAAATAATAAAGTTAGGAGGTAAAAAGAAATAATGAAGAAAAAAAAAGAAGAGTTCGTTCCTTATACATGGGCAGATTTAAACAGAGATGCTATGGATATGGGAATCGAAGAAAGAAAAGAACAACTTGGGCAAATCAATGAAGAGGATATGATTTATCTTAAATTACGAGAAGAATATGGAGATGTTTTCAATGAATGGTTTGCTAAAGCTGTAAGTAAGCAAAAATCAATTTATGCTTCAGATTTCTATAAATATTTGGAGGAAAAGAAATGAGTGGAAAAGATTATTCATTTTTAAATAAAGATAAATTAATGAAAAAATCTAAGATGATCAGTTCTAAAATAGAGACTATGACGGAGACTTTTGAATCTTTCATGGGTATTTTAGAAGGATTAAAAAAAATCCCTTATCTTGATTTTCAGTATCTTTTTGAGAGATCAGGGTTAACGGAGAAATTACTTGAAAAGCTTTCTAAAGCTCTCGAGAATTATCGAGACTTGTATTTTCAACAGTTAGGAGATATTCAACAAACATCAATTAAATCGTTTACGGGGGACTCTAAGTCATGAGTGAAGAAGATGAACAATTAAGAGAGAAAATAAATATCGATGATAGTTATGGGATTGATGCTAATTTCTTTAAGGAAGTTCAGGATGCCAGTAAAGGAGCTATATTGGAGAAACAATTGTTAAAGTCAAAAGATGAACGAGAAGAACTTATTGTTGCTTATAAACTACATACTCGTGAACAATTGAAAATAGAGAATTTACGTGAGAGGACTTTCCTTATCGATAAATATGGTGCAACGGTTTGTCTTATTATAACACCTAAGAAGCTTGTTAAGAAGGGAAAACTCTTAAATCCTCTTGAGCTATGTAAAAACAAATCATATAGACTTTGGGGATTTAACCTGGTCTTAATGGGCACAACTAATAAGAATACTATGTTTGGAGATTCTAAAAGTGCTTTAGTAGGATATAATCAGAAGATTCTTGCGAGAGGTTCTATGACTAAGAAATATAAATATGGTGCTGAAAAAGCCATGTTTGAGAACACATTTGTTAAATTTATGAAGGGAATTTATGAAGGAACTGAAGATAAGGAAGGAATTAAGCCTGATAGAGAGGTAAATTCATTGGACGATATTGACTTCATTGATTACTTTGATGATTTTACATTTAATATTTGGGAAACATTAATACACTGGGGGCGTAAATCTAATGAGTGATCTATTTTCTGACGAGGATGAGGCTACAAATATCTTCGATGAGGAGGAGGAGGAAGAAGAGGAAGAAAATGCTAAAGAACCAGCTACTAAGGAGGACGTGGATTTAGCTTCTTTTGGTCTTAATCCAAAATATTTCAAAGCATATCATAAAAGATTTCCTGATAAGAAGTTATTCTATGGTAAACATCTTACCAATCATGTTTTTGAATGGTATTTAGATGTTTGTAGTTTTCCAGAATTAGAAGGTATTATAGAAACTAAATTAACTGAGAAACAAGCTGAAGTATTAGCTAAACGATTTACCAAGGAATTAGAGAACGAAGTTGCTGAGAAAGAAGAAATAGAGAAAGAAGTTGAGGAACTCACTGAAAAAGATAAGAAAATTATTTCCGGATACATTGATCAAGCTAAGAAACTTCGATCTCAAATAGAGACACAGAAGGAAACCATAAATACTATTCTTCATAGATCTGAATCTTATTATCAAAATATGAATTTTTTGTATAATTTAATGGGTGATAAAATGGAGTTTAAGGATGGTGCAAGTTTATCTGATGAGGAAGTGGAGACTATTAATGAAATTGATGAGGTGACTAATGAATAATGCCCAGTCTAAAAGAGATGGGTCAGAACACCCGAGCTAAGAAGGAAAAAGTAGTTCCTAAAGAAAAATTGAATCCAATGGGAGAAACATGGCAAGTGGAATATATTCATTCTGGAGGATGTATGACATGTGATAACCAAGAATTTATCAGTCAATACAACGGAACATGCGTTGTCTGTGATAGGATTATGACTCAGGAAGGATATAACAATAGAATTTCTGAAAATAAAGTATTGACATATCATGAAATAATTCATAACCAAACAGGATATACTTTTAAGGAAATTGAAAAGCTGGTCGAGGATAAGCGAGAAGAATTAAAAGGTTTAATCTCAGAAGAAGGAGCTTTATTTGTTATTACTAAAGATCTCGGAGTTGAATTAAGAAGTGAAGCAGAAGTAAAGAAAGAGCAAAATGATCAAGATATGTTTAATGATGACATTACCGAAATTGAGGTCGTAGAAAAACCTAAGTCTAAAACTAAACCTAAATCCAAACCTAAAACCAAACAACCTAAGAAAGTAAAAGAAACCAAAAAATACCCTCTAAAAGTTATACCAATAGAGAAAGGTCAATTATCTGACCCTCTAATCTTAGAGGACGCCAAACAACGGATTCTAAATGACATTCATTTATACAACTTTACCATTGAAAACATTGTAAACAATGATGATTCAGTCCTAATAAATGGAAAAGAGCATCTCTGTAAATCAGGTGTCCGTAAGATACAATTAGCCCTGAATATATCAACTGAAATCATTGAAGAGGATATTCATCGCCTTGATGGAGTCTGGGTTGCGAAGTATAGAGTCAGAGCATCTGCTCCAAGTGGAAGGTTTGCTGAAGCTATTGGTGCATGTGTTCAAGATGAGAAAGGACGCTCAAGGACTTACCATGATACTCTTGCCACTGCTGAAACAAGAGCTACGAGTAGATCTGTTATGAATTTGGTTGGATGGGGATCAGTTACCTCAGAGGAAATTAATGATGTCGTGGAAGATTCAGGGGATTTATTCTAATTTTAATATTTAAACTTTTTTTTTAATTTTAAATAAAAATAATACGAGATGATAAAAATGTTAAATGATCTACAAAAACACTCCTATAAATACTGTCCTGTGTGTGCTTCTAAATTAATAAAAAAAGAAATACTCATGGTTGATATGACTCATACGAATCCATCTTATAAACAGACATGGAAAATATGTCCTAAATGTTATCCAGATGATTCATTTGAATATAATGAAATAAAAAAACCAATAATGCATTGGTGAAGGATGATAAAAATGTCAAAGAATAAGAAAGAAGGCTCGCTGGACGTACCAATCTTCCGATTCATTAACGAAGAACTCCAAGTAGACTTCTCCTCCAATCCAAATGAAATAGGAGCAAGTGAGCTTGGATATGGACAGAAAAAGACCGTAATCAAGAAAATATATGAGATTGAGGAACCACCTACGATGAGGATGTTAGCCGGAAAAATAGGTCATGAACTTATTGAATATAAACCTGTGAGAACTAAAATAGTTAATCATATCAATGGATTACTTGGAATTGAGAGAAAACCTATTTCTCGTACAAAAACTGTTGCTTATAACGAAGTACTTCCCGGAAAGAAAATAAGGTTACATGCCGATATTACAACTCCTGATTATCCGATTGAAATCAAATTTACTGCACAACCTATGAAACGTTGGACACGAGAAGTTGCTCCTTATCATAGAATTCAATTGAATATGTACTCAGGATATTACAAACGAGAGATGGGAGTCTTAATGATGATTAATTTGAATGTATTTCTTACATCCAGTAAAAATTGGGATTATATTATGAATAATTTGACTTTTACACTTCCTTTTAATCATCATCAAAAACAATATTTAAAATCCATTGAATTAGCTAAGAAACTATTTAGACATATTGATAACGAGGACTTCAAATCGCTTCCGTGCTCACTTCATTCGTGGGAGTGTAAACGATGCATAAAAGAAGTTCGGGAGATCTGTGGTAAAGAGAGATATACCTGTCAAGATTACAATGTTGAGAAGGAAAAGAAACATGGGAAAGAGATTTTTGATTATCCTGAAAAACTTACAGATAAATTTCTTAAAAGTCCCTTATGTGAGGATTGTTTTTCAAGGATATATCCTCATTCGAAATATGTAAAATATAAATACATAAACTATAAAGAAATGGAAATAGAAACGTTAAAAAAAAATGTGAAGGAGATGTTAAAATGAGTGATCTTTGTAAACTAAAAGGACATATGTGGTATGCAGATGAAAGAAAAGTATCAAAAAGAAATGATGGAATATATAGTATTGTAATCAAAGAAAGATGTGCCAGATGTGGTAAGGAGCGTGAGGGAAATGAAATGTGAAAATTGTAATGATGTTCAAGAATGTGATAAAAGTCATTCTAATATATGTAAGGATTTTGATCTTTATGGATTAAAGCATCCTAAACCTAAGAAATCAAAAGCTCTATGTAGTTTTTGTCATAATAATTTCTATAATAATAATAGAAAAAATGGTTGTTGGTCATATAAAACAGCTAAAGTAGAATTAAAATCATATCCTAATAGTTCAACTGATCGCCCACCTTGGAGATTAGAATGGAATTTATCTTGTTTTATTAGGAGTTGGTAAAAATGTGGATTGATGGCCATAATTATAAACGTATCAATTTTACTCTATTGGAAGAAAAACTTAGAGATCATTCAAAAACCCAAACATATCGAATGTTATTTATTCCTAAGTTTGAAATTGGAGAAATTGTTGCTATTTGTTTCAAAAAAGAATTTCTATATCTCGCTAAGATAAAAGATTTATACCCTAAACAACTTAGATTTATACATAATGGAGAAGCTGAACTTGATGGTTTTTGTTCATTATTAGAATTTCGACAGAAAATCATGGAACTCAACAATATTAACTCTTTGAATCAATGGGGTTTTGTTATTGTTTTTGAGGCAATCCCCACTGTTATGGATTATTTCAAATAATAAATTATTTTCTATTTTTTTCTTATAATCAATTTTACCTATTAAAAACGGTTAAATTTAACTCAACAATTTCTTAGTAATATAAAATGATATAAAAAAAAAGAAGTAGAAATATTAAAAATCTACTTTTGATTTAAAATTTGATTTAAAATTAGCATGTGATTTTCACACGTTTCTTCGCACCAGCTTCTAACTAACTTGCCCTCTGAATCCTTGCCACTTGGTCTCAAACTCTTAATTGTATTCAAACAAATGAACTCTTGCTTAACTCGTGGATCTTCAGGGGATTCCTTGGTAATATCCTTTAAAGACCTTCGTTTTAGGACAACTCTTTTACGAGTGTCCGTTTGACATCGTTTGCATTTTATTTCCATTTTTATTGATCTCCATTTTCTTCAAATTCTTCTTCATTTTCTATTAGAAATAAATCAACTAAAAAACATAGTATAGTTATCCAAATCATTGTTTAATCTCCTCCAATTCTCCTCTATAATTCTTCTTACAATTATTACAACCAAAACCAAAAATAGTTTCCTCTTGCCATAAAAGATAAAGCTGATCTCCACAATTAGGACATTTCATAGCATCCCCTCCTTTATCAACTGTTCAATATATCCTCTCTTCAAAATATTCACTTGTAGTTTATCCACGAGATCATGCCATAATCCTACTAAAAATTCACTTTTAGGATTTTTTTCATATGATACTTTAAGTTTTTTATATTGCTCATAGAGTTTCACATATTCAACCCTAAGCCCATCTAATGTATCTTCTCTTTTCATTTCAGGAAATTTCGTTATTATGTTTTCCATTTCTATTTTATCAACTCTTTTAATTTATCTTGAATAATTTTTCCAAATACCATAAATTCTTTTGCATTCTCTTTCTCTGCTATTGTCATATTATAATCCATAATTAACTTAAGAATTTTAATTAATCCATGAATTTGTTTATGTTGTATATTACCTTGAGTTTCAAGGATTTTAATTTTATTTTCTAAATCTAACATTTATTTAATCAACTCCAAATATTCTTTTTGTAGTTTTATTAATTCCTCATTAATTTTCCTAATCTTTTTTTTTTTAATAATTATTAAATCCTTTAATAGTTTAATTTTCTCTTCCTTTAATTCAGCTAATTTGTAGGCGTAGACCATTTATTCCACCTCTAATATTATACTTTTATCTGTTTTGATATCTTCTAAATATTGTTCCCATGCCTCTTCAAAAGTGATTTTCTGTTCATAATCAGCTATTCCAACATGAAACCACATTGAAGCCCATTCTTTTTTTGACCTACTCATTTTTTCCCCTCTTTCTTTTTTTGATATTTCTTTAATGCTACTTGGATTATTCCACTTGTTGTTAGTTTAATATCAAACTTTTCTAAAAATTCATTTTTTAGTTTTTGAATAAAATCTAAATTTTCGTAAGTTAGAGTCACTGTAACTCGGTCTGTATTTTTCTCTCTTGTCATTTCTTATCTCCTTCTTTTATTAAATCTTTTAATGCATCTTCTATAAAATAATACCCTGCTCCTTGCCAAGTATAACCATTTTGAGGATCTCCAAGTCTAACAGCAAAAGCATTGTCATAAAAACAACTTATTTCAAAATTTATTTCTCTTTCATAAAATTCTTGAAGTTTTTCTATTATGTTCATTTCATTACCTCCTTAATTTTTTTTATTTTATTAATTAACTTAACAATTCTTTTTCTTTTTAGATAACGATATTTGTAAGCGTTATAATTGAGTTGGGCTAACCCTGCTTCGATGAGTTCAATTGCTTCAGAATCGTTAAAAACCGAGTTATTAACTCGTTCGATTAGGTCGCATTCATCACAGTCTTGTCGGTGCATCCTTAGTCCTCCAATTTACATTTTAATTTATGTATCTTAGATAAAAGTACAAGTCCTTTACTTCCTAATTGAACTCTTTTATTAAGAGGAATAGCATCAAGTTCTTTTCTTATTTCTTCTATTTGGTTTTTAATTTCTTTTTCTTCCTTTTTATGTAGGTTCCAATAAGCTTCTTTCAATTCAGCTTCACATTTTCTACAATAAATCCTATCAAAATATTTCTTTTCTGGTATTTTTCCACATTTTTTACATGGCATTATTTACATCCCTCCCTTTTCATATTCCTGATATTCTCTCCAATAATTACCTATTTCAAACATAGATCGTATAAGTTTAATTTCCATCTCTATTTTTTTGAATTCTTTAAAAGCTTCTTTTCTTTCTTCTTTTTTACCATAAGTTAAAGTATGAGAAATTTCATTTAGTCTATTTTCATTTTCAGACATTTCTACTTCCCTCCAATTCTTATATTATATTTTTTATGATGTTTTTGCATCTCAAAAGTTTCACATGAAACACATGGATCTTCAAACCAAGTTCCAACATCGATATTTTTTATTGAACAATTCCCATTATTATATTGTTTACATGGGTTTTCTGCTGAGTATCTATTTTGATTGTTCATAATTATATATATGATAAATCTTATTTAAATGTTTGCATTTATCAGATAAAAAAAGGAAAAAAAGAATTACTTCTTATGATGTTTCTGATGACATCCGTTATGGATGATTAGTGTAAATTGAGGAAGAAAAAGTTCTAATGAATCATAATGAGTATGATGTAAAGTACATCGTTGGAAGTTTAAAGGATTATTACAAATGGGACAATTGAGTTCCTTCTTAAAAATTCGATATTGAATGTTAAGTTGTTTTCCTTTTTGCCAGGTTGGAGTTTGTTGTAAAGCTTTATATTTTTGGAAAAAAGTTTGGTATTGTCCCATCATTTGAGCATATCCTTCATTATTAAGATGCTTTATGGCTCGTAGGACTACTTTAACTTCTTCATCCTTTTCTTCCATTAACATTTTATCTATTTTCTTCATTTTACAATCTCTATTAAATTTTTTCTACAATGATCAAAAATAGAATGACAAGATCGGCATAAATAAATGTAATCTTCTGGATTTCGAGTATAAATATGAGTTAAAGAAGCTAATTCTAATTTCTTTTTTTCATTACAAATAGAACAAAAAGAAGATTTCTTTTTATGTTTTTTAATATATCTATGAATAGAAGCATAAGTTATATTTATTGGAGAATTCTTTATTCGATCTTTCGTTTTTCTAAAGATTTTTTCTTTATTTTTTTGGTAATATTCTTTTTCCCATATTTTATAATATTCTTTATTTTTATTATATGATTCCTTTTTACGTTCTTTAATGATTTCTTTATTTTTTTCTCGATAATTCTTATGGTATTCTTCTCGTTGACTTTTATTTTTATTTTCCCATTCTTGATTATATTCTTTATAACATCCTTTACACCATGTTGTATATCCATCTTTAAAGGTCTTTCTTTTATAAAAAGATTCTATATTTTTTTCTTTTTTACATTTCGTGCATATTTTTGGCATTTTTTAAGAATTCCTCTATTTTTTTAAAACTTATACTCCATTTATCTTCTAAAGGTATTGTCTTATTTAATTTTACATGGATTTCAAAATATTTATGTTCTGGATATATTATCGATTTTTTTAATAAATTTAGATCTTGAGTATGATTACTAATTCCTTGATATGCGATATTAAAAGCATTATCATATTGGGAAATCTTAGCTGGATAAGAAGGAACACAATAAAGGAAGGATCCTCTCTTATAATCTACAAAGTTTTGCCATAAATCATTATATTCATTTATAGAAATAAAAGCCTTTTTCCTTGTTTTTTTTATGGCCTTATATAATTCTCGATTAAGATTATCTTTAAATCTAACTTTGATAAAATCCACATCAAGTTCCTCACACCATCCGACCCTCTCAACATCCATCGGAGTAAAGAATACGTTTATCCCTACATATTTTCCAAAGGTCACTAAAGATTTTGCTTGAGATTTTGAGAGTGCTAAATAAGTAGGGATCTTGACTTCTTCAGCCATTTCCTTTGTGAACAGTTGGAATTTAGCTGCCCAACACCCCGATTCCTTAGCTTTCTTAATCATCTCTTTAGCTTCCTTAATGGACGTCCAGTTGCACCCTATCTCTCCTACGACCTTCATGGCAATTTCCTCTTTAAAACTCTATATCTCATTTCATCTAAGGTTTCATCTAAGGTTTTTGGTTGTGATACGATTCTGTGCCATAAATAACCAATTACTAACAATAGCATCCAAATTACAAACAATAAACCTATTATTATTATTATCAATTCAATCATAAATCATTCACCTCTTTTATATGGTAACTTATCAACCTCTTGGGTGCTTATACAATATTCACAATCAGGACATTCATAATACATTTCTGGTTCAATATAATTTACATCTTCTTTATATCTGAATACTTTTCCACATTTAGGACATTTCACAACTTTCATAAATCATTTACCTCCTGAATAAGTTCTACTATTTTCTTATAATCACACTTATAGTAGCTCGGGAGCACAACCATGAGATCATAAATAGAATCACTATAAGCAAAACCTCTTTTAATTGGTTTGTAATACTGCTTAATCTCAATATTCTCAGGAATTATTAATTCCTCCAAATTCAAAAATCCGATGGTATTATAATTGGATTCTATTGGAATCTCTTGAAAAACTCCCGGAATGTTTTCCCGATAATATTCGGATACCTTGAACTTCCACTCCAAAACCTCATCTAAGAATTGTAGTGTATAGAGACCTATAATTGCGTGAAGCTCCGACATTCTACAACAGAGATCCCTATATTTTTTTAGATATGTTGCTAATCCCATATTATTTGTAATAACTAATCCTCCATCACATGAAGTAATAATTTTTGTAGCAGCTAACGAGAAGACCGTAGCATCCCCTATGTCTTTAATCTTACATCCAAGATTATGAGCTCCATCATAGATCACCTTATTTCTATATAGTCGAGGGCATTCTGTAATATTTCCAAATGTATGTGTAGCCATTACGATCCCACCCATATAATCGTTCTCCATTAACCACGTTTTAGGATTGATATCATGAAATCTAATAAAAGCATTAGAACTCATCATATAATAAAATGAAGGCCATGTAAAATTGGAAAGATGTAGAGGCCCTACAAACCATTGCTCAAAGAATTTCCAAGAGAAGAAAAGTCCTAATGTAGCACTTGAAGTTGCGATACAATATTTTACATTGTAGAGTTTCTTTATAGCTTCCTCTAATTGAATTACTACATCTCCCTTAGTTAATTGACCTGAGATTAGTTTGCCTTCAATTTCTTGTAAGATGTAGGCACGATCCTCCTCATTCCAGGGGTAAGGTCGTGCGAAAGGGATCTTAGTCATTTCTTATTCATCCTCATAGAACTGTTCCAGTTTTCCTATCCTTTTCTTCATCTCAACCTCGGCCCTATGAAAATCTACTTCAGTATCAATATCCCACGACTTCTCCCTTGGCATAACATAAAGAGAAACATTTTTACCACCTGAAAGAGTGTTAGAATATTTTAAACGAGGATAACTGATCATATAAATAGATCCATTTAATTTAAAATGTAAAGGATCTTCTCTAAAAACGGAAATCACTGAAAGACCACCACTTCTTTTAAAAAGAGTATAAACATTTAAAAGATCTTGAATTTCTCTAAGGGGTGATGTAGGTTGTAAGAGTATAAGAGTCGCATTTTCATTCACATGTTCAAATAAATTATGTATAACTGATTCCATCGATGAATCATCTTTAGCAAATTCTTCTGGGCGTTTATGAAGTAATATTTTACCATATTCTAAATATCTTTCTTCATAAATTTTACCAACTTCAGGATCGTTTGTAGAGATAATTACTTTATCAACTATATTACACTCATGAGCTACATCAACAGACCAACAGAATAAAGGTTTTCCACAGAAATCTCTCCAATTCTTACCCTCTAATCGTTTACTCCCTCTCCGACAAGGAATCACAGCAATAATTTCAGGACTCATATTTTTCCCTATTTCTCAATTGTTTTTCTTTATTTTTAAAATAGTTCTTTCTTTTACGCTCTTTAATCCTCTCAGAAATGTAATCTCTTAAGGTTTGAGTTCTCTTTATAACAAATTCTTTTATTATAACTGATTTCTTCTTAATTGAATTACATAACTCATGTAATGCAATTTTCATTTCTGATGCTGTTTTAAAGCTTTCCTCAAGATTTCTAATCTTTCCAAGAATTATTTTTTTTCCTTCAGGTTCAAAACATCCTGACATGGCTTCGAGTTCCTTAAAAACTCTGTCAAAACTTTCTTCAGTTGTTAATTTTTTAATTCCTTCTTTTTGTTCATTTGGATTTTCCATTTACATTACCTCATTTTTTTAATTTTTAATAGTTGTTTGTTTTACGGTCGGCACGGGATTCAACTCCCATCATGTATTAAGAACTTACCGCAAACATTCTTAACCAATTCCGATTTCCGCACATTTTCTTTTTTTATATTTTTATAAACTACTCTTCCTCTATTATCAGTAATACTATTAAGATTACCCTCTTGATCATGGTGGGCTCCACAAATAGGGTCAATACAGTTAAAGCCACCACATACACATGTTTTAGTTCCTTTATTACATTTTAAACATTTCATTTCAGCCATATTACGATCTCCTTAATTGAGTGTTGGAGGAAGGATTCGAACCTTCGAAGCCTCTCTGCTTGTAATCTCTTTTAGATCTTCCAATCTTTAAGTTAGTACAAGACGACACTGCCTTTAGTGGCAGCGGGATTGCCAGACTACCCAACTCCATCATTTATTCCTCCAAAAATTCTTTCAATTTATCTTTTTTGAAAAACATAATGATTCCTGCATACTTTCTAAGCTCACCAAGATTTGTATTTTCAGGATTACAAATATCATAAGGCACTGCAAATGATACTTTAGCACATATTTCTTTTTTACCTTTTTTTTTAGCACCCCATGATTGGCCAGATTGAATAAATTGAAATATTCTTGTATTTGGATCATCTTTAAAATTATCGAATATTTCCCATAAGCTTTTATCAGTCATATTTCCCTAAAAAATTCTTTTCTTGTTTTAATCTAATTAAAAGTAAAATTGATTGATTTATTAAATCTAAGATCCCTTTTTGTTCTAAATCTAAGATAAATTCTCTTGATTTATATTCTTTAAAGATAATATCTATTCTTTTATGAAGATTAGCAAGAGATCCATCAATCCAAGAATCTCCATGTTTTTCTTGTTTCTCAATTAATCTATTTACAATATTTTTAGTAATACCAAAATTATCTAAAATCATTTCAAAAAATTCATAATCATCAGTATATCTTTTTCTTAGTTCTTTTAATCTATTCATTTTTTATTTCCTCCATCCAAATAAATTCTCTTTTATCATACCCATAAAAACACCAATTACATGATTCTTTTTCTTGGTATGATATTATTCTTCTATTACAATTTGGGCATTTAAATTCTCTTTTTTTATGTGTTAATTTAAAGAAAAATATTTTTAAATTGGGAATTAAATTATATTTAATTTTTTTAAATATTCTCATATTTCTTTTCCCACCAATCCTTTAATATCTTAAGTATCTTCTCAGTTGACCCTCCCTCAAGATCCGTAGGTGTTGAGCGATTCAGATTACGCTTTCCAATGAGGATTATCTGTTCCTCTTTTAAGCCTAATGGAAAGGCCTCATAGTAAATCGATGAACTATTAGAAATAAAATGAGAACAATTTTTTAAGAGTCCAAGATATTTAGGTCTTGGTAAATTATCATAGTATTTCAAGGTATCATTAGTAATATAAGTACCTCCGAATCTCCCATCTGGATTGCCTCCGATATAGATTGCTACTTTCTCTTTAACGGAGTCCACAGCTTGTTTGTACATTTCATAGTTCTCTACATCACTGTTTATCGTTTCATAGTTTATAAGGATAAGGTCGTAAGGTTCATCAGGGCATAAGGATGTATCTATATTATTTAATCCATCGGCGTAAGGATTTCCGATAACATGAATATTTCTCCAATAATAATCATCTTTTCTTGATATTTTACCAATTGCGTTCCATAATTTTTCAGTATTATTACGTGAAATATTGTCTTCACATAAAGCAATCTCAGCCATGCTCGTGATGTTATGTCGTAAAACATCATCCCAGTTATTTCCGATATCATTGATAACACCTGCTCCTAAGTGTGCAATGGGAATGTTGTTTAGGAATATCGCATTACACGCTCCCGCTTGTTCCACCCGATCTCCCGTGATAAAGACTAAATCTGGTTTCCATGCATAACAAGCATGTTCCATGATCTCAAAACTTGCTCCGAAATTAGCAGGTACTAAGTTCAAACGATTTACACTAAAGAATGGGTCAGCCTCAAGTGCTTTAATTAATGGTAAAATGAAGTCGTCAGAGCGACATCCCTTTGTTATTATTATTTTCACATCCAAAACCTCTCAAGATATAGATAGATTACTCCTCCTAAATAAGAGGCTACATAGATAACTTCCAGAGCTAATTTTAACTTGAATAGTATAGACATTTCTTAATCCTCTGATTTTTTTATTCTTTTTTCTTGTTCAAAAAATTCTGGAAAGGTATCATATAAATCTTCTAATATTGCAACTACGACAGCACCGCATTGAATTAACTCTTTTTCATAATTCTTAATCTTTATATTAAAATTATCTCTGCCATCCATATATACAGACTCTAACGCTTCTTTAGATGCTTCTCCAACTTCCCCCATCAATATAACAAGCCAATTAGTAAAACTATGATGTTGTATCCCCCATTTCTCAATCTGAGCTTCTCTTTCCTCAAGAAATCTATAACAAACTCTATTAAAATGTTTCATTATTCCTTCTTTTCCTACTTCGATCATTTATTCTAACACCTCAATATAAGGAGGTAATCCCACTAATTCTAATTCCCCCGTTTTCTCATTAAGTTCCAAGGCTTCACTATATTTTATTCTTCCAGGAATATCTCCTCTTTCTCTTGCAATTCTTCCAGTTATAATATCTTTTGCAGTCTTAGGATTAAATTCATCCCATAAATGAACTAAACTTATAACTCTGATTCCTGCTGTGTAATCGTGTCCAATTGAATAAATCAGATATTTTTTTCCATATTTATCCCGGAATTTCTCAAATTTCTTTTGAATATATTTAGCAAAATATAAACAAGTTTCAACTCCAGTATAGATTTGATGGTAAATGTCAATCATTTGATTTCCCTCTTTATTTTTTCAATATCTTCTTTTGTTAATTTATCAATAAGAGATTGAAAAGTAATAAGTGAAAAAAACATTTTTCCTTTATCTCCTCTTTTCATTTTCCATTGAAATATTTTTTGTTTAATCTTCATTTCATAGGGTCACCTCAAAATATTGATTTAAGGCATCAACAATAATCTCAGTATAGCTTTTATTCAATTTCTTTTTTTCCAATTCAATTAATTCCGCAAGTTCAGGTTTTAACGAAATGGTAAAAGTTCTTTTTAATTTCATAGTTAATATTTATTTATTTATTTAATATAAAAGTTTTATCCTCATTTATAAAGGATTTTTTGATCAACTTAAAAGTCTTTTATTGAAGAAGTTTTCGATGAGAAAATGAGAAAAAGTTTTGAGTAATGGTGCCTAAGGTCTCGCTTTTAAGAGACTCTTCCCATACTCCTCGAGAGGGTACAGACGTGCACAAACACTGCCCCGGCATATTAATAAAAAAAGTATGCTGGTGTTTATAGAGGTTTCCAGCACCTCTTATCATTATTGACGGTGAACCTGCTTTAAAAGAACAACGCCTTGAGATCGGAGTCAAATCATTGAGTTCACTGAATCAGAAGCTTGGGGAAGCGATAAAGATTAAGTGTAAAAAAATCTTAGACTCTTACTTAATAATAAGAATCTCTAATTTTTAAGTGTTTCTATTTTAACCATTTATCCATTTTATTCTGTTGATCTCTTAATGAATATTTACATAATAAACATATACCATTTTTAGGAATTTCTCCTGCAACTACTTCAAATGTTAGATGGCATCTTTTACATTCATATTCTTTTTTAGTCATAGAAATTCAGTCAACCTTTTGTTCTTAGTAGAATCCATAAATTTATCATATATTTTCTTGTATTCTTTACTAATCTCAAATCCTATATAATCCCTTCCGAGATTGAAGGCAGTCTTACACGTTGTACCCGTACCAGCGAAGGGATCTAAGACTATTCCTGATTCAAATCCAGCATTGCAACCACAATCAGTATAACCCAAAAACTTATCTGGATTTTCTGCTTTAAATTTTTCCCAATCTTCTCTATGATTAAAAGCTGAACTCTCTGAAACACCTAACATATCTTTATAATGTTTACCTTCATGTTTACGTGTTGGTTTCCATTTCTTTTTCTCAATGATTCGCTCACGAGGTTTCCCACACTCCTTACACACGAACTCTGGACAACCAGAGAGTATCATTGGCTCTACTAATTTTGGTGGAAACGTGGCGAAGTGAGCTGCTGGATTCGGTTTAGTTGGTATCCTCCATGTTTGACCTTTCACATCTGATAATTGTTCTAAGATTAATTGTTGGGTTTCAATCGGTAATTTATTAAATACCTCGGTAAATGTAGATTCATGAG
>SDBU01001588.1_pt1 | contig 31955 bp, 4 predicted proteins | sample 2277071 | NCBI WGS metagenome assembly SDBU01 (sample SAMN10397929, study PRJNA504765) | marine sediment metagenome | isolation source: marine sediment core GS08_GC12, 126 cmbsf | place: Arctic Ocean: Gakkel Ridge, Loki's castle | collected 2008 | reverse complement strand
GCTCTTGTTGATGAGTTCGCGACAGTGTTCCTCAGCTCGCTCAAGGTCACCACCACGCATGGCTTCCATGACCTCCTTGAGGTCACTTCTATCAAAGGATTCTCGATACAGGGCAAGGTACCGCGCCCAGCTCTCATTCTCTGTATCTACAGTCATTCCCTTATGCTCCTCCCAGGTATCATCGGTGTACTCAATGTTGACGCCATACGTGCTTCTGCTCAACAGAACACATGATCTAAAAATTAGTTAGATATTGGGTTTCAGTGAGAAGTCCAACATCAGACCAGTAAGTTACAAGATGGTGACTATAGAATTTCCGAGTAGCCAAATCTCGTCTATCCTCTCTTTATTCAAGATTTCCAGAACAATGAATATGAAATTATTAATTCCAATAGCCTTGGTTTGCAGAAAATCTATGATTTTCGAGGTGAATTGAGTAGTCATAGATCCATATCTCCATATTTCCAATCGTATTGTCCATGATAAGTGCAATACTTCAATCATAGCCATAGTTAGTGAAATGACGTCTCCACCATTACTCATGTAAAGTCTGGAATCATTGAACACCAAATACATGACAGCAGTTTCATTCAGGTCTTATCGTTCTTTGATAGCACTTCTTGCCACTGATGAATTTGAGTAAGTAGATTATTTGCAAGGTCTGTCCTGTTCTCAGATAATGCAATATTCCGAAATTGTTTCAGGTCCGCAAGAAATATCCTCAAATTTCTTCTATAGATTCGCATATTTAATTTCGTATATTCTATTCCATAGCTTCCCTCTGCTTTTACCAGAGAATTAGCTAGATTTGCTTCCTTGTTTCTCAGAAATTGTGAATAATACAACCACGGATTCTTTTCCTTCATCTTATGACCTGTTGCGATTAGGAGAATAAGCAATACTACTGAAACAGATATCATTCCAAATAGTAACGGATTGGTTATATCAACTCCTTGAGTAAATGTGGATAGTAAAAGAAAAGTATTGACTGCTGATAGAATATAGTATGTTCTTTGTTCTATTGGTAATGGGGGTCTAGTTTTAGTATCCTCATCTTTATTCATTCACTCTCGCCTCATGCTCGTATAGTCACAATCTTTTTTCGTGTACAGAATACGAAAATACAACACGATAACAGTTATAGATCACATAGTTCCTCCTTTTAGTTTAATATAAATTTCTCTTATTGTCACCTTCACAAGTCGTGGAAAGAATTATGACCTGATGAGTTGAACAATCTACCTAAGGAGTGGAGAGATATCTCAAGCCCAATACAGATTGTGTCATCGTCAAGAATTGGAAATGCGGTCTACTTCACAGCAGGCTCAGTAATAGGGACACTCATACTACAAGCAATTGGAATTCCTCTCACACTAACCGTCGAAACAGCATTGGTGGTAATTCCATTCTCTTCACTATGGGGAGTCATCCTCTGGTCTGCACAGATCGAGCGGCATTTTCTTGAGTTTGTGTTTTGGTTCTACGTTCGATACCGTCAGACAGATACACGAAAGCTCATGGCAAGAGTGACCAATTTTATTCGACCATGGGAATCGTCGATGAAAGATTCAGAACCTATCTATGATATTCTCCAGCGAGAAACAGGTCGAACATTGAACAGCATTCAGGTGAGGTCTGATGTTGACCAAATATCACAATTGTTCTGGGCTGTAGCTATCAGCCTTCCTGTCCTTTTCATGTTTGGTTCTCTATTTCCACCTCTATCAAGTGTTCCTGTTATCCTCGTTTATTGGGGTGTATTCTCATTTATTGTATCATTTCCGATATTGTTCAGAAAAAGGAAATCTCCATCTGCAATCGTGTTCCTGTCATTCTGTCGTTGGTTGACTGAGCTTTTCACTGGTGATATCAGGAGACGGAAGACCATTACGGTGTTTCGACAATGGACTGGAGAGGATGAGCACGAATACGATACTGATATACAACTCAGGGAAACGGTAGAAGCCTGGGCAAAAGAATTGATCCAACTCGCAATACAAGAAGACTGGAAAGGATTCCATGACAACTCAGATAATTTCCGAAACTACCTTACCACAGCTATCCCTGGAATATCAAGGTACTCTCTGGAACACTACTGGTTGAATTGGTGTTGGAATACACGTCGTTTACATTCCCCAAACCCACTATTTCGAATTGCACTAGCTAATAATACAAGGCAACTTGCAGACACTATTCGGGAATTAACAGGGTGGAAAACATTGCCTGTATCTTTTGATGAGGTAAATGAAAAGGCTAAGGGTTTGAACGAACAATTCATACTTCAAGACTTGGTTCCAATGGTGAAATGTATTTATGACGCGGAGGAGATCGGAGGTTGGTCATTCACAACACACACACTGGAAGACCTCTTGGGTTTACTTAGCAAGACAATGATAATGAGTCTTAGCGACAATGTGATCTACGATATCTTTCTAACAGCTACTTTGACTGCCAAGAAGGAGCAATTGCCCGAGGGATGCCAGAAAAAGGTCTACTCCAAAGATATCGAAGAGCGAGTCTTTCAAATTGCGGACTGTATATTCAGGTGTGTTGAAGATGGAATTCTGAATGGTTGGAAGGCAATTCCATCCGTTAGCCATTGGTATCCTGTATTTAGAGGTGAACATGATTTTGGAAAAATTTTAGCTAAGATAATTTTGGAGCAAAACATAGGACTGTCACATTCAGTAGCTATCAAGCTTCTCCAACAGGTGTTTAACTATAATCTTGAGGTTGATAAATCTAAAGTGATAGCAACGTTAAAGATGCATTTTCAGACAAACGAATCCCGCACACATCTGTGGCATTTACTAGTAAGACAGGCTCAAGGTGATTACGTTAGGGATAGAAAAGATAGTCTTGCAATCATAGCTAGTCTAGAGCTTGGGTTTATTGAGGATATTGAACAACTCTTTGGTGAATGATGTATGAATTAGCTATTTTCGTAAAATTGAGTACAGGCTAATATTGTATGGAGTGGATGGAAGTCCTGATGATCACTCATGGAATACATGGAATCCATAGCTAGTCCATCCATTCTCAACATTGAAAATTCGGTAGAAACTATGCCATATTCCTGCAAACCAAGGCCTTCCGAAGACTCAATAACAGATATCATCCCTGATTCAACTATTTGGAGGAAGTTGACCCTTGGTTTGGCGGTTCTAATCTATCTAAAGCCAAGTTTAGTCACTGGGGGCTAGGAGGAAGTGTATCAATGTCTTAGGGAGCACTCAATAGTATTTGTTATTTCTCTTATTCTATCCACAGTAGGAGGCACACCATCCTTGAGTCACGTAGAAATAAGAAGAGGAGGAGAGGACTCGCAGGCATCCCCATTGAGGGAGGCATGGCTCTACAGGGACAGCGACGGTCTGGTGATCAGTCGGGAGTTGGAACTGCGCTTTCTCCTACTGCGGATATTGGGGGTGCTTGTTTGATATTCTGGCAAGAAAAGGTTCTCTCTTCCTACCCACAACTAACCCATGTAGCAGGGAATTCGAATCAAATCTAATGATAGATGCTGGATCAGAGCAATCTATACCACCATTTTGGTTTGGTTCAGGAATTCTCTGTTTGTGGGACCTTGAATAACTCTGAATCGTTTCCCGTTAGTTTTTAGTCAATACTTACTCATGTTATTCTTAAAGACTCTACTATTATCTGGGGTCGACCTCTGATATTAGGTGAAACCATCAGAAAATCTTTTCTCGGAAAAGATATAAGCCAAATTTAGTATGCAACTTCTTGTGGTATAGGTGCTCTTTTTCTAGAAGGGAGAATACTAGGTGTCATGGCGTAGAGTGCCTTGTGAGGAGCTTGTATCTGATTTCAAGTATAGTGTGAGTCAGGGTGAGCACCATCTCTTAGTTTTCTGTTCTTCTTCTATTCCTCTGACACGTCAGGTTATGGGGCCCTGCCGCTGTCTAACCAGTCCCCGCCCCGCGAATTTTGTATCCTTGAAGGAGGAGTAATATTTTGAAATTCAATACAAAGAGATTTGTGAACAGTATTGCACTCGTGATGCTGCTACTGACACTATCGGTTAGTATGACCGTTGTAGGTGCAACGACAACCAATGATAACGAGGGGATCAGTATCCCTGAGTACATTCTTCAATGCTATGATGGTGTTGGATTTGCGGATAAACCAAATACAATTTCGACACTAAAGTCAACTAAGGCTGCTATCAGCCTACTGGTATCAGAAACAGACCGAGCCACATGGCCAAAAAGTCTAATGGAAACAGTTGACTCCATCATCACGAGGTATAGCGGGCTTCAGAATGCTTCTAGGGGCGGCTTTCATCTTGAAGGTAGTGATGAGCCAAGTTTTGAAGCAACAGCACTGATCCTTGAAACTCTTGACCTATTAGATTCGTTAGACACGATTGACATAGAAAAGGTGAATCGTTACCTAAATACGAGCTTTGACAGAAGTTTTACTCTGCAGAAGTGGTTTACTGAGGGTAGCTTCGAGCAAAAGTATTGGGCTCTCAGGAGTGCCTTCGTCATTGACAAAGTAAATCATCTAGGTCTTGAACTACTAGGTCTCAACAAGGTTCTTACTCCAACAGCAAATCGTGCAGATTTTAGTGAGAAAGAAGTGTATCTCCGACTAGGTGACTTCTTCTTCTCCAATGACCTATTTGACCCTGACCTGATGACTGTAGACGACCTGAATCGTGCAGTTCATAGTTTGAGTCTAATGGTTTCATCTCCTGAATATACTTCAACTATCATGAATCTACTTGTTGACTTCAAATCTGTCATCACTCCCTTTGAATTCAGGTTTGACACTGAAACCGGAATACTGTATTCAGGAACACAAGCACTGACTACTGAACAATCGTCAGAAACTTTGCGAACATTGAAGCTGATTGACTGTTCTGACAGCATTTTCGATGGGGACTGGGTAGCCTATCAGCTTGATGAATCTTTAACTAGGTTGAGTACGATTGAACAGGATTGGAGTGAGGAATGTCTTACTGGGGATGCTTCCGTTATTGAGAGGGCTGCGATATTATTAACACAAGAAACATTGACCAGTATTTTTGATCCAGTGAAAGTCTATAATCCAGTAGTGACCAATAGTGATTTGGTAGGGTGGTCCCAAAATCAAGTAGTACGGTTCCACAGACTTCCTAGCATGGTGCAGTCAGATACAGGACAAGGGTCAACTTTTCTGAGCTTTATGCCCTATGTGATACTCCTCATTGTAGGCTTCTTCTCATCTTTCGTAGAAGGAAGGGGGGCCCTCATTGTGATAGCTGTATTGATGATGCTCCTCTTTGTGTTTCAGGAAGGATATGGCATTTCCACAGTTATCGAATCTGCTTCACAATTCGTACATGATCTTATTCCGAGTACACCATGGAGTTGGAAGGATATTCGAGGTATAGGTACGACTTGGGTGGATCTGACCTATCCGAGTTTAGAGCAAGAGGAACAAGTTGTACCAGATACTATCATTGAGCAGGTCAATCCATATACTACCTCCTACTATCCAACAATCGATGGTATTGGCTATGGTCTCAGTCACACACTAGCATTTCCACATCTATTGTCTACAGTATTTGCACCAGACTTCACGCTCTTGCTTGACACTCCAAGTGGAGTCATCGAGCTTGGAGCCAACAATCTGTTGAACGGTCTACAGGGTATCACAACACCCGAATTGATTCCAATCGAGATGGATGGTGGTGTCGTAAAATCCATGTCTCCAGCTTCAATCAAGACCTTTGAGCAGTGGACGGTCGATGGCAGGATTGATGATGGGAACATTGGTCCAATGCTTGATTTTGTCATAGCATCCCTGATACCGCTCGGGACAGTCGTTCAACAGGTAGTCACAATTGGAAGGACCATTGGTAATTCAAGGGAAATACATGAGATTGTGATTGTTGTATCCTCCAAGGATGATTATCAGAAACAACTACAGGACATAGACACATCTGAGGATAAGGGAGCTGGACTCCAAGTAATCTATATCACGAATGAGCAGCGTCTTGATCAGGTACTAGAGGATATTGAGAGTGGAAATCGTATTCTAGGCAAACTCTCAGTTCATGAACATGAGAAGCTTCCTGATCCACTTAAATTAGCAGAAATGACCTCTGAAGAACGAAGGTCCTTTGCGGAGAGGGTGGTACAGTTTATGTTTGAGGCTGAGCTTAGTGAGCTGGACCAAGGATTGAAAAATCGTATGCGGAGCTTTGAGATTTACATAGGTTCCAAAGAGAGTGCTAATGATGTGAGGTCCAGTAGACAGATATTCCTGAGATCGATAAAGTTTGACTCCAAATTCAAACCATCACAAGATGCAATGGCTGAAGTGAGAGCAGCTCAGGATGCAGCATGGCGGATTGCTACTTTATCTCCATCTGGAGAAACTATTGGTGTTGGTGGGAAACCTTACAACAGATATAATTTGTGGGCGACATACCTCTACATGCTCCGAGCATTTAATGAAGGAATAAAAGGCTTGCCCGTAGATGGTAATGGTCTACCTATCTCCTCGGATATTGTACACGCCTATGGATTTGCGACGATGGTGAAAAAGTACTTCAATAGCGAATTGAGAGCAAATGCTCCATTCAAGGTTGGGGACTTGACTTTCGTAGAGTTTGTTGCTAGAGCATGGACCCAAGCCGGTCTTTCAAGTGAGGTGTTTGTAAACGATTACCTTCATGCAATAGTAGAATGGACGCAACGCCTCGACGAATCCAACGCACCTCTCCTAGGCGATGATGATAGAGCATATATTATCATAACTCCTGAGAAGATTAAGGACAGAGATGGAAACACAGTGGTGCAAATCCGGATAACCTTCGGGGACAAAAGCAAGACTGGTGCGATTGGTAAGAATGTCATATTGCGGCTAGACAATCCCGAACAAGTCTTTTCACCCATAGCTATTAGCCTAAAGCAGGAGAAAGGTTCCCTTGTTGTTGACAAAGTTATGTTCATGGACCCAGACGATGCAAAATGGGTGGGGATGAGCAGGGGAGGTTTTGCCCGCTCTGAAATCGGTGATGAAACTCTACTATCGTTCACAAGTGACAGAATTATGGTCAACCAAAAAGCATTCATGAAAGCAGTCAAGGGAGAAGGCCCCGGTCGTCTTTTGACTCTATCATCAGTACAAACCAATCTGGTAGTTGACTTTTCATACTCAGCAATGAATATTGATCCAATGACCCGAGTCTTAATTTATGCTGCAGCGGAGTGTGGCACAATAGCTACAACTGTCATGCAAGCGGTTGGTGGTGCGGGATTGAAATTTGAACCTACTACTACAGGTGACATTCGAGTATTCTCATCACAATTCAATCCAAACGATGGAGCAGGAATACTCCTCGCTCAAGCCTATTATGCATCGAAGAATAGAAACAAGGACAAAGGTCAAGATACGTTTGGAGCTCAGATTCAGGAAGTTGTTAGAACTTTACGTAGTGGTGGTAAATCAGTTTCAGGTCCACAATTTGGATCTAACAACAATTTGCGTGGTAAATGGCGTGAGGAATCTGCAGGAAAACACAGTTGGGTTAAAAGAGCTATTGAAACCCTCAAGAGTATCAGAAACAGGAGGGGAGTTAGACAATGTGATGTTGTAGTACGCCGAGGAATTCCAGTATCATACTTCAGACCTGGTACGATAGTGAAAGGAGATACTATCAGATTAGATTCCGTGGGATTCATCAATATTCAAAAGAATGGTAGAAAGTCGAGGTCTCAGGGACTCCTAGGAGAATTACTAGAATCTCTGAGTTGGAAGGGACTCTCGACAGCTGACACCCTCTTTGACTTCATTATGATAGACGATTTCTTTGTCATTACAGTTCACGGTTCTAATGAGGTTGTTCTCTTTGGCAACATGAAAGATGCGCTCATGGGAGAGGGCGTTACTCTCTATAAGGCACATGAACAACTGATGGCATACATGAAAGACTTAGAGGATATAAACTGGTTCGATGCATACTCCGATATACGACAGCTTCTTGAGCGTTATGTATTACTTGTGGAGGAAATTGATGGTCATGTCAAGTCAGCATTGTCCCTATTGGAAACGGGTGACAGGAAGGGCATGTTGTCAGCGTTGAGTCTTGCTAATATGGAAACAGTGAAACTGAAACAACAAATGGAACTACTTTCACAACATCTTTCTTCCCGGACACCCAAGGTAACTAGCAGTGCTGATAGTGGGTTAAAACGTAGGCAAGTTCTTAATGATTTTCAGTGGATTACGAATGCTTACAGTCCACGACTTGCTGACGCTGTCTTAGGACACCTATCTACATTGTTGGAAGCATCTCTCATTATAACAAATAGCATAGTGTTACCAGATTTGCCTATTCTACCTCTAAAGCCCTCATTTGAAACTGGAGAAGTTATAGACACTCTCCTGACCCCGTATGCTGTCTATGAGTCACTTCGAAGAGATGGAAAAGTAAGTGGTCCGTATCCGGGAGGGACATCATGGTTGACAGATAAAGGCACAATCCTGACGATGTATCACATGGATTCTCAAGCTAGATCTTCAGATCAAGACCCCTCCCGTGCAGCAGACTCTGATATTCTCGTTCTTGAAACAAGGAATGGCATTGTAGAGGCTATCTATGACTATCAGACCTTCACTCAGTTTTCTTATGATGGACGTTTCCACTCTGATAGATATTCTCCCGATGAGTGCAGAGATAAGTTGCAGACTAGGTTGTACATATACGCGAGATTTCCACCGGAGATTAGGAAGAAAACTCATCTAGGAGGTCACCTTGAGGTAGCTGTAAACGAGTTCGGCTCAGTCCGGAAACTGGAATATGCTGAGGCGTTAGCTTTCTACACAAAACAGTATATGGAAGCAGAATTCAAATCTGGTTTGAGTAATTCACAAACGACAGATGTAAGCAAAGTCAAATCGCTTTGGAAGAGAAAGATTGAGATAGTATTTGGTCCGGAATATACGAGTACTCTTGAGAATCTCAAAGGAGAAATTGCTTTAGCTGATTTCAGAGATGCTGTCAAGAATAGACCGCTTGCCCAGACGCTTTCGGAGAAAATATTACGTCTGAAGGGATGGGGTATTGATCCATCCTTCGTGAGAGTAATGACTGGCATCCTAGTCTTAGATCCGGGTCCATTGATTACAGACATCAACTTTGAGCACATCGTGGTGTGGATGAATTGGTACGCTAACGCCTTGCTTGAGATACCCGATGAGTTTCTTACTCCCGATTATGCGAACCTTGGTGGCTTCTCACCTGCTTCGCTCATTGCGGATGCAAGCGTAGATATCGATGGATGGTTATCAGCCTTCATTGTTGATTCATCAATTTCCCTTGACTTGAAGGAGCTAGTTCTCTCCACATATGCTTTCGACCATGTGTCGGATGGTCAGATGGCTGATGATTGGCCATATCCTCCCTACCAGTACAGCGAGTACCGATTTGTGGGACTGGGTGTAGAGGAGTGGGTCAATGTCGGCAGTATGGAGGCTATGGTTGGTAATGTTGTATGTGGTGATACACTCATCGCTCAAGAGATATTTGTTACAGAAACTATCTCTACTGACCGTATAGCACTCTATGTTAGTGATATTGAGGACTTTGAATCCACACTAGAAGTGAATATTTTGTCAGAGGGTTCGATTGTGAAGGGGACCACACAGCTTTCCCGTGATGGTTTCATAGAGATATCACTGGACCGACAGATGACATTCCGAGAGGGTACAACTGTCACAGTGAGCATTCCTGCACAGGAGGCTCGATGTCGATTGTGGCTGAGTGACACTCGTTTCAGTTCAGATAGTTTTGAAGGTCATCTACAGATTGAAGGCAGTAGTATATCAGAACGATGCCTGATAATGAGTCTACACAAGTCTGGAGTTGAGGAAGTCGTTGGCTGGCAACAGGTTGGCACTCGTTTCGTGAGTAGTATCGATACTCCTGTGGATATCCTCATTGGTGACGCGGAGAATTACCTACAGGCTCACCTGACGTCATACCCAGAGAATCGCCTACCAAGGATATGGATTGCAGCAACATCTTACAACACAACCGACAACTCAACAACAATCAGGTACTCTCAGTACGAAACCTCCAATACCAAGGTCTACAGCGAGCTACCTCATTCAACTCAACAGGACACACCTGTCTATCTCTATGGTGACTCTGAACTCTGTAACTATGCACATATGGCATTGCTGCTATGCGACCAAACAAAGGCTGAGATAATTGACAGTCATCGCCTTCTGGAGATATTGACTCAGAGGATATCTGGTGTGTTGGTCCTTCTAACGGACATCATTCCTGCGGAGGTTCTGGTACTGGACAGTAGCGGTTATCCGCTCATTCAGGGCTGGCTCCGTTCAGGCAATCAGATAGTATCTGCTGGCTTCATTCCATTCGATTATGTCATTGATAATGGGCAGATGATATCCACAGAGGACTACCTATTCATGTCAGAGGTTTCAAACCCTGGCACGGACCGCCTTATCTCTGCCAGCGTAGAGTGGTGTCTCACATCAACAATCGTTGACTCATACTGGGGCGATGGATTGGTGACCCACTACATGGAGCTGGGAGGTGCTTCTGGAGAACATGCTACACTCACAGGTTCCACTCCAAAGAGTGATGGAAGTTACACCTTTGCATTCCCGATGGCAATAAAGACCAGTGGTCAAAAACACCAGTCTATCGACATCGAGATCGACGGAATTCCTATCTTTGACCGTGTGTCCATTGACCAGTTTGTATATGCTGGTAAGGGTAGATCTTTCACAATCTTTGAAGATTACAATCGATTATCAGTAAGGTATGTGGGCTCAACAGTGGACTGTGGCGAGGAATTTGTATGTTATCTCACTGTGAATGGTCTAACAAAAGGTGAACATACAATCGACATCTACGACCATAGTGGTAATGATGATCCAGTGGGTGACAATGACCCAATTGTTATGTTCCACGAGTTAGATATTATTGAAGCAGAGTCTAATATACGACCTCAACAGTTCGACATCAATAGCGCAAGATACCAAGGCGTTCCGAGCATTGGGGCAGGAGTGTATGCAGCGACGGGTCTTGATATTCTTGTTTCTGCGACTGACCAAGGTCATCAGACCTTCACAATGGAGCGCACAACCGGTGGGGCTTCAAGAAACAATTATGCATTAGACATTCAAGGTCAATCTCCATTCCATACCTTTGCTCTGGATCCATCAGGTAGATATGCAGAGGCTACCCTGTTAGTAGGTTCTGGCCTTTTCACAATGTTAACCATCGAACCAGAAGGGGAGAATGCTTTCTGGTCGGTGTTAGGAGAGCTGAACTTTGCACTGACTGGTATCTATGCTGACTGGAATACCATCATGGGTCTGACCACTTCAACCGATGGTTTCGAACCAAGTGTGTATGGTCCTGAGTTCCTCGGTCTGCTAGTTGAAGTCTTGGACTCTGAACCAGACAAACGGATACCAGAGGCAGCGGTCCCAGAGCTAGATCTGTCTGGCAATGGTTACTTCTCATGTTCCTTCTCGAACCCTCTTCAGACGACTACGGTAGATGCAACTGTTGATTGGTCAGATGAGGAGTCCCTTCTAGTTTCAGGGACAAGCTCATACTCAGTAAGCATTGATAACGTCAATATTGACTCCAATTACATTGCTTTCCTCATTGAGATGTATGATTGTAACGTTACTGTTGGGTCCGATATTGGCACGATTAGTGACTGTAGGAGTGGGGTGAATATTCTCGCTCTCCCAGCGGGACTCCATACAAATCTTACCTTCAGCAGTGTTTCACTGAACGATTCAAGCTTCAAATTAAAATGGCTGACTTCATCGGAGACTCCTGCTGTTTCTGGTGATTCTCAGGTATATATCGAGAATTTCCAGACAGACTCACACATCTCTAGTTCTGGTAACACAGCAATAATCGGAGATTCCATGGTTGTCAGTCATCAAGCTGGTCAGACCAGCTTCTTTAGTCTGGATATAGATCCTGTTCGTGACCCACGTCTTGTATTAGAGGTTGCACATCATTTGAATGACACCACAGTGCAGTCTGATGTAAGGGTAGAATTATTCTTAGAGTCTGGATGTCAGGGAGAGAGTGTCACGCTAGACCTCACCAGCTCGGAGATCCATACAATCGATTTTGTATCAATTGCATTATTTCAGGTTGGTTCGGTGAAGTTCACACTCACCAGTACTGCACCTCTACAATGGGAGGTTGATTGGTTTGAGGTTTCCATTGACTCCGACATTTCCTATACTATGGATGAACCTTATCCCATCTTCATCGATGATAGTTCGATTGTTTCATTCGAGAATGGGGAAGTAGTTTTCATTACAAACAGTACAGATTTCATCGAAGTGTTGCTATTTGAGACCTGTGTCAGTATTGATAGCTATCCCTACTTACACATAGTGCTCTCAGAGTCTGATGTGTTAGACAATACTGTCATTATCACAACGGATACTGGTAATCACTCCGTTTCTCTCTCCTCTGTTGTCAGCCTCCAGACAATGGGTACTATAGTCTCAAAGATTATTCTCAGGTTCAGGTCTGACGGTCAGGAGAGATCACTCAGAGTGGACTCAATCATCTTCTCTCGTGATTCAACCTCGTACGAAGAGCGTATTGATATCTTGGTCCACTATAGCACAAGTCAGGGAACAACCACACTCGTATTTGATCAATATCTGCTTCATTGGACAACTGGTATGACCATATTGAGTAACTCCACTCATGAGTTTTCGCGTGTGAGTACCACAATCAATGTCTGGAATGACCAGTATCTCATCATATCACAACAATCAATTGACACAGATTTCTCACTCAACTCAACTGTATGGTTCGATGGTACTGTCACACTTCGAACTGAAGGAAATCTATTGCCATCTTTCGTTCTGCATTCTCAACCTACAAAATACAGTGATTCGTATGGTGTGGTTGATTCAACTATTGAAGATATTATAATTCGTACTCCGACCTTTGCTTGTCTCTATGGTGATGGTCTTGGTTTCGGTCTAATTGACCTTCACGACCAGACTATCGAATCATCTGCTAATGAGGGTTGGCTCACAGTGGATTGTGTAACTCGTAACTCTATGACATTGGTCCCGATAGTCGAAGAGCGCTTCGAACTTATCAATGGCGTTGAAGTTGACCTCAACTTTGTTGTGACTATCACTAACATTGACCAATCAGGTCTTTTGTCAGAGTGGACTGGAGTCCTTGAGTCACAGAACGCAGCTTTCTGGGACGGACGGTTCAGCGAGGACTATGCCCTGTGTCAGACCTTTGACTCACAGGGTTCATGGGTCATTGCTACTGAGTCCTCTTCTGATGATATCTATTATAGAACTGACATCACAAGTAGCGAGGGTAAAATGGATATCACCATGAATGCAAATGAAACCTCTCTAGAATATGTGGTCCTTGAACTGAACTATCTCAATATCAATGCACAAGAGTTCCCATTCCTCAGATGGATAGTTGATGGTAATGGTTCCCTCAGCATCTCCCTGTCGTTGAAATTATACTACCCTGCAAATGAGTCTACAATGACATTCCCCGTGGTCACATATTCTCCAGAGGACCGTATTGAGGATGAGCGGAACATCTACATCCAACTCAGAGATGCTGGTAGGGACACTTGGATCATTCAGGGAGTAGAGGTCTATATCGAGGAAGTCGTTGCTGACAGCCTCGCAAACAAGACCATTACCCTTGATGAGCTTCATATCTACAGGATTGAAGGTTGGGAGCTGGTGATAACAGCGAACACAACCATTCATTCTACTGCTGAGTCAGATGGAATGGTCCTCACCTTGCATTCAGAAGAGGGTAAGGAAACTCGACTCAGAAAGAAGTTCATTGAAGTCCTCAATGTCACTATGAATAGCATATTCCAAGACCGCGAACGAGTAGGGTATGCATCTCAGGTGAATATTCGAGCTGTGGGTAGCACATCAAGTAACTACTCTATTGACCATGACAACACGAACTGGGCAATTATCACAGAAGACATTAGCGAGATTGTTGAACTGGAAGAGATTGTGATTACTCTCACCGGAGGTATTGAAGAGGAGGGTCTTGCTCAGATCGATTGGATTCGAGTCGTTGAACCATTCCTCTCTCGATACGAATGGTCAGACTTTGCAGATGGTTCATGGGAGCCTTGGGATGGTCTCATTATGTTGGGCATGGGCTTTCCACCGACTGACCCACAAAATGAGATCGATGAGGTCTGGACTGGAAGTCAGTCAGGTCAATCTATTGACCGTTGGGCTAGCTATAATGGAGATCCAGGTGCATACAGTAATGGAGGATATGTTGCTATCCATGATGCTACTCATTATGACTATACAACGTGGACCTTTGGCACCCTATCGAAAGACTATGGATGGGTCAATTTACATAGTGATGGAAGCCAGACTGAACAGGATTGCGGAACCAATCAGGGTGGAAAGTATAGTCAGAGCTTTGAACTCGGATCAAGCGTGTCAATTTCCTCGTTACAAGTCTACATCAAAGTGGTAGAAGATAGTGGATTTGTTGGAGATAACATCAGATGGCGGATCTACTCAGGAACCTCTTCAGCACCGAATACAGCGAGTGTTCTCAGAAGTGGTAGCTTTGATGCATCCAGCAGTTACTCATGGAAGACCATATCCTTCTCCAGTCTGTCCTCTGCGGGGTGGTACTGGATATCAATACAGGGGAACTACTTTGAACTAATTATTCCCGAATCTGGTCCCGAGCAGGGTACAAATGCGCCTGGGGAGTTGGTGTATAGCAGGCCTTACTGGCGATATGCGAGCCCAAGCGGTTCTAGCGGTATCCGATGGTGGACAGCTGGCACAGATAGTAATGACTTCTTGGTCAAGCTACACAAGTACACAACCATCTCAGGCTCTGCCGTCTTCTCGTATGGATTGAGAGTGAATTGGCATGATGCTTCTGGCGACCACTATACTAGCCTCACAGCCAGCCCTCAGACGGTCAATCACGCTGGAGCAGATGATGTATGGATCACATCCACTGATGGCGGTGTCACAAGCATAAATCCAACTAATGTCAAGACCTACTACAAACGGCCAGCAGCCAGTGTTAGTGCATCATTCTCAGTGGACCCTGATGCAATGAGTGTATTCTGGTATATGCCGAATAGCTTCTCTCTTACTGACTACGGAGACCATCTCAGTAGTACCGATGGTAAGTTCGAGTTCACTAAGGGAAGCTCGTGGACCTACTCATCCATTAACCCAACCGGAACAGGTGTATCGATAAATGGCAACACTGTGACAGTGACAAGTGTGGACTATGGAACGTCCTATACCATGACCTTCACACAAGTGAATACAGCTCTTGATCTCATTACCTACTGGCGAGAGTCTGACAATTCCATTCGGGTGACCAATCCAGAAGATGTTGCTACATTTGGGTACAGCAATGTGTACATGGATTGTGGTGGGAGCTTCGGAACCTTCACAGCATATGGCTACACATGGAACCTCACAACTGGTGATGCTGGGGATTTGAAGACAACGCAGTCCAACTATGGGACAACCCTCACGACAACAAGAACACATCTGGATGCTGGATATGCCGACTCTCTCTACTACAGGGCAACCTTCGAATCAATCGACGGACTGACTCGATACTGTGCCTACAAGGGATTCTACATCACAGTTCCAGAGCTGTATGATACATGGGTGACAGATGATAACGGTGACCCTGTTTCGTACATCGACCCCACGGAGTATAATCACAGGTGGTATGCACATGTCGATTACATGTATAGTGAGAACACAATGGACCTAGTCTACAAGTATGGATGGGATGGTGATGAGATAGTACGCACCGATTGTACCTATCATACTGATCTTGGTGGTGATTATAGTCGGGGTCAATGGTTCTATGTCGTCAATCCTCCTGGAATATATGAGGGAGCATACCTCTACTGGAAATGGCAGACCAATGGTCCATGGGGTAGTCACAATTTCGATAATGACACGAATTGGTATCGCATCTATATCGAAGATGATGATATTTCTGGTCCCTCTATCGACTTCGTCACCCCAAGTAGCAGTATTCTTGATAATGGTGAGAATATTCAGACTGGTGGTTCTGACGGTCAAGTGTTGGTCAAGTGTTTTGTCACTGATGTTAGTTGGATCAGCGCTGTCACCTTGGACTATTCTTGGCTGGGTGGTGCCTATGCAAGTGATATCACGATGACTGAGGAAGGTGGCGGATCTTCATACTATTCCGTTTGGATTGATATAGACTGGGACGATGGAACAGATCATTCAAAAGACCTCTCCTTCACGATTCATGCTTGGGACAATGATAATAGTCCTGCTGAATCAACAGCACAATACTCAGGAATAATCATCACAGATGATGATGACACTGCTCCGTTATTATCGGGATGGCCTGATGTGCAGCAGTTCAGTAATGAGGATGCAACTGGAACAATTTCAATAACTGAGGGTTCGGGTCTTGTTGCTAGTGAATTCTTCCTTCGCTTTGCGTGGGACATAGGATTTACTGAATACTGGGATATTCCAGCTGGAGGTAATTCCAATGGTACTTTCACCGTCTACTCCGACCATCTTGACTACACAATCTATACTACTAGTATTGGAGATGCTCATGAGGGTCAGACCCTCTATGTCAAGTTCTATTCCATGGACAATGATACTGACAGGGGAATTGTTGATCGGGCCGAAGGTTTCTCAGTAGATACAGGACAACATTTCATTCTAGATGAGGATACTACCGGTCCTGTGAACCTACAGGTTTCAGATACTCTCATCAATGATGGGGGAACTGCTTGGCTCTATGTGAAGGCAACTGATGCACAGAGTGGCATAGGTGGTATCATCGTGGAAGCTGGTGGTATGAACTATACTCAGTGTGAGTGGATCAATGGTACAGCAGGTCAGATAGAGTGGTGGAGAGCGAACATTGGTGCCCTTCCACAGGGATTGCAGGATGTGACAGTCTACACCCACGACAATGACCAAGGTGGACCCACCGACTGGGCATGGACAACTGATGTTTTCGAGATACTGTCTAGTGACGATGACTCCATCAATCCAGTGATTGCTTTGTGGGCTTCATCAGTAGATCATGACCAAGACCTCACTATCTATGTAAATATCACAGATAGCAGTGGTGTCTATGAGGCGACAGTATTTTACTGGCAGGATGCAGGAATATCATCATCATCCCTGACCCTTGACACAACCTACAATTCCACAAGCTGGCTCTACAATTATACTGTTTCAGCTAGCGAAATCCACTGGGGTGCCCTCTTCAATGCGTATGTGGTCATCACGGATAATGACTACGACTTCAGTAGCGAAGAGGATCTGGGTACTACTATATCATCCACGATTTCCGTGACCATCACTGATAGTACTGCACCTAGTATCGAAGATATCTCGGGACCAACTGGGAATATCTCATACTCTGACAGTAATCTGGTCTGGCTCACAGCCTACGAGATGGCAGATGGGTCATTGGTCTCTCACGCCTTACTCAATTACTCACTTGATGGAGAATGGTTTACCAGTACTATGGGGCTGTTCAACACAACCACTGAATCAGGGAATGTGTATGCGCTCCTTATGGGACAACTTCCGCTCTACTATGGTTCAACATTGGAGTATCATATCATCTGTTTCGATAATGCAGGTAACTCTATAGAATCCAGTACCTTTAGTATCACTTCGATTGGAGATAGTGTTTCACCAGAGTTCATCTATTCCCGTGTGATGGGAGCAGAGCCTGGACTCAATAGTACACTTGTATCCAAATGGCTCGAACCATCTACAGCCTCAGGATTGAATTTTGTTGAGGTCACTATTGCCATCAGAGACTATACTTCCGAACAGACCTTCAATATGACCTACAATCCTGAGACAAATACATGGGTGTTTAGCTTGCCTGCTGTATATACTGAGGGACTAATCTTCGATTACTCCTTCCGTGCCGTGGATAACGAGGGGAACGAGTTCATCACTCCCCAGATGAGTCATACCGTGGTTTCCGTTACTGGACCTACTGATGTAGATGCGGATATCATGAATCTCATTGAGGAGGCCAACATGATAGGTACTTACAGGACTATATTTCGTGTTGAAACTGAAGGTGTCTATGGACTACAGCCCATCATAAGTGGTGCAGTAGCAAATATCACCATGTGGCTTGATGGACAAGTAGTCCCTGCGGGAGCACAGATTATTCTTTCCACCAATGTTCACATCCTCATGGTCCAGATCACATCTGGAGACGAGTACGCTTGGTGGGGCATCCAGCTTGCCAACATGAAGTCCGCACAGTTATCCACTGATGGACTCATTGCCTTCAACATCCTGAACCCTGCACCAAGTGCTGAGGACCTGAGGATAGAGGACAGCTGGGCTATGAGCATAAACCCACTCCTAGACTACTTTGGTTCCTACAGACATGATGACGTGGATGTTATCGATGGTGACTTCGAGTCACTATCTGGAGCCGACTGGGGTGCATGGACTCACAGTAATGGTTCAGTAGTATATACTGAAGGATACGATAGTTCCTACAGCCTTCAATTGGATGAAGACTTTGAATGGGCAATGTATGAGTATCCAAATGGTACGATGGCCTCAGAGTTATCCTTCTTTGTCAAGAGGGACTTCAGTGACTATGTAGAACTGTTGCTCAATTTTACTTTTCAGGACACTACTGGATTTGAAGTATATCTGGATATTGCAGAATATGGTGACTGGACACGGATATCCATACCTATTCCCTGGAAGGAGATTCACACTATCACTCTGATTCAGACCGCTGAGCATATGTCTGGAGCTGGTTATCACTATATGTTGATAGATAAGGTCGCTCTGGTACAAACCACGACGATTCTTGATTCATGGGATATCTTACTTCAGTCGGAGATCAGTCCCCATGCTACGCTCGATTTGGGCGGAGGATTCGTTGATACAGATTATGCTGGATACACCGAGTTCATTGTAGATGAGTGTGGGGATGCCAACTTGACTGTTCAATACGATAGTGCACTAACGGGAGTTTCCATTGACATCTATCATGAAGGAGTTATCATTGCCACTGTTGATACAACCACTGTCATTCCAGTTTCCCTACGAACAGGAATCAATTCTTTAGCCTTTTACTCAACTGCGAGAAATGCTACTCAGGGGTCTCTCTCCATGTTCCTTACCCGTTCTGGTGAGGCTGTGCACTCTATTATTCTGGGTCAATCAGCTGGTCTTATAGGTGTGACCTCAGAGTTAGTTTCACCATACCTCCCAATACTGAGTAATGAATGGTCTATTAATGAATACGAGAACATGAACGTCACTATTGAAGATACACAGGATATTATTACAGACCTTAACATCACCATGAACAACACAGATGACCTGACCTTTGACTACGTTGTCTTCTCAAGTAGTCCCTCTCTGGATATCAGGACTATCCCTGTGCTAGTTTCATCCTTCTCAACAGACTGTGATGACCTCTATCTTAGATATCGTGCAGAGTTACACTCTGTAATAACAGGAAACTCCGTCTGGGTTACGACTGAGTGGATCAATCTCAATGAAACCACAATGATTGCAGACTTGGGTCATCTGGCCACAGCGGCCTATAACACATCCTCTGGAGAATATGACAAGCTGCTAAGTATTGAGGTCTGGTTCGCAGACATTGTAGGAGATGGTCTCATTGCAAATGGGAGTATTGAGGTCGAGCTTGTAACTGCCTTCAAGGCACGGGTTGGGTTTGAATACACACTCACTTCACGTAGGTTTGATATTGGGACATTATTGGGTGATTTCGATGTTCAAACTGATGACTTCACCATAGCAAACGATGCTTTCCATGGGATTGGTTCCGCATTGATAGATACCGACTCACCTTTGACTATCTCGGTTTCAGAGGGAGTTTCAACTTATACCAAGGTTCAGTTTGTTTCGAATGCGACTCCTATCATTACAGTTGGAGTAAGTCTTGACGGACAAGAGTTCCAGCTCTCATCAATAGACGGAACACTAGTCATGACAAGTGGAGCAATAGTAATGGGTCACTGGATACAGTACGAGTTGGACATCTATGAGAGTCTGATTGTGTTTTCAAAGAACTCAGGCATTACCTACTCTTACCCATTAGTCACTGAGATTACCTTCGAATCTACAGTTCCTGTCCTCATTGATTCTGTGAGGATAACTAATCAGGAGGATGTCGTGGTCTATGTGCCCTATTGGGACACCACACTTTATTGGAACACGGAGGAGTTAGGTTTCGCTGTTTTTGGTATTGGAGACCTACTAGAATCCCATTCACCATTCTATTCTGTGGAGTTTGATGGAACTCTGCTTACAACAGTTGATGACTCATGGTACTCAGTAGTCCACCTATCGACAGATGTTGTATCAGATGGTGTGGTCATTGTAAATCATCATGCCTATGGAAGTGGTATCATCATCAAGGACATCTATACGATCACAAGCTCTGGTCATATTGAATTAGAGCGTGAAGTCAAGAAACTGTGGGATTCCTCTCGATATCAGAATGAGGTGTTGATGTCATTCTCATTCGATATAGAACATGCAATCAGGGATCATTATGCTGATTCAACCAGTATAGTACTACAGGACTTCGAAGGTCTGATGTTTACGACCTCACATGTTCAGTCACTTATGCCAGATATTGACCATACAGAGGAGAATGTTGACTCACCATACTTTAGCAGAGATTTCAGTTATGTCCATGATGTGGATGTCACCGAGAACGCTGTTTACACATCCGATGGGGACAATCTCGTTCTAGTACCCCATGAGAACTCAGACCATATGTGGATAGATTACGATTCCCTCTCAATTTCAGATGCGATTGCTAACTATCTTGTGTTTGATGTATCTCTAGTACGAGACTGTATAGGTACAGTAGAGTTCTACGGTTCATCATCCCTTTTGTTCGTCTACAACTTCACTACCTCTGGTAGACACAGTGTTGGTTTGAGCCTGAATGGTGCAATAGATACAGTGAGGATTGGAGCAATCCAGACCACACAGCAGTCTGTTGTAAAACTTGATTGGTTCGGAATCAGGGACAGAGCGATGGTCTACGAGGATACTGGAAAACAAGAGTTAGCCCTCCCAACGTCGCACTATCCAGCTCTTGTAGAACCCTTTAACTCGATTATGGACTGGACATATGATGATTACTACACGGATGAAACAGACTTCTTTGATGTGGGCGTGAACTCTGGAAATCTAGTCATAGACCTGTCCCACCAAGCAGAGGATACCTACGTATATCGATTCGTGAATCTCACGGACCTGAATATTGATACCTTCAAGTATCCTATGCTTGATGTTGAATATGCTGTTAGTGATGATGTATGGCCATATTTAGACCTTCATCTCATGATCAACTATGTTGGTCCTGATGGAGTGGAGAGATGGGAATCTCTCTTTGAATTCTCAGAAACTGCTGGAATGTACCACGAAGTATTCAATCTCACTCAGGCACAATTTGCTGACTCGTGGATTATTGGTCTGAGCCTCCAAGCAACAATGAGGCACCTTATGTACCAATTTGATGCTACCTACTGGATTGATCACATCCTCATTGTTGAGGATTTGACATCATTCCAGTCCACTTACAGGGACTACATCGTTACAGAGAGCTTCTCAGACTTCTCTGATTGGAGTGGAGATGGTGGTGATACCACACCCATTTCTCAGGACTATAATGATGCAGTGGTCTTTGGTGTGAGTTCAGGAAGCGCTACGTACTCAAAGGATATTGCACTCACATTGTCTCATGAGTCATATCTCAATTTCGAGATTCGGAGCACGGATGCAGATTCATTCTGGGTATCACTTTCACTGACAAATGGTACTGTGATTCAGATATATTTGGATAGCTCTCCTACTCAGGGAATCTATCTTGTAGACCTCTCTAATTACACCTATCTTGACTTCGATAGAATTACTATTGGGCTTAGTGGTACAGGAAAGTACATCAAATTGGACTACTTACAGATAACCGACAGTGTTGGAGTTTCTGTCGATATGGACTCTGAGGTGGGCTGGAGTACATCAGGTTGTGACATCATTTCAACCACAAATGGCATGGACTTGATACCTACAACAACCAACTGGACTGCAGACTACAGACTTCCAGAACAAATACCTATCAGCACATACTCAACGATTGAGATACAGTATAGTCTTGAAGAAGGTGCAGACTCACCCGACGTTCGACCTTGGGGCTTGAACTTGATGGGTGATCCTATCTGGGAGGAAGGTAGTTACACTGATGATGGGACAGAAATCTATGGTTGCTTCATAGCTGACGGAGATGTGCATTCTCTCTTTATCGACTTGGATTATGACAGTGCTCTCAGTCTTGGGACATTCTATAGAATCACGATCTCTGGCTACTCTCTTGATGGAATCACTTTCCACTCTCTGAGAGTATTATACAGGGACGACGACTGGGTCAGGACAGGAACGACCGGTCTATCATCAGCTTGTGCAAGCAACGAGGGGCTATTCAGGCTAGAGGCTCATGAGACCCTTAATCAGGGTAACATTGGGTTATCTCAGGTTATTCCTGATACTCCCGCAGCCATCATAGACAGTGTGCTCATCGAGTACAGGACAGTCACATCAGACGCACTCACTCTGAGAGTGATACTGACAACAACAACTAGCACGGTTTCAGCAGAGATTCCTGCCTCACACAGCGCTCGTTCCACTCTGGCCCGTTTCAACCTAGGAACGGGAGTCAACGTCACAGCAGTCAGTATCGAGTTGAGCTGGGACTACAACACCAACGAACACCTGTGGGTGGAGGTCTATGAGCTCAAGTTCCTCACAACTCCCGCCATTGGAAACGCACTCACGCAGGCGTTCTCTGGTATTGGAGTGGAATTCACATCCACCACGATTATGACCGAAGCTATCCTCAGTCCTGACATCTACAGGGTATTGAACGGAACTGTCAGTGGACAACTGTTAGACCTTGAGAGAGTTGACTCTCAGTCGCTGACCATCACGGAGCTTGACTATGGTACTTCTGGTTCAAACACAGAACAGGACTACTCATCCTATCAGGAGTGGCGTGGTCTTGTGAGTCCCTATATGACCATTCAGGAGGTCAACTATGGTGGAGATGCCATAAACAACGAGAACTCCAACATCAATAATTCATCTAATGAGGATGGTTCTGCAGACAAGGGTACTGAAACTGGATTTGGCTCAAGTCCTTGGAACATTGAGGAGGAGAACACCGGAGGTGGAGGTGGCGGTGGAGTACCGGTCATTGAGTCATGGACGAAGAACAATGGTGGTTCGGGCTCATCCACGTCACTCACATCTGACAAACCATCAGGTGTGACGAGTGGAGACCTGCTGGTTCTGATTGGTTATACTGATGACACTGGTTCTGGTGACGAGTTCTTGAGTAAGACCGGTTGGACACGTGTTGACGAGGCTGGAGGTGGAGGAAGCATCGATGTACACCTTGCTGTATACTGGAGGATAGCCGATGGGACAGAGGGCTCAAGCGAAACTGTCACAACATCCTCGGCTGACCAGTGGGGACTGTTCTACTTGCGGATAAGCGGGGTGGATACAAGCGATCCAATCAACGCTCAGTACTTTGGCGAGAGCAGTGCGAGTAGTAATCATGGTATATCAGGAGTCACCACAGACACAGCCAACACTCTGGTGCTTTATGGACTTGGTTTCGATGGTGGTGACGGGCACACATTCGGTGTTTCAGGCACAGGCTGGTCCATGACCGATGAGGACACATGCGGAACAAGCTCATCCGGTCGGACAAGTGGTACCTTTGGAAGCCGCAGTCTAACAAGCGCTGGTTCTTCTGGAACAGCCACAGTGAGCTGTAGTACATCCGACGGTGCGGCCTACTTCCAGTTGGCAATAGCGCCAGCAGCTGGTGGCGGTGGAGACAACTATGAGGTTGACTTCGAGTACCAATGGACTGGTCTCACAACCGATGAGACCAACGCTGACTATGCCAACGTAAGTATCAATCTTGGCACTCACACGGGAAGCGAGGGCCTGAAGGTTCAGTACAGGAATGGTGCAGCATGGACCGACCTTGGAACTATATCAGGTTCACTTGACAACACATGGGTGAACTTCACAGCAGATGGAACAATCACAAGTACATACACCATTAGACTTGTTGGTGTTACTGAGAGTTCGGACACTTCACAGGACGACTGGGACATCAACGCAATTGTGCTTCACACATGGGGTACAACTCCAGACGATTATGAGGCAAGCGTGGAAATCACATGGACAAGTGCAGACTTTGATGAGTTTAATGAAGAGGTCTGTATCCATGTTGCCTCAAAAGGTTCTGAGGACCTTGATGTCTACTACTATGACGGCAGCTGGCAGTATATGGACACCATAGACACAGCAGATACTTGGTACAACATGACTGCCACTGGGCTCACCTCGAGCACGTACAAGATACGTTTGAACGGTACGTCAGAGGTTTCAGACGGCACTCCAGATACTTGGGTGATAGACGAGGTTCTGTTACATACTTGGACAGACCCAGTCCTAAACTACAAGGTGAACGTAGAGTTCGAGTGGACTGATGCGGACTACACAGCGGACATGAAGGAGGTCTGTGTCTTTGTGGCCTCTGGAAGTGGAGAGAATCTCACACTTCAGTACGAGCAGTCACAGGATGTCTGGCAGAACCTTGGAACAATATCGAATGTTGGCTGGAACAACTTCACAGCGACCGGATGTGACTCAAGCACCTACGCGGTAAGAGTCATCGGTACGATTGAGTCCGACGACTCGATACAAGATGCTTGGGACATTGACTACATCGGTCTTGAGACCGCTTCAACAGTTTCCCTGATGGACATCTTCGACAGCTACACCGAGGTGCTGGGAACGATTGCAGGAATAGGGAATGGTGCAACCGTCACCGAGGAGGACAATGGTCCCCCTGCAGTGGACAATCTGGAGGGAGTTAACGGCTTTTACAACTGGACAGGACTTGTGAGTCTGTTCACCAATGCTCAGGCACTCGATGGTAATGACATGACACTTACAGAGGAGGACAATGGAAGTTCAGGTTATGACAATGAACATAGCGTGGACAACAACACCGGCGATGTGGACAGCTCATCTGACAAGGGTACTGACACATTTGGATCTGGACCTTGGACAATCACTGAAGGGAACACCGGAGGTGGAGGTGGTGGAATCACATTTGTGGACTCGTACTCGACAGACAGCTCAAGCACACAGTCACTCACAGCCATAGTACCAGCAGGCACAACGACAGACGACCTGATGATAGTGTTCTGTAGTCGTGACGAGAGTAACAATCCAGGGTCATGGACAACCTCCACATCAGGCTGGACAAGGCACCACTATGCAAACCCGACCAGTGGTCGAGACCGCGAAGTGGCCATGTTCTACAAGTTTGCTACGAGTGGTTCTGAGACCAACCCTGTCTTCAACACCAACGCAGGAGCAAATGAGCAGGCCTCAATCGCGCTAGTGGTCTACAGAGGAGTGGACCAGAGTACACCGTTCGATGTTGCGATACAGTTCAACTCAGGAAGTAATGACGCCACACCAACCAACCCTGCAATATCACCAGTAACGGACAACGGTGCCCTGATTCTGGTGGACCTTGCAACCCACGATGACATCACAGCTGTGGGTCTACCTGCCACACCAAGCAACCTCAATCTCAGAGAATCAATCTGGGGTAGTTCTAAGGACTATAGACAGTTGTTTGTTGCTGATTTGGAAGACTATGGCGCAGCGCAGACCATCACTCCTACAGCATGGACTCATACAGACAATCGTAACCCCGATGTACAGGAGTGGGCTGTCTACACAGTCACACTTCGACCAGCTAGCAGTGGTGGAGGGGACAACTTTGAGATTGATCTTGAGTATCAGTTCACTGGAGTGTCCTCAAACGAGCTCAGTGCAGGCAGCAAAGAGGTCTGTGTCTATGTCAGCGACCTCAATGGTACGGAAGACCTGAAGGTACAATACTGGACAGGATCTGCGTGGTCTAGCACCATAGCTACAATTACTTCGACTGGCTGGACTAACTTCACTGCAACTGGTCTATCCTCTACATACACCATTCAACTCTTGGGTGCCACTGAGTCATCTGACACCGACCCAGAATATTGGAACATCGACACAATAACACTTCACACATGGACAGATCCTACAATGAACTATGTGTTCAACACCAAGTTCGAGTGGACCGACCCCGACACAGCACAGACCAATGCAGAGGTCTGTATCTATGTGAGTGAGGGCAGTGGAGAGAACCTGACCATCTCCTACTGGAGTGGTAATGATTGGTTAGACCTTGGCTCAGGTGTTGTATCTGAACTTGGTTGGAACAACTACACAGCCAGTGGACTGTCTGGGCCAAACTACACAATTCGGCTCAGGGGTTCTGAAGAGACAGCTGACACCACACTTGACAGTTGGAAGATTGATGTCATTACCCTTCATACTTGGACAGATCACGTCGAGAACTATGAAGTGAAAGCTGAGTTCAATTGGAGCAGCGTGGAGTATCAGGCTGACATCAAAAACCTATGCATCTTCGTCAACTCCGCCAGTGGGAATGATAACCTCACGGTCCAGTACGATGACGGTGGCTGGCAGACTCTAGGGACAATCACAGGTACTGGATGGACCAACTTCACAGACATCACTGTTCCCTCAGCCATGTACAAGATCAGGTTTGTGGGCACAGTGGAGAGTGCAGATACTATTCAGGACACATGGGACATTGACTTTATCGGTCTTCAGACAACTGATATCACCAGCAGTTCCGAAGGGGATATTGCGACAGTCATTGAGGCTGATGTAGTTGATTGGGTTACTGATGGAATCCCCATGACCCTCATGTTCACAGAGGAAGAATCCTACTCAGAATTAGATGCCGTAGAGAACTTAGGCACTCTGACTGCTGGTTGGGATTTCCCAGACCTGAGTGTGGATGAAGAGTACATCATCATGAGGTGGAGATACAACACCACATCAACTCCGAGCGTCATAGATTATCAGTTAATTATCCAACATGATGGAATCAACAGTACAATCAACCTTCTCAGTGGTGCTTGGGCATCAGGTCTGAGTCACTGGATGGTCTTTGTAGGTAAGCTCAGTAACCTGATTCCAGGTGTGAGTGTTGTTGAGCAGATATATCTGAGTACCTCGAATGGTGTAATTCAGTTGGAGTACGTTACTTTGGGTGAGATTGGTTTTGGTTCTACGGGTCTGTTGACACCTGACATAATTGGTTCTGGTGACACATTGAATTTCGAGCCATACGGCTTTAGTGTTTCAGGAGATGGGGATGCTGACTTCCTCTTCACCAAGACAGATACACCTGTTGAGCCAACTACAACATTAGAAGCAAGGCTCATTGTATCCTCAGATGCATCTCATTACTTGGTGATTGAAGGGCTCTCAGACGGAAGAATCACGCAACCAATTTCATTCGAGCTAACAGAATTGACCGATGGTTGGAATGAGCTAAAGTACAACTTATCTAGTGTGCTCGCTACTTATGGCTCTGATATTGATACTATCATCAGTATTGGAATCATCATAAACGGCACCTTGAGTCCCTCTATTGGCATTGACTACTTTGTTCTAACACAGATTAAACAGACCTTGCAAATTGGTTCGGACTATGTAGAGTACATTAGCCAAGATAGAACCAAGGGTATAGTATTGTATAACTTGGATGAGTTCACATTCACTGAGAATGGAATCAGTTTGACAAACGACTCGAACACTCAATTACTGGACATCTTTATCGGAGCCTTTGATTACTCCAAGTCCGATTCCGCTCTTCATATGGTGACCTTCCTTGAGGACGGTGTCCCTGAGGCTATCAATGTCTGGATGGGTCCGGGATTTGAGATATACACCACAGGTCACGATCTCAATCTTCACATTGTCACAGATGGGGCTGAGTTCACAGTGGGAGAACATGAGAATGATATCCTGCTGGACAGTATCGTATTCCATGAGTGGAGTCTACATCGACTTGAATTCATTATGATGGGTTGGTTGGACACTACATCGGTAAATAGAACCTACTCTGTGACATCGGCAGGGATGATCAATTGGACAACCTCTTACGATTCAGGAGTAGGTATGGTAGAGGCAGTATCAATTTCATCAAATCTAGGGAGTTCAGCTCCTCTACTTGAGTTCTTGAATAGACTGGAAGACAACACTACAGTTACAGTGGAAACGGGTCAAAACAGTGGTGTAGAACTCATGGATGCACCCGCAGTCACAGAAGGTTTCCATTCTGTTGCTGCATATATTACAGTGGAGAATACAGGATGGTACGATGTCGAGCTTGCAAGTGACCTGAACATCACCGAGGATGATTTCGACTACATACACCTGTCTGTTCGCTGTTCGGGTTCAACAGGTGAGTACATGTTCAAGTTCACCCTTAGTGATGCAAGGGATGCTTTTGCAATCTCTTGGGATGGTGACCCTGTTTGGGAGATGGGTGAGGACTTTGGTCGCGATGAGATCCGCGAATTATTCATCTCATTGTCTTATGGTCTTGATATTCCATTGAACGGTGAGAGTGTCGAGAAGGTCACTGTGGTTATGAGAAAGACTGAAACAGGTATGTATGGTGCAGTTTCCACACGGTTCGATGACCTCTATGCTACAAACAGTCTATCTCTCTGTAAGGCTGATTCTCTATGGAGAATCATTGATGCCGCAGATATGTCATCAGTTGACTACCTCGATCAGGAGGAGCTATACACAAGTGGTGTAGGTCTGGGTCTATCACAGCCTTCTTCGATGAGCGGAGTCTTGGTCTATGGAACAAACATCACAATCTTCGAGACCAGAATTTTCGCCGGTTCAAGTGTTGACCTCTCAAATCCATCGACTGAATACGGTTCACTCTTCGTGGGTGCTTCAGAACCACGGTCATTTATTGGTGAGGTGGTTACCCATAATCTTGATATCAATGAGGAAGGGATAATCACATACCTTGCCCAGCGTGTTGGCGGTGCACATGCCAATATCACAATAGATTACATCTTTGCCAACAACACAATCGCTGATACTATAGTCGTGTCAGGATTGGAGGGTGTGGATGTTTCTGGAACATTCTACCTAAATATGACAGATGACTCTAGTCGATCAGTCACCTTCAATGTGGCCAACCTCTATCTGAGCCTGAACGTTACCGAGGGTGAAACTCCCGTCATGTATAATGTGACATGGTCTAGTGGTGTCAGTGAGGTTGTTGAGACTTCGATGGGCTCTATACTCCCATTGTGTAGCCATGGAACCTATCAGCAGGCTGGATCCTTCACCAGTGGTGTTGGATTAGATGACCAACAGTATATCACCAGTTGGCTCGCCAGTCCAAGGGATACGATGGACAGGTCTCTTCACATGACTGGAGATTTGGGTGGCTCTGTGACTACTCAAGTTGGAGTAGCATATAATGAAGTAGTTATTGAAACCTACCTCTGGTTGGATTTCGAAGGTGTATATTCCAGCATCGAGGACTTCATCGCCAATGGTGACTGGCCAGACCCTGTGTTCGACCCAAGCGGTGAGAATGAACCTAACTCCAAGGTCACATACACTAATGGCTGGGCTGAGATTATGGAATTGGTAGATGAGACCGTAGCAGAAGATGAGGGGCTATTATTACGAGCTGAGCGCAAGTTCTTGGTGATTTTCGATTGGTGGTATGAAGAAGACATCCAGTCTTGGTACCCTTATTCCATTCTTGGCCACAGTGATACTTACATGTTTGAGGTCTGGGGATATGATTGGTATCCTGAAGGTCCACTAAACCCTGAGAGATTGACAGAATTTTCCAGAGAGACTGAAGATGTTCACAATAAATGGCTACTCCTGTCACTGGACCTAGATGAGTGCAAGGTTTTCCAAGTAGAAGTAGCGCCAGATGGATCACCACTCTCTGAACAAGTTTGGCACCCATTCTCAGACCACGAACTCACTGGTTTTGGGGACTTGAGATTCTATGATTCCACAACCACAGGTTCAAGTTACATCATAGATGACCTTCGTGTTCAGATGAAAAATGTCACCAAGTCTATGTTCAGGGATGACTTCAGCTATGGTGACATACAAGAAATGGACGCGTTCCCCTCAGTTTGGAACGTAGACTCTCTTGCACAATCAAGTTGTAGCTTGACAACCAGTAAGAACATGGGACGAAGCAGTTCTGTGTTAGATATTGACCCATTGATACTGTCACACTATGGCTCATCATCAGCACAGTTGGAGTTTCTGAATGGCTGGTACAGATCCACGTTGTATGACCAAGCTGGGTACATCAGTGGGTATCCTGAGGATATGGCATTAGAGTTGGGTCAGAAGTACTATCAACACTACATCACGCTTCTGGATATTCCTGAGGCTGGTCTCTATAACTTCACACTAGATACAACCGGTCTGTCAAACAGTCTGGTCTTCTTCGACTCGAATAGTGTAACACCTGAGATTTCAGGAAGAATCAGTGTCTATCTTCAGACAGGAATACATTCAGTTTACGTTAGACTGTATGCTGATGGCGCATCAAGCCTGAATGCGTTCAAGTTGCGTCTTGATAGTGGTCCTTCTACCGATGTGAGAGCATACATACCCGACCATGGACGGATTCCTGCAATCTATTACGACTATAACCATAATGCTAGACTTCGCGATATTGACTCATCAAGTTTCTATGTGGACCCTGATGCCCCAGTGACGCAGGTTAACACAATCATGGCCTCTACTGCCATTGGTGGAATGAAGGTCGTGCTTGATGCCAAAGACCTGTTGAAGTATATGTTGAGGGACATCAACTCAGGGGGTTACGACAGTGCAGGTCATGGAATAACTCCTCTCTATGAAACTGCAGGAAGTGTCATCTTCAGTAGTGATACTGTACCAGACACTATCTTTGAGGGTGAGTATGAGGGTAGCATTGTTGAGAAGTTCCTCGAACTCACTGGTATTGTTGTCATGGATGGCAATGTTCCATTCTATATCTCTACACATGACGATGGAACAAGCAGTGTGTGGGCGAGAGGACCTGTCTGGGTCCTTGATATGGAACTCGACGAGGCATGGCATCATTCTGACAATACACCAATTGTGTATGGTCCAAAAGATATTCCCTATACTGGTCTGTTCTCCCCATATGAGTATGATGGTGATTCACACGAATATGATGGCGAGCTGTGGGCTGACTCATATCAGTACGATTTCAGCCTCTCTCCAGATCAAGACATTCAGGATTCAGACCCTCGTGAGATATCCTTTGCTAGTAGGCCGCAGGGTGATGATATACCCTCAGGTCTGACAGTTCGGGAACTTCGCTCGTTTGGAGCTCCGAATAAGCTTGGTGAATCCACTCCATACGAGATTCTATGGGCTCCTGGCAGAACAAGTGTGACTCTCACACTCTCTGTCAACTCTTGGGAGGGTTACACTACAATGCCAATCATCGTCACAATGGATGAGATAGAGGTTGACGGACATTATGTTTGGAATGCCTCACAACGAATCTCATCAATTGAAGGTATTGATGACTGTGGTGTCCTCATTGATGGGTCACCACTCACTCTTGACCTCGGTAACATCCAGACCGGTGTTCCGTTTGAGGTGACCTTTGACCTATCGCGATACGACATCTTCTTTGATGCATTCTTGGAGTTCCTACAGTTCAATATTGACACATCCATTGATTGGACCCAGTGTCCACCACAGGACCCTCTGGCGAATCACAACCCAGTGTTTAGGATTCACTCTATGTCTATTGACAAGACGTTTGAGGTCCGCACACACAAGGGTATTGACCCATATTTTGCCAT
>SDBU01001587.1_pt1 | contig 31969 bp, 26 predicted proteins | sample 2277071 | NCBI WGS metagenome assembly SDBU01 (sample SAMN10397929, study PRJNA504765) | marine sediment metagenome | isolation source: marine sediment core GS08_GC12, 126 cmbsf | place: Arctic Ocean: Gakkel Ridge, Loki's castle | collected 2008 | reverse complement strand
TATTGATGAGTGTATTGTAGGTGAAAACGTTTGGTTGGATACCTTCCTCTCGCATTGCGTCAACCCAATCCTTAGCTACATCATAGTCAGGAGCCTTATCGATGAGTGTATTGTAGGTGACAACGTCGGGAACTAATCCGGAAGTTCTGATCCCATCTAGGATCTCAAGCACACTTGAATAGTCGAGAACACTTGCCATAAGTCGATTCCAGCTTGACAAGATTCTTAGGACACTCTCTTTATCAGGCACGGCTAAGCTCCTAGTTTTGTCAGTGAGCCGTTTTACAACCCGTCGGACAGCTGTTCTGGCTTCCCTTTCTTTCTTAATGACCTCAAGAGTGTAGAGAAAACATCCAGGAGATTCTGGTTCTATATCTTCTAGCTTTAATTCCCCCAGGACATATACGGGAAACATCTCTTCTCTCTTCTTAGGTTGATACTCTAGCAGGCGCTGCTGGATATCTACGGACTCAATATTAAAGTCTCGAAAAACTATATAACGAATAGGCTCATCGACAAGTGTCTCATTAGGTCCACAATAAACAGATGCACGCATTGCCCTTCGAGCACTGTCTCCCACCCAATCTCTCCTTCCGTCTGGCAGGTCGACACTTATGTCTCGCCCAGAACAGACCGCGAGACGTAGTCGAGGTACGTGGCTTATGGCGATTCCAGTCCTTTCATTCATTTCTACCTGGAACCTGTTAGCCATAATGATTGCAAGGCAACATAAAGCAGGAACTTTCTGGACGCGGTCCGTCATTAACATCCAGCCATCACCAGTGAATTTTATCAAAGCGTCAAGCAATTCGAGCTTTTCAATATGAGGTATGATTTGTTCCACTAATGATCTATTGAAGCGGTCTAGCTTTGATGTGCTGATTTTCAGTCCAGCTTCCGTCGAACGAATTAGATCTATACAAAGACAATAAACGAAGTGCGGTGGTCGTTGCTCATGGTTACTATGCCTCACCTTCGAGTTAGCTCCTTCGTTATTTTCGGTAGCAACTGAACGCAACTCAATATACCCCCATTCTGTCTCACATACTTTGAATATTTATTTCTGTTTGGGAAACCCAGAAACTTGTGCATATTGTCATTTCGCTCATCCAAGCATCCCACTTTTTAGGGAATTTATTCTGGTCTTAGAAGATTCCACTTTTTGTTTCCAAAATGATTCATCCAATAGATTCGTTACAAGGAGAAGATCCTCTTTGTTGGGATCAATCAACATTTCTCAATACTCTGCTTGTTTCTGAATCTAACCATCTACTTATACGTTATGTCTTATTGTACCCCGCTCAACGACGATGGATAACAAAACTGGGCGTGACAGGCTTCACAGAAATATTCTGGCCTTCATCTACAAGGGCCGACATCTCGAAGTTAACTTTGTGAAGTAACCTTTAGAGATCATGATTTCTACTTGGCCGGGAAGGACTTCTGCAATCTGAATCAGAGATAGATGAGTGCTACCAAATGATTGGAAGTAAGGGTCAGTCTTTCTCCAGCTGACGTCTTTTCAGTAAACATCACCAATCGGGTTATGCTGATCTTCACTTTACCTCATGCGCATTCTAAACCAATCCTAATCTTCTGTCAACAAACTTGGTGGGAGTAAAAAACATTCCCGCTATCGGGGGAATTCACATTGAAAGAAAAAGGTTTTAAATCGCAATTCAGAGCTCCCTGTGAAATCCGTTTGTAGTCAGTTCTAGGAAAGATATTAAACGAGTATATGATTATAGGCTGTGCAGAAACAGTTTAGTTCTCTGAACAATTTTTCTAATTATCAGCTTTGTCTCTTGGCGTTCAAATCTAATTGAGGGGGGATGACAAATTAGGTGAAGGATCCCTAATTTGATCCGTATGCTGGCAAGAAAGTCCATCCAAGGTAGACTATCTTCGAAGTCTAGTGCTAGATACTAAAATGAACATTTTCAGTTTCCAATATTAAATATCAATTTAATCCTAAAACTGGAAATGATGCAATGGAAGTATTCAGGCCGAGATTGCCCCTAACTATACCGAGACACACAACAACTTAGTCTACTTAGTCTACTTAGTCTATAGTCTCTGACTATAGAAGGATGTCCGATGAGGCTATAGGCAAGCATAAGAAGACTATAGAGACAGATCCTAATGAATGTTCGTAGTACCTTAAATTTTCTTTTATGGGCAAATCCCATACCTTGAGAGATCCTGAACGTGAAATTACTCTCCTTTGAAAGTGTTTCCCATAAAATTAAGAAGGGCCGCTCCTACAAATCGCTCAATTATGGGTGGTTATCCCACGCACCATTCATTGGGGGGCTAAATTCTACAGGCAATCCTCATTTGAATAATATACTGAACATTTCTTGCAAGCGTCAAAATGCCGTCACTAGTAAAAACACAAAGTTAGGAGGAATGTTTGGGTTGTTCGGTATGGGGACTTTTCCCCTGTTTTGAGAAAAGGGGAATTTGAGCTTTTCAGAAATTTCTGGAAAGCTCAAAATTGCAAAAAACTACTATAAAAACAGGGCAAAACTTTTCTAAGAAACTAAAAGATCTCTTAAAACCAAATAAACCCCAACTACTCCTTTACCAGAGCGAGGTTTCCAAGGAAAGTACATTGATAAACTAGAAAACAGAATAATGCCACACTAATCCTTTGCTAAAGCGAGGTTCCAAGGAAAGTATGCTAAGAAATCAAAAGATCTTTTAAACCAAGAGACATCAATTAATCCTTTGCTAAAGCGAGGTTCCAAGGAAAGCATGCTAAGAAATCAAAAGATCTTTTAAACCAAGAAAACCGATTAACTCCTTTGCCAAAATGGAGTTAATCAAAAGGAGCTGCTAATAACAAAACGAGTGTTTGTGAAATCTTAGTGGTTTTTTGTAAGGGTGAGGACCAAAAATCCAAACAGCGGTTTCCTTAGAATTGTGCAATTCTGTGTGGTTAGCCTAGAGAGCGGAGGCCCAAGGACTGGAAAAGACTACTAAACACCCTTTTTTACCTAGAAACTGCAACGTGTGCCATTATTGTCAGACGGGACAACAGAGGCTTGAAATTCGCTATCTGTCCTAATCTCGGATAACCAAATAAATTCTTTTGGGAGATCAGAAATAATGAAAGCAGGAACACAAGCAACAGAGGGCAATATTAAAGAGGGATCAAATGACTAAAAAAAGCCAAAAACTCTTTTTAGGTTGACATTGATCTCTTTAGGCTTCTGTGCCGAATAAAGGCAATGGGTTATCATAAATAGGGCAAGACATGGATTCTATTCTATTTCTCTTGTTCTATTAGGTTAGTTACCGTGTTACTTGTCATATCGTCTGTTCTTAGCTATATAACCTAGAGAATCCTTTTAGTTTCTTAATAAAATCTTTTAAATTACTTCGTTATAACAAGGGAGTTCTTGGCGATATTCTCGGTTTTCCGAAAAAAGTTTGTTGCGGTCCTTCCCGCTGGTAAAAGAGTTCTTGCGGTTTTTAGTCCAAAGAAGTTTTTTGTTTTTGAGAACAGAGAGATTTTATTAAAGAAAGCAAAGAAGTAAGAGCCCTACCGCCGTAAGTATGGTATCGGTGCAAGATACGCCAATCAAAGAGATAGGAAATTAAGCAGACAACCCTTAAGCGTGGGTGAAATTACCGTCTACGTTTGAATTTCGGCTAAATCTGACCCTCTATGACGGCCTGTTCCTTCGGCGATACTTCGGTTATGCGCGGGGGATTCTCTTGGGATTATTTCGCGATTTTTCGATGGATTTTTGTTAATTTCGGCGAACTTATTCTGGAAGACCTCGAATTTCGTTGCTATATTTCGCGAAATTTTGGTAGTTATAGGGGATTCTCTTAGCATTATTTCGCGGTCTCTTCGCCAAGCGCAGGAAATTCTCTCGCCAGTTCCCGGCGATTTCCGTAGCAGCTCTTACTATAGTTCGCTCGCATAGGGATGTAGTCTTCAGCCACAGAAGAACCGAGCAAGGAGTCAAACCCCTAAACAAGATAGATGGGGCATTAGACTAGGAGATAAAGCGACAGATTAACAGACAGAAATTTAAGGGTGGGTGTAAAAACTCACCTCTGTCTTGGTCCTGCCCAAATCGAGTGTTCTGTGATGCCAATTTCCTTCTATTTTTCTTTCGCCTTTGCTTTTTCCGGTTCTTTCTGGCTTCTTTAGCGTAAACCCAAGAGCTCGTGAACGAAGAAGATAGGAAATATAAGGTGAAATTTTCCTCCCGGACCACCTGAACACCCTTATTTTTGCCTGCTTGGTCAATTTCTACCTCCTGATAATTATTGCTTATATCCCGCAAACTGGCTTGGTTACCTACTTCCAACGCTTGACTGGCGTTGCCTGGTATAGCCAAGCAAGTTTGCCAGTTTTAACCCCCAGGTATCCCCTAATTTTATTACCAGGCGATAGCGACCGAAATGCCTTACTATTTTCTCAAGGGGGGGGAATAGACTATCAAGTCCAAGAAAACTCCCCTAAAATCGCTTGATAATTCTCAAGGGCTTGCCAGAAAAGGTCGCAAGATATTACCTTATTGCAGGCCTACGCCAAGCAAGCTGGTGCGGGATTTGGGATGCAGAACCAGTGTGCCGAGATAAAGATAAGAGCAGAGAGAAGAGCGGGAGAATTACTAGGGGAATAAACTAGAAAAGCAGGAGAAACAGATAAAAGATAATGTCACAAGATGTTGCATTATCAAAACCTAAACCGGAAAAGTTTGATATAGACAGAATGCAATCCTCCCGCTGGAAGCAAGTAGCTGATATTTCAGAGCAGGAATTTGCCAAAGCTTTGAAATCCTTAGCGTGCACTTTTGCATGAATGTTCGTAGTACCTTGAATTCTCTTTTATGGGCAAAGTCCCATACCTTGAGAGATTCTGAGCGCGAAATTGCCCTCCTTTGAAAGTGTTTCCCACAAAATTCACAAGGGCCGCTCCTACAAATCGCTCAATTCTGCATGGTTATCCTAGAGACCATCCATTAGGGGGATAAATCCTACCAGCAATCCCCATTCGAGCAACATAGTGAATATTTTCTGGAAGCCTCAAGATTGCAGAAAACTGCTAGAAAAAACAGGGTAGACTTTATTAACAAACCAAAAGATCTTTAGAAACACAAAAAACCCAGCTACCCCTTTATCGGAGCGAGGTTTCCAAGCAAAGTATGTTAGGAAACCAAAAGATCTTTAGGGCTAAAGAAACCGATTAACTCCTTTGCCAAAATGGAGTTAATCAAAAGAGTCTTTGTGAAATCTCAATGGTTCTTGTCAGCGTGAGGACCATAAATCCAAGTAGCTACTCCCTACAAACCGCTCAATTGTGGATGGTTATCCTAGAGAGCGAAAGCTCAAGGACTGGGAATGACTACTAAACACCATTTTTTCACCTGGAAATCGCTGAAATATTAACCATTATTGTCATACGGAACAACAGAGGCTTTAAATTCGCTATCTGCCCTAATCTCGGATAACCAGATAAATTTTTCTTGGGAAGTCAGAAATGATGAAAGTAGGAACACAAGCAATAAAGCGCAATATTAAAGAGGGATCAAATGACCAAAAAAAGCCAAAAGCTCTTTTTAGGTTGACATTGATCTCTTTAGGCTTCTCTGCTAATTGACCTGCCTCCATTAATAGTACCACTTGTTAGATTAGAGTCAACGAAAGGATAACCTCTCGACAGGTCTAGAATATAGTAGAGCGGTTAAGAGAAGACTCAGGTATCGATGTTGAGATGACTCGCCACACTCTGAGGCACACCTTTTGCCACGATAGTCAGAAAAGAAGGAGCAGACCTGACGGTGATCCAGACTCGCCTAAGGACATAAAAACGTGGCCACTACTCAGATCTATACCTGGGTAGATAGAGAGGATCTGGAGAAAGCAGTCAGTCTTTTGTGACTTCGCTTGCTTTAAGTCTCCTAGCGCACAGAAACGGGGTAAAATACGATAGTCTCTTCTCAGGCGAGACAGAGTTCAGCTTAAAGCGTTAGAGCTCCTTTAACTCGATTTCTGATTTCGTAAAAGACATAAAAAGCGAAATTAGAATGTGTGGGCATGACTGAGATAGATTCTGTGGCTACCTCTCTGGCACTTCTGTTATCTGTTCCCTCTAAGTTTCACAAGTGGATAATGTTTGCTGCTAGGGGAGCTATGAAGGATAAAATCAAGTTTAGAATAGTGCAAGATAAGCAAAACTACTCTCTAGAAATTGCTGAAGAGAGGAGGTATCCCCGTAAGGAAAGTTGGCAATCAATGGCGAGTCTCCAAGACTCTGCTGGATGATTTTACGGTAAGTCACAACAAGAGCGATAGGGAATGAACCGGGTCAGACAGCTGGATGAGGAAGAGATTGAGAAAACTGCTTTTCATCGAGCAACGGTCACGCTCATTTGTTAGCATGACGCTGTACAAATTGACCAACTCTAAATGTTGCTAATTCTCAGAGACTGGAATTCGTATTATTCTCAGCAGTTGAATTGCTCGATACTCGTAATAAGGGGCCTACAGCTATCAGCTAGGATTGCAGCAACCTCTAATCTAGAGTGAGGGTCAACCAATTTCCGTCCTTTTATCACACTGTGCGCAGGATTACCTTCGTTTGGAGCATGAAGAACTTCCAATTCTTGTTGGCGGGGGATTCTGGCCTTTAACTCTCCCACAAACAGTCTTCTGCCTCCATATCTTGGGTTTGGGTCCACAGATGTTTCTTTAGGGGTGGCATATTTACACCAATTAACTGACAATTTACCCCTGTCTCTTGGTCTTACTATGAAAGCGACTGCAACGAATTTCCCGTGGCTCTTATCGTAGTGTTCGGGAACGATTCTACGAAAAAGGTCGGCATTATCAGGAATTTGTTCTCGCTGCTGCATGGGTTCCTACCTCATCTAGCACAACTTCTATTATTTCCTGCATATTTGTCGCTTCGCCAGGGTCCCGCCTTATTTTTCCTGAAGTTTTTTGGGTTAACAAATACTCCCACGGAGCGTTCTCTTCTTCCGGAATGGAATGCACCAACGCCTTCGAAATCATTTCCCATTCAAAGTATATGTTTCCATTGCACGCAGGGGCAACAAAAGGAAGAGGAGAGTTTTTAGGTAGCCTATGAACAATAGCTGAAAAACAATCGATAGCTTTGGCTATTGTCGAAGGTTTTATGACTTTTGCACCGTAGGAATCCCAATTCTCCTCCAGAGAAGCAAACTCTTTAATACGGTTTACAGTATCCTTTGAAATAAGCCGTAGATTCTCGGCCAATTCAAATTCAAGGATATCGTCGGAACGATTAGAAATGGGTTCCTCAATCAAAGCGTAGAAATTTTCTATCCCTTCATGGAGACCACGACATGGAAAAGAACCAGCTAATTTGTCTGCGTTCCTATAAAGTGTAGTCCAAGAAGGGATGTTTTTACCGAACCAATCCCAAAGAACTAAACGGTGAACTTTATCATTAGTATATTGTTGTCGTAGTTGACAAGATGCACTCGATGTTTCAGGAGTAACAGACGTATAGCAATATTCTCCCAGTCTTTTTCTTGGAAAGGACAACATAATCTCTGCATTAGTCCACACTTTGACAGGATTCAAATCTAGGTCGTAAATTTTCGCTACGTCTCGCTCCGCCGCTATTCTTCTTTGGGAAAGCATTTGCATAAGACCTTCTCCTGTTCCTCATAAGCAGCTCGTAGAAAAGTTTCAGCTTGTTTAATACCGAAATCACTCTCCTTCAACTCTTCTGCAAGAGTATTAATGTCCTGCATGACTAGAATAATTGGCTGGTCATTCTTCCTTAATGTCCCTGCCTTAAATCTAACCCAACTATTTATATTGAATTCTTCAAGGACATACTTCTTGCGTGAATGAATTTCAAAGTTAAGGGACTGCCCGAACAGTTCCTTTGCCCATTTCCTTCTACAAAAATAGTTTGCCAATGTAGAAGCTGGTTTCCGGTTGCTTATGAATCTTTCAGATACGAGTGCCAAGCGTCCAATTATTGAATGAGTAAAGCCCTTATATTCTCTTATGATGCGAAGAGAAAAATCGAAGAATTCATTTGTGTCGACTCCTACTTCATTATCATTTAGGTATCTGAATAAATTTACCCTGCTTTCAGCAATGTCCAGTTTGAGTTTTCCATCACGACTACAAAGAGTAATTCTCGGAATCTCTTTCGGAGCATCTTCTGGGATAGGGATAGCAACGGTATCACCATCAAGATGGTCTCCAAAACGGCTCATCATTTTTTCCAATACCTTAGTCTTAGAAAACAAAACTTCAGGGGTGAATATGGAGACCTGCAAGGAGCTGATTTTGAAGTTATCAATATTGACCATCATAAATTCTCCTTTTGAAGAAGGATAATTTATATTTGCACATTACATCCCAAGCACAAATTTGCGCCAAAGGGAGGATTGTTGAACTAAAATTGTCATTGAGTCGATAGTTTCCTACACATTCTATCACAATAGAAGGAGAATGCAAGCAATTAGACTAGATACCGTAACAGAGCTTCAAGAACATAAGCAACTGCGAAGCACAATCGCTGTCCTCTGACAGGTCCGTATGTTCGTAAATCTACTGTGGCCTTCCAAGCTGATTCATAGGGGCTGTGAGCAGTATGAGAAAACCAAGGAAAGGAATTGTCAGTCTCTCGCTTATCATTTCTTCCTCCGCTCAGGATATTCCATATATCCCATCCTTCTAGTGACTCATTCTAGAGTCTATACATCCTATTCAGTTTTCACGATGGGCTTATTCTCCTATCCTCGTCAAAGGCTCTCATATGGCCTGCATGAGCCTCTATGAGCCTCTTATTTTTTTCTCTAGTCAGTCCAGAACCTTGATTCAAATAACTCTTCGTGAATTTGAAGGCAGGCTGTCCGGCGGCCCTTATTTACCATGTCTATCCCTTCCCCTCAGCCTCCTTCTTATACCATTCTTTATCAGTATTTATGCCAACCAAATTTCCTTTGCGCTTGAACTGGAATTCTGACCACCTGAACTAGCCTTGAGCTCGTTTACCCTTTATCCATTAGGCATACAGCTAATAATGGCTCATATCCCTGAATGATATACCAGTCTCTCTGTGTCTCTATTTATCACTCTTACAAGCATTCGGTTATTTGAAAACCATTATACTATAAGTGTGGGGTCTATAATGACTAGACCTAACCCACGTGGGGGATGGGGGGAGGTCCTTTCGTTAAGTAACTCGTTAGATTTTTTCGTGCTTGAATTTATCTTTTACTATTTTGTAAAGTACCCAATACCGGTCTACCACATCCTTTGCCTCCTCTTCGCTTAGGCTCGATTTGTTTTCGATTGAATTATACAACATCTTCGCAATATCGGCTGCATCTCGTCTTCTCTCCACTTTCCTATCCCTAAACCAAATGCGCCATGTAACCAAGCCAGTTATCAATGCGCCAAAAGATATACTACCAACTGTCTTTAGCCACTCCGATGCAAATAATGAGTCCAAGAACCCCACCATATTCACCACAAAATTCCACATAACTTCTCCGTCTCCTTTCTCAAAGGCACAGCAACAAGACCTTGGTTATCCAATGACTTAATCCTGGCCAGCCTCATTTCGCTTTTTGTATCTTTTGCGAAGTTGGAAATCAATCTTAAGCCTGTTTGTTTCGGCAAAGGTATAAACACATGACTTATATTAAGGCTCTCGCCTTTTATGATGCTTTTGCCTCTCTCAGAGAAGATTAACTGCCTTCTTCAGGTCCTCTCTACCTACGTGAGTATGAATCTGATAGGCTTCTATCTTCGTTATAATAGAACTAACATCAGCAACCAATTTAAGTGGGGGTTCTGTGATTAACTATGTTCCAACGACTCATAAGCCCTTGTCAAATTCTATCTTCCATTCATATATATCATCTAGATTTACACCGAATACTGCCACATCGAAAGACTTGGCTTGACCGTCTTTGAGTCCCAATAGTGAGAAGGCTTCACTCCCAATCACACCATTATCGCTATTATACAACGTGACTTGAAGAAAAACCAAGGAATTATAGGTGACTCCTGACTGGTTAAGCACCTCCCCCTTCAAGTCTACGATTCCACTGACCCGACTAGATAGAGTCACATTATCGAAAAGAAATGGTTCCGAGTCTAGAGTCCCACTATCGGATTGCTCCGCTTCTGATTTCACCTTACCGTTGGCAACCGGAGGCTGTGATTCAATGAAGGCAAGAACAAAATCAAGAAGTGATTCGATTTTTGTTTCAAGCGATTCAATCCTCTTTTCCAAGACACTCACCCGTGTCTCAATGTCTGAAGAAGCCTGCATAGCCGGACTCAACACTAAAACCATTACCACAATTACCAATCCAAACAGCTTTACATCCTTCATTTTCTTGCCTCCCTTTCTCTTTCTCGTACTCCCCCTATTTAACTCATGGCGATTCTATTCCACACTTGGCTTGATAGAACTCTCTGCACAAGAATACCTATGGCAGGGCTTCAATGCTTCGATTGTATCTATCGTCTCTTTCCGCCCGTTCCGATATTTATGCTATAGACCGCCCCTGTGTCGGGACTAGTTCAGGAGGTACTGTCGTCGAGTATTATTTCTTCTCCTGCTAGTCTAGGTTTGCTTATTATTTCCCCCAATGGAACGTAGTATTCATTCTTAAAAGGAGGTAGTATTATCAGACCTAATCTTACATGGCCTTCTTTTTCCGTCGTTATTATTATGCCCTTTGAGTTCTCAATTCTGTTTTCAGGAAGGTTCAAGGGCGACGCTCCTTCTGACAAAAGCGTCCACGGACTCTCTTCGCCAATAATCAACTCGAACACCTGGATTTTTATTCCTGCAGCTTCCGACAAGATACTAATCTCATCTGGAGGAATAGCGTCGGCACTTCTGCTGCTCCCCTGGTCATTGTCTTCTTCTCCAATTACGACAAATGCCTCGCGTTTGTCTAGGTAGTTCTGTATTTCAATAATCTGCTCTTGCGCGTACCGTATTACTTCTTTGTCTGCCTTATCGCTTTGCATAACCTTTTTCAAAGCACCCAAGGCAGCCTTGTATTGCTCTAATCTACAATAAGTGAGTCCCAGACAAAATTGATACCTAGGTGTGCTGCCTAGCATCGTGGCTTTGAGAAGCACTTCCAAGGCCTCTTTGTATTCACCCTTTATATAGTGTTGCTGGGCCTGCACGAAGTGCTGTTCGGGGCTGACCTCAACGGGAGATGGGGGAGTGTATGATGGCAGGGTTGAGGAATAATGTGAAGAGTGGCGTGAAGAGTAATGAGAAGCGTGAGAGACATGAGAAGCATGAGAGACATGAGAAGCGTGAGAGACATGAGAACCATGTGCGGCCACATACACGTCATTATTCCGAGCATTGCTGAACAGAAGCTCTGAGTGTTCGAGAACTAGTGGGGATTTCTCCTGGATTATTCTATCTCGGGGAAGCTGGGTTTTTCTTTTCAAAAGGGAAATTGCCTGTGCAACAGGTCCTTTGCCTCCAATAAAGAACAATTCAATAATGAGACAGCCGGCAATGACAGTTTTCACGAATCTCTTCATTTTTTCGAAATCTCCTTTCGTAAGACTTTTCTCAAGAGCGAATAGAGCTCTCTTAGAAGAAACGGCTTCTTAGAGATACCTTAGGTGCGGAAATACAATCAGATACTGTTGATTGAACAGGAGACAGTAGTAGTTTTTTTCATAATATCGAACCCAAGCATTACGTCCTAGAAGGTTTGCCCGTTCTCCGTCAAAGGTTGCAGATGGCTGCTGTGTATGAGTCGTGCAGAGGCAAACAACCCAGCGCAATCGTCTTTGAGTTCGCATTGTTCGCAGATGCCTAAATAGACAGTTTTCCAACTCCCAATTGATTTCCGCGCAAATCTCCGCAGAGAAGGCAATAATATGCACAATTGATGATTATAGATTGATACCTTCAAGTTGTTTCTGTGTAATACCTGGACCGCGTTCTTCAAGGCATCCCTATAGTCATACGGGTCAATCCATAATTGTTCAATGTTGTCCAATGCCCACCCTATCGGCTCAAGACCCATCAGAGCTACGTGGACAACAAATGGAAAGTTACGGCATATGAATTCCGCGAGATTCGGTAATCTCTGGTGCGTCAGTTTATGGACAACGGTTCGTATCTCTATTTTTTGTCTGAATAGTGCGAGATTATGGATGCCCTTTAAGGTCCTGTAAAAGCTATCGTTCCCTACTATCCTGTTGTGTTCGCTATCAACATCCGAATTCAAGGACACAGCTACTGTGAAATCAGGATGAGAGACAGAAACAAGGGCTTTCACAAAATCGAAGTCTTCAAGAGCTATCCCATTGGTTAGAAGAATCAAGGGAGTCTTTGGTAATTCGGTTTTACACGCAGTCATAACCCTTAGAAGGTTCTCCTTGGGTAAGGTAGGTTCCCCTCCCGTAAGTGCCAATGAAGCAGTGTCCTTATCCATTAGGCTAATCAGTTTCAGGTTCAGAAGAGTCTCATCCCCTTTTCCATCCTTCGGAGGCTGAGGGCATGTAACGCACTTGGCATTACATCTCTGAGTGACCAGAATTGAGTTATCATTCGAACCTCTCCGGTAAACAATATTAACTAGTCCCGTGGTCTCTACCAGGATTATATCTCCGATGTTCATCATCTGCAAGCGTTCCACTTCACAAATCAGCGGTATTCCCTTGTGCTTTGTTATGCCCTGCTCCCTACTGGCATTCGTGACAACAAACCTTGGCCGCAGTTGCCTGTCACGTACCAAAAAACTTATCTTCTCTTCGCCATTAGTTGCCCAGCCATTCTTTTTCTCCACTCTCCCGACTAGCTCATGTTGAATATTCACAGAAACCCCTTGCAGATTTATCATTTCAGAGCACGTCCTATCTGTACTTCACTCAATGACCTCCTGGTAATCCAAGACCAAAAAATATCTAGTATGTCGTCATTGTCTTCTCTAATCAACCTAAGGAGATGTCCGATTATCAGCCGATTCTTCTTGCAAGCTGTACTTCTTGCCTTATTACCCACAACCTCTCCCTGCTCAACATAGCTTCTAACCGGGTCCGCACCACAAAATGGCACATATGGACAGAAACGACAGTGTGGAACAGTCTCCAGGTACGACTCTGAGATGATTGACCTCAATAGGTCGCAATTGAATATATCCTCGTACCTGTCCTCTGACACATTTCCCAGTCGAAACTTTCGGTCTCCCATTTCCCCTAGCATTCGTCCCTCATCAGATGCATAAACATTGCCGTCGTAATTGTAAATGACCCCTCCAATTCCAATCCCTGCAGGGGACTGCAAATCAACAAATCCCGTTGCAAAGGGCGTCATAATCCTGGCAAGGAGCAGACAAGCGTACTCCTCAACAAAGAAATTTCCTCGAAGATTCAGTTCAATAATATACTTCAATGCGTCTTTGTACGCTTCGAAAAAATCCTCCACAGTGTAGTCAAAATCTGCACCGTATTTCGTTGCGCGTCCATATGGATTGATAGGCCGCAAGAAGATGGAATTGAATCCACTACTAATATACTCATCTATAATTGCCCGAATTTGGCACAGACTACTTTTCGTGACAGTCATCAACGCAGAAGTCCTATTCATTCCGAGAATGCTACGGGCCAATTGCAGCTTATCTACTATAATATCATAGCTGTTCAGTGCATTTCTCAGCGGCCTGTTCTGGTTGTGGAGCTCTCTGGGACCGTCCAAGGAGGTAGACAGTACAACATTATGCTTCTGAAAGAAACGTAACATCCTCTTATTCACCGTAGTAAGGTTAGTGCATATGACAAAATCGACTTGCTTTTTATGCAGAGCCCTAAGTAGCTCAGCATACTTTATGATGTAAACCACAATATCGATGTTCAATAAGGGTTCCCCTCCTTGGAACTCTATCTTTATTCTGTCGGAGGGCGACATGAATATCATTTCGACTATTCTCCTGGCAGTCTGTCTATCCATGTCGTATTTCTTGTCTTCAGGTGGTTTACTTGACGCCTGGCAATATATGCATCTTGAATTACATCTCAGAGTTGGCACTACCATATGCAGCGAAGTGAACTCGTTCAGAAATCTCTTCTTTGTCCTATATTTTGTAGCTAACATTTCCGTAACGGGACCAATATTTCCATCTGCCACCATATGTTTGGATTTCAGGTCATAGAACTCTTCCGTCGTCTTGTCCATAGAATAGTGGCTAAATTTCCTGAACGCGTCTGTCGATAAAAAAACACACTCGCCGACCTCATTCGTCAAGAAAACCGTGTCACCGTCTATTCTTTCGAACCGAAAGGGCAAAATCACATAGGGTTCTGATTGCATTTCGTTATTTTTCATCTCCAAAAGGGAAGAACGCCTTCTTAATAATCAGCTCTCGCATCGGCCGCATCTTCTGTTCAAGGTCCACTCTGAGCTGGTAGTCTATCAACGCGTTACGAAATTCCTGCACGACATCCTGCAAGCTAATATTCTTGTGTCGAGCCTCCAGACGAATCTTAATCGTGGAACCAGCACTGTGAGTGATACGAATCCAACATCTGTCCGTGAACACGTAGCTGCATTCCAGAACTGCTTCTTTACAGTAGGTTTTGCCGCTGATTCTAATATCAATCCCCTGATTCTGCAGGTCTCCTTCCATCTGACTCATTTGGACTCCTTTTATCTATCCCAACCCCACCGCCCGATGGCTATTTCCACAGGGGATTCGGTGTTCTCATTCACGTTGTCACCTATCGGCACAATACGTAATACCGGCCCAGTCTAGGTTCATCTCACTACCATGTTATCCACCGTGCCTACGAAGGCGGCTTACATACACTGCACGCTGTATACCCCCGCTGTTTTGCTTTTGTTAGAGAAATCAAAATACGGCTTTTGCTCAAATAACGACAACCTGAGTTATGATATTTCTTTCCCGTATCGGTAATATAGACCGTAATATCGGGAGGTGCTCTTTGCTTTGTCTCTGCAATTTCCGACGAGACTACTGACAACTCTTCTTCCCATAACTGATTGAACTTTACAAGATGGGCCTCCAATATGTCTTTATTGTGGATGATTAGAAAATTCTCATCATTGCGATTCGTAGCATTATCTGAATAGTTGTAACTTCCCGTCAAGACGGTATCATCAGCGATTAATACTTTAATATGCATAGACCCACCTTTGCTTCCAGTCATAATCAGAAGGGGAACTCCTGCTTGGCCCAATTGTTCGGCAACTGCCCAACTATGACTCGCTTGACCTTTATCCATGATGACCTTTACATCTAGTCCTTCTTGGTGCTTATCTATTATGGTCTGAGCAAGTTCATTCAAGCTAAAACTATAGATGAGGATGTAGACTTTTTCTTCTGCGCTTTGAATAGCAGACTCTAGCGTCTGCAAAATCTCCTCTCCTTGCTCAGGAGAAAAGAGGACTTCAATTTTAGGAAGCTTTTGGCAGCTTCCCAAGGAAATCATCATTGAAGTTAGGAATATGCCTAGAATGCTTATGACAAATAGACGTTTCAAATATTCTTTCATTACCTTATCTCTTGTCCTCAAAAAGAATCCTCTCTAACCCGTAACTGGCTTAAAGGAATTCTTTTAGCAGAGGAGTTTTGCCCAGGTATAGGTCATCTTACTCTGACAAAGTATCTGCATGAGGCTCTATAGCCCCCTCTGCCTTCCTTGGTCTCTGTCTTCTTGTAGGCTGAGGCCTCTTCACTACCTTAATCTTGCTCATTGCTATGCCTGCTGCCTCATTTAATAATCTACTGATGCCGGCGTGTACTTCCTCATTGTTCACAAGAATTCCAGTGTTTTTGCGAAGGTTACGTTTAACAGACCTAAATGTATCCTCTGTGCATATTGCAGCTAGCAAGGATTTTGGCGCTAGGACTTTAACTCGTCTCCAAATCTTATCTAATCCATGCCGTCTTACTGACCTATAGCCTATGACTTCGAATTTCTCAACCAGTTTAGTAATATCATCTTCTAATAAGTTCCACGAATCTAGGAGCTCAACCTTAGGGGGTTGTCCGAATTCAATATGATATACTTTCCATACCCGACCATTCGTCAGCAGAATCCATTCGCATCCCGCGTCTATGGCATAAGACGTAATCTGTTTTAGGTGCTTCCTGACTAAGTCCATTCCGACCCTTTTGAGTTCAACCATCACCATCGGTCGTGCATCAGTTCCGGATTCAGTATGTATCGCAAAATCCACATACTCTGTCTCTCCTGGGCCCCTGATGGCCCGCTCACGAGAAAGATGTTTCAGAACATCATAGCCCATCACATTCTCAAAAATTCGCTCAACCCTCCTTCGAGTCTCAGCTTCGTTGCCATCCATTTTCATTGCTTGTTCTACCATTTTCCGTGCATCCCGGATGGCCTTTCGTTGTTCCTTGGAAATCTTTGGCTTAGCCATTATCTCCTCCTCTTAGAATGTTCTTATATCCCACAATTGGCTTGATAAAACTCTCTTGATAGAGAGGCTTCAATTTTACCAGGCCATATAGCTCATCTTGCCTACTTCATAATCTCTGGTTTCCATTTTGCAGTCGGTGTCATTGCGTTCCATCTAGCTCCACCCGTCAATTCTGGTTTCCAATTCGGGTCAACCATTATTTTCAACGCCCCCTTGGGGTAGACCATCACCCACAATTTGGGGAAAATGGGCAGGAGCAATTTTGGAGTTTTGTATTTGTAATGCCGAGTCGTCCAAATAATTATTACTTCTTCATTGTCAGATATTCCCCGCTCCCTAAAAGCTGCCCAAAGATTGGCAAAATCGATTTTATGCGTGATATATCCTCTAATAACTTCTGGCATCTTTTTGCATTCGAAAATAACCGAAGCGTAGGGTTCAGTCATATTGGGAGCTATAACTTTCCCATTTTCGACTCGAGCCAACGGGGTAAAATCAATAACCCTGCAAGGTTCATCTTCGATTAAGTTCCACTCCCTGTCTTTTCGCATTTCCTGTTGCGTAGTTCTATTCTGTGGTTGTTCCTTTTTATTTTCAGGCTCTGCCCGTGTTTCATCCTCCATTTCTGCCATCGCAACTCGGGCTTCTTCCTCGATGATTTCACAAATGCTCGCTCTTACGTTGTCTCTCTGTAGTCTCTCCGAATTATTCATATGTCTCTGTAATTCGTCCGTCCAAGCGCCCGCTTTCTTTAGCATTTCTGCATTTATTTCCTATTCAGATAGGTCAAACTGTTGCACGGGTTCCTTCGAGTCTCTGGACACAACGTAATCACAGAGTTCCTCCAAAGAGTTAATCTTCTCCATAACTTCCTCGAGCTCGTCTGGTGTCATACCGTAGCCGTCTGGTTCAGGCTTGAGTGCTCTTCCAACAAAGACACCTTTCAATAAGCCCTTTTCCGAGAGATTAGGCCACTTTTCCTTGCCTTCCTTGTACAGATTTATCTGTAATAGCCGAGCAGCAGCAGGATAAGTGGCAAGAGCTTTCCAAAAAATATCCTGGGGTATTTCGTATTTGGCCCGAAGAGCCTCCAATGTATCAATTCTTTCTCCTGTTGGCCGCAGTTCCGGGCGAAGAGAGGAATACCAAGGGGGTAGTTGAGAGCCCTCCGTTTCTTGCTTCATAAACCAATAGGTCTGAGTTTCTTTTATTCTATAATCTATTGTTCCTAAGTGGTCTTGAATCCCATCTCTTGCCTCCGACGTTAACCGAGATTCTTGAAGATTACGCACAATGGTCTTTTTTCTTACTTGATATGCGTAGTAGGTAGTTACGTCTTCTGCTGATACAGGAGATTCTGGGTCAAAAACCGCACCAGGTATACATCCTATCTCTAGAGTTGTTAGGTAGGAAAGTGGGATTTTATCCCCCCGCTCCTCCAGCCAAGAGTGTACAATGAAAACTGGGTCTTGAGGAATGTCCATTTTTTCAAGAGTAGAGTCGGCTGAAGGTTTTCCTTCCCTCTCAAATAGAATCCCCTGCTCGAACAACTCCAATATGGCCTTATAAATCATACCATGTTCCTCAATATCAAAATCATCTTCTTTCAAAATGCTTCTAGCCGTCTCAACTAAATCTGCTCGAGCAAGCATGCTTCCCAAAATTATTGTTTCTTCATCGTGAACACAAGGGGTAGAGTCTGAATCTTCATAAATTCGACTGTAGCACACGCTGCATTTCTCCTGTGTTTTTTCCTGACTTTCTTGGGCACTGAGTACTTCTATCACAAAAGGATACTCATAACGAAAAATCTTTTGACATCCCGGACAGGAAATCTTCAATACTGCCTGCTTCTTAGGTAGACGTAATTTTTTCTGACAGTCCCAATAAGGACAAATTACAATTACTTTCTCTTCTTCCAATGTCACCCCCCGCCACCTCTAGCTATATGAAATAGAGGCTTCAAATTTAATCCTCAGAGGAGACATAAGCCTCTTGTCTTAGCTAATCTAGCGCCTAATATTATTCCTATTTATTAACCAAGAAAAGATACGCTATATCAACTCAAAGATGGTCTATTATATTATTATGAATAAAGGTATTGAATCCTATTGTTGATTTGAATTGGGAATTATTAGTTTGATGGAAAAGCAAGGTGATATAATCTAGCCTGGAAGGAATTAAGGCCTTACATTGACTGCCCATAAGCTACTCCATTGTAGCATACTGCCAATCTAGGAAAACCTTTCTAGTATTATGTATAGCACAAAATGAAGAGGGACTTCTAATTACTCAATGTGTAAGTGTTGAATTCTATGTTCTGTGCGAGCCCATAGTTGTTCTGTGCGAGCCCATAGTTCTTCGTTGGATTATGTGTGATAGGAGAATATTCTGGCATGGATAAAGGGAAAGATTCTCTTGGATTCCTCATAAGGCAATGCCTTCTATTAAAGATAATGCTCTAACGGAATATCGAGAAATCATTTATGGTTGTCGTTACCATAGGATAAATAGAGAGTTTGTCAAATTTGGAGGGCTTGATATGATGATGGTCTTCCCAAAACCCAGCTTGATGAATGCTGAGATTTGTTATTTGGTAGGCCATTCTACTAATTGTACCTCCCGAGTCTCTAATATCTGTCATATACTGCCTGCAAATAATACTTTATCCCCCATTGAAGAGCCACAACCCCCGATACGGAATTGATTATGTGCCTCTCCTTAGAATTTGCAGGTACTTGCTATAGACAAACAGTCTGTTCTTTCTTTTTGTGTGACCATAAGGTTCTAGAATACCTATTTTCCGAAAATTATCAAACGTTTTACTAACCGTCGGATAACTAGAATGTAATTGTTTCGCTGCGTTAGATATAGATATTATTGACCGCCGACATATAAGTTCGTAGCAGGGAAAGGACAACTTGTATTGAGATAGTTGCTGTGAAATCCTTTGTCTATCGATGGCGTGTAGACTTCTGATTTCATTAGCTGTTTTTATTGCCTCACGTGAAGTATTTCGTACACCTCTCAGGAAGAATTTGATCCATTCTTCCCACTCACCCTTAAAACGCACATTCATCAGTAGTTCGTAATAAGTGGATCTGTTTTCTTTAAAGAACAGACTCAAATACAGCAAAGCCTTGTCTAAAACTTTCTTTTCGCAAAGCATGAAAGTTATCAAAAGCCTGCCTATTCGACCATTTCCATCGGAATATGGGTGAATTGTCTCGAAGTATGAATGAAGAATCGCAACTTCTATTAGCGGTGGCAAATCCTTTTCGGTATGATAATATTTCTCAAAATCGTCCATATATTCATTCATCATATTTAGAGGAGGCGGTATATAATCGGCTTCTGAAATCGTACTCCCTGGCGGTCCAATCCAGTTTTGTGAATCCTTGTATTTACCAGGATTCCTCCTTTGTCCTCTAACACCTGCTAGCAGTATCTCATGAATGTTATGGATTAGTCTTTTCGAGACTGGCAATTGATTCAAATTATTAAGTCCATAGTTCATTGCCTTAATATAATTTACAACTTCTGATACAGGTTCCATTTTACTTGTTTTTTCATCAACTTGAATGACTTCATCTAAAGAGCATTGAGTTCCTTCGATTTGTGAACTTAGCAAAGCCTCTTTTCGTACATAAAATGCAACGAATAAATCTGGATCTGGGACCGTCTCCGTGACCCCCTTTAACTCTCCCAAGGCCCTATCTGCTTGAGACAGGATATTCATGGTCTGGACATCAATATTAATTCGAGGGCCAACAGTAGCAAACTTACGTGGAATAAAAACAAGGTTCCCATCTTGATTAATGATTTTCCCAGCTTTGTCTGATTCTAATTTTCTCATTATATTCCCTTTCGCTGTGTCGATTCCTACGGGTAGTATACCATTTTGTTAAGAATATGTCTAGTTTTTTCACTAAATGGCTATCTTATTAAAGAATTACATGCAATGATTTAATATGGTTTGGGTTAAGTAATGCTGTTTGAAATGTGATTTCATGTTATTAAAGAAATGACCAATATTCTTTAATATCACTTACCCTTATTAAAGCCCCTTAATAAATCAAATCCATTCCTTGCTCAAGTGTTAAAGCAGTACTATGGGAAGATTACGACGGATAGGCATCAGATTCTCGTCTTTCTGGAAAAAAGTAGCGTAAAATCTCTCAATCTTTCTTGCCCGATGGATAGTCCTTCCACTTATTCGCATTATTAAACGAGATTAACCTTACTCTCCGAGTTCTCAAAATATGTTATATAGTGTGAGTGAGGTTTTATAAACTGCTCTATTGTGATTTGGACACTGGTACCCGCTCTTCATACCCTAACAACAAGTATCTACGTTGCTAGATTCTGGTGTCCATATGGTGTCCATAAGAGGTGTAGAATGAGGCAAATTCAGGCAAATTGGTGGGGAAGGAAAATTACTTGGAAGGATTGTCTAAAGCAGGTTTGGTTCTCTTGGACTTACTCTTGGCATTTGTCACCATCGGCTTGGAAGGCCGATGGTCTACCACTGAGCTACCCCCGCAGTCAACTTCGTAAACCGCCATTCTCAGAAGGCCTTAGCTCCTATAGAAAACTCTCTCTTCTTCTAATTCTTAGTTTTTAGTATTGTAATGATTTTTCTTCTGAAGTCAATGTCAAGCCATTTCAGCCCAAGAATCTTTTCTTTTCTCATTCCCGTGCATATGGCTAGAGCGACAATGGATTTAAGATAGTCTGGGCAGGCATTGTAAACCTTATCTATCTCTTCTTTTTCGTCTTTCCCTCCTCCTTCCAAACCCTAGACTCTTCCTCCTGAGTTTTCAAAATATGTTGTATCCTGCGTGTGAGGTTTATCTATTTGTCTAGCTGCTCTTTGGGACGTGCTCCCCCCCAGACCGATCTATCTCTTTATGAGTCTTGTCTACCTCATTAGCAGGCTTCCCAAATACAGGTCAGTTATTACAAAACTCACGAGAATATTGGAAATTACTGGCATGACTCTGCTTACTTTTCCCGATACGGCTCCAAGAACTCCAACAGTCTAGGGTCAACACTAAACCCAAGCTCGATAGACCTATCACAATGTTGAATAGCCTCATCATACATTCCCTTATGTCTGTACACTACACCAAGGTTATTATATGCCTCAGGGTTGTTAGGATTTATCTCTATGGCCTTCTTATACTGAATAATAGCCTCATCATACATTCCCTTATGTCTGTACACTACACCAAGGTTACAGTATGCTGAATCATTGTAGGGATTTATCTCTATGGCCTTCTTATACTCAACAATAGCCACATCATACATTCCTTTCTTATAGTAAGTATTCCCAAGGTTGTAATGTGCCTCAGCCAAGTTAGGGTTAATCTCTATAGCTCTCTTAAGCTCAGCTATAGCCACATCATACATTCCTTTGTCATGGTAAGCTAACCCGAGGTCGTTAAGAACCAGTCCTATCAACTCTCTTTTGAGAAGATTTCTAAGATAGAAATTATAGTTTCTGCAAGTGGAGTGTAGCATGTAGCTCTTTTCGTAGTAGCTATCCTCATATTCTTTACCTTTCTCAAGTGTCTCGATATTGATTTTCTTTTTTCCATCGTCATAGTGAACAAAGATATGCCCTGGAACTACTACTCCATAAAAAGGAAGCCTAAGACGCTCTGTAAGAGCAAGGTAAAAAAGAGAAAGACCCAAGCAGTCGCCTTTCCTGTTCTCTATTACCCGGGGAAGAGCCCATCTTTCTAACTTCCAGTAGCCAGGGTCAGAAGGGTCCAAAACTAAACTAGAATAGCCCTTTTCCTCGAAGAGGTATTCATTGATTAGACTCACTATTCTCTCTGGATTATCCTCAGGGCTAATCCGTACCCCTAAATCAAGTGCCATCCTCTCAATTTCTGCTAAAGATGCTGTTACATCTAAGCTAGCATCCCATTCTTTATAGAGAATGGGATGCTAGTAGCCAAATCAATTTCCTCATCAGGAAGAGCCAAAACTTCCTCAAGAGTAGTAGCTTTTAGTCCTTGGGGATTGTAATTAGAGAGTTCAGCAAGGGCTGGAGCATGAGCTAGAGTGATTGCAAGCATAGTTACTACCGCCGATAGCCTGCCCAACACCTTCACCACTATCTCCACCCTACACCTTTTCTTCATAAATCACATCCACCTTATCAAGTAACTTCTTAAATTCAGTCCAGTTATTATCAAAGAGATATAATCTGAAGCCTCTCTTTGTAGCCCCTGTATAATTATCAGTCTTAACGAATATCCTGAGGTCTAGCTTCTCATTGTCAACCAGAGAAGTAACAAGGTCCTGGTTATCGGATAACTTAATCCGTTCTATTTTCGGCACCCACGTAGAGTAACCTGTCTAAGTTGACAGTATATCTCAGACTTTTACTTTTCAGTTTCTGAAACTTGTTATTTGAGCGGTCTTTTTGTCCGCATTCTGGGTGATGTGTATGATGGTCTAGCGCGGGGGACAGTACGGTCATGAATTGTTGATTTGGCAACGCCCAAACGTTTTGCTATCGCTCTAATGGATAATCCTTCATCTCTCAGTTTTTGAGCCTCTTTCCAAACAATGGATAATCTTTCATCTTTCAGTCTTTGAGCCTCTTTCCAAATGTTAATTTCGCCCTTATTTTCGCTCAAGATATCCGAAGAGACCTTTTTCTCTGACGTTTTTGTAGATCCTTGGCCGGCTTGCACTATCTCGTTTTTTATTCTCTCATCCAGAACTTTGTCCACCCACTCTGTATTAGGATACTTACTAACAATCTTACCCATTAGCTTGCGTTTTTTCCCTTGATTCTCTTCTTGCATCGCTAGCATGAAGAGCCTTTCGGCTTTGCCCCCTCTTTTACGAGCCCTCCCTAGCCAAAAACCAACTATACAACCCGTTATTCCTGCCAACACTACCCCTACCAGCAATTCAGCGCGTGGCTTGGCATAACGAGAAACCACTATTCCAAGAACTACCCCGATGGCAAACGATAAGACAGTCAATAAGAGGCTTGTCCGTTTACTTTTTCTAGAAGGGCGCTCAATCCTCTTGCCCGTTTCTTCCTCTGAAATTACATGCATTACCTTCTCGGCCATTTCCTTACTTAATCCCCCTATAGATTAGTACCTTGAAGAACAAATATAAACCTTAAAGAGAAGGTCGAAGCCTATCAATGCACAAAATATCCTCACTGAAGAATTGAAGCTTCCCATTTTTGGCTAATCTAGCGTGTAATATTATTCCTATTTCTTCACCACGAAAAGATACGCTATATTAACTCAAAGATAATCTCTTGTATTATTACAAATAAAAGCATTAAATCCTATTATTGATTTAAGTTTGGAATAATTAGTTTTATGGGAAAGTAAGGTCATATATTTTAGCCTGGAAGAAATTAAGGTCTCACGTTGATTGCCCATAAGCTACCCCATTGTAGCATACTACCAATCTAAGAAAACCTTTCTAATGTTGTATATATTGCATAAATAATGAGTTTGTCAAATTTGGAGGGAATCAGCCAGGTGAGTTTACACGGTTAGGCTTCAATCAATCCGCAATATTGGAGCGTGACTTCTAGTTCATTACTCAGGCAAAAGTTGCGAAACTTGTCCAACGAGGGGAGGCATCCTGAGGAATAGAATCCTAGGTCCTGTTTAACTCCCAGTGGTCCTACTTAAGAGACGCCCAATGGCTACGACCAATCTCTCTTGTGACGAACTGAGTTTCAGTTCAAGATTAAATGCGTATTTAATCTTGGTTGTTAAATCGATAGAGTCTAACTTCCTCGAGGAGTCTGAGTCGTTTAACCGCATCAATCCTCATATCGACGTATTCTCTGCGTCAGCGGTAATAGTCTCATCTGTAATTCCTATTTTCCTGGCAGCTTCGCCCACACTAGATCCTTGGCCGAGAAGGACTTCTACCTCCGTCAACTTATTGATGATTCGCTCTAGAGTGTGTGTTCTTCTAGCCACTCTAGTCCCCCTTTTCGATCCTTAGTCTAACAGAATAACTGGACCGATTCTAGGGGGGCAGGTCACCTGTTTAGTGAATTCTTGTCCCTGAGTCCAATTCCCTAGAACATAAATACCATTCGTTCCTCTTTTAGAATTATATCGGATTGCTATCCATTTATTCTAAGTAAATATATTGAGAATTTCGGCTTATCTCACCTAAAGTATGAACATACTCAAAGGGTAGATCTTCACGTCCTGTTTCCCAATACGGATGGTAAGGCTCCAATTCTCTGTTAGTAAACAATATAAAAGGAGTGTTCTCACTCTTTAAAGCTTTAAATAAATCTATTTCATCAGGGTTAAATTCGTTTGCTGTTTTGGAGAAAATAAGATAACACTCAATACCTATCGACTCAATTCTTTCCTTCGCCCCCATAAGGTTATCGATATCCGCTCGATTAACCCTGCCCCATTCATCTTTACACTCTCCGATTCCTAATTGAATCTTATCGTCCTGTTGATATCGCAAAACACAAAAGTCAACTTCGCAGGATTTGCTCTCAGTTTCAATATCTAGGGACAGTGAGTAGACAAAATTTGATGCATCGAGAATTCTTTTAAAAACTAGAAGGGTTAAAATGACAGGGATTGCCCCTAGTTGATCATTATTCCTGGCAAATAACCTACCTTTTTTAAAACTCCAAATATAATACTGCTTTCTAAACTCTGGCCCAATAAAGCTGGGTAAGTATTGTTCATAATCACAAAATTGACAATGCCAAAGACCCTCAAAATCAGTAAGCAAAATTTCAGACTCTAATCCGCATCTTTTACATCTGTAGTTTTTGCGTTTTCTTAGAAATCTTTCCCAAGCTCGTAGATGCGGAACAAGAACTTTCTTTTTTAGTAAGAAGTTTAATGCATGCTGTGGCTTAAGTTCTGCGTCGGTTCTGGATTCAATATGCAATTTTTTGAATTTGGTGAACTTTTCCTCCCCGATAATTTCAAGAGCTTGATCCCATCCAATTGATTCATTAGACTTTAGAGATTTTATCAATCTTCTGACGCCTCTAATTTTGAAAACCCTACAGGCTTCGAGGGGTGATTCTTCCCTCATCCCATAAATGATTTGAGAAGCTAGCAATCCTGCAGGACTTATCTTTACCTTCATTCCAGCTAACTCAAAGATCTTCTCAATAAGAACTTGGTGAGAGAGCGGATATAAATATAAAGAATTATCATGAACTCTTATAATTTCTGTAATTCCATCTCTTCCGACTCTGATTTTCCACGGATTAAAAGCAATTTCTCTGCTATAAAACTCATTTAATTGGCGAATAAAAGGAGGGTTTAAGGTATGCCTTGGATATTCAAACTCACCATTCGCATCGATTGAGACAGCTAAGTATTGTGACCCAACATTTCGACCGTCGTCAATGATGAACTTCTTTTCTGGCAAACTGGCGGATACAGTATAGCGATCGTATGATTTTCCAGTGATTGCTAAGGTGTCGTCCCATCTAAAATAAAAATTAGCTGGCTTTATATTCAGACCATTCCAGATGACCTTATCACAATGACTAAAAACAAAACGTTTTTTGACTTGAAAATCTTTAAGAAGTTGCTTGGTTCGTTCATATGGATCGCGGTGATAAACATTTATACAATCTTCAATGTTTGGATTTCTGTTTGGAATGTTATCTAATCTTTGTAAAAATGCTCTGATAAATTCCTCAAATCGTTCAGCATCATTCTTTGGGAGAAACCCCAAAACCAATCCGGCAGCTCGCAAGTTCCAAAAATACAGCAAATCATCAAAATCATTCCCATCACCGATGTAAATCCCATCAACTCCCCAGGTGCCACCATAACCATCCAACTCTAGTCCTGTTGACTTTAAGGGGTAGATACTTTCTCCCAAATTTTTAGTCACAGAGTCATTGGGTGATATTTTGATTTCCTTGGAACGCAGACCTTTCAAAAAAGCAACTTTAAAATCTTCTCTAAGATTATGAGTAGTCGGGAAACAGCCAAATAAGATTGAGAAAAGGTTCTTGAACCCATCATCGTCTTCCCATTTTACTAACGCGAAGTTACTTTCATAATCTTTGGGCTTGTGCCTAAACTCATGATTCCAATAGTAATCAACAATATTCAAAGAATCCAAGTAGGCAATAATATTCTTCTTTGTTCCCCAGTCTTCGTAAAAAATATTCTGCGCATAATGCCCAGGGTCTCTTAGAAAACGATTCGCTTTAATAATCTCATCAATTTCTTTTGTATGACTGGTAGGAAAGAGTGTATCTACAGAGAAAAGGTTCAACAATTGTTCAGCAAATCTTTTGTCCTTTGAAACTGGAATAATGGGGTTATAAATTCCACCCCAGAGCAATGTATTAATGCCGGCTACCTTTATCAAATCCTCAACGCTGCCTTCTTTAACTAGAAAGCCGATCCTTACAGGTCTGTATTTTATTGTAAAATTCGCTGTCGCCATAGTAATGCAAAACTCCCTAGTTTGATAAATAGTGCTTTATATTAGGGTATTCATCCATGAATTTTGTCTGGATGCCTCTTTATTTACATATTTTGGAAAGTAAGACACAAATCCTTGATAGGGCAACGGGAACATTCAGGTCTAGCTTTACAAATTCCTCCCTCTTGGCTAAAAAACCAAAGCATAGTATCAATTCCCTTAGGAGAATAGGCCTGAGACGAGTCTGGTACCCACCCTGTCTCTTTGGAGAACTTAACAATCAATCTTTGCAGAAAATTATAGTTCTCAGTAGGGCTAGTACCAAAATCGGCTTGCCCATACCCATAAAGGAGGAGCCCTGTTCGACGGATAACATCTGCCATATGCCGGTCTATTGCACAATAAAAGGTAGAAAATTCAGAAAGAGCAAAATCTCTAACCTTTTTACCAACGCCGTTTATCTTAAGGAAATTATCTCTTACATAACCACTTTCATATCTTCTTTCTGCCTCATGAAAATACTGTTCCCATTGAAAAAGAGAAGGTTCGGCTATCTTCTTCGCGCTCAAAATTACTTCTAATCCTCTCGTTTTTAAAGAATATTTATGCGCTATTAGTATCTGTTGAATATTTTCTTCTGTTACGTCAGAAAAATCGTGGAAATATCTATTCATCAGTTCAATGCGTAGTTCGTAATCCTTACCTTTTGTGCGAAATCCTTCTAAAAGTGCTGACACGAATCTGTTGAAGATTTTGATCTTTGTCTGTTTTCGATTTTCCTTGACTTCCCTCAAAATCTTCTCCCTCCAATCATTAATTGTGTAAGTTCTCCCTTGCCAGCTAAGCATTAGAGGTAATAACAGGTTTATGATCTTCAAAAAGTCTGGCGGTTCATAAGTTTTATTCATTTTCTCGCTTTGGTTGGAGGCTTATTATAAAACTAACATAATCAAGCAGAAGGATAGCCCTAATTGAATTTTCTTTTGTTCCGTAATCTGTAGACCTTCCATGAAGAATAGGATGCCTGGCGAATATCCCCTCTGGTATTTTTCTCCTAATATCGTAGGATTTGGCGAGCACATCTCGAATGAAATTCTCAAAACTTTCAACCGCGATATTTGTTGACCTAAAAGAAAAATTATTCTTGCCTAAATATCTTTTTTTCTTAGTGCTGTAGAGTTCATTTTCAAAGTGGTCTATAAATACTCCTCCAGCCTGAACAAGAAATACTAGAACCGATAAAGCATATTTCCGGTCACAATGAGCTTGAAAAGCGTCCTCTATAATCTGTGAACGAGTACTAAACCCCGGCTTAGAGCAAATACTATTTATGATTTCTCCGCAGACTTGATTAGAGAAGTATTCAGTGATCGTTTCTATGACTTCCTCAGCATCTTTATTTTTCAGCTGTTTATATATTTCCCCTATAGAAAAAGCTGGAAGTGAAGGGCTGAAAATCCAACCATGCGGGATTAATTCTTTATTTATTCCCTGCAACATTCCAGCTTCTTCTTCATCCCGTTCCTTCAAGTGGACCAAGATTTCGTTCATTATTCCAGCATAGTGAGGAATTTGCTCATTTAAGAACTTCACGAACTCTCTTACAGGCTCCATCGCTTTTTCGTAAGTTTTCTGTAACATCTCCATGGGTTGCAGCATGGTTTGATATAAAGCTGTCATCTGTTTATTCCAGCTTCCAGCAGCTGTCTGAACATTTTTTAGAAAAGCAGCAAACGCTTCCGGTATTTTTACAGCAGGAATGTCTATCGCAAGTTGTAAAGGAGCGAACGCAGGAAGAAAATTACTGGCACTTTTCTTTCCTTTATCCGTTAGTCGGTAACCTAAGGAGTTTTTCTCAATTAATCCTTCGTCTCTTAAAAGCTTTATTGAACGGCTCACAGAGGAAAGATGAGCGGTCACTTCATCTGCTATTCTTTGTAAAGTGCCAACCGGCTTATCAGCAAAATAAAGATAAATCAAAATTCTTCTTTGCAGTTTAGATCTTCTTCTCGACTCATACATATTGACTCTCCTGGGTCTATTTAGCAATAATTATAAACATTAAACCATTAATGTCAAGTGTATCATCTCATTGAGATGATTAAGGAAAGAAGCGTTCCTGTCTATATTAAACAAAATAGTTCAGTTTCTGGCTACTATCTCCTTGACCTGCCCCACTAAGAATCGATCCAGTTATTATGTTGGAATGTGACCAAAAAAGGGGAGGCATCGTGAGTAATAGAATCCTAGATCCTCTTTAACTTCCAGTGGTCCTACTTAAGAGACGCCCAATGGCTACGGCCAATCTCTCTTATGACGAACTGAGTTTCAGTTCAAGATTAAATGTGTAATTTAATCCGTGATATATCACAAGGAGGGAGAGAGCGACGGCTCGACATTTCAATCCCCCCTTTTCTGATCCTTGGTCTAACACAAAAACTGGACCGATTATAGGGGGGCAGGTCAGTAGGGTAAGATGGCTTTCAAATAAGCTTATATAACCTTATTTGCAGATTCACTAAAGGTACAATTAGACTACCCTGGTTCTATAATTGCTTAGTTGGTTCAGGTCCTTTGTGCTCATAGATATAGGAAAATACCCGGTCTTTAGAAATTTCTCTTTCCCCCTCATCTGTTTGGACCACTATAGTTGGTCCTTTGTCAGAGGTAAGAGTAAGAAGTTCGCCTCCATAATCAATCTTCGTCTGGACTGTCCATTTTTTTCCTTTTGGTAGCTTCCATATCCACATCCCCCCATCTTCAACCTTGAAATGCAACAATCCGTCTTCCTTTTCTCCTAAATAATTCCTAGCTCGAATCAAGCATTTATCTGTTCTAATATAATTTAGAGGGGGTTTTAGATTCTGTTCTTTCTTGTCTAAACGCTCCCACTCTTCCGTTAATTTATTTTTCCTCTTTTGCATGGCTGTGTTTCTAATTTGGTTGATCCTTATTTGGATAAGAGATAAAGCTCCATCCCAATTATGATAAAAATAAAACGGAGAATACTCTTTATTGTCTATACCTAAATAACCCGAGCGATTTTTAAGCTTACTGTAACCATTTTTGAGTTCTTTAGTGAAAAGAGAACTAATAGCAACTATCAAATCTGCCCCCTCGGAGTAGAAAGTTTCCTTCTTTGTTTTATTGTAAAAATTCACCCATTTAATTAATCCCAAGTTCTTAAGAAGAGAGGTAATATCGTCTGTAGGGGTTTTTTTTCGTTCAAGATAATTCTGGAGAGTATCAAATTGATTTTTTTCCTGAGAAGAAAGGTAATCTTTCCGAAAAATATTCTTATTCAACTGTTCCTCCAACTTTCTTTTCCCGTTTTGTAATTTGTTTATCTCCCCTTGAATCTGGGTCTGCTCTTTATAGGCTTGTTTTTCATCCTTTTCTTGAATCTTCTGTGCTTCTTGTTCTTTCTTTACTATTTTTTGTTTTTCCTCTTCCTCCTCTTCCTTCCTTTTTATCTCTTCTTGCTTTTCTTCAATCCAAGTATTTACGTTCTCTATCTCTCTTTCAATTTTTGAAGTAATTGAGGTTAGAGCATCTGTATTTTTAGCTTCCCCCATCTGAGAAAATAGGGATTCTAAACAACGTTCATTTTGTTGATTGTGATCTTTACCCATCCCCCCCGTTAATCTAGCGTAAGCTATAAATGCTTTTTTAAGAGCTTCATATTTTTCCTTTAATCTTTTTTCCTTATCCTCGATTTCTTTTATTTCTTCAAGCAACTGTTTCTGTTCGTTTTCAACTTCTGGATAAATCAATTCATATTGCTTAAGTTTTTCAGGATCCCTTATTCCTCCTATTTCCCTAACCAATCTTTTTATATCTTTTCTAAAGGGGAAAAGTTTATTTTGCCATCTTTTATCCCTAGAAAGATTATCTCTTAAATCTTTTAGCCTAGCAATAAGGAAATCTCTGGACTTTTCAAAGGAACGCCTTTTCCTAAGCTGTTCAGCCTTTTGTTGAATAGTTTTCTCTTTTGTCTTCTTAATCTCTTCTTCCCTCTCTTCTTCCTTTTTCACCTCCTCCAAAATCTTAGGTTGTTCAATTGCTATAGATTTCTTCCACCTTTTTCTAAAAGAGCTTCTCCAATTCTCTTTAGTAACTTCTAAAGTCTCTAAGCATAGAAGTCTATCCCAGCAAGTTTGATAAATTGTCCCAATTATATCCCGATTTCTGGCCAGGGCATATCTACCCAAAACTAATAACTCAACTGACCTTTCATCAAAAAATTCCCTTTTATCTGGGTCAGTTGCTGCTTTCAAGACCTCGCACAGAAGAGTAAATTCTGTATCAGTTAACTCCTTTTTTCTAACAGGAAAAGCCTTAAAATTTAATTTAGGGATTGACCTAAGCATTTTCCTTGTCAGAATAGCTGCATCTTCCAGATAAGGATGTATGTAATCGACGTTCACCACAACCAATCTTTTGACATACTCTTCTCCTATCTCCTTTATAATTTTCTCAATGGTCTCAGAGACAGTTTTTGTATGTGTATTGAAAACCATAAAAGGGACAGAGTGACGGGTAAATGTTTGCTCGTATCTTTTAAAAGTTCTACTTCCATGAGCTAGGGATAAAGCTGTTTCTCTTGTATCTTTTCTTATAATCCGGTGCCAATCGTCAATAATTACAATAGGTTTTTTATGCCAGGGGGAAGGCCTATATTTCCAGACTCCACCTTCCTCTTGGTAGGCCACTCCAAACTCGCCCTTAGTTCCAGTGATAGGAAATTTATGCTCCTCAGGATCTAAGCCTACAATGATACAGATAAGTTCTCCTATGGGGGTTTTTATTGCTTTAGGTTTACCAGCAAGTAACACACCAGACCAGCCCGCGGTAAATTGATTTTTGAAATTCGTAAAAATCTCACTTTGCTTAGCTCTCATTTCGGATAAGGTTAGTCTCACAACTGCCTGGTAAACGTCTGTTGGAACCTTGTCAATAATAAAAGCACTAACCTTATCCCAGAGGTCCTCACCTATGGAGAGTGCCTTATCAGATAAGCTCAGCTTTTCTATATAGCGTTTACCTTTAGAGTCAAGGCCATAGATACCTTGTCTTATCCGTTTAATAAGGCCATAT
>SDBU01001586.1_pt1 | contig 31984 bp, 32 predicted proteins | sample 2277071 | NCBI WGS metagenome assembly SDBU01 (sample SAMN10397929, study PRJNA504765) | marine sediment metagenome | isolation source: marine sediment core GS08_GC12, 126 cmbsf | place: Arctic Ocean: Gakkel Ridge, Loki's castle | collected 2008 | reverse complement strand
TCGCCTCCAGCTTGGGAAAAATCGCCATCTTCTAACCTATTTTATAGCTATATATTACTACTTTTTATTGATTTTTATTGACTTTTTGGTTTAAAATATTGAAATAATTAGGCGACGACGATGAAAAAAAAGATGTACTCCCACTTTTTTGTTCCCACCATGAAAACTTTTGTTAGTATCTATGCCGGGTTTTCTGGCATCTTTCCCGGCATCGTCGTCGCACTCTATCATAGAGAATCTCTATTGAGAAAGGAGGTAAAAAGGCAATGGGAATAAAGCTTTCGCAAACTCACAAGGATAAAATCTCAGATAAGGCAAAAGATTCTTGGAGTGATCCAACTAAGCGCGTAGAACAGAAAAAGCGCATCAAGGCACAGAGGCAATTAAAAAGTACAATCTCAGATAGAATTGAATCTCCAAGTCCTCTCAATATCGAAAATGCACGGCAAGCTCTCATAGATGAAATGAAAAAATTAGATGACGAGTTGGCGAAATTCGAGCCGTTGGTGAAAAGGAGAGACAAGTTGTCCAGCATTCTGGAAGAACTAAACAATCTGAGGCAAGGACAATCATCATGAACGAGGCGACGACAAAAAAAAGATGCTCCTACCAACATTACCCCCCTTTTGCTGACAACTATGCCGGGTTTTCAGCTATCTTTCCCGGCTCGTCGCCTGATCTAATTGGCCCGGTGTCAAGCGCTTCCTTAGCTTCGTTTTCAGCATCAATCTGCTTAGGCGCCGGGCTTCTTTTGCTTCTAAAAAAAGGAGTCAAAAAATAAAAAATTATTAGGAGCCAGATGAAATAAGGAGAAGATTATGGTTGAGAAAATTCTTATTGGCGTGATTGTTATATGTATTATCGGCCTTTTGCTAGAGCTGAAAAAATCCGGAAGCTGGAGTATTCATGCGACTAAGCGGAAGATCGCCCGACGCCGAATGAGAAATAAGGAGGAATGAATTGAAAGAAGAAAAACAAGAAAGGCGGGATTTGAAGCGGACGGCAAAATATGAAAAGCAGGAACTGAAAGAGAAGACCAAAAAGGTCAAACGCCTATTACATTCTAAAAAACGGGAGTTCGATAGTAGAGAATCCCAGCTTTTTCTCAAATTCTTGGGTACGCAACCCGACCCTATTCTGAAACACGATGCAGTAGAACTGGTTTGGAAGTTCATTATGTTCCTCAAATCCAGCGGATATCATGTCCTTCACGGGAATACCATTTTTTGCATGCCGCTTACCAGGATGATTAAGATGAAGGACCTGTAATGACAGCCAAACCCAGGCCCGGCGTCGGCTTTCTACGCCATACCATCCTGTATTTTCCTAAACTTCTCGGCCGCGCCGGGCCTTTTTTGCTTCCCAAAGGAGAGTCGGATCGATTGCTTTAAAGGATTTAAAGCCTCGGTATATCTGGGAACATCAATCGTTTATCAAAACCAAAAAAAGAAGTCTAAATGAAAAAAACCAAAAAAAATATATTAAGCAGAGCAGAGGCGCCGGGAAGTTTTACGAATGCAATATCAGGGGAGTTCTGGGTAATCAATGATGAGAAAGTAGGAATGATAAGGCAGAAGAAAATAAATTCCAGCATTTCAGACTTCAAAGATAATTGTATGGCTATTTTAGATCCGGGAACTGAGGTATTTGTATTGTGGGGAAGTAAGAGTTCAGACTATAAATACTGTTATGTGAGTACTATGAGACAAAGACTCCAAGGCTGGATTTTAGCCACATCTATCACTAGCGCTCAAAAGGTCTAAGAAAATGGAGTGTTTGAAGTTTTGGAATAACCTGAAATAGCCCTAATTGAACCAGTATAGCCAAGTAGTACAGGTAACACTAATGGCGGTAGCCTATCAAAAAATATGGTCTTTAGATTTTTGCTTAATTTTACAGATAATTTCAAGGAGGAAAGGTGAGTAATAGCGAAAATAAAAAAGCAAAATGTTATTTTTGTAGTTTGCCATGCAATGATGAAGATTATTGCTATGGCTGTAAAGAATTTGTTTGCAGTAAATGTGATGAAAGAGGAATGGAGCTATATTTTGCACCCCATTCTATTGAAGAACATAAGGAGGAGCGGAAAATGAACCTGAATAAATAAAAAGGCAATATCTGCCCTTTAAATAACAAAATGAAAAAAGTATTCTTTTTTATTTTTTTACTACTAGTGCTCGTGTCGATTATATACGGACAGACATACAGAACCGTCAGGTCTGAACAGAAACAGATCACAGAGAAAGCCAGGTGGAAGATAGGCAAATAATTAAATGAATTCTCAAAAAAAATCACATGACTCTTCCTCTCCCCCACGCAAAGTAATGCATATCGTTGGAGCACGTCCAAATTTCATGAAGGTCGCTCCACTTATGAGAGAGATGTCAAGATACCCACAAAAGTTTGATCAGCTCCTTCTTCACACTGGTCAGCATTATGATGATGAGATGTCCAAATGTTTCTTTAATGACCTCCGATTGACTGAGCCTGATATTTATCTCGGAGTCGGTTCAGGGACTCATGCAGAACAAACGGGCAAGATAATGATTGAGTTTGAAAAAGTATGTTTTAAGGAAAAGCCAGATTTAATTATCGTGGTTGGAGATATCAATTCCACGGTTGCCTGTGCGCTCGTTGCAACCAAGCTTTGCATTCCCGTAGCTCATGTTGAAGCAGGATTGAGGAGCTTTGATAGAACCATGCCTGAAGAGATAAATCGCATACTTACTGATCAAATATCTGATTATCTTTTCACTGCCTGCGAGGATGCGAATCAAAATTTAATCAAGGAAGGAATACCAAAGAGCAAGATATTCTTTGTTGGAAACGCAATGATAGATTCTTTGCTGAATCATATGAAAACAGCTAATAACTCCATTATTTTAGAAAAGTTGGGATTAAGAAAAAATAACAATATAAAAAAATATGCAGTTGTAACTCTTCATCGTCCGTCAAATGTAGACAATAAAAAAATTCTCAAGGGAATTTTAAACGCCTTGAACGAACTTGCTAAAGAAATCCCAGTAATTTTTCCAGCTCATCCCAGAACTATTAAACAGATAAAAAATTTCAAGCTCCAAGAAATGGTAAATTATGAAGAGAATTTATTGTCTAATGAATTAAATAAAACAAATCAAAATATGCAAGCAATTATCCCATTAGGCTATCTTGATTTTCTTTGTTTAATATCCAACGCAGCAATTGTTTTAACAGATTCCGGCGGAATCCAGGAGGAAACTACAATTTTAGGAATTGCCTGTTTAACTCTTCGCAATAATACCGAGAGACCAATTACTATTAAAGAGGGAACCAATGTTTTGGTCGGAAATGATCCTGATAAAATTATGAATATAGCGACTAGTGTATTAAAAAATCAAAATTTAAGAAAAAAAATACCCAAATATTGGGACGGAAAAGCTGCTAAAAGAATAATCAAAATTCTCATAAATAAATGAAAGCATTAACGTTTATTTTTGTAAAAGTTCCTCGTAAGATTTTTCGTATAATATTCTATAAATCGGAGTATTTGTATTATCATTTTTTCTACAAAAAACCGAAACTAAATGTAAATTTTATACAGAAAAGAAATTTAATAGCTAGAGGCGACGATTTTAATAGCATTGCCGATACTTATCGCGAGTTATTCCCTGATAAAGTAAAAACTAAAATTGCTGAAGCTGATTTAATTTGTGAACATATTTTTGACCTTCTGGGAAGTGGGCCCATAGTGTTAAGTCCAAAAGGTGAGAATTACCAGCCTATTGATTGGCATAGCGATTTTAAAAGCGCATATAGGTGGAATCCTAAAACATTTTACCGCAATGTTTGTTTTGGACATATAGAAGGGGTTGATATAAAAGTTCCTTGGGAGTTATCCCGTTTTCAGCATCTAAACATACTAGGCCAGGTATATATTTTGACAAGAGACAAAAAATATGCAGAAGAATTTGCCAATCAGATTACAGATTGGATAAAGAGTAATCCGGTGGCTTTTGGCGTCAACTGGAGATGTACAATGGATGTAGCAATTCGAGCTGCCAACTGGCTCGTTGCGCAAGAATATTTTTCAGAAAAAGGATTAATTCCTGATAATTTTTGGCAAGAATTTTATAGGAGCATTTACGAGCATGGCAAATATATTAAGGGACATTTAGAAAATCATTTGAAATTCACAAATAATCATTATCTTTCTGATCTGGTGGGGTTATTGTTTATAGCAATTTATTGCCGTTTTTTTAAGGAAAGTAAAAAATGGCAAGAATTTGCTCTTAAAGAGTTAACCAATGAGATTGAAAAACAGGTTTACCCTGATGGATGTAATTTTGAGGCTTCCACCTCTTATCATCGGTTGGCATTAGAACTGTTTTTCTATGCAGAATTCCTTGGCAAAAGATCAGGTATTGAATTTCCTGAAAGTTATAAGAAGCAGGTTCGAAAAATGTTTGAGTTTTCTCTCTATTGTATTAAGCCTGACGGTAGAATTCCCCAGATTGGGGATAATGATAGTGGTAGATTTCTTATATTCAGCAAAAGACCAATATTGGAACACAAATATTTTTTAACTTTAGCTTTAATCTACTATAAGGATTCAGATTATAAGATATCTAAATTTGATTTTGATGAGGAAGCTTTTTGGATTTTTGGTGAGGAAGGTAAAAGATCTTATGATGATCTTCAATTTAGAAATAAACCAATTTCCTCAAAAGCTTTCCCTGAAGCAGGATGGTATATTATACGTAACAGCGACAACTATTGTTTTATTTCTTGTGGCCCAAATGGCCAGCACAGAAATGGCGGGCATGCTCATAATGATAAATTAAATTTCGAATTAATGATTAATGGACAGGATATAGTAGTTGATCCAGGAAGTTATTTGTATACACCTAATCCTGAAGAGAGAAATAAATTTCGCTCTACAGAATGTCACAATACCATCAAATTTAATGGCTTTGAACAGAATGAGATTCCCAAAAAAGATATGTTTAGTTTACCAGAGAAAGTAAAAATAAAAGAGGCAAATTTAAAAGAAATAGATAGCAATATTGTTTTTCAAGGCGAGATCCAATATGCGGGTATTACACATAAAAGAATGATAACGTTAGATAATGAATCTGGTAGTTGGCATATAAAAGATAGTTTCTCTTGTTCAGAGACATTAAACGGGAAATTGATATTTCATTTATCACCAAATCTAATAAGTGATGGTAATCATATTTTAATAAAAGAAACGAAAGAAAAAATTGCAACCATCAAAGTAATCGAATCCAACATAGAAAAAGATGAATATGATTATTCTCCAGAATATGGAGTCAAGGCAAAAGCTGATAGTTTAATTGTTAATATTTCTACGATAGAAAATCACTATGAAATTAATACTTATATCAGGAAAATGAAATGAAACAGGTATTATTAAAGAACAATTAAAATGAAATTCATGAAATTCCTTTTAAGGAAATGTTTGTTAAATTTTATTAGATTTTACTGTAGCATGAAATCTAATACTGCATTTAACCCACAAAGAGCTAAGAAAGTTCTTATTTTCGCATATACAGGTTTAGGCAATTTTGTATTGTATACTCCTTCTTTAAGAGCTATAGGGAAATTCCTTCCACAAGCGAGTTTTACACTCTTGCATGGCAATGATACTGGTTGCCATGAAGTTATATATGGAAGTAATCTGTTCGATAAATACATAGTTGTCAAAAGAAATGCTAATTGGTGGACGAGAATAAAGTGGATTTATAAAGTTCGTAAAGAAAAATATAATCTTATAATAAGTGAATTTCATAATAATGATTTGTTTATGGCTCTTCTAACAATTTTAAGCGGCAGTAGGTATAGATTAGGCCATGTAAGCAGCCCCAGTTGGAAGAATGACTGGGATTGTATTTACAATATTCCAGTCAAAATGAAGAAGAATCAGCATGAAATAGACAGATATTTTGAATTAGCGTACGCTTTGGGAATATCAGATCGAGAAATTAACAAAAGTCCGTTCATTCAAATAGATTCAAAAGATATGGAATTTGCTAGTAAATTTCTAGCCTCTCATGGTGTCAACAATAGGCACAAAATTATAAGTGTTCAATTTGGGACAGGCCCTACAATGCCTTGGAGAAGGTGGGGATTAGATAAATACAAAAAACTATGTGCAATGATCTCAGAATTACCAAATACAAGAATAATCTTGCACGGTTCTCCTAATGAAGTTGACATAATAAGCGGAGTTGGTACTAAAATGAAAAATAAGCCAGTCATTGCTGCTGGCAAAACTTCTGTAAAGCAAGTTGCTACTATCATTAAAAAATCTGATTTATTAATTTGTAATGATAGTGGACTTATGCATATTGCTGTAGCAGTAGGAACACCTGTAGTAGCAATTTATGGTCCGACTGATTATACAAGAACCGCTCCTTTAGGGAAAAGGCATACAATTATAAGAAAACAGTTGGATTGTAGTCCATGCTTTAAAATGAAAGGAACTAATAAAGCAGAGAATTGTCCTTATAGGTATAAATGCCTAAATTGTATTAGTGTTGATGAAATATTTCGAGTTGTAAAAGGCAAGCTGGATTAGATAAATTGAATTTCTTCTTATTAAAGCAGTATATACGTTTTTTTTAATAAAAGAGGAGTGTTATAAAGTGAAAGTTCGGAAAATTCTTAGAAAAATCAAATTTCTACGAAAAATCAATAATAATGATAAGGTCAATGAAATAATCGCATATATAGTATGTATTAAAAATTTTCTTTTTAATAAGAAAGAATTATTTGTAGTAGGCATGCCCAAGAGCGGTTCAGTTTTTTTTCATACTATAATTAGTGATATTGTTAGACAAATAAACCATAATATAAATATTTTAAACGATTCTGCTCATGGACAGCAGCATTTAACATATTCATCCCGATTAAGGTTAAATAAATATAGACAGGTTTTTGGTAGTTATAGAGATTTGAGAGACGTTATTGTTTCCACATATTTCTATGTTATGAATCACCATAAAATCGGTCCAGATATTATTAAAAATGACCCTAAGCAGGGAACAGGCAAACATCCATTATATGATTCAATCAAGGGGTTAAGTTTCAAGGAAAGTATTGATAAATTAATTTTTCATGAAAATAGCCTTTTTAGATATAACAATTGGTTGATGAACTATTGGGATAGGCCTTTTGTGCATTTAGTTAAATTCGAGGATATAACATCGGAAAATAGTGATAAAATATTCCAAGAGCTTTTTACCAAAATAGGGATTGAAGTACCTCTTGGAATTATAAAGAAGGCTTTACATAATAATTCATTAGAAAAATTACACAAAAAAAATCCTATTCATAATAGAGATGGCAAAATTGGAAAGTTTAGAGATTTTTTGAGTTATGAACAGATTAAAAAAATTGAAAAAACATATAATAAATTTTTTAAATTGACAGAATATAGAAAGATCTCAGTATAGGGCTATTTTTTATATCTGATATTTAAATATTGAATATTTATCATTTGGTACAGTTAAGGGTTCAAATTTTATGATCTAGCATTTTTATCTCTTTGTAACCTATTTTTAATATAACTCCTCTACAACTCATTCACTACTACAAATGGAGAAGAGATACAATTTTAATTGATGAAAAATATATCTTTTGCCTTCAAGTCTCTTTTAAAGCAAGGCTTCACCTATGGTCTTGGTGAAGCCATAAATAAAAGTATATACATTTTACTCATTCCTTTATATGTAAGATATTTATCCCCATCTGAATTCGGTCAATATTGCTTATTATTAATAACAGCAAATATTATTATTATGATATTCAGCGCAAATTTAGGTTCATCGTTGCTGCGTTCTTATTATGATTATAAATTTGATAATGATAGAAATGATCTTATTACCACTGCCTTTTTAATTACAAGTGGTCTATCTATATCATTAATTATATTTGGATATCTTTTTTCAGGCATAATTTCTAAGCTCATTTTAACTACTGAAAAAAGTCATTTTTTATTTATTATGCTTCTTGCTGGTGCTTTTCAGGTTATGAATCAAATTCCACTGAATGTCTTAAGAGCCAAAATGCAAGCGAAAAAATTCATAATAAGTAATATTTCTTTAACTTTATTGCATATTATATTGGTTATATTTTTTCTTGTTTTTTTAAATATGAAGGTTTCAGGTCTAGTTTTTTCTTTTTTGATTTATTCTATTTTATCTTTCCTTTTATTTTATGCTTTAATCTTTAAAAATATTTGGTCTAATTTTAATCCTTCTGAGTTCTATAAATTATTTGCATTTGGTCTTCCCTTAATTCCAAGTGGAATAGCAATTTTTATTATGAACAGTTCAGGTAGTTTTTTTTTAAAATATTTTACTTCCTTATCTCAGGTCGGCATTTATAATATAGCCTATAAATTTGGCATGATTACTCAATTTTTATTAGTTTTACCTTTGGCTAAAACGTGGAATCCTATAATGCTCGCGGTTAAAGATAAACCTTTTGCAAATAAATTTTATAGTAAAACATTAACCTATTATGTTTTTGCTGGAATATTAGTTCTTTTGAGCATATCAATAATAGCTAAAGAGTTATTGATTGTTTTTACAAATGAGCAATATGTTGTGGGTTATAAGATTGTTCCATTAATTTTATTATCCTATTTCTTTGTAGGTTTTGGAAGAGTATCGTCGGGTGTAGGAATAAATTTAAAAAGAAAAACTAAGTATGATATGTATTCGTTTGTAATTGCTTCAATTTTAAATTTGTTTCTTAATTATTTATTAATACCAAAATTTGGAATTATGGGGGCAGCCGTTGCTACATGTTTAGCTTATTTATGTGCAGTAACATTAAAGTTTTTTTATTCGCGGAAGTTATATAGAATAAATTATGAATTTAATAGGGTATTTTTAATTCTCTTCACGGGTTTTATTATTTTCTTTTTTGGCAGATTAATCGATACAGGAAATTTATGGTTTAATATAGCAATAAAACTAAATCTTCTAATAATATATCCTTTGGCTTTATATTTTATTGATCCAGAAACTAGGAAAGAAATACAGGCTTTGATTAAAAAATACATCATGAAAGTTAGAGAAAGTTGATTCTGAGGGAAAATCATTATGAATATACAGAACAATTACCCTTTCGGTAATTGTAGGGTTAGGTTTTATCTATTTGAACCCTATCTATGTTGTACTATTTTTGGGGTGTGAGAAGGATATTCATGAGAAGCTGTGCCTTTAAATCACAAACTTTTATTGGTCCCAAAGTTTTTTTGGTTCCCATATTTTTAGTCATTGCCATTATCTCTTTGCTGCTTTTAGCCTTAGTTAGTGGAGATAAATATATTGCTTATGCAATATTGATTATGGGTGTAGCTGTTGCTTTTCTGAATTTTGAGGTGGCTTTTATCTTTTTTTGTGTAGGTATCCTCTATGGCTCTGCATTCTATGATTTGTTTTTTACTATATCTGCAATCCTATTTGTTATATTAACAATAAGTTATTTTTTATCTGGAAATTTAATAGGCAAGAGCATTTCGTTCTGGAAAGATAATGCTTTAAAAAAGGTGGTATTATTATTTTTACTTTGGGAACTACTGCAATTAATACTTTCTTTAGACTTTTTAACGCCTAGAGAATCTCTAAAGGCAGTTATCGAAATTGTTGTTCCAGTGGCAATTTTTTTCATTATTGCCTTTTATACTAGAAATTGGAATCGAGTGATATATATTATTGCCATTTTGTTAATTTGTGCTGTATCTGAAGCGACATTAGGGATTTTACAGCATTTCTCAGAAGGTTTTTATATAACTCCAACTAATATTCCGAGAGATTCTTACAGTATTTATCCACGTGAATATTTAGGATATATATTACCTTTTATTTCGAGATATGTCAGAGAGGCAAGGGGGACCTTTGGTCAATTGAATGGCTTGGGGAACTTCCTAACCTTTTTTACTCCATTAGTATTTGCAATAGCCCTTGTTCAGGAAAAGAAATTCAACATAAAAAGGATTTTTTTTTGGTTTGTTGGCGTAAATATATTTTTAGGTCTATATTTTACTTATTCTAGGGGTAGTTTGATAGGAGTGTTAATAGGATTATTAATTATCTTTTTGCTAATAAAGAAAAGAAGATTAAAAATTATAATATTGCTATTAGGAATAGCTCTTTTATTGATTGTTTGGTATCAGAGTATTCCTATTGCTGATAATATTAGTGAGTACTGGCATTCTACTCAAAACTTAAAAATAAGGATAATAATCTGGAATGACACTTTATCACATATCATGAGGTCGCCTTCGACCATTTTAGTAGGATATCATTACTTTGGAAGTACAGACTATAAATCTATTTATCAAAAATATAACTGGATCCCAGGAGGACATAATGCATATTTGTCTATTTGGGAAGCAAAAGGCTTAGTAGGGCTTTTTCTAATAATATCTATGCTTATTTTGTCAATGAAGGGTTTATATTTAGCATATAAAGAAGTAGATAATGCCTACATAAAACATATCTGTCTAGGATTGCTGGCAGGTCTTATTGCTTTTTCTATTTCGCAAGTTTTTGACCATAAGTTGGCATACTTCTTTGATATTCGAACTTATTTCTTTATAATTTTAGGTATAAGTGCAGGGATAAAAAAAATCCTAGAATCACACCAACTTATTAGAAAAACAAGATCTCAACTAAAATATGCTGACTAGTTGTTTGTATATCCAAATGAACATTAACATAATTTTCAGATCAAATGAACAAAATTAGAAATTCTTAGGTCTTCAAATCTAAAGATATGAAAATTTTTGCCAATTATCATAACTTTTCTGAATTCAAACATATTCCTTCAGGAATTAAAAAACTAGATTTTTTGGTGAATACAATTAGAAATTATTATTCTCCTTCGAATAGGGTTAATATACTTGAAATAGGATGTGGAAATGGAAACATCTCTATACCTCTTGCAAGTCTTGGTTTTTCTGTGACCGGAATTGATATGGACATAGATTCTATTAAATATGCTAATGACCGAAATAAATTTTATAATGCTGTTTTTGTGAACAATAAAGTGGAGGAATTTAATTCAAGGGAACATTTTGATGTAATTATCTGCTCAGAAGTTTTTGAGCATGTCAAAGACCCAATTTGGCTATCTAAACAAATGCAAAAATTCGGGACTCCCGATTCACTTTTTATTATAACAATTCCAAATGGATACAGCTTAAGTGAAAGCATTGGCTTAATTGAAAAGTTTCTAGGGAGAAAGACATATTTACATGCTAAAAAAATAAAAGAGCTGTTGTTTAAGAAACAGCAATATTTTGATACTATGTCTAATATTGGGGAAGGCTCCAAACATTTGCATCACTTTTCACTCAACAAATTTTCTCACATCTTGCATAAGGCAGGCATAGAGATTATTAGTATCCATGATTCTAATTTTATTTTTGGGACCTTATATCGTCTTTTTTTAACTCGAATAATAAGATCGGATTCGAGAATATTCCACTTTTTAGACGATATTGATTGTTTGATTGCAGATTTACTTCCACATTGCTTGGCTTCTGGATGGTATTTTGTATGCTCGAAATGCAATTCGTAAGAAGTTAGCTATGGAAAGATTGACTCGTTGAGCAATATGCGGGAATGATAATCTCAAGATTCTCACAAAGCGCAAATTCTTCTTTCCTGGGGAAAAAGTCAAAGAAAATCTGACAAACCTCAAGTATGTGAGGCTTTGGATTCTCTTTGAGAAAATCTTAAACGATAGAAGACCAGTTGTATTCGATTCAACTCTTTGCACATCCTGCGGATTCATTTTTACGAACCCACGTTTCAGGGTTGAGGAGTTGGCGATAAAATATAACACTATCAATGAGTTGGGTTCCGTCAAGTGTCGTTTTAATAAAAATCCTGCGACAAACTTAGATACTCGCGCTCATCGCATTCATTATCTGATTACCAACCTATTAGAGAGAGACAATAACTCTCTCAGAATTTTAGACTATGGCGGGGCTTCTGGTTACAATCTAATTCCTTTCGTTAACGAAATAAACTCATGCTACGTTCTTGACTATGAGAAGTGGGATCTTCCGAATGGCATTGAGTACTTAGGGAAAGACTTAAAAGACTTGAAATCAGTCCCTCACTTTGATGTTATTCTTCTCTGCCACACTCTGGAACATTTTCTAAATCCTGCGCAGATGATAGACAAGCTTATAAACCACTTGGCAGAATCGGGTCTTCTTTATGTGGAGGTGCCCCTTGGAGCTTTTCGTGAGTGGAAACATTATTCAGAGCCCTTAACGCATGTGAATTTTTTCTCGGAAGAGTCCCTTTTTAACTGTTGTAGTAGTGTAAACCTTGGAATCATCCATATATTAACAGCTTACCAATGGGTTACGCATGGGAATATGTGGTGCGTAAACTTAGTAGGTAAGAAGGGCGGAAGTAAGAAGTCAAGCATACCTGTATATCGGACCACACGTCAGCAGATGGATGATTGTTATTATTATTTGCCCCTTTTAAAAAAGAAGTTTTGGCGATTGCTGAAAAAAATGAAAATATTTTGCTATCACTTGGGCGGTTAGGTAAAGGCTGGGTTTCTGCGTAAACGGCTCAAAGTGAACTCTCAATATGATGAATGGAGTAGATTCAATGAAACGTGTTTTGATTGCGAGAGAATGTTCTTATGATGGTTCTTACATTGTGGGCACACACCAATATGCTCAATTTTTCTTGAAAGATGGATGGGAAGTGTTCTGGCTAGGTGGCCCTTGGAACTTTGCATGGCTCTTGGGTGATCTCATTAAGCCGCCCCATCACTTCCATCGAAGTTTACAACATATTAGAAGTTGGCAGGATGGTGTCAAGCAAATTGGGCTTGGTTTTTACTCTTATTCTACTTTTTCTCTTTTCGATTACCGTAATTTGCCCATCGTAAAAGCACCTTGGTTTTTAAAGAATTTGTTAAAATTTACTTTCCCCTCCTTAAGGCAAGTACTCAAGAAGAGCGATTGGCATAAAGTCGATCTGTTATGGCTAAGCAATCTAAAGACGACGTTGGGTATTTATGAAATCATCAATGCTGAATGTATTGTCTATCATGTAACAGATGACTATAATCAATTCCCATCTGTTCCACCATCTTTTTACAAACTAGAGGAAGAATTTGTCCGAAACCGGGCCTCCATTATCTTGGCTGCTTCCCATGAGGTCTTTAAGAAGATGAAAGTATGGAATGACAATACTTACTATTTGCCTAATGGGGTTGATATCTCTAGATTTAGCAAGAGACTTCCTAGTCCAGATGAGTATGCATCAATCCCAAGACCTAGGATTATATATGTTGGAGCGTTAGAACATTGGTTTGATCTGAAGTTGACCTATGAGGTGGCTTGCAATCTGAAAGATTATTCTTTTATATTGATAGGGCATCCAAGAATCGATATGCATGAACTTGACAGTCTACCGAATGTATATTCACTTGGCAGAAAGGACTACGATGAAGTTCCGAAATATCTTCAACATAGTGATGTCGGTATTATTCCTTTTCAGATTAATGATTTAACGCACTCTATAAGCCCCATTAAACTTTATGAGTATTTTGCTGCTGGTTTGCCTGTAGTATCGGTGAGGCTGAAAGAGGTCGAACACCTGAATTCTCCTGCATATTTAGCTTGTAATCCGAACGAATTTTCTATTTATGTTCAACTTGCGGTGGCTAATAGAAAAGTAGAGGAATGCTATGAGTTTGCGCGGATAAACACGTGGGAGGCAAGATATATCCGATTGAAAGAAATCCGCCAAAACTATTTGGCGCTTTAAAAATAAGGGCTTATACATGAAAGTGTGTTTTTTTGCTTCTGCGAAGAATTTTGAAGTAGTTGAATTCTATCAAAATGATATTAGAATCTTGAAGGATTTGGAATTCGAGGTAGTAATAGCTAATAAGGTTACTCAAATTCCTTCAGATTGTGATATATATTTTATTTGGCGGTGGTCTTCAGGCGTAAAGGCTCTTTTTAAGGCTTTGTTGTTAAAAAAGCCGTCTATAATGGTTGGCAATATACATTACCGTGATACGTCCCCTGCAGGCTACCTTAACCAGCCACTGTTGTCTAGACTTGCAATAAGGCTATCTTTGAGATTCGCAGATGCTGTGCTAGCGACCGCTAATGTCGAACTTGAAGACATCAAACTTCTGGGTGCTAAGAGACCATTCTTGGTCTATAATTGTGTTGACACTTCAAAGTATAGGTATTCCGGACAATCGAGAGAGAATCTTATATTAACGATCAGTCATCTTGATTATTCTAATGGAATAAGGAAAAGAATAAGGGAACTCATTCAGGCTGTGCCGCTTATTTTGAATAAACATCCAGATCATCGCTTTGTTATTGCTGGTACGAAATTGGACATGTATCCACTTCTTGTTGAGAAAGTTAAATCATTAAGTATTGAAGACTATGTGACATTTCCCGGTAGAATCTCGGATGAACAGAAAATAGATTATTACCACAGAGCCAAGATTTACTTACAGCCTACAGTATACGAAGGCTTTGGTGTTGCTCTTGCGGAATCAATGAGTTGCGGAACCCCTGTTGTGACTAATAGAGTTGGAGCTACACCTGAAGTAGTTGGTGATTGTGCTGTTTTCATAAATGGCTTGAGTCCCTGTGCTATTGCTCTGGCAGTGAATAGATTGATTGAAGATGATCAACTTTGGCAAAAACTTAGTTTTTCTGGTAGACAAAGGGTTGAAGCCTTGTTCTCCTATGAGATACGACGGGATGCTATACAGGAAGTAATCCTCTCGCTTGCAGGAAGGTAGCATAGTAACGGAGGAACCATAGTGTGTTGCAAAGGCTCGTGTAAATTACCAAATTGTGAGGGCATAAAAACTACGCAAGGATTCTATTTTGATCAAAAAGGCCTATCCGACTTTGAGATCACCCGTCCTCATGGTACCGGAAAACTCTACGAGTTTCTTATTGCCTACAAGATGCGGGCAATGGCCCGAATGGTGGGTGCCTCTTTTTCTGGTCAAAAACTATTGAATGTCTGCTGTGGCTCCGGTATGGAGGCGGAGTATTTTGCCAATTTAGGAACAAATTTGTTTGGCTTAGATCTTTCACTAGTTGCTTTGCAAGGAGCCAAAGAGCGAGCGAGGCGTTTTGAGTTTCCCTTGAAGACGATTGCAGGGGATGCAGAACGCTTGCCCTTCAGGCCTGAAAGCTTCGATTTTGTGTTTGTCCACGACGGATTACATCATCTCCCTCAACCAGAAAAGGCTATCAAAGAAATAGTTCGGGTAGCCCGAAAGGGAATTTTCTTCACCGAATCAGCAGATGCCTTTGTAACCCGTATAGCAGTTAAACTGGGTATTGCAAGTGACTTTGAAGAGGCCGAAAATTTCGTTTATAGATTCTCAACTACGAAACTAAAGGTTCTATTTTCTCGTCTTGGTTTGAATCATATGCGTTTCAAGCGTTATGGCATGTGGTATTCACATTATCCACCTCGTTGGTTCAGAGTCTTTGAATCAACATTTATGTATATATTATTCAAAATCTTTTTCTTTTTAGGAAATGTTGTTTTAAGTCAATTTGGAAACAAATTGGCTGTTGTTGCTTGGAAAAATGACGATCAGAATAAAATAAAATACAGATAAAAATTGTTGCCATAAATTTATTATAACCTGATTATAGAACAAAGAATGAAGTAAGATACTTGAAGAAGTGCATATTTTAATCAACGATCATTCTGGTCATGCTTTCCCTTTGCAATTAAGTCGTGAATTGGCCTCAAGAGGATATGAAGTTTTACATACTTATTCAAAATCATTTCAGGCACCAAAAGGGCCTTTGCAATGGGGAAAAAAAGACCCAGAGAATTTCAAAATAAAAGGAATTGAGTTATCCGAACCGTTCCAGAAGTATTCGTATATAAAAAGGAGGCTTCAAGAAAGGGAATTTGGTCATTTATTATCAAAAATAATAGATAAGTTTAAACCTGATATAATAATTTCGAGTAATACACCCATAGATGCTCAATCTGTAATTTCACATGCATCACAATCCCAGAAAATCAAATTTATATTTTGGGTCCAGGATATTTATAGTATCGCAATGGGCAAAATACTAAGCCAAAAATATTCCGTTGTGGGATCAATGATTAGTCGGTATTATAAATTGTTAGAACGAAGGTTGCTTCAGAATAGCGATGCAGTTGTATTAATTACTAAAGATTTTATCCCTTTAATGAAATCTTGGGGGATAGCCGATTCTAAATGTTGGGTGATACCAAACTGGGCGCCTATAAATGAGCTGTCTATTTTCCCAAAAGTAAATGATTGGTCAATAAGAAATGGATTACATGATAAGTTTTGCATTATGTACTCAGGGACTCTTGGAATGAAGCATAATCCTGAATTTTTATTAAGGATTGCTAAGTATTATAAGAAGGATAAAGACATAAGGCTAGTAATTATTTCAGAAGGCTTAGGTGCAGAATATCTTAAGACCAAGAAAATAAAATTTAATTTGAGCAATCTTATAATTATGAATTTTCAACCTTTTGAATTATTATCTAAGGTGTTATCCACAGCTGATGTTTTTATTGCAATACTTAAGCCTGAAGCAGGAGTTTACTCTGTTCCTTCTAAGATTTTAACATACATGTGTTTTAAACGCCCGGTAGTTGCAGCAGTTCCTGCAGAAAATCTCTCGGCAAGGATCGTACAACAAAGTAATGGGGGTAAAATAGTAAACCCAAAAAATAGTGATGAACTGGTTGCAGTGGTTGATCAATTTGTCCGAGATGCGTCTTTAAGAGAGAAATTAGGTAATAATGCATTTAATTATGCTAAAAATAACTTTAATATTGATGAAATTACTAACACTTTTGAAGAAATTATAAAAAAAGTATTAGAGGAGAAATGAAAACAGCATTAGTATGTGGTGCAGGTGGATTCATTGGTAGTCATTTGTTAAAAAGATTAAAAAAAGAGGGATACTGGGTAAGAGGAATTGATTTAAAATATCCTCAATTTGCAAAGACATTGGCTGATGATTTTGTTATAGGTGATTTAAGAGACCCTTATATCTGCCGTCAGCTTGTGGATCAACATTTTGATGAGGTCTATCAGTTTGCAGCAGATATGGGAGGGGCTGGATTTGTTTTTACAGGCAATAATGACGCTGATATTATGCATAATTCTGCACTTATTAATCTAAATATGCTCGAAGCATGTTACAAGAGAAACATAAAAAGAATTTTTTATTCATCATCTGCATGCATTTATCCTGAATACAACCAGAAGGATTCGGACAACCCAAATTGTGAGGAAAATAGCGCCTATCCTGCTAACCCAGATAGTGAATATGGTTGGGAGAAGCTCTTTAGTGAACGGCTATACTTTGCTTTCCATAGAAATTTTGGAATGGAAGTACGCATCGCTCGCTATCATAATATTTTTGGGCCTGAAGGTACTTGGGATGGAGGGAGAGAAAAAGCCCCTGCCGCATTATGTCGCAAGGTAGCTATGGTTGAAGACGATAGCGAGATCGAAATCTGGGGTGATGGCAAGCAGACGAGATCTTTTCTATATATTGACGAATGCTTAGAAGGAACCCTTCGGCTTATGCACTCTGACTGGATCGGGCCTGTGAACATAGGCTCCGATGAGATGGTTACCATTAACCAACTAGCTGACATGGTCATAGAGATTGCCGGGAAAAAGCTGATTAAAAAACACATATCTGGTCCTCTTGGAGTGCGAGGAAGAAATTCGGATAACAGACTCATCTATGAAAAGCTAGGATGGAAACCAACGAAATCCCTGAGAGAGGGGATATCGATAACCTACAAATGGATTGAAGGAGAAGTGGAGAAACAAAAATAACAAATAAAATAATGCAGACGATATTTTAGAATACCTCAAATCTGCTGAAAAGATTAAGGCATCCTTTGTTCCCAACCTATATAAGACTTTTGTGCATAAGATGAAAATAGAAAGCATAGGACAAATTCCCGCAGTTAAAGAAGAAGATGGTGATGATTTTGGCCATTTTTATTTATGCATCAAGAGATATTTTGACCTATTTTTAGCTTTAGTCTTATTGTATTTGTTATGCCCTTTATTTGCGATTATCGCATTGGCTATAAAAATAGAATCAAAAGGGCTGGTTTTATTCAAACAAGATCGAGTTGGAAAAGATGGCGAGATTTTTCAGATTTATAAATTTCGAACTATGTCTGTTGATACAGACCCTTATGCAATTAATCCATTAAGTCAAAAGGATCCTCGGATTACTAAAGTGGGCAGGTTTTTAAGAAAGTCAAGTCTAGACGAACTGCCCCAGATTATCAATGTATTAAAAGGAAATATGTCTTTTGTTGGCCCTAGGCCAGAAATGCCTTTTATAGTGGCGGAATACAATGAAATCCACGAAGAAAGACTAAAGGTTTTGCCTGGTATTACTGGCTTATGGCAACTAAGCGGTGACAGAAAAAAAGCTATCCATGAAAATATGGATTATGACTTGTACTACATAAGGAATGTTTCGTTTTTTCTTGATCTGGCTATTTTGATTAAGACTCTCCGCTTTGCCTTCAAAGGAATTTAAAGTGTGTAAAAAGATTTATGAGTTGTGTAAGAAGCGGACATTCTTATCTTTAAAAAAGATTAGGTGCTAAAAATTATTTTTAAAAAAGTTTTGCTTTCATGTTTTTTGATGGCTTTTCTCTTTTCTATATATGTATATGGGCAAGGATATCGGACGTTTAGGTGGGAGCAGGAGCAGATAATAAAAAGAGCGAAGTGGCACATTGGGCCATTCAGGCTTTATCCGACGATTCGATTAAGAGATATTGGTTATGATGATAATGTCTACTATCAGCGGGAAGAAGATAAACCAGTTTCAGATTACACGGTGACAGTTTCGCCTGAGGTTAAAGTCTACTTTCTTTTCCGCAATTACTTAATTCTTTCTCTCACTGAAAACCCAGAATATGTTTATTATTTTAAGCAAAAAAGGGAAAGACGGTGGAATAACACAATATCGCCGGAGTTTAAACTTCTTTTTCTGAATCGATTGGTTATATCAGGACGTTATTCATACAGAAACAGAAGGTGGCGGGCTACGAGTGAATTTGATGTGCGGGCAAACGAACTTCGAGAAAGTTATAGGGGAAGTTTATTCTATGAAACAGCCAGGAGAACGTCTTTTGGAATTTCTGCTTCATTAGATAGGATTTCCTTTGAAGATATTACACTGCCTGGAGAGGAGATTTATCTATCTCGCTTGTTGAACCGTGAAGAGAGAAGCGGGAATCTTGCGTTTTATTACAGAGTGTTTTCTGAAAGCTTTTTTTTCTTGAGTGGAGGATATACTGAATATAGATTTGAGCATATCCAGTCTCGTTGGCGTGATTCATATTCCTATCAGGCCTTATCAGGGATCAGATTCCCATTCTTGGGTAAAGTAAGGGGAACTCTTTCCCTTGGTTATAAGAAGCTCTTGACAAGAAGAGAAGAGAAGAAAGGTTTTTCCGGTCTTATTGGTAATACGAGCTTTGATTTCAGGATTAGACGTTTTGGTTTTCGCTTTCAATATAACAGGGATTGTCATTTTTCTTACTGGTCAAATAGTATATATTTTGTAGAAGGTAGGTATGGAGCGGGTATATCTTTTTATTTAACTAAGTTTTTGAGGTTGGATTACAATTTTAGCTATGGCGAAGCCCATTATCCAGAAGTAATGCTCCTTTGGATGCCAGATGGTCAATATAAAGAAATAAAGAGGAAAGATATATATCGTATCCAAACAGCAGGTTTTGTTTTCAGAATAATAAAGAATACCGGAATAGGGTTGATGGTCAATTTCTGGGAGAGAGAGTCGAATTATTATTGGGCGAGCAGGAATAGGAGGTTCATCGGTGGGTATGTAACGTATGAGTTTTAACAAAAAACTCAAATTTCAAATATGATAATATATTTGGAAAATTTGTGAGGAGAACAAAGTGAATAGAAAAAGGGTTTTGATATTATTCTTGTCTTTAGTTTCCTGTTATTTTTGGGGGCAGGAGCGGTATAAGGCGGATTATAAAATAGGTGCTAAGGATCTTCTAGAGATAAGTGTTTTTGGCCTAGATGATATGAATAAAACCGTGCGCGTTTCAGAAGATGGGAAAATAACTCTTCCCTTATTAGGCGAAGTTGAGGTTGAAGATTTAACCAAAACTGAGCTTGAAAAAAAGTTAAGTCAGCTACTTGTGGAAAAATATCTTCAGAATCCTCAAGTAACGGTTTTTATAAAGGAGCACCAAAGCAAAAGAGTATCTGTACTTGGGGCGGTTGGAAAGCCGGGTCCTTATGAGCTTCTCGGGCGCCAGACACTGCTTCAGCTAATTTCAGAGGCTGGAGGGCTTACCGAGGACGCAGGGGATGATATTATTGTTATTCGGCAGTTTCAGGATGGTACAAATACATCTTTGAAAATCTCAATTGATAATCTGTTCTTAAAGGGAGATGCCAGATTAAATATTCCCCTTGAGCCGAATGATATCGTGAATATTCCTGCTGAAAAAACAGTGCTCATTTATGTTTTTGGGCAGGTGAGAAAGCCAGGTGCTCTGGACGTCAAAAAATCAAATATCCCGACTCTGTTACAGGCAATAGCTCAGGCGGGGGGATTTAGTGAGAGAGCCTCAAAAGGTGGAGTTCTTATTAAAAGAATCAATAAAGATGGAAAAGAGAAGCAGATAAAAGTGAATGTAAAAGACATAATAAAAGGAAAAAAGAAGGATATACAGTTATTGAAAGATGATGTTGTGTATGTGCCGGAGACGATATTTTAAATGAAGAGTAAGATTAACTCAAAAATCAAAATTCAAAAAGGTTAAAGAGTTAATAGTATTTAAATATAAAAAAATAAAAGGGGAAGGAAAATGGATTTCGAAACGGATCATAGAGAAGAAAGAGAGAGGGAGGTAGATTTGTTAGAGTACTGGAGAATAATTATCAAGAGGAAGTGGGCGGTTGTGAGCTTTGCTGGAGCCCTTATCCTGTTTGTTGGGATTTTTTCTTTTTTGGCGACTCCTATATATAAAGCTAAAGCCAGTTTGCTTATTGAAGAAGAAAGCTCAAAGATATTGAGTATAGAAGATGAATTTGGTTATCAGCGTCGTGCAGTAGATTTGAGATTCTACAATACACAAATAAACCTTCTTAAAAGCAAATCTTTAACAGAAAGAGTGGCTAGAAAAATGAATCTTTTATCTCGGCCAGAGTTTGGAGCAGGAAAAAAGCCGAAAAAGAGCTTTTTTGCTTCATTGAAAGGCTTGATTTCACCAAGGAAAAAATTGGAAGAGGAAGATTTAAAATCTAAGATTCCTGCGAACCCTTATTCTGAAATGGTAGAGGATATTCAGGAAAACATAGAGGTTTCGCCTATACGCGACACAAAATTGGTAGAAGTGAGCTACAAATCTCCTTATCCTATTCTAAGTGCTGATATAGTAAATGCTTTAGCTGAAGAGTTCATAAATTTTTCTGTTGAAAAAAGATACGAAACAACTCAGCAAGCTTCTGATTTTCTGAGCGAGTCAATAGCTAGCTTAAGAGGAGATTTGGCAGCAAAAGAGAGAGAACTCCAGCGATATGGTCAGGAGAAAAAGCTTTTCTTTATAAGCGATAGAGGCAGTACTGTTGTAAGTAAACTTGCTGATGTTCTTGTTGCTTATACCAAAGCCCAGATTGATCGAATAAATAAAGAGGCTGATTACCGCGAATTGAAAAATTTAGATGTGGATTCGTTACCTCACTTTGTGAAAAATCCAATGATTCAGGACCTTAAAACGGAATATACTCGGATGAAAAACGAGTATGAGGAAAAAAGTAAGTTTTTTAAGCCCGACTACCCAGATATGGTTAAACTCAAGGCTAAGCTAGATAGTATGAGAGGGGAGCTTAAAAGCGAGATAAAAAAGGTAGTGGATGCAGCAGAATCTGAATATCGCTCATCTTTAAAAAAGGAAGACTCTCTTGAAGACCTATTGGAAACTCAGAGAATGGATGTGGTTAAGATGAACAGCAATGCTATTTTCTACAATAGCTTGAAGATAGAAGTTGAGAATATGCAAAATCAACTTAATTCATTAATAGAGATGCAAAAAAATACCCAGGTATCTGCCCGCTTGGCTGGGCTTAAAACAAGCAATGTTAGCATTATTGATAAAGCTGAAGTTCCCAGAAATCCTATTTTTCCCAAAAAGAAACTGAATCTCATTCTGGCACTTTTAATGGGTATTTTTGGAGGAGTAGGCCTCTGTTTTTTCTTTGAATATTTAGACAATACGGTTAAAGGGCCTGAAGATGTGGAAAAGCTGACTGGTCTTCCTTCTCTAGGAGTAATTCCTTACCTTCCTCCTGAAGGGATGAAGAAGAAAAAAAGGCACGGCTATTATTCAAAGTATAAATCTTCTTATTCGTACAGCAAAGAGAACCTTGAGAGTGAAGAAATGCTCCCGGATATAAAAGAGATAGAGCTTGTTAACTACCTTCATCCAAAATTTTATATATCTGAGGATTACAAGACAGTAAGGACTTCAATTTTGCTTTCCTCTGCTGAAAGTCCTCCCAAAACAATCGCATTTTCTAGTGCTTTACCTTCAGAAGGAAAGACTATTACAGTTGCTAATATGGCAGTCGCTTTTTCTCAGCTTGAAGAGAAAGTGCTTGTTTTGGATACGGATTTAAGAAAGTCGCGACTTCATCGAATTTTTAACTTAAGAAATATTCCTGGATTATGCGAGTACTTGACTGGCAAAGTATCACTTGAAGAAGCCATCCAGGAAACATCCATAGAAAATATCTGGCTTCTTCCTAGTGGTTCTATCCCACCTAATCCCGCCGAACTTCTGAATTCTACAAGGATGAAAGAGTTGATGGAAGAGCTTAAGAAGACGTTTGATATTATTCTCCTTGATACACCTCCTGTGATGGCTGTAGTTGATGCAATTATTATTTCTTCGATTGTAGATAGTACAGTTTGTATTATTCAAGCAGGAAAGACTATGCGTAAGCCTTTTCTGCGATCAGTGGAGGAACTGAGGCGAGCCAATACTAAGATAATGGGAGTGATATTCAATGAGGTAAAAGCTAAAAATGAAGGCTCTTGTTCTCCGTATTATCACTATTGTAGATCTCATTATTATGAGCACGAAGAGAGAACATAGTAAATAACAATTAATCTCATTTCATTCCTCGCGATGACAAAAAAATGAAATATATTAATAAAATAAAAAGGAAATTTAAGGAAATACCAGGAGTTCAGAATAGAGATAAGGTTTGTAGGAAGATAATTGAATACGGGATACTGGGCGTGATTGTTTTTAGTCCGTTGCCGGCAGCTTCGGTATTCGGATGGTCAATCTTGGTGATAGAACTTGCAGTGCTATTGATGATGGTCGCTTATATTCTTATGAGAGAAAGACCGAAGAATAACGAGTTTCTTTCTCTTTCGCTTAAATGGCCTAGGTATCTGTTTGTGGGTCTCTTTATCTTCATTTTTATTCAGATCATCCCTCTGCCTAATTTTATAGTCAAAATCTTTTCTCCGAATATTTATTCATTTCAGAATATTTTCTCTTCTGATTTTTCTAAGATTAAATTCATGAGCCTCTCTCTGATTCCTTCGCATACACTTCGGGAAGGGCTTGAGCTTCTCTCCTATTTTCTACTCGGTTTTCTCATTGTTAAGAATGTAACCAGGCGGCGACAGATCATGAGGATTTTTTACGTCCTGGTCAGCATGGGAATTTTCGAGGCTTTTTACGGAATGTTCGAGCTTTACAATAAGAATCCTCGAATTTTATTCTTTGAGAAGAGATTTTATTTAGATACAGTAACGGGGACTTTTGTAAATCGAAACCACCTTTCCGGCTACCTGGAGATGGTCATTCCTTTAGCCATCGGATTAATCATTGCCCGGATTGACCTTTTTTCCCTTGCCGGATTGAAATGGAGGGAGAAACTCCTCCGATTTTCCAGGAAAGGATTCTCCACAAATCTGATTCTCAGCGGGGGCATCATCCTCATGTCCCTGGCGATTATCTTTTCCAGGTCTCGCTCCGGAGTTTTTCTCCTGATTTTTGCTTTTATTCTCTTTTTCGAATTGACTGTCCTCTATTTCAGCAGGGTGATGCATCAGCAGAAAGGGGTAAAGAATTTTCTCAAAGTCAGCTTTTTAATTATAATATTAATTTCTCTTTATGTAGGGATAGATGCAACTATCGAAAGATTTGCCCTGGATAAGCTCCTCCATGAAGGAAGGCTGGTCTACTGGAGTAATGTGACACCAATTGTCGGAGATTTTCCTTTGTTCGGGACAGGACTGGGGACGTTTGCCTCTGTTTATCCGGCTTATGAGGAGAGCAGGATACCCGGCCATCTCTCCCATGCTCATAACGACTTCCTCGAGTATCTATCAGAACTCGGGGCTGTGGGGATGATTTTGCTTTTTGGCGGGATAGCTTTTATGCTAGTTAGTTCCTTTATAATCTGGAGGGTGAGAAGACATCCCCAGGTAAAGGGGTTGGCTATGGGCGGCATTGTTGCGATTGTGGTCATTCTGATTCACAGCATCGCTGATTTCAATCTGCATATTCCGGCGAATATGGTGCTGTTTACCGTTGTCTTATCGCTGACAGCCGTGACGGCATTTTATAAGCGAAACGAGAGAAATAAATCTTAAGACTCAAATCTCAAAAAATGAACAAGTTGAAGAGGATTATATTAATTTTGGCGCTTCTAGTCATTGGAGGTATCAATATTCTAATTTACTGGAATAGTCATCTGTATTATCGATCTGAGAAAATTGAGGATAATGAAAAGAAGATAAAAATCCTGGAGAGAGCGAATCGGATTTTTCCCTCTAATGACCTTGTCTTTTATGAAATGGGAAAAGCTTATTTTGATTTAGGAATCGAAAGCCTTAACGATAAAACACTCAGTGAAGCTTATCTTCGAAAATCCATCGATAGTTTTGCTCGATCCATAAAAATAAATCCAGCCTCCTTCTCCAGCCATTTCAATTTTGCTCAATCTCTCCTCTATATGAGCTACATCTCTCCGGCCTTTGATATCAACTCCTATGATGAGTACAGGAAAGCAGCTCTCCTTGCCGGCCACAACAGCCAGGTTTTTTATGAGGTCGGGAAAATATTTCTTTCCAGATGGCCGGAGCTTTCAGAAAAAGACAGAGATTTCACTCTGGAGATTTTGAGAAAAATAGTAAGCGGAAAAGAGAGAGAGAAACTTCAAACTCTCATGCAAATCTGGGATATGAATGTAAAAGATTACGCTGTCATGGTGAAGATACTACCTGAAGATCCAGCAGTTTATCGTTTGTATGCAAAGTTTCTCGGTGAGAAATCACTTTCTCCTGGGATGAGGCAGGAGATGCTGGCCAGGGCTGAATTTCTGGAATTTGAGAGAGCAAAGAGTGATTATCATTCTGGAGAGAATGAGTTTCTCTATTTCAGATTGAAAGAAGCCATCAAGCATTTTGAATCCTGTGTGAATGCCCTTGATAGAATAAGTTTTTACCAGAGCCTTGCTCACCAGGCACTTATAGATTCTTCAGAATTTGTCGATCTGCAAAAGTTAGCGCTGCTTAACTTGGCCAAATGCCTGCTTGAGGAAGGGCGAGAATTGGAGGAAGTTGAAGGATATTTGCGCAGGAGTCTTGGAATGGTAGATGAGGTGGCTGCAGTAAGAAAGCTTGAATCCTACCTTAAGGATAGAGGATTAATAGAAGAAAAATTGGGAACAACCTTTGATGATTTAAACCGTCTTTCTTTTCAAATATTTCTTAATTTCAAGCTGAATCGGTACAGGGATATCATGAGAATTGGACGCCTTTTAAGGGAAAGTTTTGTGGTTGTGCCTGAAGTTAGGAAGCGCAGCTTTGTGAAGATTTTGCAACTTGTTGGTGATTCTTATCAAAAAGCCGACTTTATCTATGATGCTCTGGAATTTTACCAGAAAGCCCTGGAGATAGACTCAGATAATCTGGAGACTCTGTTGAGAATTCGCCGTAATTATGAACGGTTGAACGAAGAGGAGAAGATTAGAATAATAAATGAAAGAATAGAGGAGCTTTTGACTCCTGGAGAAATAGAACTAAAAAAATCCCGAATAAATAAAGGCCGGAGCTTTTCACTTGCATTGAGCCTTGATGGAAAAAAGATTATTTTGGATTTGCATTTTGGAGATGGCAGGGAGAGAATTGAGGGGGTTGCTCCTTTAATTTCTGTCTTTTTTAATGGCAGAGTCGTATGGGATGATTATTTGAAGAGTAAAGAGGAGGAAGTTGAGGAAGAGGAAGAAAAGGAAGGCAGGGGAGAAGTTGATAAGGTTCTCTCTCTTTCATTGAAATCCAAAATCGGGAAGAATATGCTCGTTGTTGTGCCTGTGAACAGGTCGGTTAACCTATTAAAGATAACCTGCCGGTTAGAAAAGTAAACAGAAAAATGGAAAAAAATAAAAAAGAATGCTTGACGTGGTGAATTTTAACCATTAAAATTTTAATCACAATTATGATAGAAACTTTGGGAGGAGAAAGCCATGTTTAAAAGCGTTAGGTTAAAATCAGTTTCACTTATATTGATTTTTTCCTGCATTCTGTTTTTTTCGCCAAATCTTTTAGCTGAACAGACTAACGGTAAAGGGAATTTAATCGGAAAAATCTACGCCAAAGATGGAGTCACTACTGTAGTAGGAGCCGTTGTCAAGATAAAAAAAACTATCACAGTTAAAGTTTATGAAAGCAGTAAAACTGATAAGCGGGGCATCTTTAAAATCGAAGGAATCGAAGAAGGGTTGTATTCCGTGGGTATAATCACAGATGAGGGAGAGTTCTATATAGAAAGTTTGATAGGAGTTAAAGCAAACAAAACAACATTGATAACCCTTGTCCTCAGACCTTTCAAGGTTGAAGTGAGATCGGAAACAATCAAAAGTGATGAAGTCCCCTCTAAAATCCTAAAATTCTTTACATCTCCTGCTGGCATAGCAATAATAGTCGCTACTACTGGTTTAGTCGGCTATGGTATTATCAAGCTAATGGAAAAGGAAGAAGAGGTCTCGCCGTTTAGGGATTGAAGATTAAAAAGTAAATAATAAATCGTAAAACGAAAAATTTCGGATTAGATTTACGATTAGGCCTTTTTTTATGATTTAGTTGGCAACGCCTCTCTCATCACTCTCCGACGTTGTCGCCTACACTGGCACGGCGTCTTTTCGGTCATTTCCTCTCCCCTCGTTTGAGGGGATTTCCATAAGGCTTTTGGCGCCGAGCTTATTTTGCTTCCTAAAAGGAGATGAGAATTGAGGGAATCTAAAAAAAAATCAAAAGAAGATAAATTGCAATTTATAAAAAAATATCTTCGAGAGTTCGCAAACGACTATGATTGTTTTTATAGTTGTTTGATTATAATACCAGATAAATATGATCCCGACCGCGAGATGGCTTTTTTTGCTATACGTGGACCTGAAGAACATCTCCTGGAGACAATGTTGTATGCGATGTCTAACATGAAGGAAGAGGTGGCTAAGCCTAGAGGCAATGCCTAGTCGGCTAACTCTTCAACGAGTAAGGAGAAAAAATTATTAAAATAAAAAAAAAGGAAAAAAATGCCTTGTCCCCGAGAAGGTTGCATCGCATAATGGATATTATGTCTACTCGCTGGCCTTTTAAAACAATAAGGAAGGAAGTGATGCATCTTGATTGTATTGAAAAAGTAAGAGTTTATATCTCAAGTATAAAAAAAATAAGGAGGCAATTATGAAAGGCAATAACAAAGCATTATTTTCTTCGTTATTCGTAGTCTTGCTGGTATTATTAACCAACAACAATGTTTTCGCCAAATGGCGACCCACAGGTAGCATTCAGGTCTTCGATAATGTTCTCAACCGTAATGTTCCAGTGGTTGGTGTTGAAGTCCGGTTAAGAAATTGGTTTAGATCGTGGCAGGGCTATACTGATAATAACGGTAATTTCTCTTCTTCTGAACGATTTATTGGGGATATTAGTTGTTTTCTTCGCTGGCAATACAAAGACAATATGTTCGATATTAGGCCCGGGGCAATTGGCCAAGCTTATTATAATGGACCCAACAACAAAAAGAGTGCATGGAACCTCGTAATCACCTCTGGTATGTCTTGGGTATATGCTCATATATTCCGAGCAGGTTCCTATTATATTAAACAAGAACCTTTTGGGCTTTCAAATAATCCATTTAGCAGGATTTCTATTTGTGCCTATAATAGAAATGCGCCATCGACAGAAAGTGGACATTACAATAATGTTAATGAAAACATTATTATGTACAAAAATAATTCTTCCGGAAATTCATATACTGCTCGGCAGTTGTTCTCAATTGCGTCACACGAATTGGCACATGCCCACCATGATGAAATCTATACTGGCGGTAGTGTTTATGCAAATACTAATAGTCGGTTAAGAGAATCTTGGGCTGTTGCTGTAAGCTACTTTCTCACTTCAAGCGTATATAGCTTACCACTCAACTCACCTAACTACTACTGGTATACAAAGCAGAACTTTGAAAGTTCTTCAACTTCTGATTACACTCCACTAATGATTGATTTGATAGATGACTTCAACCAAAGGACCTTGAATAGCACTTTTTTAGACGATCCTGTCAAAGGTTATACTTTACAGCAAATGGAGACAATACTTAGAAAAGCAGGATGTAAGACGGTTCAAGATTTTAAAAATGAGATAAAAGCCCTTCCATTGCCAGCAGGTGTTTCTGCAATTGATCGTGATACATATTTGAATCAATCAGTAGAGGAACAGATTGATGAAATCATAGCTGGGAGCTGGAGAGTTTCTCTTTCAACAGGTAGGCTTAAAAGTGCCGGTATATGGACAACGGCAGGTTATCATAATGGCAGAAACTTAATAGGTGATTTTGACGAGGACGGGAAAGATGACCTGATTCAATACAGAGGTGGGGGCTGGAAAGTTTGTTTTTCAACAGGTAGCTCGATTAAAAGTGGTTGTATATGGTGGACAACGGCAGGTTATCATAATGGCAGAAACTTAATAGGTGATTTTAACGGGGACGGGAAAGATGACCTGATTCAACACATAGGTACGGGCTGGAGAGTTCTTCTTTCAACAGGTAGCTCGTTTCAAAGTGCTGGTATATGGACAACGGCAGGTTATCATAATGCAAACTTAATAGGTGATTTTAACGGGGACGGGAAAGATGACCTGATTCAATTCATAGGTACGGGCTGGAGAGTTCTTCTTTCAACAGGTCAATCGCTTCAAAGTGCTGGTATATGGACAACGGCAGGTTATCATAATGGCAGAAACTTAATAGGTGATTTTGACGGGGACGGGAGAGATGACCTGATTCAACACATAGGTACGGGCTGGAGAGTTCTTGTTTCAAGAGGTAGCTCGCTTCTAAGTGGGGGTATATGGACAACGGCAGGTTATCATAATGCAAACTTAATAGGTGATTTTGACGGGGACGGGAGAGATGACCTGATTCAATTCATAGGTACGGGCTGGAGAGTTCTTCTTTCAACAGGTCAATCGCTTCAAAGTGCTGATATATGGACAACGGCAGGTTATCATAATGGCAGAAACTTAATAGGTGATTTTGACGGGGACGGGAGAGATGACCTGATTCAATACGGCTTGATCCCATGATGCTTCTTATAGCCCAGATCAACTAGCCCGTCAAACGTCTTGCGAACAGAAAGCCGGAATCAAAGCCACGTTGATAGATAGACAGATTTTCTTAAAAGGAATTTATTAAAACACTGGCAGTCCCGATGATCAATCTCCCCCGAGAAGACTGTGCCGCATAATGCGTATTATGTTAACTCGCTAGTTTTTTAAAACAATAAGGAGGAAAATGATTATTAAAAGAAAAAAGCAAATCATTATAAAAAAAAGGAGGTTAAGAGATGAAAGTTTTCGTAAGCCATAGCACAAAAGACATACATATAGTTGAAGAGTTCAAAAAGGAAATAAAAATAATAGAGCCTAAAGTAGAGGTCTATGTAGCTGCTGATGATGCTCAACCTGGAAATGTTTTGTGGGAAAAAATCAAAACAAATATTAAGGAGAGTAATTGTGTTGTAGCGATAATGACCAAAAATGGTTCTAGGTCTGAAATGGTTCAACGAGAAATTGCCACTGCTGAGGCCCATAAAATTCCTGTTATGCCAATTGTTGAGAAGGGAGTTGTTCTTAAAGGAGCATTGGCAGGAATTGAATATTTAGAGTTAGATAAACGCCATCCTGATCAGGCTTTAAAAAATCTATCTACTTATTTGAGGAAGCGTAAGAAACAAGCGGATAATAAACTTATAGGATCATTGGTTCTCGTCGGTTTAGCAATAATTATGCTGAGCCAGTTCGGCGAATAGTATTCATCTAGAATTAGGCGCCAAAATTGAAAATTTTCTTATTTTGCCGACAAATGCTATGTCAGATGTTAATATTATATTTAAGGTGCAAAAATGAAAAAATCCACTCTGAAAGTTAATTCTCATTATTTAATCGTTATGATTTTTTTTATCTTTCTTTTTTATTCATGCCCTTCTCCTTTTGGCCCATGTTCAGAAGGTGAGTTGGAACGACGTTATTTATGTTCTGAATGCAAGGATATGGGTTTTGATACAAGCATTGGAACATGTGAAGTTTGTGGAAGGGAAACAAGCAGCGGTGCTTTTAGGTTATGCAATAGTTGTGCATGTAAATTAAAAGAATGTCAACATTGCAGGAAAAGTCTGTAGTTCTACTTTTATTCGCACCTGTTGGAGAAGAAGAAACTAAATTCGCAATTTGCCGTATCCCGGCCGGCACTGATTATAAAATTGTCATTGACAACCTGGATAAGACTATCAGAGAGATATGGGGAGATGATATCAGCCAGCCGAAAATCACGGACTTTCGAGAATGCAAAAACATTGACGATGTGTTAAGAAGATTCGGACTTAATGAATCTCAAATCAAAAAAGTCATTATGAGAATACCAAGGAAAAAGAGATGAGATAGAATGAGAACGAAAATTTTGATTCTGGGGTTAATTTGCCTACTGATGATGAGTAAAGAAAACAGGAAACAATGTAGAGGCGGGGATGCCTAACGTCCTATCGTTTCTTAGATTTCCTTAAGAAAGGAGGTGATAAGGTATGAAGAAATTATGTATGTTTTTGGTTTTATGTCTGATGGCAACTTTTGCCTACGGACAGGGTAATTCTGACCATCCTCTGATACTTAGATTCATAGCTGAGGGGATTGACGTAGATGACGCTAATATTACTACTGTTATCACAGGAAAGATAGAATCCGTTGAGGGCAGTCTTCTAGGTGTGGCACAAGTAAACTTCAATACACAAATTCGTGATGAATCAGGTGAGGTAGTCTGTACGATACAGGGACATCTTGAAGATAATATGGCTATGCTAACCCCGGACTTTTGGTGTCCGATTCGTGAATGGTGGTGGAGAAATTTTTATTTTGTCCTCGGCGTGGGAAAAGTTAAAGTTACCACTACACAATCAACGATTGTTTATCGAGAAGAAACAATAGAGACAGAAGCATTCGATACCGGAGGTAAGTACGTCACGCTCCCGATTATGATGATGGTGAGTCTCGATGGCCAATACAGTGACCCTGAGCAGACAGGGCCGATTGAGTTGTGGGACAACGGAGGATGGGCTCTTGCTGGAGTCGTTACGGAATGGGTGATTCCCGGTGTGTTGCCAGCAAAGTTTGTCGGTGGGATAGCCTATCTGACAAACTACTTGGACAAACGAGTTCCATAACCCTTATCAAGTGGTAATTCGACCTGTAGGAGGGATGTTAGGCGTCCCTCCTGCATCTCAAAAAGAGGTGAGAGAAAATGAACGATAAAAACGAAGCCATGAAAAAAAT
>SDBU01001585.1_pt1 | contig 32012 bp, 34 predicted proteins | sample 2277071 | NCBI WGS metagenome assembly SDBU01 (sample SAMN10397929, study PRJNA504765) | marine sediment metagenome | isolation source: marine sediment core GS08_GC12, 126 cmbsf | place: Arctic Ocean: Gakkel Ridge, Loki's castle | collected 2008 | reverse complement strand
GTTATGAATAAATGAACCTATGCCCACACCCAACAATACCCACATCCATAGTTTCTTTGTAATTGACTTGGCTTCATCTATTCCAAAGATAATTCTTTCCCTTATTCCTGTATAAACTTTTTCTTTGGCTTGTTGCGTATCTTCTGAAACTAAACCCTTAACAAGATATCTCTCTAAATGCATCTTGCCCAGAATAACGCCTGAGATAACGCCTATCGAAATTCCGCTTAATACATAAAGAAGAGTGATTTTCCACCCGAAAAAACCAAGCATTACTATTACCAGATACTCGTTGATTAAAGGAGATGTTATTAAGAATGAGAATGTGGCTCCCAGCGGAATACCGACCTCCAAGAAACTCAAGAAAATAGGGATAGAAGAGCATGAGCAAAAAGGAGTTATTGAGCCAAAAAGCGAAGCAAAAAGATTGCCCAATACCTTCTTCTTGCTAATCCAATCCTTAATCTTATTCTGAGATATATAAGTTCTAATAAAACCAATAGCTGCTATCATAAAGAATAGCAGTAACAGTATCTTAATAGAATCATATAAAAAGAAATTGATTACTCCACCCAGTCTTGAATCTGGACTTAATCCAAAAACAGAATAAACCAACCAGTCTATTATCAGCTGCAACATGACTTACCTTTGTCTTTATCTTTGGGGTCACAGCAAGGTTTTGCTTTTGCCTTTTCCTCCATTTTCTTGTCTAACTTTTCAATCAACTTACCAAAAAAACCTTTCTTCTTTTCCGGCTTATTCATTTCTTCCTCCTTTTAATTTTGCAACATCCACCTTCTATCTTTATTGCTTTTATATTTACCAATGCGTCACCTATCTTATTATGAGCCGAAGCGATTATCCTTGAAAAGGTAGGCCTAGAGATTTTCAGTTTCTTTGCCGCCTCATCTTGCTTTAGTCCCTCATAGTCGGCCAATCTCACTGCCTCAAACTCATCTAAAGTCATACATATACCAGCTAATTGATTGGCTGGTTTACACTGTGGCCTAAAGCATTTTTCTCCGGGTTCGCATTTAACCCATCGTGTCTTTTTTGGTCTCATTGCTTCCCCTTGGTTATGAACATATGTTCATAATGATGGTATCAAACAATCTCTCGGCTGTCAAATAAAAAGGAGAAAACCCATTCAGGATTTTCTCCTCAAGTTTACGAACACGAAGTTCGTAAACCAATTTTTGGCTCCCCGTATTGGACGAGTTTCGTAAGTTTTTTCGAAGAAAAAACAATCCTGAATCCTTATTACAGCGACCAACAGGAGCGATACAGAAAAGCAGGGCAACTTTTTGGAGGAGTTTAGGGATTATTGCTTTGAGGATAAAATCAAAAATCTAAGTAAATACACTTAACTAAATACTTATTTTTTATTTAAGCAACATTTCAATATGAAAATAATCGCCGCAACTTCACACCCAATAAATATCGGCCAATTAAAATAGGTTTTATAATTTATTTGGGAAACATGCATGCCTGCATAGCAGAAATGTCCCACAAGTACGAGTCCAATCAGAATAAACCCAATCTTGGCAATACGAGAAATCCGCAGAGCTTTTCCCTGTGATTCTCGCCTTAATATTAACATCGCCCCGCTGAACATAGTTACAGAAAGAATAACCGGGGCTAATACTGGAGCAGCCCAGGGAACCGGGATAAGAAACAATATATCCCACTCCAAGATTGATGCTGGCCAGCCAAGAAGAAGCTTTAACCAAACATAGTAAAAAATATCCCAAATTGCAAATATCGTTAAAAAATATGCCCAACGGGTACGGGAATTTTTCCCAAACAACCAGGAACTACTAAATAGGATCACCAAAGTTGCCGCTTCCCTACATGTTTCTATTCTTAAAAATTTAAGCCAATGCGTATCACTCAGGAACCCCACAAGAGGAAAAACAAAACCTTCTGGATAAAAAATTGCTCTCAGATACACAACTACTACCGCCTCAACAAAGGCTAACCCAATACTGAATATGATAATTATAGCAGTTCTCTTCTTCATTTTTTAAGAGATCCTTTTGCGTTAATTTTACTATAAACAAAACCCCCTTGCAACTTGAACACCAAAATATATTTATTCAGTGAAATCCCTCGAAGCGGGGCAATTAGCTGCAAGAGGTTAAAAGTAGTGGCTCCCCATATTAGACGAGTTTTGCAACTTTTGCCATCCGGTATAAAACCAGCTTTATTTCCTACATCCAGAATAGTATAATGGTCCTCATGAATCCAAAAATATATTTGGCCCCTATGTCTGGTACAACAGACCTGGCCTTTAGGCTTATAAGTCGCAAATTAGGTGCCTTACATTGCTTTTTCGAGATGATCGATGCAAAATCCCTAGTTTATAAACATCCGAAAACCAAGCTTCTGCTAAAAACCATTGAGAAAGACTCACCCCTGGCCGCACAATTGGTAGGTGCAGACCCTTCTGTAATGCTTGATGCCGCCGAAAAGATCTTAAGCTTTGTTGATATCTCTTTTTTGGATATCAATAGCGCCTGTCCCGCAAAAAAAATAATAAAAAAAGGTGCCGGAGCGGCCCTATTAAAAAACACAACGAGGCTTGGTAAAATCATTAAAAAATTGACTTCCAAACTGCAAATTCCGGTCACAGTTAAGTTAAGGACTGGCTTTAATGAAAGAGATGTCAGAGAAAGTGTTAGAACCGCTAAAATATGCCAGGCAAACGGTGCTTCCATCATCTTTATACACGGCAGAGCAAAATCGCAGAGTTATTTCGGCGATATCGACTATGAATCAATAAAGGCCACGAAAATTGCTTTAAAGATACCTGTGTTCGGAAGCGGAAATATATTTAACCCTTTGATGGCTAAAAGAATGCTTGATGAAACAGGCTGCGACGGAATTCTGGTAGCCAGGGGCGCACTCGGCAATCCCTGGATATTTAAAAATATTGAGAACTATCTAAAAAATGGCCAGACCACTAGCCCCTTGAGTCTATCCACAAAGAAAAAGGTTCTGAAAGTTCACCTTGCTTATATAGAAAAATACAAGGAGATAACACACACCAATAAAATAGGTTTTATGGGCAGGGTAACGATGTGGTATTTAAAAGGCCTTTTTAATGCTGCAAGAATCCGCGAGCAGATATGCAAGGTAACCTCATATAAGAAATTGATTAATCTAATAGACCACATATAGGCTCCCCGTATTGGACGAGTTTCGTAATTTTTTTCGAAGGAAAAACAATCCTGAATCCTTATTACAGCGACCAACAGGAGCGATACAGAAAAGCAGGGCAACTTTTTGGATTCAGAGGAAGCGGAGAAGCTATCAACAGAACTAATGTTTATTTAATAAACGTCCCCTTGCAGTCAACTCGACCCCTTGTGCTCTCCTAATAAGTAAACAAAGCCGTTAATGCATAGGTTTTGTTTACGGCTTTGTTTAAGGCGTTGCGCACTTTGCTTTGAATATGCTGTGTCAGTCTTCTGCCGTTGCCGGCGCGTGTAACCATGCGGTGTGTAATCTGTTCTGTAGATGCTTCAACAAGATCATGCGGTTTTAAATTATGCTCTAGCATAATTTGCCTAATCGGTTGTTCTCCTAAATTGCGCTCTATTTTATTATCTTTATTTAACAATCTCTATACCTTTATCTGTAATCTTTATTTTGCGCTGTTTATATAATTTGCCAATTGCTTGCTTAAATACTCTTTTGCTTATTTGAAATCTATTTTTTATCTCCTCAGGAGAGCTGTTATCATTGAACCTTAATTTCCCACCAGCTTCCTCAAGTTGCTCAAGGATTTTATCGATAGTTGAAAAAACATGCCTGCCTTGCTTTGGCTGTAGAGAAACATCTATCTTACCATCTTCTCTAACAGATTTTATAAATGCTTTGAGCTTTTGGCCTTTGTAATAATCATCATAAATTTCATTTTCATAAACCAGTCCTGTGTACTCATTACTAATTGCTACTTTTATCCCCAAATCAGTAAAAGCGTAGACAATGACATCTACTTCCTGCCATTTTTCAAACACCCCTGGGGCAACCGTCTCTTTTAAATACTTATAATCTTTTTTCATTCTGTTATTTATTTTACCCCAAACAAAACCCCCTTGCAACTTATTTTGTTACAAGGGGTTAAAAATATTGGCTCCCCGTATTGGACGAGTTTCGTAATTTTTTTCGAAGAAAAAACAATCCTGAATCCTTATTACAGCGACCAACAGGAGCGATACAGAAAAGCAGGGCAACTTTTTGGAGGAATTTAGGGTGTGGTGTTTGAGCGAAGAAGCAGGGAAATTACACACTGAACTCATCACTACATATATCTTATAAAAATTCAAAAAAATAAACTCCAGAGATTATTTACTTCTTTATTGCCCAACGCAATCTAGCACTTTTAGAACGCGGGTTAGAACATTGTTCTTCTGCACTTGGGCGTATAGGTTCGCTACTAATATCAGCATATAACCCGTCATTAAGACCTTGTTCAAAAAAATTAACAATACGCTTATCCTCTCCAGAATGAAAGCTCAAAATCGCAACACGCCCTTGAGCTTTCAGGCAAAACGGCAAATTCCTCAAAAATTGTTCAAGCACAGAAAACTCATCATTAACTTCAATGCGCAGCGCCTGAAAAACCCTACGGATTGAATCTGTTATCGCACTACCGCAATCACGGCATGATTTCTTACCCAGGCTCCGCGCAATAACATTTGCTAACTCCTTAGTTGTATTAATTTCATTTCTATTTTTAAAAACTGCCCGGGCAATCGGCCGAGCACGAGGCTCGTCAGAATTTTTGATAAATAACGACTCCAACTGTTTTTCATCTAGTAATCTTATCAGTATTGCTGCTGGCTGACCACGTTTTGGGTTAAGCCGTAAATCCAACGGGCCTTCACGCTTAAACGTAAACCCGCGCGCGGGATTATCCAATTGCATCGATGATACCCCAAGATCAGCTAAAATAAAATCAAAACCTCCACCGGCATCACCTAACAACTTAGACATTCCGGCAAAATTACTACGTTTAATTATTAATTCTTCATCGCTAAACCCCATTAAGCGTAAACGCTTTTCAGTACGCGCAATCTCTAGGGGGTCAGCGTCTAAAGCAAACAACCGTCCATTAGGAGAAATTTTCTTGAGTAGCTCAACAGCATGTCCGCCAAAACCGAGCGTCGCATCCATTCCAATTTGTCCAGGCTTTGGCTTTAAAATATCTAAAACTTCCCTCACACAAATAGGCCTGTGGGTACCCGCCGGTGTTTTACCGGACTGAATAACCTTTTCTACATCCGAAGTATATTTTTCAAAATTAAGTTCTTTATATTTTTCAGAAAAATTGCGGGGGTGATTACCTTTATAACGGATACGGCGCTTCGGCTTAATCGGATCGCTGTTTAAATCATTCATCAAAATCTCTTGGGTTAAGGTTAAAGGGATTAATTATCAAGGCGTGCGTATTTTTGCAATATTTTACAGCTGATTATATTTCTTATGGCTTCCTTTTGCCTTGGCCACAGGATATTTGTCTGCGTTTTTTTTAAGCTTTTTCTCCATAGCCTCAAGAAGATCAATCCCCAGATTATCTGCCAGCTCAAACAAATACATGGAAATATCAGCAATCTCTTCCTGCACTGACTCCCGATTACTCTGAATATACTCCTTTACCTCTGCTTTTGTTTTCCATTGAAAATGCGCCAGCAATTCTGAGGCTTCCAGCATGATTGAAACCGCCATATTTTTTGGATCATGAAATTGCAGCCAATCGCGCTCATCCCTAAAATGCTTAATTTCTTCTGTGATTTTCGCTATTGAATCCATTGACAACCCCCTCTCCTCAGATAAAGCCTCTCAGCCTTTTTTCGATGTATTACCTTTTTCAGTTAGATACAAGCGTTCCACTTTTTTTCTCGCCCAAGGCGTTTTCCTTAAAAATGAAAGGCTGGATTTAAGGCTAGGGTCTTTCGCAAAGCAGTTTATTCTGATCTTTTGGGACATATCTCCCCAGCCAAGCTTTTCAACCAGATAAATAAGAATCATTTTAAGAGTAACCCCGTGAAGAGGGTCTTTGTTTTTATTATTAATCATATTATACCTTATTCCTTTTTCTCTAATTTTTCAAAGTACGACCACGGAATAAAAACCACCACACCAATAACCAGGCAGCAACAGCGATTATACTTACAATTAAAATAACTACAGGCCCTTGAGTGATACAAAGCGGGACTGCTATTGAAGTCCACAACCCCCCTCCCATAAAAGGTTCATGTAAAAGCTGTTTATATCCAAACGCGGAGGTGGCCTTTGTCTCTGCCTCTGGATCAACCACACGCAAAAGCAGCATACCAGTTGCAGTCACACCCATGGATTGTCCCATCTCAGCAATGGCCCTTTCAAACCATGCATCAGGCAAAAGTCTCGGTGCCAGCCATAATACGCAAAATACATTCCATAGAATTGCCCCTAAAACTAGGAAAGACCCTTCCTAAGTTGATCAAACTTTTCTTTAATAATATTCCAATTAAAATTGCAGCTCCTACAATTGCAATATGTAAAGCCAAACTATCGACAGAACCTGCTTCTACTGTCTGGTATCCTGCAATTACTGAAGATGGGATATAAATTTTTTGAAAAAACTTAAAATAGGTCCTCATTGCTTTGCCAATTATCAAAAGCATGCAAAGCGAAGAAAAGGAAATTACAATATCCATTTTACTGTCTCCCCGAAGGTGATGGGGTCAGGTCTTGAATTTTAGCAAACGCATTTATCAAGTTTCAAGACTTGACCCTGTTATATTTTTATTAGCTGTGTAACTATTGTTTCTTTACTTAAGCATGTTCTAGCTAAAACAAAACCCTTTGCAATATATTATATCACAAAGGGTTGACAATTCTGGTTCTCGTAATGGCTCTGCTACTTCTTTTTCTTTTTTGCTTTCTTCTGCTTGCTTGCCTTATCTTTATCTTTCTGCCCTTTATCTCCCATAACCATTCCTCCTTTTTTATTATTCTATATCAAACAAAAACCATTTGCAACATATTTTATTGCAAAGGGTTACAAATTTTTGGCTCCCCCAAGAGGACGATTTTTGCAACTGGCCCTCCATCTCCTGCATGACCTCCAATTTCTGCCCCGACTCCTGTAGGAATTACTAAAACCACATTTACCTGATTTATGTTTTCAATATTTCTTTTTCTAAATTCAAAGATTGAATCTCTTTGAAAATTTGAATATTGATTTGGATGAGAAAGAACCCTCCCCGAGTACCCCAAATATCCGAACTTTTCTGTAAACATCTACGCAGGACAAAATAATAAGAAAAATGGGGAAAGATGGACAATTGTGCTATCGGGGAGGTAGTTCCGGGGACAGCTCACTTAATTATCTTCTTTGGTCCCGGCTTTTTCTTTCGCAATAGCTTTCCTGCTAATTTCTCTATACCCTTTATAAAATCATCATCCCCAAAGGGCCTTCCTGTCTCTGTCTGCTTCTCAAGCTTCGTTGAGCTTTCTTCATCTCTATCAGACGCTAAATACTCTCCCCAATCAGATATCTCTTCAATCATAAAATTATCTGTTAATAGGCTACCTTTTGTTTTGTGTATATGTGCTCTGGCACTAGACCAGGGATACTCCTCTGCTCTCTTGACTATCCCTGCCCTTACCGGATTAAGTTCTATATATCTTAGTGTCGCGTAAAGATGCTTCTCACTCAGAACACAAGACTTAAATCTGCCTTCCCACAAATGCCCTCGCCACCCATGACGAAAATTAATCATTCGGGTATAATGCTTATGCGCTTCACAAAATCCTTTCCCTAAACTATTCCCTTCTCTTGGCACCGCTATAAAATGTACATGATTATCCGACATAAAGATGCCTTCTTAAAATTTAAAGAGATAACCATTCGTCCAAAGAAGAAAGAGCCTAAAAAGCTATGCGAGTTTAAATTCAAGAAGATCCACAGACCACTTGAGAGTCATCTTTGGAGAAAACCATTTAATTTTAGTTCACATAGTAACAGTTATTCACAAAAAGAAAAAAGTAACAAAAAAGAAAAAGAGCTGCTACTGGCTCATTAACAAAATAGGACATTTCTAAATTGGCTTGACATACACGCATTTTTTAGTTGATTATACACGAAAACTCATGTATACTAAAGTGTTATTCATAGAGTGTAGATCCACCCATCATCTTCATTTCTATAACACAGCCTTTGGTTAAATGCTAAACATTACTACATAGTTAAAGGAGATATTTTATGTCTAGGATTAATCTTGCCATTGTTGGTGTTGGGAACTGTGCAAGCTCATTGCTGCAAGGAATTGCGTTTTATCATAAAAATCAAAAACCCGAAGAAATCATTGGGTTAATGAATTGGGATATTGGTGGATACAAACCACATAATATTAAAGTTGTAGTTGCCTTTGATATTGACAAAAGAAAAGTCGGCAAGGATGTCTCAGAGGCTATATTTACCTTGCCGAATTGTACGACCGTATTCTGTAAAAATGTTCCGGAATCAGGGGTTAGGGTGAAGATGGGAAAAATCCTTGATGGATTCTCCGAGCATATGAAGAATTATGAGGACAAGTTTACTTTTGTCCTCAGCAACAAGAAAGAACCTTCTCAAAAAGATGTGGTTAATACATTGAAAAGGTCAAAGGCAGATATGCTTTTAAACTATCTCCCTGTTGGTTCTGATGAGGCAACAAAATTTTATGCTGAATGCGCGCTTGAGGCAGGAATCGGATTTATCAATAATATCCCTGTTTTTATTGCCAGCGATCCTGTATGGGTAAAGAAATTTGAAGCAAAGAGTCTCCCTATTATAGGGGATGACATCAAAGCCCAACTGGGAGCAACCATCACGCATCGCTGTTTAACGGATTTGTTTAATAAAAGAGGGGTAAAGCTAGAAAGGACTTATCAGTTAAACACCGGAGGCAACACGGATTTCCTCAATATGTTAAATCAACAAAGACTAGCATCCAAAAAAATCTCGAAAACAGAAGCGGTTCAGTCGGTCGCAGCCAAACGGCTCTTAGATGAAAATATTCATATTGGTCCCAGTGATTACGTCCCCTGGCAAAAAGACAATAAGGTCTGTTTCTTAAGAATGGAAGGGAAGCTTTTTGGTGATGTGCCTATGCATATTGAACTGCGCCTGTCCGTAGAAGATTCACCAAATTCTGCCGGAGTTGCCATTGATTCTATTCGATGCTGTAAACTAGCGCTTGACCGGGGTATTGGCGGAATCCTTACTTCACCATCTGCTTATTTTTGCAAACATCCGCCCAAGCAATTTACCGATGATAAAGCTCACAAAATGACAGAAGACTTTATTGCTGGAAAACGTGAGGACTAAATAGATATGAAATTCCTCATCATTGCCGCTGGGCGAGGAAGTCGTTTATCACAAATTGGGGATTCCAAACCCCTTATTCCCCTTCTCGGATTATCTCTTATCGAACGTACTATTCTTACGGCCCAGAAATGCGGTTTTTCTAATTTCTGTATTGTGACAGGATGCAACGGCAAAAAAGTGCGGCTCTTCCTTGACCAATTGGCTCCACGCAGAAACATAAAAATAACTCATGTCATCAATGAGGAATGGGAAAAAGGGAATGCCTTATCTATCCTTAAAGCAAAACATGTTCTGGGAGATAATAATTTTTTACTCGCCATGACAGACCACCTTTTTGATGATCAAATACTTCTATCTCTGAAATCCGAACCTATAAAAGACCATGAAGTTATTTTAGCCGCTGATTTTAAAACAACTTCAAATAACTTGGTTGACATTGATGACGTTACCAAGGTTTTCGTTAAAGATAACCGCATCGTTGATATTGGAAAGACCATTGTGCCATACAACGCGTTTGACACAGGTATTTTTTTATGCTCCTCTGTGATTTTTCCAGCAATTGAAAGAAGTATGTTGGAAAATGATGACTCAAGTCTTTCTGGGGCCATAAAAATACTAACAGAAAAAAACCAGGCCAAAACATTTGATATTCAAGGCAAATTTTGGTTAGATATAGACGATAAAAAAGCCCTTAAAAAAGCAGAGCAACACATAATGCATCAATTAAAAAAAGCCTCTGACGGTCCAGTGTCAAGATACTTCAACAGGCCTATTTCTACAAGAATCTCAAAACTTCTTTTAAAGACCAATATTACGCCCAATCAAATATCTTTTTACTCCTTCTTGATCGCTATGGCCGGGGCGGGTCTCTTATTTCTTGGAAATATTACCTGCCTTATTGCAAGTGGCATTTTAGTGCAAATGGCCTCAATAGTCGATGGATGTGACGGTGAAATTGCACGATTAAAATATCAGGAAAGTGATTACGGCGCATGGTTTGACGCCTGTTTGGATCGTTACGCCGACGCCTTTATCTTTTTTGGATTAAGTTATTATGCTTCTCTTTCGGGCGCTGGAATATGGGCATGGATCATAGGGTTTCTGGCCATGATCGGATCTTTTATGAATAGTTATACGGCAGATAAATATGATGGTCTTATGAAAGTCAAATTTTCTACACGTAAAACTTTTAGAATAGGAAGAGACGTAAGAATGTTTATCATATTTATCGGGACGATAACAAATCAGGTGATGTTCATTCTTGGTTTTATTGCCCTGTTAACAAACATTGAAAACATTAGAAGGATGGTTATTTGTTCCAAAAATGAATAGCATTTACTGTGTAAAGAAAAAAATTAAGTCTATTATTACATTATCCGATATTCCTGAAGATCCTATTCACTCCTCAAATACTTGCAAATGGGTTGTAAAGCTAGATCCAAAAGCTGATGAATCGTTGCAAATAGCAGCATTAGGGCATGACATTGAAAGAGCTGTCAAAGACCGAAAAGTCTTGCAAAAGGATTACAAAGATTATGATCAATTCAAGGAAGCTCACGCCATAAACAGTGTGGTGATATTAAAAGAGATTATGAACGAATGCGGCCTGGATGAAAAGATGGTAAAAGATATTTGCAAGATGGTTCGTTACCATGAAGTTGGACACAATAAAAAAACAAACCTTCTACAAGATGCGGATGCGCTCTCCTTCTTTGAGGTAAACTTACAGCTTTATTGCACACGAAATGATAGAGAAGAAATAAAAAGAAGGTGTCTTTGGGGTCTTAAAAGATTATCCCTTGATTTGCACCATATTATATCCAAATTCAAATACAAGGATAAAGAAATTGAAACATTAGTTAAATCGTGCGTTAACCAATTTAGTTAATTTAAAGTAAAAAACAGACTCTTTCCCGTTTAATATACTATGCTTCCATTAATTAAAAAGTTATATGAAATTATTTGCCAAGAGACGGAGCTCTTCTGTAGGCATGCTCGGTTGTTTCGGGGGGTGGGGTATAGGACAGTAAAGCAGAGGGGACGTTGATGAAAGTATGAATTTATAAAGCAGAGGGGACGTTGATGAAAGTATGAATTTATGTAACTAAATCCCCGCGAGGACTCGGCTACTACGCAAAAATCATCCTTATTTTGCTGCGCAGCCCCGCCTCATTCTCTAAATTTTCCGTCCAGGAAAATTTGCACTCCCATTTGGTCGCGCCGTTCATTTCGATTCGAGTCCGAGCGTGGGGAGATGCAAAAAATAAACGGACACCGAATGGTGCCCGTTCTATTTTTTGGCTCCCCATATTAGACGAGTTTCGCAACTGGTTGGAGTCCGAAGAACCGGACAAACTGTCGAAAAAGCTTGTGTTTATTTAATAATCGTTACAAAAAAACTTCTCCGTCAGCCTATTTTCTCAATAACAGCTTCTTTTTCCTTCGCGCCCAGGATCGCCTCGTACACTTTTTACTCTTAGCCGCAGGCTTGCGAGCATCGCTTATATTACGACTAGACCTGCGGCCTTTAGGTAAAGGCCGTGCCGCAGCACCAGTAGCAACCTCAGCCGTCTTAGAATGAAAAGCGTGTTTACGATCAACCGGTATTGCCATGCGCACCATCTTTTCGATCGCGCGCAAACAATCACGTTCCGGCGCAGAACAAAACGAAACAGCGTCACCATCAGCGCCGGCCCGGGCTGTCCGCCCAATGCGATGTACGTAAGTCTCAGGGGTTTGTGGCAGATCATAATTGATCACATGTGAGATCAAAGAAACATCAATCCCCCTCGCCGCAATATCAGTAGCGACTAAAACACGCACCTCTCCTCGTTTAAACTTAGCCAACGCCTCAGTGCGCGCGCCCTGGCTTTTGTTGCCATGAATAGCGATCGCGTTGACATTAAGCTCCTGTAATCGCTTGACAACCTTATTGGCAACAAATTTCATCTGCACAAAAACCAAAACCCGGCTTAAATGTTGGGCCTCCAGGAGCTGTGCCAAAAGGACATCCTTATTATTTTTATCCACAAAAAACACTTTCTGATCAATGCGTTCTACCGCTGGCTTGCCGGGAGTCACACTGACAAAAACAGCATTATGTACGATATTTTTCGAAAGCTTAACCACTTCCGGTTCCATAGTGGCCGAGAAAAAAAGCGTCTGGCGTTTTTTGGGAAGCTTGGCGACAATACGCTTAACATCATGAATAAAACCCATATCCAGCATTCGATCCGCCTCGTCTAGAACAAAAATCTCAGTAGCATCTAATTGTATGTGGCGCTGATTAATAAGATCCAGCAGCCGTCCGGGAGTAGCCACAATAATTTCCACACCACGCGACAGCGCGCGCACCTGGGGATTCTGTCCGACGCCGCCAAAAATAACCGTATAAGGCACTTTTAAATATCGTCCGTAATTTTTAACACTATCTCCGATTTGCGCGGCCAACTCACGAGTAGGGGCTAAGACCAATACACGAGTTTTACCCCGCACCAGAGAACGCGAATTTTTCGTCAAATATTGCAAGATCGGCAAGATAAAAGCGGCGGTTTTTCCAGTACCGGTTTGCGCGCAACCGATCAGATCCTGCCCGCTAAGCAGATGCGAGATCACCTGCTCCTGTATAGGTGTGGGGGTGTGATAGCCGCGGTCTGATACCGCATGCTGCAGCTCAGGCATAAGCCGAGCAAATGCTCCACGCGCTAACGTACGAGGATGTGACGATTTGTGATGATGTTTATCCATATTCCTCCATTGATTGTTTCATGTTTTCCTAGACAGTATGCCTTTTATTTGCGACGATTTAAAGCCTTTAAATAAAAAACCTCGGAAGACCTTCCGTGGCTATATAACGATTTTATTGTATTCTTATAAAAAAACACTCAAGAATTTTAATATTTTAAAAATTTACCCTCGTTAAAAGATTCAATAAAAAAAGGAGAAAACCCGAATAGAATAAATCTTTTATTGTTCAAAAAAAGCGAATGTAATCCATACTAGTAATGCCTGTTTAAAATTTAAATTGAAAATTGCGCCAATCTCCCGTTAATTTCTAAAGCTGAGAATCCGTATTTTGATTTTATCCACAATAATGTGTTCGCATGATAAAAGAAAACATGCGTCTGATCATTTCTATAATACCAATTCTTAAAATCCGTTTCTTCTGAATACAGATCCGTCTGGCAAAATAACACGCCTCCGGGCTTTAAAAGAGAGCATAACAATCTGAACTCTTTTGCCGGAAAATGAAAATGCTCTACCACCTCACAACACACAATAAAATCATACTCTTTCTCAAGAACTTTGGGATTATCGCAAAAATAAGGATCGTATAGTTCAATGGAGTATCCTTTTTCACGCAGAAGCTTAGCAACGACTGGTCCCGTCCCTGCGCCGAAATCCAACCCTTGATGTTCCTTGCCGAACTTCTCTTGAATCCTCGATACGATAGGCTCAACAAATTTCTGATACCCGGGATCGTCAACATTATTGTTGTGTTCTTCATACCTTCTTTTCTCGGCTTCTTTGGAAACAAAACAAGCCTGATCCAAAAACACCCCCCCACACTGACCGCATCGGTAATATGTCTTGTCCTTCATTTCAAAAATTAGCTCCGCGCCCTTGCCGCACAAAGGACACTTCGCAGATAAATGTACCGTACTTTTCATTTCATTTGATAATATCAAAATTTTCTCCCCATATCCCTTCAATCAAAATAGGTGCAACCCTTTTTGCCGCACAAAAGAAAAACCTCTTGCAACTTATTCTGTTCCAAGAGGTTAAATAATCTTGGCTCCCCGTATTGGACGAGTTTCGCAACTGGTTAGTTTCTCAAAAAGACAATGTGTTATCGCAAAAATTACTTTGTATCAATTAGTTTTTGCGTCTCTTTATCTTCTTGTTTAGTAGAATTTTCTTTGGGAAAATATTCTTCCCAATTGTCAGGAAATCCCATAGATTTAATATTGACATTGGGAAATTTTCCCATCATTGTCAAAAAACTTGCTCTCCACTCTTCCCACTCGTCAGACATACACATAAGCCGTTTTATCACAAGCAATACGCTAAATATTTTCTTATTGTTTATATTATTCCACTCTGTATCTTTTCGAGGGATTACTGGTTTAATTGCCAAAATTCTATTCCATATTCTACTATGATGTGCACATAAATTTCTTATATAAACTAAGGTATGAATCCAGGAGCTTATTATAGATTGGTCTAAACCGTACTTTTCTCGGCTTATTGATTGCTTATCTGCCTTCTTTAGCCCATAAAACAAATTGGACAGTTGCCCAAAAGAAAGGATTTCAGTCGCCATCCATATTGGCAAACTTACTTCTTCATATCTCTCAAAAAAATGTTTAATAAAAACTTCCTTTGATGCTTTTACGTTTTTTTTCAGTTTTTCAAGCCATTTCGAATGATCAAACTTTGAATTAAAATTTTGAGAGTCCCTGTAGCCAAATGCACCATAAGTATGTGCCAAGTGGTATGTTACTTGAGTGCGAACAGAGATTTCAACACTTTCAATAGCATCCCATAATAAATCACGCAAGTGTCTATCGAACTCATATAAGGTAATAACATCATCAATTGTTGTATTTTGATTAAATTTATCTACTTCGGATTGAAAAGGTATGAAATACGCACTTAATCGATAATAACTAATGTTTTGAAGAATATCTATCGTTTTGGATTCATCTTTAACGATAAGTCCTCGATCCTTAAGTATTTGTAACTGTCCTTTGAATGTTGTGGGAGGCTTTGTATATTTCATTTAAAACACCCTATAAGTAAAAACCTGCCAATGATGCGCTTCACGAGGAAGCGTGGCAGGTGTGTTACTTAAAGTATACCTTTTGTATGGGTTGTTGTCAATATTATTATCATATTATATTAATCATTATTCTCTCAAGAAATAATTATGAATAAAAAAACCAACTGCAACTTATTTGATTGCAGTTGGTTGTGAATATTGGCTCCCCGTATTGGACGAGTTTCGCAACTTTTTGGCTTCAGAGGAGGCTGAAAAGCTGTCAAAGGAGCTGCTACTTATTGGTTAAACTGAGTTCTGGTCTTGATTCTTTCTAATCACTAATCTTTTTACACTCAACTTGCTGTAAAACATCTACATAAGAATGATATTTCGTTACGCTACGCCCATATTTCCTCTTAATATTGACTATTTTTAATTTGTATCGCTTATATTCAAAAGGTGCGTTAATATCTAATTTTGATGTATTATCAAGTTGACTAAAAATTATTTTATCATCATACTCTCCAACCGAAGGTCTAACATTACCAACAATAACTCCATTTTGGTATATGTACTCTGGTTTTCGAACAGCAATTAAATCGCTATTTTTTTGAAAAATACTTTTAAGAACATTTTTAAACGTCTCTTCAAAATCAACTTGATTTGTCGATAATTTAATTACAAAGAAAGTTAGACATATAAATAGAACTATTGTCGCTATTCTTTTTTTGTATTTCATATATTAGAGACCGTTTCTCAATCCAGTCGGAAAACTATGCCCTAATTAATTATACCCCCTAAAGAAATAAACCCCAAACAAAATCTGCTTGGGGTTGGAAAATGACAGGTTGGAACGTGTGATTCTATAAGAGCTTAGGGCAAAGAGAAGCGTACCTCTAAGACTAGTCAATTTCCTTTTTGAGTAACTCTCTGGCCTTTATTGCAGTTCCATTAAAGATGTTTTTGCGGCCTTCCTCGTATTCCTCCGAAAGGCCTCCGTCAGAAAGTTCAGAGGAGGCGGATCTGGTAACACCGTCTCTTATCCCCTTCATAGCATACTGGAAGATATTCACATTGAGAGATTGCATTTCCTCGCGCATACTCTTGTATTTATCATAAAGCGACTTTACATAAGTCGCGCCGGGAAATGGCTTAAGTGACAGTTCAAGCATTTTGTTCTTTATCTTATCAGCCAAACCCTGCTTGGTCTCTTTATAACTTTCAAGTACGGCTTCCTTGACAACTTCGCTCTTTACGGGTGACTCATATTTAGTAGCCTTTAGCTTCAGCTTATCCTGTATAATACGGGACTCTATGTTTGACGGGAGCGGCACCTCTTTAATCTTTAACCCCTTAAGCGATAGGTTTGATGAAAATCCGGATGTTTTTAGAGAAGTTGATGATGTGCTTTTAAGAGTTTTAAGACTAGATTGTAATTCTACTTTGTTTTTTTGAAAATCTTCCCTTTCTCTCTTCTCCTCTTCAAGCTTACGCGCCTCTTCTTCCCCTTCAAGCTGAATCATTATCTGCCGCTGCTCTTCTAATGTCTTTCGTTGTCGTTCTATCAACCAGGAGTTATCACGCGTTCTCTGGGGCGCAGGCGCATACCCACTGTTTCCTCCGGAATCATAGGAAGGTGACGAAGAGGACTGATAATACGTTGCGCACTCTGCTTCATGCTGTCGTCTTATCCCATAGACCCTTGTCTCGTCTCCCGGCATGGGATCGCCATATCCTTGTCCACAGTGCGGACAGCTGTCGGCAAACGCGGTCTTTCCTGAAATAATAACCACAATAATTATTGTCATCCATAAAATTTTGCGGATTTTCATTGCATCATTCCTTTAGCATGGTATATTCTTTGCCTTCAGCGCTATGGGGGTCTATAGCAGTATAAGATTCCCCGTCCCAGTTCATGTCTATTTTTGAACGATACTGCTTTGTCCCGAATATACTGCTACCTCCTCCGTACGTTATTGAATTTACAGTTCCTATAAATTCTCCGTTTTCAATCTTGCCTTCCATGTAAGGCAAGGGAAGACCGGACTCTTCGGCGTACCAGCTTTGCGTCAAGTTCTCGTCGCAGCTGGGGACACCTATGCAATCAGCATATATTTTCTGACCGTTTCTTCTTATCTTTATTCTATATCCCATCACCAATTTTACTCGTTGTCCCGAAGAATTGGTGATCTCAGTTTTAGGCGGGTGCCAAGTGCCAACAAGCTGTTCGGCAAGCTCTTCATCCTTATTCCTTTGGACCTCCCGGGCAGTTTCTTCTTGTGCGACTGCTTCCATCTCGTACTCAAGTCCGGCAATCTTTTTCTTCACTTCCCTCGCATCCTGCGCTTCAGGCGCCGCAAGAAGGTAAAGCCGGAAATCTCTTATCGCCTCACCGTGCTTTCCGGCCTTCTCGAGAACTAATCCGAGATTGTAATAATAGGAGGCTTCCCAGGGCGCAATACGAATAGCCTTCTTATATTCCTCCGCAGCAGCGACAAAATCCGCGGGTTCGCTTGCCCGTTGTACCGCAGCTTCGGCGCGACCCTCATACCGTAACGCCTCATCCGGAATCCCGGGAAGCGCCTGCAGTGTCTGTGAAACTGAAATAATCTTCTCAATTAATTCCTGTTCTTCTGCGCTTCCCTCCGCAGTTGCCTGCAAGGCGCTGACATAGTCCGATAAGCCCTGGCCGTCTTTTGCGCCCGGTAACGCAAATCCTATTGCAATATAGGTCATCATTCCGAGAAAAACGGCTACACATAGGGCAGGCAAAAGTAATTTTTTTCTTTTTAACATACTCCCCTCCTTTTTAAAAATTAACATTAAACCATTTATTTACATTTATGTTATTTAAATAAGCGACACAACTTCTATGCGTAGATGATACTGCTTCGGATAATTTTAGTCAATAAAAAAGAGCTGTCTGGTATTCTCTATCTTAGCAGTCCCCCAAGAGGACGATTTTCGCAACTTTTTGGATGAGTTTAGGAGTTTTTGTTTCTCAGAAGAAGCTTGGATATTGTCAAAAGAGCTCACAAATGTATTATAAAACTCTCTCTACATTGCCTCGGCAAACTCAGAACGATACTTTGCCACTCCTGAGATTCCCTGGAGCTTTGATTTATCAAAAACTACAATCATAAATGCTTCGTCTGGCACTTTCCATTCACTGCGGATTCCATACTGCTTGGCAGGCTCAAAACCAAACTTTGGATAATACTCAGCATGACCTAAAACAATAACAAACGGACATCCACTTTTTTGAACCTTATTAAGCCCTTCTTTTACAAGCTTTGACCCAATTCCTTGCTTCTGATGTTCAGGCAAAACTGCCATAGGTGCAAGCCCCATTCCTTCTAACGCTTCCTTGTCAGTTTCAATAATAACAGGTGTAAAAAGAATATGTCCTACTACTTTATTATCTAATTCGGACACCAAGGATAAAAAAGAAGGACAGTTATTTCGCAACTTATCTACAATATTTGCCTCTTGTGATTGTCCAAATGCCTTATTATTTACTTGTCGTATTAATTCAATATCCTGCTTTTTCTCTTCTCGAATTATCACCATTTTATTATTCTCCACATTTTTATTTTAACAATAATAAAAACCCCTTGCAACATATTTTATTGCAAAGGGTTAGAATTATTGGCTCCCCATATATGACGAGTTTCGCAACTGGCTATATCTTGAAAACCAAGAGTATTCCCAGGAATTATCCAAAATATAGTGTTAAAATTTCAATTCAGTATCCTTATCGATTGACCCTCCACCTCGCTGGTTTGGAGATGCAGTTATTGTAACTTTATCCGCATAAACTTTTACTCTCCCATTATATCTATCGCCAAGAGAATAAATCCCTTCTATGGACAGCAGAAGCTGTTTTTCCTTTTTCTCTTCCCACATTATTTCATCCTCAAAGAACCGCACAAACATCAAATCCATAAAAGTTCCCGACCCTCCTCCATTAGCACCTGTCTCAAGAACATGAATTCCGTTTTTCATCTTTCCAAGCCATTGATAATGAAAAGACTCATATAGTCTTACGTCGCCGTCAAACCATTCTTTCTCTGAAAATAACCAGTTATTGTGCCTTTTAATTTCACTTAGTTGATATTGATTGGTATCAAATGCAGCAGAAACATCAACTGTCTTTAGTATCGGTGGCCGATAATCTGAACACCAATTAGAAAACTGTCCAATTAAAAAGGGATGTATCGGTTTGTTTTTATAGGTAAATTTAGTATTTGCTTCAAGCAACTGCTCACTCGCCATCAAAGGCGATGTGAACATAACCGATAACAACAAAAATAATAATATTTTCTTCATCGCGCACCTCCTTGTGCTTTGTGGATTAAAAAATTACTCTTCATACAAAATATAAAAAACCTCCCATGGTTTTCACCAGGGAAGGTTTTGCTTTTTTAACGTCCGGGATTTATTCCTTCTAACACGGGACTTTTTAACTATAATTTAAGTCTACTCCTGCCCTTAAATTCTGTCAAGATTTAAAATTAGCTGGCTTTTTTTCGCAACTAATCAAATTATCAAGCATCTCCCCCTCTTTATTTCCCCTTTTTCTCCTTATTAATCTTCGTTGCGTCAAAACGTCTATTTAGCAGGTCATTATAAATTTTTCCCTGAATTTATAAACATCTTGATCAAATATAATATCACTTAAACGCACAGGCCTTTTTAACACCACCCCCTTTAAACTGCTGCATCTGCTAAGAGCTACATATACCTGTCCATGAGCAAAAGCTCCCCAGCCAAGATCAATAATCACATCATCAAATGTCTTGCCCTGGCTTTTATGAATAGTTATTGCCCAGGCAAGCCTTAAAGGATATTGCTGAAAAGTCCCGACAGTCTCTTCTATAATCGCATTGTTTTTCTCGTCATATTTATATACTATCCTGCTCCATACCTGTTTAGATAATTCATATATATTAGAACCTATTGATATCTTTATAATATCCTCCCCTAGTTCTTCCACTTGAGCTATTGTTCCGTTTACCCATCTTTTTTCCGAATCATTCCTTGTAAGCATTACCTGCGCACCTGCTTTAAGCTTTAAATCAAATTCTGTAGGGAAAAATGCATCCTCAAATTTATCAGAGACCTCTGCCTGATAACTGTATTCTAAACCATCTAACATTTTCAGATGCTTTTCATTCATCCTGGCAGCTAATTCATTAGTAGTAGTAAGTGTTATCACATCATTACACAGTGCTTTGTCAATCAACCTGCTATTTAAAATATTAAGATCCTGGCTCAACAGTTCTTTATTCCTGATCTTTTCTAGAAGTCCTATAAAATCTTTATCACTCTGTCTGTATATTTTAGTAAGTTCTATGCAATTTAATTTGATATTCCTAAATACATCAGCACTGAAAAAATACGCACTGCCATAATGTTCCCTGAAAAACTCCTGCAACTGCGCTCCCCTTATTACAGGCGGCAGCTGAAAAAGATCTCCAAACATAACAACCTGCGCTCCTCCAAAGGGAATATCAAATCCTCTATTGATACGCATTGCATGATCTATCCCATCCATTAGATCAGCTCGTACCATTGAGACCTCATCAATAATAATCAATTCTATTTTTTTGAACAACTTCGCACCCCGGAGCCTATGCGGGGTCTCTTTTTGAATGATTTTTGGAGGAAATTTAAAAAATGAATGTATAGTCTGCCCCTGCACATTAATAGCGGAAACCCCTGTTGGTGCCAATACTACAGCATTTTTTTTGGTTTTCTGCTTAAGAATCTTAAGCAAGGTAGACTTGCCTGTTCCAGCTCTACCTGTTATAAAAATACAATCATTGGTATTTTCTATCAAATCAAAAGCTTTTTGGAACTCGTTGTTAAAATCTATGTCCTTAGTAAAATCCATGTCTTTAAAATAATCTCCATTGAAAATTAAAAAACCTCCGCCTTTTCTAGCGAAGGTTTTACTTTTTTAACGTCCGGGATTCCCCCTTCAAACGCGGGACCATAATCTTATATAATAAGTTTACCTGTAAAAATGAAATCTGTCAATAAAGAATAGTGTCACTTAAAATGTTTGTGACAAAGCAAAATAACCCAGCTATTTCGACTGGGTTATTATTGACACAACTTATTCATTTATAATAAGTTACATAATATTGGCTCCGCTTCCGATGATTGCGCAAACCAAATTCCAATTATTTTACCCAATACGATTCATGCCTGTAAGAAAAAGAACATACATGGATGAGGCTGTGTCCCGTTGGGACTACGTCCCTGCCGGGCCTGCGTCCTCGCCCGAGCAAACACCTAAATTTTTAATATTTTTTAAAAAAGCCGACGCCAATTTTTTTGTTTTTAAAGGTTGGTTTGCTCGGCCTCGTCCGCACCTTGGCTTTCTAAAGTAGTTGCCGCTACCCGCGCTGCCAAGTCAGCCTCATCTTCCCCACCCGCCCGCTGTCTCTGTGCTCGGGCTCAGCCGCTTTCAGCGTCTTCCGCTACCTGCGTTCCGAGCCATCTTCCCCAAAAAAACTTGCCTCCCCAAGCACCCCCAAAATCCGAACTTTTCTGTAACTATTTATGTGGGGATGAATTATAAGAAGAAGGGGGCAAGAAGTACGATTGTGTTTTGAAGATTAAAGGGCGCTGTCCCACTAGCTCCACTAGTTTTCTAAACTTTTAGTTCTGCCTGAACTTTCTCTGGATTGGCAATGGCAATATTTTCACTTTGCTTTTCTGTGGAAACTTTTGTTGGACTTAATGGTCTGCGCACAGAAGATAAGGATACTCCTGTTTTAAGAGAAACCATTATACCCACCGCTTCGAGATAATTCTCTGCAAAGAAAAGTTTACCCGGTCCAAATGGAAGTTTTTTAAGGTCGTTTTTCATGAGATTCTTATTCTCTTTTACTGTAATTACAGGAATCCCTTGCTCAAGTGCCGCGAGTGTCGGCAAACCCACACACGCATGTGGTATCACTATGCACGATATATCCGTTGCAGTTATTACGCTAGGCTGTGCAAATTGCCTTCTGTCAGTAATAATTCGAGGGCTTCGGTAAAGCCCTTTTAATATACAGTGAAGAAAACTGGTAGATACCGCTTCAGCAGCCATACGAGGATCTACTACACCAAGTAGAATCTCTAGCACTTCCGTCGATTCTAACATAGGTGAATGCGCTGCCGGCACACCAAACAACATTGTTATTGCATGGGTTAACATTGCTTCAACACCACCCCAAGGATTAACAATGTCCCCAGAGCTTTGAAAATAATCTATCATGAGTTCTTTTGATACATCTATAATTGATGTCAAAGCTATAGCATCATATTCTGCCCTATGTGCGTGTAACACCCTGCAAAGTCGCTCAAGCCCTTCAACCCTACCAACCGCGCTGCCCGAACTAGAGCGCTCTGTATACATTAGCACAGATGGATCCATTTCAATTACTTGTGGACAATCAAGTCCCAATGTACTACGAGCAGCGGAAGCAGCATTGATAGAAAAGTCGGAAATTCTGCCATCTGGATGTTTATCGATAACCAATATTACTCGATTTGCTCTAACTTTTTGTAAACCAATTGTTCCCATCAATAATTGCGCAAGGGCACTCCCTTCAACATATAATCCATTAGATGGCAGTTCATTTATATCAGATGCATTTACTACATTTGGATGCGTTATCAACGTATCACAAACAGAAGCCAACAATCGTGCCGCCGGTGTCGCATCTCCAGCATGACCGCCAATCTCCGCTCCGATACCAGTGGGGACTATCATAACAGCATTAAAACTGTTAGTATTTTCAATGTCTCTTGGCACAAAATCAAAGATAGATGTCAAGCGTTCTGCTTCCGAGTCAGATGATCCTTTCAGAATACCTAATTCACACTTGTTTATATTTGAATCGTTTCGTGTAACTACAAAACGCACCGGAATTTCATCAGCTTCGATATTTCTTTCGACTGCTTCTCTGAAATATTTTAGCGGGGATATATTAGTTTTTACTGCAGGGATATCAAGCTCTCGTCTGGTCAACAACATACTAAATTCTCTTTATAAAATGCGTACTGGATTCCTTTGCGCCAAACCATTCTTTTGTAATCTTCAGCGCAAGTTCTTTATCATATATCTTACAGGAAAAAATATTTATATAAACTGCTTCTAATAACTCTAAAGTGTGTATAACGATAGAGCTAGTAAGAATAAACTGTACTGCCGACGACCCTTTTGTGTGAGGGGAGGTCTGCTTCTCTTCTTCTGGCAAGCCAACATCATCCCAGAAATACCGCTCACATTTTTGCATTTTAATTGCTTTACACAGTCTTTCAAAATACGCATCAAGGCTTTTTCTGTTAAAAGTAGATATATCACAACCATGTAAATCGACTATCAACTCAAAACCATACGGTTTTTTTGTTATTTTCTTCATGTATGAGTACTCTCTTTTTTTGATTATCTCAACCACGACTTTATTTTAGGATCATTGATTATGGGTTTAAGATAGTCTTCTCCTTTTACCCAGTATTTAAGTTCGGGGTCAATCTTCAAAACATCTAATAACTTTTCCATAGCGATTTTCTTTAATTCTTTATCCACTTGGCTCCACCACGATAGCTCACATGCGTAATCATACACTATCCAAGGATTCATTGGTTCTAGCTCTATTCCTTTTATATAATCATCAAAAACTCTTTTGATTTTTTCACGATTCTTATCGTCATCATAAAAATTATTTAATCCTTTTTTATTTTTCTCATAAGCATCTTTTAATTGATATGAAATGCAAAGCCCTCGATACCAATAGAAGTTCCCGTCTGTTTTATCTAGTCCTATGGCTCTGCTGTACTTCGCTTCTTCGCGTGAATACTCTCCCATTAATCCCAGAACTTGTCCCCATATTGACAAAGTAGTAGCGTTCCCCAGATAACTTTTTGCTATTCTCATAGCTATTTTTTCTACTGGTCCATATTCCTTCCTTCGAGCGGAAAGGTCATCCTGCAAATGATTTCTTTTCAACTTATGTTCAACCAATATGACATTCAAATATAAAAATACTTCTGCCAACCAAAGATTGGTTGGATTCATTTTATAGGCCTCTTTGACAACATCTATATCTTCCTCGCTGTGCTTTTCAAATACCATAGATGTTTCTTCTGGATCATAGTAGATTGTTTCCTCAAAATCAATTGGCAAGAAATGATGTTGAATTTCAAAACCTTTAATAGCATGTGAAATATTTTTTGCCTTAATAGCAAGAGGTTGTCCAAATTTATAAACCTGCTCATCTTTTAAAAAATCGAGCTGTCCGTGTGCACTCTCACTTAGTAGAATATGCGTAAAACTCCCCTCTCTTGAATGGCTCTCTATCCTTTTTGCAAGGTTGATGGCATAACCTTCTGCTTTATCATCTTGAACATAAACTTGACCAAAATGAATACCAGTTGCAAGGTCGATCGGCAATAACCCCTGAGCAATTCGCTCCTTATTATAGTCTGTAAGAAGCCACATTCTTTTTAAATCAAGTGCAATAGTAATAGCTACATCTATGTCTCTTGCTGAAGAATCAGGTGTCTTCCCAACATATATTTTTAGACAACCTTCATCTCCCCGTGCTTCTTGTTTAAAAAGCACACGCTCATGTTTATCGTAAACCTTTCTTTTATAAAAATTACAAACAGTATGGAAACATCTTTGAAAATTAGTAATAAACTCATTATATTGTTTCAACGATGAATGATTTGAGATTTCGGAGCAGCCTACAACGTCAACGAATAAAATTGTAGCGTCTCTCGACTCTTCCTGAGACAAATCTTCTTTTGAGTGTCTGCTCTTTACAGATTTATTGCGTCTTCTGCGAGGATTAATATTAGACCTCCTTATTTACTCTAAAATCAAATTTGAAAGAATTATGTTTTTTTGTACGCAAGTTCATTTCAATATCAACTAAGATCGCATTACCAGCATTCACAGTTATGGGTGTTATTATCGGTGCAAAGCATTGTTTCCAGTGAGTTTGTGCCCACGGACCAGAGGAGAGCCTGACATTAGAAGAAAGACTTGCTTCAAACCATAAAGCAATTCCATTTACTTTCCCGGAACGACAAACATCGAAAGAATGCTTTTTCTGTAGATTTAATTGGTGGTTTTTTTTGAAATTAACTCTGAAAAAAGTCTTTGATTCTGACAAAAGATTACGGTTACTTAACCTTGTTAGATAAAATGCTTTAAGCGCTTCTTTACGCATGAGTGAATAATCAACTCCCTCTACATCTTGCCAACATTCTATGCACTCTGTATACACCTCATTTTCTTCGACAAGTGCAACCTTTAGGTCAACTCTTTCTGGAAGCATAACACCATCTGCAACAAGGAACCTTTCTTTTGCATCAAACAATGATTCAGCCATTCCTTCCTCAAAAGCAATATGGCCAATAAGTTCACTCACGACTACATTGACCTTCTCCTTAAGATCGCAATCTCGTGAATCTTGTTTGTGAAATATAATTTTATCACTGAACCCATTCTTATCTGCAATCCGCTTGGCCCAATCTATTGCTGATGACCGCTCAATAGCATGCACTCTCTTCGCGCCTGCCTTTAAGCATAAAAATGCGAGAAGTCCTGTTCCTGTACCAATATCTGCTACAACATCGCCTTTTTTTACAACTTGGCTGATAGCTTCTGAATATTTTGCCACTCGCTCTTCATCGTATAACATCCCTGCGTGAACGCTCGGAAATTCATATAAATTTGGTACTTCTGGAAATAGTTCGGTCGGATCAAGCATAGATATTTTCCCTTCCTTCTCTCTTTGTACTAACTACCTCCCCGTTCTTGCAATCCACGCGATATATATTTTAACATATACTAATTATACAAGCAATAGTCAAAAACAGGGCTTAGCGTCAAGAATCCTAGGGACATAAAAGATAATTATTCAAAAATTAAATACAGCGTTTTCCGATTTTCATTTATCCCAATTCTCCAATATCCCCACTACATAACTATATTTTCTCTTGGGATTATCGAGGTTTTTCTTTGCAACTATATTAAATGCCTTTTTTATTTTCTTTTTCCCATATTCTTTCGTCTTAAAAATTATATCTTCAATTACCTCAGGATTATATTCTTCAAATACTATTTCTGCATAATTGCTTGCTTTCTCATATTCTTTTTCAGTATATTTTGCCTTAAGTTTTTCCAGTTCAACTTTTAATCCTTCAAAATCATAAGGTTGAAGAACTTTATACATCTTTGGCTCTCTTCGGGTTAAAACTCTCCTGGTAAGTGCGGCATACTCTACCTCAATCAGTCTCTTTCTCCTTAGTTCATCCATGCCCTTAGCAATAACTTCCTTTCCAACATTACCAAACTGCCGTCTAATTTTATTTACACTCTTTGACCAAAAAGGCTGCGTATCACTCACGTTTGCGTTAGCAAGATTAATTAAATAACAAAACTTCGCCCTCAGCGATAAATATCTGTTCCAGCCAAAATTAAAATAATCTTCAGGGAGTCCAAAATCTCCATCTTCTAATTTATTATAATCAAGTAGAGTTATCTCCGCATCTTTACCAAAATGCGGCTCGTATTTAATCAATTTATATTTTCCTTCTAGTTTTTTGAGCACCTTTATAATCTGTCTTCTGTACGCTACTCTCTCCATTTTTTTATCAATTCCCAAGTGCTTTGCTACAACATCATAATTAAGCGGAAATTCAGCCTGTGAATTTTTTTCAAATGCTTTGAGCAAAAATAAATAAATATCAAATGCCCTCTCATCATGCTGTGCTATCATCTCAGGAGCAGATCTGGGAGTTTGCATAAATTGCCATGATATTGATATTGTTTCTCCACTAAATTCAATATACTTCTCTATCCCCTCATCAGTTTTTATTGTTGCAAAATACTCTAAGATGCTCTTTGCCATTTCTTCTGATTCAACCAAAACGTTTGCCTCTATGTTTCTATTCAATGCCGCATCTGTCCAATTCGTGCTTCCCATAATTACCTTCTTCTCATCTATCACAATTGCCTTTGCATGTGTATATGTCGATGCATGGTCATAATATACTCTGATCCCTGCTTCTTTAAGCTGTTTATACGCTCTCATGCTTCTTATTCTTGCCTGCCATTTGCTTCCTGGTCTTCTATTTACAAAATCCACATTCTGATCTAAAATTACCTCTACATCTACCCCTCTTTCATACGCCCTAATCAACTCATCTACTAACTGTTGTGTCTTGGCTTTGGTTTTGCTCTGCGGAAGCTCAATAAGAAACATTACGACTTTTATAGATTCTTTGGCTTCGGCAATTGCCTCTTTTAGTGCTGGGAAATATTTGTTTCCACTAATATCTATTACATCAGCTGTATAACAAAACACCCTTGCAGTTATACCTAAAACCACAAGGGCTATTAAAAATATTCTTACGTGTTTTTTATTCATATCTTATGCGAGATTATTTTTTATTCCTTTTATGTATTGATCTATTCCATGATCATTTAGACCATTAGGAAACTGTTCTTTCAACTGTCCATATCTATCTACTGCGCGAATGAGTTTACTCTTGCCTCGATCTAAAAACATACGCCACTTTGTTGTCCCCTTTTGCAGCTTGCCAAAGCTGTCAAAATAAATAACCGTACCTATGTGCTTATACCCAGCTACTCTGGGTGGAACCCGGGTTACAATATCCTCGTTATTCACAAATCGAAATGCTCTTTTTTTAAGTAAAAGATCAAAACTATGAACAAAATTCTTATTTCCTACCCGCGGCTGTCCGAATGTATATAAACCATCCACGTACACGTGTCTTTCTATAAAACGAGCAGCGGCGAGTGTGGCTAATGCTCCACCTAAGCTATGTCCGGTAATAAAGAGAGATTGTTTATTAGTTTTCAACCTTTTTAGTACCTTTCGGATATCCTTCCACACATGTCCAAGCGCTGTATTGAACCCTTTATGCACTCGGCCAAAGCTAAAAGGCCCTTTAACTAATTTGAAATTTAAATCTGTTAGCCAATCTTGTATTACTTTTTTCTCGGTTCCCCGAAATGCTAAAATTACTATTTCCTCATTCGCTATCATATACGCCTGTGTATGTTTCTTGTCAAAAAAGATGCACTTGTCAAATCCCCACTTCTTTTTCACCTGTGATTTTACTTTCCTTATTGGCTTATAAGCCAATTGTGCGGCTTCCGCTAACCTTAAAGCGTTTTTCGGATCATATCTTTTTGTCTTAGGATTAAAATCAAATTTTGGCATTTACTCACCCCGCATCTACCACTTAATATTAAATGACACAGATACCCCTAAATTATTCTTTATCGATTTCCTTATCTCCTCCCCTCCTAAAACATCTTCCACGATATTTTTAATACCTTTAACTTTTATTTTAAAGCGTCTAACTCTATTCGTCGGTTTCTCAGGCAAAAATCTACTTTCTTCTATTACCGATAACGTTTTCCCTTCTGCGTATTTTTTAGCATACAATAAAGCTTCCGAAGTAGCACCTTTAATATTTTTTTGAACCAATTTCTTAACTTGCTTTCCGATTTCTTTTGCAAGTTGTTTTTTAATCTTTCCACTAATTTTCTTTCTGGTCATTTGATGCCTTTTGCCTAGATAAGGCTAGTTTTCTTTATTACTAATTAAATTCATCAAAATAGTATATCTATCTATATTATAAACGCCTTTACTACTAAACGGCTTTTGATTATATTGCCTGATCAATTTCTTATCTGTTCCTACTTCTTGTTTTATTCTTTCATCTTGCTCACTTAACTTTAACTCTGAATAAAGATTCCATTCTTGTAATATTTCAGAATATTTATCCTGGCTTCTATTAGAATTGTCATTTATGAATTGATATTTTGTTAAAAATTCTGTTGTTGAAATTGTATTTATCATTTCAAGAATTTGTTGCATTGTGTTTGATTCCCCTGAAAGAAAGTCCCATAATTCACTTGCAACTAAAGTTTCATTATGCGCAAAAAATTTACTCATATTAATTATTGATCCTAAAAATCTTGTCTTATCATAGGTTGTATCTTGTTCGCTTGTTGGATCAAAGGGGAAACCAATATAAAAGTTAATTTCTTTTTCAGGAAATTTTCTAATAAAAGCAGCCTTACCTTCTAATATCTTTTGTTTTTCCCCCCGCATTTCACCTGAATTTGGTTTAACAGATTTCAATTCAATAGCAACAATCTTATCAGCATCTTCAATAAAGACATCTGCTGAAAAATCTATAGCATTTACAAGTTGGGTTTTATCCTCAACCAAAAGAAGCTGGTTTTCCTGATCTAATTTTGGCTGATTAACAGAATTGCTTAGTTTTGTTATAATTGCACTTATATTCTCTTTTTGAGTTGTGCGTAGTTGGAGATTACCTAGTTTCTTAGATGTATATTCCCTTTTTTCTCCTTGTGATAGGTGATGCGCTACATTTTCAAAAAATGTTTGACCCAAAGTAGTATTAAGTCCCTGCAGCCAACTACTCAAACTGAGGAAGAAAGGCACATCAGATACTTTATCTTCTAATTTATCTGCAAATGCTTTAAGAAAGGCCTCATGGAATGGAGCGTTTCTGTTATTTGTAGCATCTTCTGGAAAATTATCAAAACGGGTAACTAATGTTTTTATAACCTCCACTGATATTTTTTCTTTTATATTATTACTTAAGCTCATATTTACCTTCCCTTTAAATGAAAAATTGTTTCCGCATAAGCTGCCTTATCTTTTTCTGTTCTATTTAATACAGGTCGTTTATATTGTTTAACGATTTTCATATCAGCTTTTTTTGCAATAAAAGGATACATTTCGTATTTATCATTCGCCACTAAAAATATATCGTAATCTTTCATCAAAAATCTTTTACAATTATTAAGAACATCTGCTATTCCTTGAATATACGATTCTCTTGCCTCTCTACCCTGCCCTTTAAATAGAGGCCCTATTTCTAAATCATCTTGCCTTTTATATCCAAACAAATCGTAAGCATAAGCATGTTGTTCGTGATAATTGATTAACCCCACATAAGGAGGACTTGAAAAAATTCCTTTGATTTTTTGCTTGCGCGCAATTTTATTAAAATCTTCATTTCTCTTTTCTAGAGCTTCAAAAATATCAATCCTCCTTGCATCTCTAGTTAAACAAATTTGGTAAGTATCCGTTTTTATCCTCTCAAATTGCCTAAGTCGGTTAACCGTATCCTCACTGTATCTTTCCCACCAATTTAAAATTGAAAACAATGGTTTACAAATTTTTCCATGTTTTGCACAGTAATACGTTTGAGTTACAGGCTCCTTTAGTGTAGCTAAATCTGCATGAGTAGTAGCACGACATGAGCGAATTGTACGGCTTAAAATTACGCTAATCACTTCTTTCATCTTTTCGTCTTTAATCCTCTTAACAAGCTCAAACGCAAAATCAATTTCATCTCTTACATTTTTCAAATACCATTTATCCAAGAAAGAATTTATTTTTCCATTTTTTACTTGTATATCATATTCTCTAACTAACTCCAGAAATATCGGCAAAAACTGCTTTGCCTTCTCTGCCCCATATTTGAAACTATCAATCGTTCCATTTTTTGCTTTATATTTGTATTCCGGAGACGGGAAATACTTGTTATTAAAGTCAAATAGTTTAGCAAGCAGTTTATTTTCAAACTCTATAATATGGTAATCGGCAAGAAATTGTTTTAGTTTTATTGTAATTTTTTTTAACTCATCATGTAATTTATATAAATCATGCTTGCCAACTTTTACATTACTGATTAAAGAATTAAATGTTGAAATGTCGATACCTATGGCATGCATTCCTAACTCGTTAGCCTGAACTAATGCTGTTCCACTACCACAAAAAGGATCTAGAACTATATCTCCTTTTTTAAAACAAGTATCTCTTTTGAACTTATCGGTGTGACTATCGAGAAAATATTCGACAAGCTGTGGGATAAATTTCCCTTTATAAGAATGCAACCTATGTACATGCTTTGTTGTGTCTGCTTCTTTATAATTATCAAAGGATAGAGCCCAATTTAAATCCTTACCTAGCTGTGCTCTCCATTGGACTTCCCTTTTTCCATTAAAAGTTTCGTAATATTTTATCAGCTCTTTTTTCTTAACAAGCGTAGTAGCGTTGTCTCCGTATTTTTTAACTCTTCCATACTGAATTAAATATGCTATATTTGATGTTGTAACATTTCGTTTCAAATAATTACTTGCCCATCTACTTGCTTCTTTTATATCTAATAAATCTACGCCATTTGCCATGAATCATTCTCCTTTCTATATATTATACTATATCAAACTACGTTCTAAAACAAAAAACCTTCACTCTTTTTGTGAAGGTTTTACTTTTTTTCTGTCCAGGTTCCCCCTTCGAAACTCAGGACTTCATTTGCTATGTTTTAATAATACCACACAGATGTGTGGCTGTCAAGAATAAAGATGCTTTGAATCAGTTTGCTCCCTCGAGCTGTCGCAGTCGTGCGGTTTCATCTACCTACGGTATATTCAACAACGCACTTTATGCGCCAGCTACCCTAACCAAAGGAAAACCAACCTGTAAAAACAAAAAAATTGGCGTCGGCTTTTTTAAAAAATATTACAAATTTAGGTGTTTGCTCGGGCGAGGACGCAGGGATCTCGACCGAGCACTTGGATAGCTGGACTTCGTCGAGAGGGAGAGGGCCCAAGCCTCATCGATTGAGGTTCTTTTTCTTACTTGCGTGAATTGTATTGGGCAGTATTATTGTTAAATAGTTTGAGTTCAAGCTGGAAGCGGAGCCAAATCTTAAGTTACGAACCAAAGGTTCGTGAGAAGGAGGAGAAAATCCTGAATGGGTTTTCTCCCTTTTATTTATGTCGAAACTCGTTGAAAC
>SDBU01001584.1_pt1 | contig 32047 bp, 22 predicted proteins | sample 2277071 | NCBI WGS metagenome assembly SDBU01 (sample SAMN10397929, study PRJNA504765) | marine sediment metagenome | isolation source: marine sediment core GS08_GC12, 126 cmbsf | place: Arctic Ocean: Gakkel Ridge, Loki's castle | collected 2008 | reverse complement strand
TAACAACTTCTCGATAAAGCTATCAGACTACTATAACCCGACAGCAACAAACTCCACATCGCCCGAATTCGACATGGTCGCCAACTTCGATATTACAGCTCCCGAAGACGGCGACATAGTATACGCTAACTCAAGCTATGACGTTACGTGGAATAGTTCCGCTTCGGTGGGGGTAGCCAATGTCATATTGGAATTCTCAACAGCAGGCACAGGCGGCTCCTGGACCAACCTAATAAACGAATCCGATCCTAACGCCACGACCTTAAACGATGGAACCTATCTCTGGAGCAGCATAAACGACAGCACGCTCTCCAGCACCTGCTACGCACAGATAAGAGACCCCAACAATGTAAACGGCACCAACATGAGTAATGCATCTTTCAGAATAAGAGGCATCATAAACGTAACTAATCCCCAGGACGGACAGTCAAAAGAGATAAACGAATACTACGACGTCAACTGGACAATAGACGGCGCTATTCAAACTGTAAAGATAGAATACTCACCTGATAACGGAGGAAGCTGGACTACTCTCTCACCGACTGAAACCGCCACCAACCTTACATATAACTGGTCCTTAGTTCCTGCCACCACTGTTACCAATAACCAGGGTAAGGTGAGAGTCACAGATAACGATGATGCCGGCTGCTATAACCTATCAGGCGGCTTCTTCTCAGTAACAGGCAGCTTTGATTTACTTACTCCTAATGCAACAGATATAGTCATGACCTATGATGGCTCCAGCACCTATGAGATAACCTGGGATGTATTCGGAGGCGTGCCGAACGCTACATTAAAATATTCAACAACCGGTATAGCCGCTGCAAACCATACGAACACAATAGTCACTGTAGCGGCTGCTAACGAATCCTATAACTGGACCATACCTGATAAGATAGGGTCAGATCTATCCGTAATGGTAATGGACGCAGACAACCCCGCTGTCAATACCACATCCGCTAATCCTTTCGCAATTAAAGGAAGCATACTTGTAAACTATCCCAACGCATCAAGCGGCAACTGGACTGTCGAGCAAGCCGAATACATCAACTGGACACCTACGGGTAACTACACCCAGGATGTATTGATAGAATACCGCAACGGAACAGGCTGGAACACCCTCGGCACCCAAGCTCCCGGAGCAAACGGCGCCTTACAGTCATTCACCTTACCTAGCAACGTCCCGGATGACATAACCACTACCGCCAAGGCAAGGGTCTCCACACAGGAGGGCAATGCTTCGATAGATATAAACAACGAATCCAATGTATTTAGAATAATGGGCACGATAGATGTTACTGAACCCAATACCGCAGTAACATTATACGTAAACGATACTACCAAATACGTCAACTGGACCTCAAACGGCACAGTTACTCCGGTTGACATAATCTACTCTGTGAATAATGGCGGTACCTGGTACGACGTCATAAGGAATTTAACCGCAACAACGGGTGATAATAGCTACAACTGGGATCCCATACCCGACAGAAAGAACGAGTCCTCCTGCCTGGTCAAGATAATGCACAATATGACAGGCATGAGTGACATAAACGATACCTCTAATACAGCCTTTACAATCTTCCCTGTCATAAACGTAACAGAGCCAGGGGGCAGCATAGCTAACCTATACGCCGGTTCAGACAACGCAACGGTTAACTGGACCTATACAGGCACCAAGATAGCGAATGTAGATATACTACTTTACAACAACACCAGTGAATGGGAATTTATTGAAACTACATCAGTAGGCTCAGGAGGTAACGGAAGCTACACCTGGCCAAGCTTCCCTGAATTTAAACGAACCAATCGTCAAATCAGAGTAAGAGACAACGTAACCCAGAATGTAACAAATGACTCAGGTCTCTTTAATGTAGTAGGCAGACTCATCATCACACAGCCTAATGCAAGTGTATCCTGGTGGAGGATTGGAGATACAAGGTCTATAGACTGGGAGCAGTCAGCATTAGGTAGTGTCATACATATCCAATACGCCAACACCACAGGAGGAAACTGGTATAACGTAACAGATAATCTCCAGGACGCTGCAAACGGCACTTATTCATGGAATATACCAGATACACTCGCCGTATCCAATAACTTCTCAATAAAACTCTCAGACTCTACAAATCCAACTGTAACCTACTCAGTATCGCCTGAGATAGATATGGTGGCAAAGTTTGATATCACCGCTCCTGAAGACGGTGATGTGGTAAGGGCTGGAACAAACTACGACGTAACCTGGGATAATACCTCTTCAGTCGGTGTGGCAAATGTCATACTGGAATATTCAACAGCAGGTCCGGGCGGTCCATGGACCAACCTTATAAACGAAAGTAATCCTAGTGCAACTACAACCAATGACGGAACCTATCCTTGGGCGAACGTAAACGGCACCGTTTTAGGCAGTAACTCCTATGTCCAGATATGGGACTCCCAGAACGTCAACGGCACTAATATGAGTAACACATCATTCAGGATACGGGGCGTAATAAACGTCACCTCACCCACTGACGGCATGTCGAAAGCGGTAAATGAGACATATTATGTTAATTGGACAATAGTCGGCAATATCCCTACTGTAAAGATAGAATATTCTCATGATAGCGGTAGCACCTGGACAACTATTTCCGGAAGCGAAACCGCATCTAATGAATCATACAACTGGTATCTCGATCCCAATACCACAAATGTAACAAATAACTTAGGTAAGATACGCATTACGGATAATGATGATTCAGGGTGTTATAACCTATCAAGCGGCAATTTCTCGGTAACAGGCGCGTTTGACCTCTTAACACCTACCGCTACGGGTATTGTATTGGATTATACGGGATCTTCTTCTTATAATATAACATGGAACGTCTATGGCGGCATACCAACTGCGCAACTTCGTTATTCTACCACCGGCGTTAGTGGAACCTACGATACCATAATAGCCAATGTTACCGCTACAAATAAAACATACGAGTGGACTATACCCAATGAGATAGGTTATAACCTATCTGTAATGGTAAGAGATAAAGATAACCCCGCTGTTAATAAAACCTCCGCTAATCCATTTGCCATAAAAGGAGCTATTCAGGTAAATTATCCCAATGCAACCAGCGGTAACTGGACTGTTAACTGGCCACAATATGTGAACTGGACGCCTACAGGCAACTATACTCAGGATGTCTTAATCGAATATCATAATGGAACAGGCTGGAACACCTTCGGAACAGCCGCGCCCGGAGGCACAGGCGTGTTACAGTCATTTGCGTTGCCTGCCAATGTTCCTGATGACATAACGACTACCGCCAAGGCAAGGGTATCAACACAAGAGGGCAATGCCTCAATTGACATAAATAACGAATCAAATACCTTCAGAATAATAGGTACCGTAGATGTTACCGAACCCAATACCGCAGTGATATTATACGTAAACGACACCTCAAAATACATAAACTGGACCTCAAACGGCACAGTTACTCCTGTTGACATAATCTACTCTGTAAATAACGGTGGTACATGGTACGACATAGAACGAAACTTAACCGCTCAAGCGGGTGATAACAACTATTCCTGGACTGTGCCTGATAGAAAGAATGAATCAAGCTGTTTAGTTAAGATTATACACAATATGACAGGTATGAGCGACATAAACGATACCTCTGATACTGCCTTTACTATTCTACCTGTTATAAACATGACAAAACCACAGTCCGGAGATTATGTATATGCTGGTTCAACCAATACCACTGTTAACTGGACATACACAGGCACCAAGATAGGCACAGTAGATATATACTTCGTAAACGATACAGGGGGGTGGGAGCTTCTGCCAAGCGGTGGTGGTGTATCAGTTGGTTCAGGAGGAGTGGGCAGCTTCACATGGAGTCCTGCCCCAAGCTATAAAAAGAGCAACTCCCAGGTGAGGGTATGGGGCAACGCAACCAATAACATGTCAAACACCTCTGATTTATTCGATATCGTAGGCAGTCTGGCAGTGACAGCCCCTAACGGCGGACAAAACTGGGCCGTGGGAAGTTCGCAATTCATCACTTGGACGAGAGATTCGGTAAGCTTACTAAACATATACTTCTCAACAGACGGCGGAGGAAGCTGGAACGAAATCGATACCAACTACGATACAACAGGCACAACCAACTATGAGTGGAACATATCCAACGATACAAAGGTTAACAATAACTTCTTAGTCAAGATAGAGGATGTGCAAAACCCGACCGCAAGCAACGATACTTCCGATAGCGCCTCTGCTATAATGTCAGTTTTTGATATTACCGATCCCGAAGATCCAACGGATTACATAATCGCGGGAGACTCTTATGATATAACCTGGACACCAAAACCAACCGGCGTAAACGCCTCCGCCAACGTTACTCTACAATACTCAACAGATGCTGGGGGTAACTGGTCTGATATACCGGCAGCAAATACAACCTCTAATGACGGCTGCTTTACATGGACTAATATAAACGGGACTATCCTCAGCAACCAGACCAAAGTGAAAATAATACAGTCGGACAATTACAATGCTACTGATGAAAGTGAAAATGTCTTTGAGTTAAGGGGCAACCTGACAGTAACCTATCCCACAGATGGTGTTGTTAGAAACGTAAGTGAGTCTATGCCCATTAACTGGACCACAGTGGGCAATGTCACCAAAGTAAAGATAGAATATTCTTATGACGGAGCTTCAAGCTGGAAGGCCCTTGCTAATAATCTAGATGTGACCGGCTCTCCTCAGACATGGACCTGGGACATAAATGCAAGTGAAAACACCACAGTTATAGGTAAGATTAAGCTCACCGATGAAGGCAATGCCAATACCTATAATATATCAGGCGGCAACTTCTCCGTAAAAGGTAACATAACAGTAACCGAACCTGACGGAGGAGAAGTCCTAACTTATGATGGCACAAGCACTGCTTACATCAACTGGTCATACAACGGTACTATAGAGAATGTGACACTATACTACTCCAATGACTCAGGCTCGAATTGGAATCTGATTGATAATGCGAGCGCCTCAGGCGGAACATACAACTGGCCTATGCCTGATGATATAGGCGGCAACATGCTCATTAAGATAGAAGACCAGAATGATTCGACCGTCAATGATGCCTCAGGCGGCACCTTCGGAATAAAAGGAAACATGCTGGTAGAGTATCCCAACGGAGGCGAGGACTGGACAGTCGGTTCTGCAGACTATGTCAACTGGACGCCGACAGGCACCTATCCTACGAATGTTATCATAGAATATTACAACGGAAGTGGGTGGAATACACTTGGCACTGCCTCTGCCGGAAACAGCACTGAAGCGCAGTCGTTTGCGCTTCCTGCTAACGTCCCTGATGATATTACCACCTCTGCTAAGGTAAGAGTAAAAACCAATGAAACCAATGCCTCCATAAACGTAAACGATGAATCCAACTCAACATACAGAATCATAGGCACAGTTGACGTTACGGTGCCGAATAGCGCCGTAACCTGGTTTGTCGGCGAAGACAAGGTAATAAACTGGACATCAAACGGGACTGTTACTCCTGTTCTTATACAGTATTCAACAAATGGAACAGGCGGGCCCTGGGAAAACATTAATGCCAGTTATGATGCTACCTCCGGATCAAATAGCTATAACTGGACCGTAGAGGATCATAAGAACGACTCAACCTGTTTCATTAAGGTTACTCATAATATTAGTGGCCTGACGGATATTAATGATAGCTCTGATGTCGCCTTCACCATATTCCCGAAGATAAATGTTACAGAGCCGCAGAATAATTCAAATGTAATAGTCGAATCCACAACTACGCCTATCCGATGGACATATACCGGCACTAAGATATCAGAAGTGGATATCTTCTACAGGCAGAACGCAAGCTCAAGCTGGACAAACATTGCGTACAATGTCTCCAACAGCTTGAATGGTTCCTATGTCTGGCCGTCAGTGCCTGTTTTAAGGACAACCGAAGCCGAAGTAAGAGTGTATGATAATGAAACCTACGCTGTAAACGGCACTTCAGATGAATTTAATATCATCGGTAAACTCAATTTAACCTCTCCTGATAGCGCTGATACAAATTGGATAATATTGACAAATACCAGTCAGGTAGAATGGACTTCTACGGCAGTACAGACGGTTAAAGTTTACTATTCTCTCAATGGTTCAGGTGGCTCATGGGTTTACAGTAAATCGGCAAACGGGTCAGCCGGCGCAACCAATTTTGACGTTCCGGAAAGTTGCACCAATAACGCAAGTATTAAGATAACCGATTCCTCGCTTGAAACAGTGACTTATGATATTTCGGAAAATAACTTCTCATTTGTGGAAGATTTCCAGATTACCCAGCCCGAGGATTACGTAGTGCTGGTTTGCGGCCAGACCTATGATGTAAGATGGACAAGAAAGAGCGCCAGTGCTTTGCCAAACATTAAACTTGAGTTTTTCGATGGGGATGCCTGGTCTCTTATAGATGGAAATACTACCAACTCTGGCGAATATCTTGACTGGAACGTGCCGGATACGACAATATCTACCCAATGCAAAGTAAGAGTGGTAAGCCCCATAAATCAAAATGACAATAATGAATCCAGTCCTCCTTTTACCATAATAGGCGACATTACTGTTACCAATCCTAATACCGGAGAGGAAACCTGGAACGTAGACGGCACGTATCCTATTAACTGGTCTTTTATAGGACCTATAACAAATGTGACCATACAATACAATTACAATGCTACCAATCCATCTGATTGGATGACAATAGCTACCAGGGTTGATGTCGGCTCTGCTGGCAACGGAACCTGGAACTGGACTATTAATGATACTATCCCTCTAAGCACAATAGCCAGAATTCGGGCATACGATTCAGATCAGAACTTAACCAATGATACCAACGATTTTAATTTTATTGTAAAAGGCGCCTTGGATCTGAACACTCCCACCGCCAGCGGCATTGTAATGAAAGTGGGCGAAAGTTATAATATCACCTGGACTAAATACGGGGCAATAACAAAGGTAAATCTTTCCTATTCCAATAACTCAGACGTCGGCCCATGGAAACCGATAGTTAATGAGTTAGCTGCGACCCCTTCATATTATAACTGGCCGGTTGAGAATGATATCGGTCAAACCTTAAAAGTAAAGGTTCAGGATGCGGATAACATAAATGTCTGGAATATTTCTTCTAATAATTTTACTATTGTTGGTAAGATTACATTGCAAAGACCTGATCAGGCGGAACCGGACTGGGTTGTGGGAGAGTCAAGGTTTATTAACTGGACTCCTACCGGAACATTCGCATCTGTTGTAATCCAGGGCTCAACAAACGCCTTTGCAAATGAAACTGAAACATGGAATATTACTACTGTTCCCGCCGGCGCTAACGGGACAGAGGAAAGTTTCACTTATGATCCAGTAGAGGATAAACTCTCGGGCAATGTAAAAATCAGGGTTTCCGACGCTCATCCGGACAGATTTGACCTGGTTAACGCTACCTCCACCGATCCCTTTAAGATTAAAGGTAAGCTCACGGTTGCCAATCCTGATACCGGCAGTGAAACCTGGGTTGCCGGCACAAAACCGACAATGAATTGGGTAAGAGCCGGCTCAATTCAGAATATCAGTATAAGATTATACGACGGAGCAAACTGGCACGATGTTGCCAATGTCTTATACGGAACGGATGAATATAACGCAAGCGCATACTCAAACTGGACAGTTCTTGATACCGTAGTTAAGGCCACAAAACAGGCAAGGATAAATATCACAGATGTGGCTGAGTCTACGGTAACGGATGAGTCTAATAATACATTCTTAATCAGAGGCGCACTTGCTATAACCGACCCATCTACTTATGGAGAGAGAATATTCGCAGATACTGAGTATAATATAACCTGGATTAAGACCGGTATTTATAGTCCTTCAGATAACGTAAAGATCGAATATCGGATAGGCAACGGAAGCTACCAGAGTGTATGGAGCGATGCGCTTAACGCAAGCGGTGATTCCATAGATGCCGGTAACGCAAGCTTCCCATGGACAGTCTCGGGTTCCCTTTCTAATGACGTGCAGCTAAGAATAACGCGTCTGGCGGACGAAATTAATGTGCCAGTGGCTTATTCTCAACCGTTTGCTATCTGCGGAGCTATAACCGTTACTGCACCGCAGGAAGGTGATAAGTGGGAGATAAATACAACCAACCCAGTTAAGTGGACCCTAAAAGGTAATATCGAAAACGTGAGTATATACTGGAATAACGGTAACGGCACCTGGAACTTTATTGAGTACGCTGATGGCGCAATAGGGAATACTACCGGGTATATGTGGAACATTCCTTCAGATAAACCCGCTCTTATATCCGGTACTGCCAGCATAAAAGTGTCTAATACATTTGACGAGCTGACAAATGACACCTCGGAGAACTTTAGCGTAATCCCGAGATTTGAAATAACTTCGCCCGTTGTCGATGAACTTTTATATGCCAATAAAGTAAAATATATTACCTGGAACAAATATGGCGATGTTCTGTATGCAAATCTCTATTGGTCCAAGACTAACTTTACGGAAGGACTCGGCACCTTAATAGAGGCGAATGTTTCAAATAATAAAAACTATAGTTGGACTGTCCCTGATGATTTAAATAATACGGTGCGAGTCCGTATAACCTATCCTGATGATGAAGCTGCGACCAATCTCTCAGGTGTGTTCAGTAGAATTGTGCCATATTATAAAGTAGTCTCTCCTTACAGTTCCACTTATGATATATGGCCTGTAGGGACCACCCAGCAGGTAAAGTGGAACTGTTCAAGCGAAAATGCATCATTGGTAAACATTTACTATACCGTAGATGGCGAAAATTATAACTATACAATAAAAGAAGGCGCCAATAACTCAGGCGCGCCAAACGAGACAAGAACCTTTGACTGGAGTGTTAATGACACAATTACCAATGCTTTTAAGGTTATGATTCAGGATGCTGATGCAAGCCGCTCTGACATATCTGTTACGTCTCCTTTCAACTCTAAGATTGTAGGATATTTTAAACTGACCTATCCTAACGGCGGCGGAGGGCAGAACTTTACCGTTAATGATAACATAACCATCGCTTGGAATTATAGCGGAAGTGTGGCGAACGCGAAATTGGAGATTGCAAAAGACGATGATTGGCTCAATGCCACTGTCATTAATAACTCTGTACCTAACAACGGAGTATATCCGGGATACTTAGTTGATGATATGATATCCGATAATGTAAAGATACGCGTATCTGATGCGACTGACGCCCAGGCCAATGATACCTCGGATGATTACTTTAAAATTCACGGCGTACTTGATTTAACCGCGCCAAGCGCAGGAGACAGACTAGACATTGGATATAATACAACGATTACCTGGAATACCACAGGAAATATTACTAATGTTGATATAATTGCATATTCAATTCTTGGAATGAGCGATCCAAGGTTTGCTTATAATTTAACCAATCCCTACAATATATCGCTAAACTATACCAATAACGGTAACAACGAGACGACTTATAATTGGACCGTTCCTGATAATGCGACTGATAATTTAATGATCAGAGTCCTAGATTCAAACGATGATACTATATATGACGAGACTTCTGATGTCTTAAGCATTATCGGTTCATTTGATATAATTTCACCTAACGGAGGTGAAATATGGGTTGTAAATGAGACACATAACATAACCTGGTTCCCAACAGGAAGCTCAATTACTGAAGCCAAGATACTGTATTCCTCCGATAACGGCAGTTCCTGGACAGCGATTAACGAAAGCTACAATAATTCAAACGACGGCATAGTAAATAATACAGGTAATGTAACCAATAACTGGCCCTGGGTTGTTCCAGATGCTATATCGAATGATACTATAATCAGAATAGAAGACCGTTTTGACGAAACAGTCAACGATACTTCAAACAATACCTTTAAGATACAAGGTAATTTCAGCATAGCTTCCCCTGCGGGCGGAGAGCGCTGGGTAACTTATGAGAACCGGACCATATCCTGGGATACCGCAGGAAATATTACTAAGGTGAATCTCTATTATTCCAGAGATAACTTTACCAACAATGAGACCATAGTTTTGAACCGCACAAACCAACCAGGGACAAATAACTTCCTCTGGTCTATTCCTGATCCCGTTTCGGTATTTACCATAAATGATACAGATCTTCCTGTTACCGTGAAGGTAAGGGTCGAGGACGCTAATGATACTACAGTATCTACGGATTCAGAAGAGTTCACTCTCGATTATTACAACATTACGTGGAGTATACGCGATTTCCTGAGTAACATGCAAGTTGTCGATGGTCTTCTTATGGTCAACGATAGTTCCGGCTGGATAGGGTCAGACATTGTCTCACCTAAATGGCATCTGACTCCTTACGGTAGCTGGCAGGCGACCTGGACGCATAAGGATTACGGTGATGCCACAGAACTGTATATTGCCGATGATGATAAAAACATTACTGTCTGGTTAGAATCGAAAGTTGTCCACGTATGGGAAGCGAAGACAGAATATTCCTATGATGTGGATAATGATACACTTACATTCCAGAGCTACCTCTCGAGAGACGGCGTTATGGCCGGCGCAAGGGATGATAACGGCACATTCTACACTATTGCTAATAGAACCTCAATAGAGGTTTACTATCCGAATGGCACACATATAGACACCTTCAACACATCTAACGTCACAGAGGCAGGCTTCTTTAAGATCGACTGGCTCAACACAAGTCTCGACACATCTATAGTTTATAGCGCGATTACCCAGATAGATACCTTAGTAGGAGGCAAGTTCAGAACACCTTTTATGATTAATCTTATCCCAACTGTTTCCTTGTATGATATAACAGTATTGATTGAGGAAAGGGTTGATATGCCTATTTCAGTGATGAATCAGAGTATAATGACGGAGCTGGTCAATCAGACTGTGATTATACAAGAAAAGATGGATGAGATGGAAGGTATTATTAAAAATGAGACCGCAAATATGACTGACGCATTAAATGCGACCCTGGATGATTTTGAATCACGCACATATACAGCAATCGAGGACCTGCAGACAGCCGCTAATCAGACAGTAGCGGCAAGTGAGGTAGCATTAGTTTCTGCTGCGCAACTTGAAGAAGTAGCTATAAAATTTTCCTGGAAGGCTAGTGTGTCTCCAAACCCTGCGCTTTCAGGTGACAATATAACCATAACTGCGCAGGGTCCTGCTGAAGCGAAAGGTGTGACAGAACTCATTCCTTTACTCGATATTTACAGCTGGGACAATGAATGGATCATCAAATCAGCATTTGCTGGCGAGATTACTATCAGCGAGACCGTAACTTTTATTGCAGGTGAGGAGATAGTAACAAAATCGGCTATTTATTACTATAAATTTGCCGCAGACGATAGGTTTGATGTTGGGAAAGCTTACATGTATCTTGTAACTGAGCATGTTACCGGCGGCATGGCTACAGGGAGTGGAATGGTAGAATCAGTTTCACTCACCACTGTTGCAGGTTTAGCTGCGGCTGCGCCGGAAGCACGACGTGCTGCCCAGAAGGCTTTGGATGCAATCAGAGCAGTAGAGGCAGTGATAGTCACCCAAGAGGGAATTCATATCGCACTTACCTTGAAGAGTCTCAAAGAATCGATTGATGCCATACCGGGGACCTTGGCTCGGGAAGGTGGCCCGACAGAAGAAATAAGATCTACAGTGAATGAGATATCTGATAAGTTACAGGCCCTGGGCATAAAGGAAGGATTTAATTTCCAAGATTTACTGGAGGAAGCGCTGGGTGAATCGCCTGCGCTAAAGGAAGTCAGAAGTAAGACCGAAGCGATAAGGAGCGTTGTTGAGTTATTACTCAATATATTCGAAGCCAGATTCGGCGGCAAGGATGCACCAATTGTCAGCACTTCGCTTGTACCCGGCAGTATAAGATTCCGGGTGGTTGCGACGAATCCATCCAGCACAAAGACCCAGGAAGTTGATGTTAAAGTCAATCTCCCCAGCGAAATAAAACCCAGAGACGTTTTGGATACAGGCGGATTGGATCTAAGATACGATGTTGACCAATCCATATATTATGTATATAAACCTGGGGTAGAACTTGCGCCGAACGAAATTCGGGTATTCCACGTCGAGGTTGAAGATGTATGGTTCATCCATCGAAGGACGCTTGCTGATTTAAGAAGGCAGACCGACTCTGTGCTTGATCGCCTGAAACGGACGGATTATTATCAAACTGCTCAAGAAACCGCCGAAATTATATATTCAACATTGGATGAAATTGACATTTCTCAAGCTAACGAAATGGTAAGTCGGGAAGAACATATTGGCATCTATCGTGATAACTTAAGGAAGATAGAGAGGATTGAAGACATCATCGCCAAACTTGAGAAGGCCCTGGCTACTGCCGGAGGCCCTCTGGCGCCCAGCATTTTAGCAAAAACGAAGATAAAGTCTGAAGAGCCGTCAAAGTCAATGACCTGGATAGTAATATTTTCCATTATTATATTTATCGGGTTACTTGCCGGAGCGTTATTCTTTACATGGCTTCGCCAGTCTCGCCTTACTAAGGACGAACTTCTATCATCTAAAAAGAGCGCTTTTCCCGAAGACGAGACGAAAGACAAAGAATCTCAAGATAATCAGCAAAGCAAAACATAGCAATGTTTTTAGATGTCGCTGTCCTAACCCCTGAAGAGATTTTATTTGAAGGTAAGGCTTCTACGGTTACCTTACCCGGCGAAGAAGGGGTATGTGAAATATTACCGTTTCACAAACGGCTCTTAAGCCGCCTAATTTCCGGAACCGTGATTATTGATGATAAACCCATAGATATAAGAAGAGGCGTGGTGAAGGTTAACCAGAATAAAGTTATAATAATCCTTGAGAGGCGATGAGTAGGAACATAGCGCTTATAATAATATTCGGCATAGGTATTTTAGCCCCGTGCGCGGTATTTGCAGCAAGCAGTTTCGCCAGCATCCGTGCCCTGGGCAGAAATCCTTCAAGCGCGCCGAAAATTTTTACAGCAATGGTTATTGCCCTTGTTTTTACACAGTCATTGGCCATCATAGCGTTATTGATTGTCTTTCAGCTTTTTACCCGGTAACCATTTTTAAAAAAGGAGCTATAAAATGCTAATAATTTCATTAATTGTACTTCAGGTTATAGTTTTTGCCGGGTTAATATTCATGCTAAAACGCATAATAACTCGGAATGTTACCTCAGCGACGAAACATTTAGAAAAATTAGACCAGGAGTACAGGAAAAAGGAGGACGAGGTCAACCGCCGCCTTGAGGAAGTAAAACAGAAGTCTCGGGAAATGCTGGAGAATGCCAGGCAAGAGGCGGAAAGGTTAAAGAATCAAATTGTTAAAGAAGCAGAACAAGAGAAGAATAATATATTGAAGGAGGCCCGCCTCCGGAGTAATGAAATTATCGAACAGGCGGACAAATCAAAAGAGCTTCTTATCTCCGAGATAAACGAAAGGATAACCAGGCAAGCAACGGAGAAGGCGTGCGAATTGATTCAGGATGCTTTACCTGATAAATTTAAGGAGGATGTCCATAAGCAGTGGGTAGAAGAACTGGTCAGAGACGGCTTTAGTCGACTGGAAAATCTGGACGTTTCGGAAGATATAAAGGAAGTAAAAGTTACCTCTCCATTGATAATTAAGGAAAAAGAGCGTGAAATGATAACTCAGAAGCTTAAGAGTATATTAGGCCGTGATATCTCAGTAATTGAAGAAACCGATCCGAAGCTTATTGCCGGTATAGTTGTATCTATAGGCGGACTGGTCTTAGACGGAAGCTTAAGAAATAAAATAAGAGAGAAGACGAAGAGTGCTTAACCCAAAGGTTTCCGAAAATACCTCAAAAACGGCGTTTGAGATTCGCGAAATAGGACAGGTTCAGTCTGTCCGGAAATTTATAGTTATTGCCACAGGACTTCCCTCTTGCATGAATGGCCAACTTATAGAATTTGCCAATGGCATACCAGGTTTGGTTATGGGATTCACGGAGAATAAAGTTCAGATTCTAGTTTTAGGAGACCCAAGCGCTATTAAAGCAGGAGATGAGGTTTACAGTAAAGGCATGTCTTTAAATTTACCGGTATCAAAGGATTTTTTAGGTCGCGTAGTAAACGGCCTCTGTCAACCACAGGATGAATGGGGCCCCATAGAGGCAGAAGACTATTATCCTGTATTTAAAGTCGCCCCCGGGGTCATGAAGCGGGTTCCTGTTAAAGAGACTCTCGAGACAGGAACATTAATACTGGACGCGGCTATTCCCATTGCCAAAGGACAACGCCAGCTAATTATCGGTGATAGATTGACAGGTAAAACCACTGTTGCTCTTGACGCAATATTAAATCAGAAAGGAAAGGACGTAATTTGCATATATTGTTGCGTAGGTAAACCTTATTCAAGCTTATTAAAGGTATTGGAAGTTTTAAAGGAAAAAGACGCACTTCGGTATACAATTGTGGTAACCGGAGTTGCGTCATTGTCTGTGGCAGAACAGCATCTTTCACCATATACGGCATGTATGCTGGGCGAATATTTTATGAATAACGGCAAAGATGTTTTAGTCGTATTCGACGATTTAACAAAACATGCGTGGATATACAGGCAGATATCTTTGCTTCTGGAACGGCCGCCTGGAAGGGAGGCTTACCCGGGAGATATTTTTTATATCCATTCTCAATTGATGGAGCGGGCCGGATGTTTAATACCAGAGTTAGGCGGTGGAACAATGACCTTTTTTCCGATTGTGGAGATACTTCAAGGAGATGTCACCGGTTATATTTCTACAAATCTTATTTCCATGACTGACGGACAGTTATATTTTTCTACAGGCCTTTTTAATAGCGGCTTAAAGCCAGCAATTGACTTCGGACTTTCGGTTTCCCGTATTGGAAACAAAGCCCAGTGGCTTGCGATGAAGGAGTTGACCAAATCTTTAAGGATTGATTATCTGCAATATAAAGAACTTTTACAGATGACGCAATTACGGGCGACAGGAATCTCAAAAGAGGCAGAGACAAAACTTAAACGTGGAGAGGCAATAAACCAGTTGATAATACAGGATAAGAATGAGCCTGTTTCGCTGGAAATGCAGATAATTTATCTATTTGCCCTAAATTCAGGCCGTTTGGATGATTTGACCCCTCTCCAGGCAAAGAAATTTAAACGAGAAGTCGGTTCGTTTGTTAACAAAGATATTCCCGAATATTTCTCGCGAATCCAGACAACCCGGCGCCTCACGGATGAACTCAAGGAAAGATTGACTCGGTGTATAGATGATTATATTAAGACAATTTCGTAATCGCCTATGAAGATTCTATCCAGCATAAAAAAGGATATGGAATTTAATAAAGGATTATCCAGCTTAATCGAGATATTAAAAAATATCGCAATTGCGCAGTATCGGGCCTTGGAGAGAAAGGTTAAACCATATGAAAAACTAAACAGGGCTATCGGATTTTTTTTTGAACTTATTGAAATCAGTAAAGTTTCACATCAGTTTCTAAAAGCGAAGAATAATTCTCAGATTGTAATAGCAGTTACCTCGGATACGGGACTGTTAGGAGGTTTAAATACCCGGGTGGTAGCGAGAGCTCTTAACGAGCTTGAAAAGATGCCGGGCCTGCTAGTAGTCATTGGTGAGCGTGGTAAAGTTTATGCGCGCCAGACCAATATACCCTTTGTCGGTTTTACCGGCATTAAAGATGAAGAGCGGCATTTTCAGGCAATGCAGCTTAGGGATTATGTCATAGATAGGCTTCTAAAAGAATCAATAGGTTACCTCAAGATAGTTTATCCCCGGGCTTTATCTCTTACTGCGCAGAGGGTGGAGATAATGCCATTGTTGCCGTATACAATGGCTGATAAAAAAGCCATGCCTGGGGAGACATACAGCGAGATTATTTTTGAATCGAAACCCGGCGATATTGTAGAATATCTTATATATCTATGGATGGGAGAAATGTTGGATGAGATTTTCGGGTTAAGCCGATTAGCAGAGTTTGCGGCTCGTTTTGTGCATTTGGAAGAAAGTTCCCAGAAACTAAAAGATATGGAGAAGAAAATAAGGCTTCAGTATTTTAGGGTCAGACATGAATTGATTGACCGTAATATGAGGGAACTTTTTGCTGCGAGGCTGTTATATGCAAACAAGTAAAGATAAAAAAATTGTAGGCAAGATATGTGCGGTCCAGGGGCCGGTTGTAGACGTCAAGTTTTCTAAGGCAGAAGATGTGCCTAATGTTTTCGGGGTTATAAAAACAAAGACGGTAGATAATGATGAGGTTATCTTAGAGGTGGCCGAGCACTTAGAGAATAATGTCGCCAGGTGTATCGCCATTAACTCAACCATAAATCTCAAGCGAAACACAGAAGCTGCCGTAGTGAGTAGTTTTATAGAGATTCCCGTCGGGGAAGCTCTCTATGGAAGAATAGTCAATATGCTGGGCCAACCCATAGACGAAAAGGGAGCCCTAAACACGCAGGAAAAACTACCTATAAGAAAAAAACAGATGGGAAGCAAGCTTAAGGTTGGTAAAATTCGCAGAAGAAGCTTCAGCATAATGGAAACAGGAATCAAAATTATCGATTTTCTTTATCCCCTGGTGAAGGGTAGTAAAACTGGGATACTTGGAGGGGCGGCCTTGGGGAAAAGTATATTAACCATAGAGATTATCCGTAACATTGTCAAAGAGTATGAAGGAAGTTGTGTATTTGCCGGAGTAGGTGAGAGAATCCGCGAAGGTAATGAACTATATTACGAACTTTCGAAACATGGCGTATTGTCCAAAACAATGATGACCTTTGGTCAGATGAACGAACCCCCCGGCGCAAGATTCGGGGTAGCAATGACCGGCATCACAATGGCTGAATCTATACAACGCAAGAATCAGGATGTCCTTCTTTTTGTAGATAATGTATTCAGATTTGTTCAGGCCGGAGCGGAGATATCCACACTTTTAGGCAGAGTGCCTTCGGAGACAGGCTATCAACCGACTTTAATTTCAGAGGCAAGTGAATTTCATGAAAGGATACGTACTTCTCAGGAGGCAGGAGGCTCTATAACCTCTATCGAAGCTGTGTATGTGCCTGCGGATGATCTTAGCGACCCGGCCGTAGTAGCGATATTCAGTTTCTTGGATAATGTAATGGTCCTTTCGCGTGAACGTGTTCAATTAGGATTATATCCGGCTATAGATCCCATGCAGTCTTCGAGCGCTAATTTGGATATCGATATTGTCGGAAGACATCATTTTGAGATTGCCGAAGAGGCAATCAGAATTTTTCAGAGGTACGAGGAGTTAAGGCGCATAGTTTTGGTCATAGGCGTAGATGAGTTATCCGCTCAAGACCGCCTTATCTATGACCGGGCGGGAAAACTCCAAAATTTTCTGACCCAGCCTTTTTTTGTAGCTGAAGCTTATACGGGAAAAAAAGGCCAATTTGTTCCTCTTAAAAAGACCCTTGAAGGCTGTGAGAGAATTATCCAGGGAAGGGTTGACCGCATGAAGGAAGATGAATTCTATCTTATAGGAGCATTGCCATAATGAGTCCGGTAAAAAAATCCGATCAGCTTTTGTATGACGGGGTGCTGGAGAAGAAACTGATTTCGAAGAGAACCCTTCAACCTGTTATGGAAGCGGCACAGTCGAGCGGCCAGAATCTTACCCAGCTTTTGCTTGATAAGAAACTTGTGCCTGAAAAGGATATTTTAATGGTATTAGCCGAAAAGTTGAAACTGTCTTATATCGATTTAAAAAAGATCTCGGTTGACAAATCAGTCATTGATAAGGTTCCCGTAAGAATCGCATCTTATTACAAGTTTATTCCGTTAGAAATTCGTAACGGGGTTTTAAAAATATCCACTTCTCATCCTCTGGATATAAAGACGCAGGATGAGATAAGATTGCAGCTGGGCTATGACATAGAGGTGGTTCTATCCTGCACAAATGACATCGCTGACGGCCTGCAGAGATATTATGGGTTGGGAGCCGATACCATACACGAGATTGTTTCCAAAGGACACGAAACCCCTACCAAACTGCCTACAGAGATAGAAGAAGAGAAGATAGAAGATATTGAAAAACTGGCTGAAACCGCTTCTGTAATAAGATTGGTTAATCAACTAATCTTGGAGGGTTGGAGAAAGAGGGCTACGGATATCCATCTCGAACCCTACAGAGAAAAAATAACACTGCGGTATAGAATAGATGGCATACTTTACGATACACAGGTGCCCCTTGAGTTAAAGAATTACTTCAAAGCTATTATCTCGCGTATTAAGATAATGTCTAACCTGAATATCGTTGAACGCAGGCTCCCCCAAGACGGAAGGGCGGTGGTAAGAGTTCAGGACCAAATGCTTGATCTTCGAATATCCACTATGCCTACGCCTTTCGGCGAAAGCGTGGTAATAAGAATACTGCCTACCAAAATGATTTTTAGCCTGGAAAAGCTGGGCTTTTCGAAAAGGGACTTGTCAATTTTTAGAGATTTAGTCCAGAGGCCTCATGGAATTATCTTTATCACGGGCCCTACCGGAAGCGGTAAGACAACCACTCTATATGCGTCCTTGAGTGAAATCAATACCAAAGAGCGCAAGATTATCACCTTAGAAGACCCTATCGAGTACGAGGTCGAAGGTATCACGCAGATTCAGGTTATGCCTGAAATCAATTTAGATTTTGCCCGGGGGCTGCGCAGTGTTCTAAGGCACGATCCAGACATCATTATGGTTGGAGAAGTAAGAGACTTAGAAACGGCAGAAGTTGCGGTTCGTGTTGCCTTAACAGGCCACCTTGTTTTTTCCACACTGCACACCAATGATGCTGTCAGCGGCCTTACGAGACTAATAGACATAGGTGTTGAACCTTACCTGGTTGCATCCAGCGTGCAAGCCTTCATCGCTCAGCGTCTGGTGAGATTAATATGCCCCGATTGCAAATATGAAGACAAAGAGGCCCCTATTGAGTTAAAGGAGCTAATTGCAAGAGGCTCAGGATTAAAATCGACCGAAGAGGTTAAAGTATTTAGGGGGAAAGGATGTTCAAACTGCAATTCCACCGGTTTTTATGGCAGAGCAGCGATTTATGAAATCTTTTTAGTAGATGAAGCAATGAAGGACCTGATATTACAGAGGCTTACTACCGGTCAAATGAAAAAAGAAGCAATATCGAAAGGTATGCATACCCTGCGCCAGGACGGTTGGCATAAAGTAATTGACGGGTTAACCACGCCGGAAGAGGTGATGAAGGTTACTCCCGCCGAAGACCAGGCATTAATACCTAAGACGCTTATTCCTGAAAAAAGAATTTACAGCCGGTTAAACAGCGAGATCCATATACGGTATAAGCTTTTTAAATCACAGCAAGACCTTATTAAAAGAATGGGCATTTTGCCCGAAACATTCAGTGTCAGTAAAAACGTTTCTGGAGGCGGGCTCCTTTTTATTTCTGACGAAGCACTTCCGGTAGACTCAACTCTGAGTTTCAAAATAGAATTGCCCGATGGTGGAAAACCTATCGAAACTCTGGCAAAAGTGGTGCGAACAGAAAAAAAAGACGATATGCATTACGATGTCGCAATATGTTTTCTGGATATGGCGAGCGCTGACAGGACCCGGCTTGATAAATATGTAAAAGAGGTTTAAAAAATATAATGACGCTTTACAAATATAAAGCAAAAACAGGCCCTCAAGAAGTGGTGGATGGTGTTATCGATGCGCAGTCTGAAAAGGAGGCGGTTGAAAAACTGAGTCAAATGGGGTATACCCCCGTTTCAATGGAAAGGAAGACCCCTGCCGAAACAGACAGAGAAACCCCCGCGTTATGGTCTTCGATTAAAATAAAATCCCGCGAGATTGCCATTTTCAGCCGTCAGTTAGCCAGCCTTTTAAAGTCAGGGGTGCCCCTTCTAAGCGCTATCAATATTATTTCTGAACAGACAGACAGCCCGCGCCTAAAGGGTGTTCTTGGCCAAATCCATGCCGAGATAAAAGAAGGAGAGATATTTTCGCAGGCTCTAAGCAAGTTTCCGCGCTCATTTTCTCCGCTTTTTGTTGCACTGACCCGCACAGGAGAAGACTCAGGTAACTTACCAGAGTCTCTTATAAGAATAACCGATTACAGGTCGAAACAAGATGAGATGCTTTCTCGATTTAAAATGGCCTTAGCTTACCCCATACTTATGGCAATCGTCGGCCTAGCTACTGTGATTTTTATGTTTACTTTTGTAATTCCACGCCTTATGAGAGTCTATGTTCAACTGGGACAAGATCTGCCGCTGCCGACGAAGGTACTTATTGCCACCAGTGACGGCCTTCGGCAATGGTGGGTATGGATAGTTTTGGTCCTTATAGCCGCTATTTTTGTTATTCGATGGCAGATAAAGACAGACGCAGGCAAGCGTGCCTTAAGCACGTTGAGACTACGTTTACCCATATTCGGGAATTTTGTTCTGAAAGCGGAGCTGTCCCGTTTCTGCCGCACTTTAGGTTTGCTTATAAAAAGCGGTTTACCTATATTAAATGCTATCGACATCTCTATACCGGTATTGGAAAGCGAAGTAATAAAAAATCTATTGAAAAAGGGTCGTAAAGAGTTAGAAGAGGGTGGTTCTTTCGGCGGATATTTAAAAAAAGTGAAATTGGTCCCTTCTTTTATGAGCAGTCTCATCATTGTCGGCGAGGAGTCTGGTAAGCTTGATGAATCTCTTACCGAGGTAGCGAATATTTATGAAAGAGATAGTGATGAAGCCATTAAGATATTCAGTACTTTGTTGGAGCCTATAATGATTTTAGTAATGGGGCTAATTGTCGGATTTATCGTAATAGCCATGCTTTTGCCTATATTCGAAATTAATGTGATGGCAAGGTGACAAAATTCAAAAATTTTCAGTATATATTTTATGCTATCTTAATTATATTATGTATAACTAATGCTGTTGCTGAAGATTGGAAGGAGCTTAAGGGCGAGCATTTTATAGTTTATTTCACACAGAATAAGAATTTTGCAAAAGACGTACTTCACAAGGCCGAAATCTACTACAGAAATATTGCCGTTGAATTAGGTTACCCTCGATACTCGGATTTCTGGCTCTGGGAAAATAGGGTTAAAATTTATATTTATCCAAAGCATGAATCTTTTCTAAAAGAGACCAGGCAGTCGAGTTGGTCACATGGTATGGCCGACTACCAGAATAAAACAATAGCAAGCTATGAAACGAGCAGGGATTTCACCACATCTGTTCTTCCTCATGAGATTGCACACTTGATATTTCGAGATTTTGTCGGATTCAAAAGTGAAATACCTTTGTGGCTGGACGAAGGTGTCGCCCAATGGGCGGAAGAGGCGAGACGAGAAGAATTTAAGATGGCCATTAATCGGCTTTACGAGAGAGACGCCTTACTTTTGTTAAAGGACCTGATGAGATTGGACATTAGAAGATTTAAAGAGAATCAACTCTATATCCGCCCCACTGTTACAAAAGACGGGGAAGAAGGGGTTATATTCCTAAGCCTTGACCAGTTGATAGCCACATATTATTTACAAGGGGTAGGTTTAGTCGGGTTCCTAATCGAGAAGTACGGCTCAAATCGTTTTGCCCATTTTTGCAGGCAGTTGAAAGACGGTAAAACAATAAATGAGGCCTTAAGGGCAGCCTATCCTAATTATATTAAGGACGTAAAGGACTTAGAAAAGAAATGGAGAAGTTATCTTAAAGAAGAAATGTAGCAGTAAAAACGAGGAGGAATTTTTATGTTTAAGAAATGCGGGTTCACCCTCATTGAACTTATGCTGGTAGTAATTATTATGGGGGCATTGGCAGCGATGGTGATCCCAAGGTTGACAGGTAGGGGTGAGCAAGCCCGTACAGCAGCAGCCCGAGCAGATATCAATGTAAATATAGCCACTGCCTTGAAGCTTTATGAGTTAGATAACGGCAGTTTTCCGACCACACAACAAGGTTTAAATGCCTTACTGGTCAAAACCTCTTCTGCTATCAACTGGAACGGGCCGTATCTGGAGAGAAAACCCATTGATCCATGGGGCAGGGAATACCGGTATAAATCCCCCGGCGAACGCAGAACAGATTACGATTTATATTCTTTAGGCAAAGACGGCGTGGAAGGCGAAGGCGATGTTACAAACTGGGAATAAGGGGTTTACACTTTTCGAAACTGTAGTAACCACGGCTATTTTATCATTGGGGATATTATTTATTTATGAAGGATTTTTTGTCTGTTTGGATTCATTTAACTATTGCTCTAATCATTTATATGCCGCCTCCTGGCTGAATGAGAAGATATGGCAGGCCCAAAATGAGTTGAGCCATTTTGGTCCCGCGGCTCATATTCAAACAAACGGAGAATTTGATAAAGGTAATAGAGGTTTTAAATGGGACTTATTACCGAAACTAATAGACACTGAAAAAGGATTATACAAAATAGATCTATCTCTTAGCTGGCAGGAAGGTCAGAGAGGAATAAGGTTAAAGAGAACAGCATATGCAAGGTATAAAGAGGAATAATTTAGGGTTTACACTTATTGAGATGCTGATAGTTACAGCGATTATATCAGTTATCTCTTTGGCAATATTTTCTACGTTCGATAACGGCATAAAAATCTGGCAAAGGGTTAACAACCCTCTGCCGGGCGAGGATGTAGCTATTTTTTTGAATAAATTTGAGCGTGACCTGAGGAATACCTTTAGATTCGCAGGGATTGAATTTGTAGGCGAGAAAGATAGGCTTGAATTTGCGTCTCTCGTCACCAGCCGGAATCTTCAAAAAACAACTGTCGGAGGAATCATTTATTCCTACGATATTTTAAATGAAACTTTAAAGCGGACAGAAAAAGATTTTTCTCAAATTTACAGTGACGAAAAAGGCAGGATAGCTCAGGTGTTGGCAAAAATAAGAGATTTAAAATTTCAATATTACTATTACAATGACGAGAAGAAAGAGTTCCAATGGGAGGATAGCTGGCATAAAGAAGGATTTCCTCTCGCTGTGAGATTGGAATTAAAGATAAATAATGACAGGGAGACCGAAAAGCATGTCAAAACTGTTAGTCTGCCCGTCAGCGCGTTATCATGACAAAGGCAGTATATTAATAATCGCTCTTTGGACGTTACTCCTTTTAACCACTCTCACAGTGCATCTTAGCGCGGGAATACGACAGAAATTTATATTTGTAAATAGAATTGAAGAATTGAATAGGTTACATTTTATTGCTGAAGCAGGTGTGAAGAAAGCAATTATTGAAGTGATTAAGGATCCGGAAAAAGGCTACACTTCCTTAAAGGATAACTGGAACAATAATCCCGGCGCATTCAAAGATATAAAAGTTAACAATGGAGAATTCAGTATTTATTATAATTATATAGACGAACTTTCGGGAATGACAGAAATTAGATATGGACTGGTAGACGAAGAACGTAAAATAAATATCAATTACATAGACCAGGGCGCGCTGAAACGTCTTTTTAAAACCGTCCTGAATTTCGGCGATATAGAAGCCCAAGAGCTGGCTGCTTCTATTGTTGATTGGCGCGATAATGACAGTCTTTTGTCTATACCGCTTGGGAGCGCAGAAGACTCTTATTATCGAAGCAGGCGATATGCTTATGAGGCAAAAGACGCACCATTTGATATTTTGGACGAGGTGGTTTTAGTTAAAGATATGAATATGGAAACCTTCGGCCGGCTTAAAAATTATATTACCACTTATGGCAGCGGTAAGATAAATATCAACACCGCTTCGAAAGAGGTCCTGCTGTCTTTAGGCCTGAATAAGGTATTAGTAGATAAAATACTGTTTTTTCGACGGGGCAAAGATAATATGTCATTTACCCAAGACGATAAAATATTTAAAACAACGTCTGAAATTGCGCCAAAGCTTAGTCAATTTTCTCCTTTAAGTGATTCCGAAGTGGCTCAACTTAGCGGCATAATAGACAGATACTTTACAACCGACTCGACCAGATTTATGATTAAGAGCCTGGCCAGGTTGGATACCAGTGATGATGTTACTGAGATAATGGCCGTAACCGACCGTAGTGGAAAAGTGGTATATTGGAGGGAATTCTGATATATGCTCGGAAACTTAAAACTTGAAAAGATAAGATCTGTACCTCGTCTCGGCGCCCGTGACCTCATAGGAATAGATTTTAGCGGGCAGAGTCTAAAGATGGCCTATGTACAACAGATCTCACCCCGTAAAATTGAAGTCACAAATCTCATAGAGAAAAATATCAGCGGCTTATCGGAGGATGATATATCAAAGAACATTAATTTAACTTTTAGAGAGTTGCGGCCAAAAAGGCCCAGTATAATAGATATTATACCCATGTCTTCCGTCATAACCAAAAATATCGAGGTACCGTCCGTCGATTCGAATGAAATAAAAAAGATTATAGATCTTCAAGCCAATAGGCATACCCCTTATTCTCGCGAAGAGATTATGGTGAATTATGTAGATATGGGGGTATTTAAACACAGTTATACAAAGATACTTCTAATAATCGTGACCCAAAATATCATAAGAAAACATTTCGAAATATTAAATAAAGCAGGCCTTAGAATCGAAAAGATAGTTTTACCGTCGGAGGCTTTGGCTATATCCGCGTCAAGGTTCTTTAGAGTAGAAACAGAAGAAGCGCCAGCAAGCATCGTGCATATTGATAAAGAATCCACAGAGTTTACAGTTATTTACAAAAATAAAATATTATTCATGCGAAGCATACCCATCGGGATACAACATCTTGTTGATCATGAAGAAAGCAACAGGGTGCGATTATTGGACGAACTAAAGAAATCTTTTGAATTGTATCAAGGTGAAAATGTCGAAAAAAGTCCTAGCCGGATCTTTTTAACCGGAGCGGTTGAAGAATCAAAGGATTTGGATATTCGTTTAAACGCCGCCATAAATTTACCTACGGCAAAAATTTCCTATTTTAGAGATTTAGCTCTTTCAGATAAAGCTAAGAATATCCTCTCAAGCAAAAAAGATATATCTTTTTTGAATCTTATCACATCTTTGCTTTTTTATAATGAAACTAGAATTAATTTCATTCCCGAGGATGTAAAAATAACAAGAGCGCTCGAACAGAGAGGAAAGAGCCTGATTAAGACGGGTATTCTTACCCTTACCACGTTCGTTCTCATATTTTCTATATTAATAAGTAATATTTATTTTAAAGAAACTTATTTGAAGAGGCTTACCTTGAAATATCAAACCTTGAATAAGGAGGCTCAAAAGCTCGAACAGGATTTTACGAAAATAGGCATAGTGAGGAATTACTTATCCGGCCGGGGATATTCTCTGGCGGTATTGACCGAATTATATGAGATAATGCCGCTGGATTCAGAACTTAGCTATATTCGATTTGACGATGATAAAGTTTTTTTAGGCGGAACCGCAGAATCTATGTCGACAGTCTTTGCCTTTGTTACCAATATGGAAGAGTCAAGATATTTTGAAGAGGTTCAAACCAGACACACCACAAAGCGAAAAGATGGGTTGAAAGATGTAACAGACTTTGAGATAACCTCTATAGTTACAAAGGGAGCATTGTAAAAGCCCGGTCCGGAAAATGCAAACACTATCATCTATTTTAAGTCGTATTTCAAAGAGGGAGAAGATTGCCCTTTATGCAGCGATATTTATCATTTCGTTAAGCATTTTGGACCGTTTAATTATTAATCCTATCTTAAACAAGCTTGAAACATTAAATAAGGAGATTGAAGAGAAAGAAACAGGTATAGGGCGGAATTTACGCATATTAGCGCATAAAGATAAAATAATATCCGAAAGCGCTAAATATGGAGCTTTTTTGGACAATTATAAAACCGAGGAAGAAGAGGTTACATCCATATTAAAAGAGGTTGAGAGGCTCGCGAATAAAGAGTCGGTTTATCTTGTTGATATGGCGCCCAGAAGGGGAGTAAGGGGAAGGGGTGAATCGATAGAATACTCCATAACATTAACCTGTGAAGCCTCAATGGAACAAATAATAAAGTTTATGCATGATATAGAAAATTCACGGAAACTCTTGACAATCAGAAGATACGAACTCGGCCCAAAATCCAGAGGTTCAAGTAAAGCCCAATGCAGTATGACGGTTTCGAAACTGGTTATACCTGAATAGGATGAAAAAATAGGATGAAAAATGGAAAAACATAAAAAAATAAAAAGGGGAGTCTATATGAAAAAGCTTATTTCTGGAATATTAGCTTTAATTATCTTTCTCTGCGTTAATGCGTATACTTTAGATACGGGACTGTTGGATATCCGTAATAGAATCTTTGATGAATCTAAGATGATAAAGCCCATGATAGCAGCCTCGACAGATTCGGTTTTATTAAGCAGCATGTGGGACAGCTGCCTTATTAGTATAGCCCATATTGATGCATACTTTTTTATGTTAGGTATTTTTAACGCTGTTAAGGACGAGGATCTAAGCGAAGAGACGGTCGATTATCTTATAACTTGGCTGAAACGCCTCAAAAAAACAAATAATATAAATATAAAAGGCCTGGATAATATTGCCGAGATAACAGATGATAGGATAAAAATTCATATACGAATATTGAAAAATTATTTTGATAAACTGGATAACCTCCTAGATACAGAGATTAATAAAGTCAACACCATAAAGAAATCTTTAAAAATGTGAACATTTTTAAATAATGGAAAAGATTAGATATTTTATTTTAGTTATTATATTGATTTTTTGCGCAATAAACCCCGTTAGAAATTGTATTTCTAACGGGGTAAATGCATATGCAGAAGAAGGGGAAAATAAAAATAGATATGAAGATTATATTTACACAGAAGAGGGCAATCTCAGAATTCCCCCTGGAATGGAACTAAAAAAAGTAGGTAATACTAATATCCTTATTCCTAAAGGAGGAAAAATCTTTAAAGCGGCCGACACATTAATAGTTGAAAGCACTGGTGAATATGCAGCGCGGAAATTCCTGGAGATGGAAGAGCGTTTTGACCGAATAGAAAAAGAGCAAGAAATTATTAGAAGAGAAATAGAAGAGTTAAAAAAAGCTATAAGTGATTAAAATTTGATGATGGATTGGAATATGGAAAGTTAGCGTATTAACTTTGTTAAAATAGTGGACAAAATTGGACAAATTAACACTTTTTACTATACTTGCAGGCTCTTCTAACAGTGTTTTTATTGACGCCTAAACTCTTTGCTATCGCTTTATAGCTCATTCCGAGTATTCGTAATCGAGTTGCTTCTTGCGCTAATCTCTGGTATAAATGTATTTGTTGAACAGGTAGGATTTTAATACGAGCAGTTATCTCGGACGCAGTTCGAATTGGTTGCATCCGGGTCCGCCAGTTAAAATGGAGAGATGTGTGAGTGGCCGAAACAGGACGCCTCGAAAGCGTCTAGACGAGGAAACTCGTCTCGGGGGTTCGAATCCCTCTCTCTCCGCCAAATTTGCGAAAGCAAATTTGATCCTGAGGCAGTGCTAGAAATGCGACGAATAGGAGCATTTCTCATTGCTGAAGGACCTTAATATTTTCGAAGTACCCTAACCTAGAAAAATGAAAATTGTAATATCGATAGCAATATGGGTAGTGGGCGCGATTTTAACAATGCTCCTTTTTCTTGTAAGCCTATTTTTTACAATAGTTCTTTTTCCTTTTGATAAGCGAAGAAAGGTTGTTCATGCGCAGTGTTTCTGGTGGGCAAATGCCCTCATTGGTTTAAACCCATATTGGAATATTCATGTAGTCGGATTAGAGAATATCGACAAACACAAGACATACGTGATGGTCGCCAACCATCAAAGCCTGGCTGATATTGTTGTCATGTATAAAACTCATATGCAATTCAAATGGGTGGTAAAGGATAGCCTCTTTAAAGTGCCCTTCGTCGGATGGTGTCTTTGGCTTGGCAGGCACATTAAACTTTCGCGAGGACGATTCGGAAGCATCAAAAAAGTTTATCGAGAAGCCGCCTCCTGGCTTAGAAAAGATATATCTGTATTGTTCTTCCCCGAAGGGACTCGCAGCGAGACAACCAGAATGAATGAATTCCGGAACGGCGCATTTAAGCTTGCCATAAGAGAAAAGAAATCAATTCTTCCTATATCTATAAGCGGCACAAGAGAAGCCATTCCCAAGGGTAGCTGGATTTTTAAAACAAAAGTATCCGGCAAATTGACAGTGCTTCCGCCAATCGACACAACAGGTTTTCAGCGAGGGGATTTTGCCCGTTTGAAAGACATCGTATATGCGAAATTAAAAAATACCGCACTTTTGGGAGAAACCTGACAAATGAAATATAAGCATGCTTTATTTCTGAATCCATATATTGAGAGTACCGCTACGAGCATCATGGGACTTTTTCCGCCGACGGGACTTGAGTATGTTGCTACAAGCGCTAAGGATGTTGTAGGTAAATTAACCCTCCTTGACTTAAGATATGAAAAAGAGTTAACTAATAGCGATAAACTATTGGATTTTATATCGAAGGAAATAGATATTATATGTGTTAGCATCGCATGGAACCGTCAGTTTGAAGAAATCTGCAGCCTCTTAAACCTGATGCCGGATAATATACCCCTCGTCGTAGGCGGATATAAAGCGACAGAAGAAGCAAAGGAGCTCTTTGGAATTTGTCCAAAGGTAGATATTATCGTGAGGGGTGAAGGAGAAGAAACTATAAAAGAAATACTGAAAGATATGCCACTCGAAAATATCCTGGGCATCTCTTACAGGAGGGACGGTAAGGTAGTCCATAATGCAAATAGGCCATTACCCGATGTAAACACTATAAGGGTGCCCGACCGCACTTTGAGGCGTAATAAATACTTTATGTCGTTGGGCGGCGCCAATGTAACAAACCTCACCTTCGATACAATCTTAAGTTCCAGGGGTTGTCCTTTTAACTGTAAATTCTGCACATTTAGCTTAAATCCACTCGGTCAAAGGAGAAACTACTCGGCACGTACCGTCGGATCTGTTATTAAAGAAATAGAAGAAATAACTGCTAACGCCATACTATTTAGCGATGATAATTTTTTCACAGAACCTAAAAGATCGGAAGAGATTTGCGACCTAATTTTAAAGCGCAAAATAAAAAAACGCTTTATAGCCCAAGCCCGCATTGACATAGCCCGACACCCCGGGCTATTGGAAAAAGCAGTCAAATCGGGATTCAAAATACTTTTATTGGGCATAGAGTCTCCGCATAATTGGATACTAAATCAGCTTGACAAAGGTTTCGACCAAAATATGATAAGAAAGTACTTTGCGGTACTCAAAAAGTACCCCATCTACTACCATGGTTACTTCATCTACGGTAATATAGGCGAGACCGAAGATGAGATGTTATATATATCGAAATTCGCAAAGGAGATAGATGTTGACTCCATTACTTTCCAGAAGTTGAGGATAGAGAAATTTTCTCCGCTTAGAAAACTTGCAGAGGAAACGTCCGGCTGTCACGTTACCGATAGAGGCGAATTTTATTCTGATAAATACAGCCACGCAGCTCTGAAAAAAATAGGTAAGAGGATAAAATTCTCTTTCTATACACCATTTAAACTTTTGAAGATACTGAAGAAGCTCCTCCTCGTAAGGCTTTTTACTTTTAGTGATATTTTATCATTCATAATTGCTTCACCCATGTTACTGAAGAATCTTATAGTTAGGGAAATACAAAAGAAACGGTTCGCCGATACCCTGAGGCGTATATTTATACACAATAGGTAAAACACCTTATAAAACTTGAATAGCGCAGGATATGCGGTTATAATAAGCTACAGATAGTAGGGCAGCTCTACTATCTGTAGCAGCGGGACTTTCTAGTCCCGCACTCGACGATACTCGATCAAGAGGTCAAAGGAAGGAGGTGGCAATCTGGTGATTTGCGGCGTTAAGGATAGGGTAAAAGAAGTTCTGGCTATCACAAATTTAGATAAGATATTTGATATACTTGACGACAGGCAAAAAGCTGTAAGTGAGCTTAACAAAAAGAAATAAAGGGGGTACGATATGGCTGATTTTGAAAAACCGGAAGATTTATTCGGTTCCAGCGATGAGTTTTTTAAAGAGGTGAAAAAGAAGTTCCAGAATTTTAAAGGGGGTCTGCCTGCAGTTATTATAGTTATTGCGGTTATTGCCGCGCTTTTTAACGGTTTCTATTCGGTAGGGCCTGACGAAGTCGGTGTTATACGCCGTTTCGGAAAATATGTAAGGACTACTGACCCGGGTCTCCACCTTAAAGTGCCGTTTATAGAGAAAGCAAACAAAGTCAAGGTTAAATATATATTTAAGGAGGAATTCGGTTTTCGCACCGCCCAGGCGGGCGTTGTAAGCAGGTACTCGCCCGGAGAATATTTTGACGAATCCCTCATGCTTACAGGCGACCTTAACGTGCTTGTGGTGGAGTGGATAGTTCAGTTTAAAGTAAAAGATCCTGTTAAACTCCTGTTTAACATAAGGAATCCGCAAAGGACGATACGTCATATATCCGAGGCGGTGATGAGGCAGGTTGTAGGCGATTATGCTGTAACCGAGGTGCTTACTACCCGCAGGATAGAGGTAAACCAGGAAGTTCAGAATAAATTGCAGGAGATTCTGGACCTTTATAATAGCGGCATACAGATTGTCACCGTGAGGCTTCAGGATGTGAACCCTCCCGATGAAGTTAAACCATCTTTCAATGAAGTAAACGAGGCAAAACAGGAAAAGGAAAAGGTGATAAACCAGGCATGGGAAGCGTATAACAAGGTTATTCCAAGGGCACACGGGCAAGCGGAGAAAACAATAAGGGAATCGGAAGGTTATGCCCTTAACAGGATAAATATGGCGAAAGGCGATGCGGCGAAGTTCATCGCAACGTGGGAAGCGTATAAAAACGCTAAAGAGGTTACCAGAAAAAGACTTTATCTGGAAGTAATGAACGAAGTCCTGCCGAAAGCGGGAAATAAATTTGTAATAGATTCCAGCCAGAAAAGTATATTGCCTCTCCTTTCGTTGAATAAAGAAGGGGGTGCCAGATGAAAAAGATTTTATTTATTATAACATCTGCGATAATTATTATTGTGTTACTTATGTTAACAGGGGCTATGTATACCATTGACGAAACGCAGCAGGTCGTGATAACTCAATTCGGAAAACCCATAGGAAGGCCGATCATGGATGCAGGGCTTCATTTTAAGATGCCTTTTGTCCAACAGGCTAACTATTTTGAAAAAAGGATATTAGAATGGGACGGAAGCCCAAACCAGATACCGACCAAAGATAAAAGGTACATATGGGTTGATACGACGGCGCGCTGGAAGATAGTCGATGCTTTGAGGTTTCTGCAGTCTGTAGGCAATGAAATAGGCGCCCACGCCAGGCTTGATGACATAATTGATTCAGCGACGAGAAATTTCATTACAAGCCACAATCTTGTCGAGGCCGCAAGAAATACAAATAGAATTATCGAAGAAAGGGCAATAGATATAGATATAGAAGAGATAGACATAGGCCAGGCCGCAGGCAAGCTTGAGAAAATAGAATTTGGCAGAGACGGCCTTACGCGCGGCATACTCAAAGAAGCCTCAAAGATGATGCCGCAATACGGGATAGAACTCATCGATGTCAGGATAAAGAGAATAAATTATGTATCTGAGGTGCAAAAAAAGGTATTTGAAAGGATGATATCGGAAAGAAAGAGGGCGGCCGAACAATACCGCTCAGAAGGACAGGGAAAAAAGGCTGAGATTGAAGGACAAATGGAAAAGGGGTTGAAACAAATAGGTTCCGAGGCCTACAAGGTAGCCGAAGAGATTAAAGGAAAAGCCGATGCCGAAGCTATTGCGATATATGCGGATGCATATATATATAACTATGTTAGAAGGTTTTCATGACTAGATTGTAAAATCTCTGAACACCTGATATATCCCCCCAGGAAAAGGCATTGAATAAATATTATGAGGGACGAGAAGAAAAAGAGAGCATAA
>SDBU01001583.1_pt1 | contig 32059 bp, 27 predicted proteins | sample 2277071 | NCBI WGS metagenome assembly SDBU01 (sample SAMN10397929, study PRJNA504765) | marine sediment metagenome | isolation source: marine sediment core GS08_GC12, 126 cmbsf | place: Arctic Ocean: Gakkel Ridge, Loki's castle | collected 2008 | reverse complement strand
CCAAACCTCTTTGCTGTACTCCTCCCACAGGGTCTCATCGTCCACGGGCTGCCGCCCGTTGCGAGCCGCCAAGCCGAGCTTGCGGCCCAGGTAGCGCGCTTCCTCCAAAGCCTCGTCCATCAGCGCGACGTGAACCGGCAGGCCCCCTACATAGCGAAAGCCGAAGGCGAATGCTTGCTGGCAGAGCGTGCGATTCGCCACCCTGTGCATGCCGGAGCAACTGGCGGAGGAGATGGAGGCGAAGTGGGTGCCGCTCAGTTTCCCGGTCCAGCCCAGGGAGTACATGCGCTCCAGGAACAGGTGCATAGCGGCCGTGATGGTCCAATTGTGGACGGCGTCGCCGATCAGGAGTCCATCGGCGTCGGCTACCTTCCGGTAGAGCACGCCTTCGCCATTTCTGCCCATGTCGTCGCTTTGGGGGCAGCCATCGCCCACATGCCTTATGCAGTGGAAACAGCTGCGGCAGGGGTGGATGTCGTACTTGTGGAGGTGCACCCAGTCCACTTGTACGCCTTCCACGGTTTCGACTCCCTCGACGGCGGCTCGAAGCAGTCTGGCAGTGAAGCCCTTGGATCTGCCGCTTCCCAACAAAGCCAGAACCTTGCCCATCTCTAAACCTCCTCTTTTTCGGTCAGGCCCTGGACGTCGGTGGGACTGAGACCTGGGCCTCTGAAGCTGGGGGGCTTCCGCGCCTGCTTGCCGCCGTTCTCAGCCTACTGGCCTTCCCCTTCCATGACTGCTTCTATGACTCGGACGTTGTTAGGAGGGCATCCCATCACGTGACGCCGGCTTCGCATTTCCTGGGGCACGCAGACTCCGAGGGTGATGACGTCCTCCGGGTTCACTCCAAGAGGCAGGGGCACATCTCCTGTGACCAGGGTCAGGCCTTTCAGATATTGCTCGCGATTGGAGTTCTTCATGTCGAATACGGCGCTGGCGACGGTGTTCCGACACCCGGTGCACGATCCTTCGGCGTGGATCACGCACAGCCCTTCGATCTGGCCTCGTTCGTCCTCGATGGAGCGCATGAAACGGCGTTGGACGGCTTCCACGGGGATCCCCACGACCTCGATTTGGCTGTCTTCCATCTGGCCCAGCCCCCGCTCGGCCGCGGCCACGGTGGTTCCCACCTCCGAGGCGTCGAAACCCATGATCCGGCTGCCGACGGCGTCCACTGCGACGAGATCTTTGCCCGCAAGGATCAGGCCCATCTCCACCGGCAGCCCTAAGATGGGTCCCATGCCCTCCGCGCCGATGGTTCCGTCCACCACGGCGAGGGAGGGTTTGAAGGCGTGGAGGAGGTCGGCCACGCCGCGGAAGATGCCCAGCTCGTGCATGCGCCGCTTATGCTGGTCGTGAATGAGGCCCTTGAGATTCTTCAGGCTCAGGGTGGCCTCGGTCTGGTCGTGCGTCTTGAGCACAGGGAGGCTCACGATCACATCCGCCTGCACTACGGGCTCGAAGGTCTTAAAGGTGGGGAACAAATCGCCCCCGGGGACCTCGATCTCAATCGGCTTCGTTCGCTTGAGGTCTACCACCTCATAGCCGTCCGCCCGCAGCTTCTGGTAGCCGGTGGAGGCATAGGCCTTCTCGGTGTCCGTGCCGTGGGCAGCGGATTCGGCGATGAACGGTCGGGCGCCCATGTCTCGGATCATGTCCGCCAGGCTTCGAACCACCTCCACCCTGGTGACGGCTCCCGTGTTCGGTTTCACCTCGTAGACCACGTTGGGCTTTAGAAGGACGCGATCTCCCGGTTTGATGATGTCCTCGATGCCGCCGATCAACTGGAGAGCTTTCCTGATTCCCTCCTCAATCTCCTCTGGCCTCCGTATGTCTTTCGTACGAACGATGGACACGATCGATTTCGTCATCTCGGTTCTCCTTTCCGTCGTGGACTGAACAGCTTAAAGTATCCGGGTGAGCTCATCCTGATCGAAGCGGGGCAGCGGCACCAGCCCCGATCCTTCCCGCATTAAAACGCCCGCATCGGAAGGCTCTACGCTCCCTAAGATAGCACAAGGGATGCCCTCCATTTCCAGCGCTTCCCGAACTTTGATGGCATCTTCCGGGGCCACGGCGATCAGGAGGGCGCCGGAGGCTATGACTCCCAGAGGATCCAGCCGGTATTCCTGGCACAGGCGCGCGCACTCGTCCAGGACGGGGATCTCGTCTCGATCCACCAGGAGGCCCTTGCCGCTGGCGGCCGCCATCTCGTGAAGTCCGGTGGCGAGCCCCCCTTCGGTGGGATCGTGCATGGCGTGGATGGCGGCCGTCTCCATGGCGATCATGGCGTCCCGAAGAACGCTGATGCCGGGATGCCGGAGATAGTCCTGGGCTCGGGCAACGAAGTCCCGCGAATACCCTCGTGTTTGAAGGTCTGCCTTCAGATCCCGTGCTATGATGGCGGTGCCCTCGATGGCGATGCCCTTGGTCAGGAGGATGCGATCGCCCACCTGGGCGCCGCCGGTGGTGATGAGATGTCCCTTGGCCACCTCTCCCAGCATATGGCCCACGATCAGGGGACGCGGGAGGTCCAGGGTGACCTCGGTGTGGCCTCCCACCAGCGTCACTCCTATGCTCCGACAGGCGTCCATCACCTGGCGAAACAGGCTCCGAATCATCTCCGGGGTGGTGCTTCCCTGGGGGAGGAGGAGGGTCGCCAGGAACCATCGGGGGATCGCTCCCATGGTGGCCAGGTCGTTGGCGTTGATGTGAACGGCGTACCAACCCAGCTGGTCCGCGGCGAAGGTGACGGGGTCCGACTTGGCGATCAGGTAGCGGTCGCCGAAGTCGATGGCGGCAGCATCCTCGCCCAGGCGGGGCCCGACGATCACTCGATCATCCTCGATAACGTAACTGCCGAGAATCTGGTCCAGTAGGCTGGGAGGGATCTTGCCTGCCGGAAGGGGCTCTTCCATTTGGCTCCGCTCAGGGCTCAAGGGTGAGGTAGATTCTACTACATGGTCGTGGGGTGCAGCAAACCGCGACCGCGTCTCCCATCCAGCAGTCGCCTCGCGGGCTCTCGCCGTTGGCGAGCTCCCGGTGCCGAGCCCTGAGGCCTTTGCTGGACCGGGCCTTCTGTGCTATCATGCGGGTAATAGCCCCTGTAGCTCAGCGGATAGAGCAGCGGCCTCCGGAGCCGTGTGCGGGCGTTCGAGTCGCCCCAGGGGTGCCACCTCTTATTCGTATCCCCTTATAAGAAGAGAATAATCGCTTCTTTACAAGGAAATGACTCCAACTAGGCATATTTGCGAGGATTGCCCCGCCAGAGCTTGTCATAGTGTTTCTAGCCCCGGCAGGGCCAGGCCAAAGCGGGAAAAACCAACACTGCTTAGAGCAAGAAAGACGCTCCTGAAAATGCCAGATTCTCCGGGAAGCAAACCGCTTCGTGTTGAGGCATAGTTGCTGAAAGCCTGGGCGAATACCTGATTTGGAATCGAGTTAACGACGTAACTCTTCTATGCTAGAATGTGTATATAGTAAAGGACCCTGTCGTGCTGAACCTGCTCTAGGTGTTCCTAGCGATCGTCGTGCTTAAGCTCGCCATCAATATCTCGAGATACTTCAAGTGCCGCCGCTATCTCGACCGCTACCACAAGTGGCTTGCAGATCCGATCTGGGAGCTGGTGGAACACAGGGGTCAAGTGATTGACTTGTTCAAGCAGGCCAATGTGGAGGATGAGGATCCAATGACGAACAAACTCGAGAATGCCAGATACCTGTACAAGTTTACCGTCCTGAGCGGGAGTTCAGCATGACCAAGCCACACGAAGCTAAAACTGAAGCAGCGACAGCCGGCCAGATCGGCGCGGAGTTAGCCGAGTACGCCCGTGCATTGGGGGCCGAGTTGTACGGCGTGGCGTCTGCAGCGGATTATGTCAGGGAGTTTCCGGACAAGCCCTCACCGGCGCGGTTTGTGGAAGGCGCACAATCGGTCATCATCATCGGCTTGCCCTATGAACCGGGCACCGTGGCCACCGTGCTGCGCCCTGAACTCGCCGGGCTGCGCGCTCAAGCATCTGACCAGGTCTCGACATCGAACGTACAGCCGGCTGGGGCCGAGAGGTTCTTCCTGGGCGAGGAAAACGGCATATTGGCCCGAGAACTCGCCCTGATGGGCTACAAGATCGCCAAATACCTGCGCCATCAGGGCTGGACCGCTCTCCACCTGCCACCCGGCGCGCAAGACAACCGCTTTCGTACAGCACCCTTCTACCACATGCCCGCGATGTACCTGGCGGGGATGGGAACCTTGGGCCTGAATTGCGCTATCCTCACGCCCGAGTTTGGACCCAGGATCTATGTTACCTCAATCATCACGGACTGTCCCTTGCCCGCCGGCAAGTCTATGGGTGAAGAGATGTGCGAGCATTGTGAGCTTTGTGTAGAGTCTTGTCCTATCGGAGCTATTGATGGCAAGGGCTGGAAAAACCCCTTTGCCTGCGCCTCCTATGGCTGTTGCTCAACCTGCATCGCCATCTGTCCTGTTGGAGAGCTGTGAGGCATAACCCAGGATCAGACCAACGCTCGCGTGGCAACCGTGCAGCCGCTGTGCGGATTCAGAGCAACATAGGCAAAGGTATGGATCTTTAGAAAGGACTGCCCTGAGCGTGCCATTCGATGACGGTTGGCAGAACCCAGGACTTGATTGCCCGAATTAGCCTGGCATCATGGCTTGAACGGCAGGGCACTGTGCGGTCCTGTTGTTTGAACTGCCCCAGGGGTATCACCTCTTAACTATATCCCCTTTCGACCGCTCCTTGATCGCTGTTAGCGCTTCTTCAGCACCGTGGGCAAGTAGGCCGGATGCGTCTCGCCCAGCACCGCGAAAAGCGAGAGGATGGAAGGTATGTGCCCACGTCGGGGGAAGGGATGGAAGTGCTGCTGGACTTCCCAAAGGAGACATTTTATAGCCTCAGTCCAGATACGGAGACTGTGCTAGTGGATGCGTGGTTGCTAAGACGAAAGAATACCATACACTGGCAAGGTATTGCATATTCTCGGTATATAGACTATACTAGCTACATCTACAAGATGTCCCCTAGAATGGCTCAGACAACAACACTCCAGCGGAATATATTGTTCTATATGGTCCTCTTCAATTGATCAGAGGGAGAATCTGATGAGCATCAAGCAAAAGTTCGATGCCAAGAAGGCCCTCGAAGTACTCCTGTACATCGCCGAAAACACCACTGACCTCTACCATGCTCTCAAAGTGCTCTACTTTGCTGACAAGGAACACCTCGTTAAATATGGGCGCCTAATCTGTGGCGACAGTTACTATGCAATGCGCCTCGGTCCCGTTCCTAGTGGCGTATATGATCTTGTCAAGTACGTGCGAGGTGATGGTTTCTGCTCCATAGGATCGTTGGCCAAAGAGGCCTTCTCAATGCGAGAGGATGACATTATTCCACACCGTGAAGCTGATCGTGAATTCCTGAGCGAATCCGATATGGAGTGTCTGGATGGCGCTGTCGCGCAGTATGGACCACTAACATTTGGAGAACTTAAGGACCTGAGCCACAAGGATAAGGCTTTCGAAGAAGCGGACCAGAACGATTTTATGACCCTTGAAACTATCATCAGGACCTTGCCTGATGGCGAACTACTCCTTGATTATCTCCAGGATGCGTAAGTTCGGTGCGTGGGACGATCGGTGATTCTGCCCCGCTACCGCTGAAAGAGAGCTTTGTCGATAGGCATAAACGGGCAGGGCAGGTTCTATACCTGCTCTGCCCGTTTACTGACCCCGCGAAGGACAAGTACCTTGTGTTAGTGCATCCTAGACCTGGCCCTCTGCTCTTCCGGATAAACTCGGGAATTCGACCCTACGTTGAAAACCGGTCTAATCTGAAGGACTGCCAAGTACAGATTAAGGCTTCAGAGTACGAGTTCTTGACCCACGACTCCTATATTGATTGTAGCCAGGTCATTTACTCTTTCACTGAAGCGGACATCACAGAGCAACTTCTAGCGGATATTAGCAGAGTGAAGGGTCAGCTTGCAATAACCACAAGGGAGAAACTCATCGCTGTCGTACAGAAAGCACCTACAATCAGCCCGCGATACAAGAAGAGAATTATCGCTTCCCTACAAAGAAATGATTCCAAATCGTGCTGAACTTACTCTATGTGTTCCTGACAATCGTCATACTTAAGCTTCTCATCAATATCACTAGATACCGCAAGTGCAGCCGCTATCTCGACCGCTACCATGAGTGGCTTGCGGATCCGACCTGGGAGTTGGCGGAACACAGGGGTCAAGTGATTGATTTGCTCAAGCATGCCAATGTAGAAGACCATATGACAGCCAATGTGCGACTCCTTGGGTTGGGCTATGTTGGCACGGGCGAGGCTTCATGCTTTCGCCACTTTCCAACCCAGGATGCGGATATGGCTTAAAAGACCACAAGAATGTTTCATGAAGCGATCGGCACCTACAGGGCACGAATATTCGAGACCTTCTCTCCTTATGTACTGGATTCTATTGCTGCTCTATCTCCCGCGCGAAGGTTTACGCTATCTTGGACTTGCGCCCGAGAGTCTGGCCACCAAGATGCTCCAGCTTATCTACTGGGCTCTATGGGGCGTAGCTGCGTTGCTAGTGAGTTTCTTCAGACCCCGAGTTGAGCAAATCGTCGAGCAATGGCTCAGTGTTCTAATGCAGTGAAGCGGCCCATTGCTGACTAGAACCAGACGTCGCTAGACGGCATCACTACTGTCTCCGGTATGATTGCTCCCAGCCCCAGATCCGGCAGGTTGGTATAGATGCTGGCGAGTAAGGTCAACTGAATGAGAGCCCGTGTCGCCGTCGCCATCTGGTCAGGCTATAATCCTCCACGAAAGGCTTCGGACTTCCTATGCTGCCACCGGCTCACATCGAGTACACCTGGGGAGGGCTTTGGCTGGCCCAGCGGGGCTTTCAGCGGTTCGTCCATGCCGACTATCGCTGGGTTGCGCTGGCCGCCGTTCTCCCCGATGTCGTCGACAAGATCCTGATTCTGACCATCTTAGGGCATCGCTACCAGACGGGTCAGATCTACAGCCACACGCTTTTGTTGCACGGCCTGGCGTTCGCGGCCATCCTTTTGTGGAAGCGGGACTGGCTGGTTTATAGCCTGGCATTTTCGGGCCATCTGATCCTGGACCGCATGTGGCGCTATCCGGAAACCTTGTTCTACCCATTGCTGGGCGACCGTTTCTCCACCTGGGTCGATTTGAGCACCCTGCGCGCCATGGCTGAAGCCTACGCTGGAATATACCGGGAGCGACCCCTGTTGTGGGTTTTGGAGCTGGGCGGGGTGATCGTCCTGGCTGCCTTCGTGTGGCAGGCCAGGCTGTACCGCTCAGAGCGCCTCCAATACTTCCTGCGCTGGGGCAGAGTGCCTGTCGCCGATGGAGATGATTCGGCGGGTGAGGGGGAGTGATGCGGGTCATCGGAGGGGAAGCGAAGAGGAAGAGGCTGGTTTCGGTGTCGGGGGAAGGCACTCGCCCCATCACGGATCGGGTGAAAGAGTCCCTTTTCGACATCCTGGCCCCTCGCGTGGCGGACAGCGCCGTGCTCGATCTGTTTGCCGGCACCGGCGGGGTGGGCATCGAAGCGTTGAGCCGGGGGGCGAGGCTGGCCGTCTTCGTGGACAGCGACCGCCGGGCGATTCGCGCCATCCGCCGAAATCTGGATATCACCGGCCTGGCCGATCGAGCGGAGGTCTATCAGCGCGACGCGTTTCAATTCATCAGGAGCTGGCGGGGAGAGCCATTCGATCTGGTCTACGTGGCGCCTCCCCAGTATCACGAGATGTGGGAGCGAGCGCTCCGGGAGCTGGAGGGTCGACCTCTGCTGGCTCTGGATTGCTGGGTCATCGCTCAGATCCACCCCAAGGAGTACAGGGAGCTGGCGCTGAGGAGTCTGGCGCTGGTGGACCTGCGGCGCTACGGATCCACCACACTGTGCTTTTACGAGAGCTCCGAGGTCTAGAGGCGCCGTCTCGGAAAGGCCGGGAGAGCGACCGGGGTTGCGCTACCCTTCGCACTCCTCGATGAGCTTCTCCACCTCGGATCGGATGGCCGAATCGGGGTCCAGCTCCAGGTAGCGCTGAAGTTTCTGCACCGCTTCGGCTTTGCGGTTCTCGTTCTTGTACACGATTCCCAGGTTCAGGTGCGCATCCTGGTGCTGGGGGTTGATCTGGATGGCCTCATTGTACTCGTTGATCGATTCTTCGGTCCTTTCCAGAAGGTAGAGAGCGTTGCCGGCGTAGTTATGGGCATCGGCGTGCTGAGGCTGGAGCCGGATCGCTTCGCGCAGCTCCGCGATGGCCTCCTCCAGCTTGTTCTCCTCGAAAAGGCTCACCCCCTGCTTGTAGTGGGCATCTGCCTGCTCGGCGCCGGGCGCGGCTGTTTCCTCTTCGAGCGCGGGTTCCGATGGGGGAGCCTCGGTGGTCTCTGGGACTCTCTTGCCCCAATCGGTTGCATCCTCTTCGGTGGGCGTCAGCGCCTCTTCCAGCCAGCTGGGCACGATCTCTGGAGGTTCCGGTAGAGCCTCCTCTTGGGCGGCCTCAGCCTCGGGTGAGGGTTCCTCCTGGTCGGCGTCGGCGAGCTCGGCGACCCACTCGGCCAGATCGTCCCGGGAAGCTTCCGCCTGGGGTTCAGTTTTCAGATCGGGTTCCGAGGGTTCTACCGTGGGCGCTACATCTTCCTGGAGCGAGACACCTTCCCGCGCGGGGAGGACGGGCAGTTCCTCCTCAGTTTCGAGGGTATCGATTCCAGGAGGAGGCTCGCTTGTAGGGATGCCTTCGGCCGGGTGGGGCTCCTCGTCGGACGGGGGTTGAGGCTGTTCCTCGGTGCCTTCTGCGGGCGCCGAGGAGCTCTCGACCTCTCCGGGTATCCATGCGGAGTCCGCCGAGGTTTCGATCAGCATGTCCAACTCCGTCTTGGCCGCCGCCGCCGACAGATCCTCCACTCGGGGCTCCGATTCCGCGGGTTCTTCCTCGGTGCCCAGCCTGTCTTTCGCCCAACGCAAGCCATCGCGGGCCAACTGGTTGGACGGGTCGAGCTCCAGCACGCGCTCCATGCATGAAATGGTCTCCTCCATGTCTGGGGCTGTGGCTGCTTTCCAGAGTAGAGCCAGCTCGTTCTCGCCTTTCCTCTCCACGGCTTGCGAGAACAGGCCATAGGCAGCATGGCGATCGCCCGCATCGAAAGCCGCAACGCCTCTTCTCATCAGCTCGGACATTTCCTCGCTCAGGTCAGACCACTCTGTCATCTCTCTCCTCCTCTGTGCCTGATCCAGACCGGCCGGGGAATCGGGAGGAAACAGCAAACCCGATTCTGTAGATATTATACCAGCTTTGGTGTGCCCGACAAAGATGTTCCGAGACGGTTTCCGAGAATGGATGTGAGTGGGAGCGGCTTTAGTCCTGATGTCAGAGGGGGTAGTCGGGGTGGCGCGCGGCTGGAGCAGGGGGGGGTGGTGGATCAACGGGGTGGCGAGCTGATTCCCTGCAACTCATTGGCCTTGTGCAAGTGCTGATAGCTCCAAAGGAGATATAGCCTTCGGGCCTCGGGCATCAGCTCGTCCGCGTCCTTTTGGGATTCGGCTCTTGATTCCTCCAACATGCGGCTGCTGAGGAAACATCTGCCGGCGGCGAACAGCGACGGGATATCGGAACCGGATCGCGTGAATCTCGTGGCGCGATCACGAGCCTGAACCCGCGAGAAGTGGGAGTGTCTCTGAAGCTCTTGGCATACATTGGCCAGAGTCCGTTGGTAGGTGCGGGCAGATGCTCGCTCGTAGAGGTCTGCCCACTGTTGCAGCCAAGTTTCCTGGTCCTCGTTCAGGTGCAGCAGATGGCGTTGCCTGGCCAGGATCCTGGAATATTCATCGAAGAAGGCGAATCCATTCTCTTGGATGAGCTGTATCGCTTCGGAGAGCGAGGCGCCCAACTCCGGGAGGCTTCGATAGCTCCACCACAGATCCTTTCCTATGCTGAGGCGGCCGATCCTCTCGCGGATTCCTAGCGCCTGGTGGCCGGGGGGGAGCGGAAGCGGGTCGCAGACCCCCCATGTGGGCAAGAGCGATATCATGCACTCCAGGGTGAACGTCGGCTGGCTGAAGCGGTCTCGTTGGAACAGGAGCATGGCGTAGGTCTCCGATTTCCACCCTCTCTGGAACAGATAGAGTCCATCTCGAGGGGTGCTTTCGTCTGGCCGGAACGCGAAACCATCCAGGTCCCTGGGTATTCTTCGCTTCACAACCTTTCCAAAAGATATTACCGCCATGATCTCTCCCTTGCAGCCTGAACGGCCGATATGGCGTCCGCTCGGAGCCCCGATCGTCCCATCTTCTGGCGCGATGCCTTCGGGTGTGGTAAGGACACGCACACCTCCTGGTGGGGCCAGGGTTGCTGGTGGCCAGGGTGAAACATCCGAACTTCCAGATAAAATTGTCCACCCTCAAGCGCATGATGTCAATGGTACTTAGGTACCACGGATCGACTCGAACGGGAGAAGTTCGTTGACGCCACGGGATCCGCGAGGTATAGTGGGGCTCCTGGAGGGGGGCGGAATAGGGCTTTGATGCGACGCGTGATCCGATGTGCTGCGATGGTGCTTCTCATCCCCCTGCTGCTCGTTGGGGGCACGATGGAGATCGCGTCGTCGCAGGGCGAGCGCCTGGTTCTGGCCTACTACTATGCGTGGTTTGACGCTAATACCTGGAGCTCGGGTAACTTGACCGACACCCCGCTGGAGCCCTACGCTTCACGGGATCGGGCTTCTATGAAGCGTCACGTGGAACAGGCTCAAGGCGCTGGCATCGACGCGCTCGTGCAGGCGTGGCTTGGGCCTGAAAACCCCACCGATGAGAATTTGGGGACTTTGCTGTCGGTGGCTGACGAGAGCGGGTTCAAGGTCTGTATCGGCTTCGAGACTGATTCCTCCTTCTTGGGCACTCACGAGAGCATACAAAATGCCTTGATTTACCTCCTGGAACATTATGCGCACCACCCGGCCTATCTGGAGGTGGAGGGCAGACCTGTGATCTTCTTCTGGCGAGTTCCCGCGGTTCCCACAGGTTCCGCCGCATCGGCGTTGGAGGCTTGGGAAGCGATCCGAACTCAGGTGGATCCCAACCGCGAGGCCATTTGGATCTCGGAGGGTGTGGACGTCGAGTACCTCCGGGTGTTCGATGGCCATCACCTGTACAGCGTCGCCTGGTCCTCCGATGTGGCCGGGACGCTCTCCGACTGGGGAGGCCGGATTCGTCGCTATAGCGGGGAGCACGGCGTTGACCGGCTGTGGGTGGCTACCGTGATGCCGGGCTACGATGACAGGGCGACGGGACGCGCCGGTGCCTTCGTGCGGGATCGCCAGGGGGGACAGTTCTACCGTGAGACCTGGGGGGGCGCAATAGCCAGCCGACCTGATTGGATCATCATCACCAGCTTCAACGAATGGCTGGAGGGTACTCACATAGAGCCCAGTGTCACCTACGGGGATTCGTATCTCAGCCTGACAGGGGAGCTGTCGGTGGCCTTCAAATCCGAGGAGGTGCTCCTCCCATCCTCTCAGGCGGGAGAGGCTTCGGTGCCTGCCCTCGCACCGACGGTCACGCCGACTGCGACAGCATCAACCGTCACGCCATCCCCTGCGCCGACGGGGACTCCCACCGCCACCCCGACCCAGACGCCCATTCCCACGGCCACAGCTACGTCGACGTCGGTCTCTTCCCCTACGGCGACCGCGACCGCTGTGGCGTCGAGGACTTCCTCTCCGCGTTCCACCGACGTTCCTGTGGCGACAGATAAGCCAACCGTCGGGGATATGCTCGGCGTCGGCGTGGAAGATCTGTTCCTGATTTGCGCTGGAGTCGCTTTCGGCTTGGCCGCTTTCCTGGCATTGGCCTCCGTGGGGCTTCTCATCCACCGAGGAAAGGGGAGGGCCGCGGGACGATAGGGATGGGAGGCAAGAGCGACTGGTTGCTGGCCCTGGAAGGGGCGTTATATAATTCGGAAGGTGGAAAGGGTGGAAGGCGAAGGAGAGAAGGGGCGGTGAGAAAGATCTCCAAGAGGCGAGCGCGTCGTTGGGCTCGGAGGATGGATGCCTTCCGAGGATGTATTGAAGCGTTGGCGCATGCGTTGGAGGTGGGCGCATCGCGCGTTCGAGGGGCCGTCTTGGTGGGCTGGGAGGGCGCCCGAAGGAGACGCCGGATCGCTTTGTTGATCCTGGGACTGGCGATTCAGTCGTGGGGGTTGGTCTTCTTGGTTCCTCGCCTGGAGGGCCTTGGCCCAACTGTTTCGGCGGTCGCGACCACGCCTAGCCCCACTCCAGCTATCGAGCCGTCGGAGGACCGTGGCGTTCCCATCGCCTTTCAGGAGAAGATGGATGAGGCGATATCTACTATCGCCCAGGGGAATCCCACCCGAGGCCTGTTGCTCGCCCAGGAGGTGGAGCAAAGGATGGCGGAGATTCCGGAGGATGACCAGCGCTCTCTGCTGACGCGAGTGGAATTGGCCCGGCTTATGGCGGAAATCGGCTTGAAGTTGAAGACCACCTCCAGAGAGCAGTTCGCTGATCAGGTGGCTGAGATACAGGCTCTAGCTGATCGGGCCTGGCCTATGGCGGTGGGGCGAGAGGATCGGGTGTGGTTGGGGAAGCTCATTGAGCCCGTCGCTATTTACCAAGATGGCCTTAATGGTATCATCCACCTCACGGAGGAGAACACGGTTGCCAAGGAGTTGCGACCTGTTGGCCTGGAGGACCCGGGATCGCTGCACCGGGTGGCGGTAGTTGGCTCAGACCTCTATCTGGTGGGGAGTGGCTCTCTCTATCGCAGCGAGGGGATCACCGCGACCCTGGAAGTCGATTCGCCGATCACGCCTACGCGGGTGCTGACGCCCGGCGACCGGGTGGGGGGGCGCTTGGTGTCCAACCTTCTGGATGTGACGCTGTCCTCGGATGGAGGAAGCGTGCTCGTGTTGGATGAGACCAACAGTGTCTATGGATACGAATTGGCCGAGCGTCGGTGGCGCGTGGAGTGGGTGGCGAGCGGCTCCTCGGCGAGTGCGGATTCTCGGATCGTAGCCATCGCCACCTTTGCCGACCGACTGTATTTGCTGGATCCGCCCCTCAATCAAATCTGGAGGAGCCCCTACGATGATGAGCGACCCGCGAACTACTTCAAGGAGGTCGACCCTGAGGCTGTGCCTGATAACATGGCTAGGGTGACGAATGCGGTGGACATGGGAATCGATGGGGATGTGTACATCTCGACTGAGGAGGGGCTCATCTACGTCTTCACCGGCATCCCACCACGCGAGCAGTTGGGTTCCGGCGATACGGTGATGCTTCCGGCTCCCTATGGCTCCGACCATCCTCCGACCGCGTTGCAGGCGCGCTCCCTTTACGTGAGCGAGGTCGAGGGGGACTTATACGTCACCGATGCCGATGGCGAACGCGTGGTTCTCATGACGAAGGGACGGATGAAGTATCATAAACAATACCTCAGTCCGTTTGAGCCGGTACGGGATGCGGTGCCGGCTCTCGATAAGCTGCTCGTGTTGGCTGGGGGCAAGTTACTGGTCTATCCGCGTGAGGGGCCTTTCTATCCCGATGCCGAGCCGAGCGACGAGATATCAACTTGACAATAACGCGCTCGAGCCTTATAATATGACAGGTTAGGCAGCTACAAGCTTGCTATCCTTTAGGAAAGGAAAGCTCACACGATGATGCGCTTCGACCGATTCACCGAACGGGCACAGGATGTCATCGCCCGGTCTCAAGAATTGTTGCAACGGTATCGGCATGGGCAGCTGGATACTGAGCACTTGTTGCTGGCAATGGTGGAGCAGCCGGGCGGGCTGGTCTCTCAGATCCTGGAGGGAGTAAACGTGGACATCGAGGCACTACAGACCACCCTCGATGGCGTGCTTCAATCCGGGCCCAGAGGCTACGTTCCGGGCGGCAGTGAGACTCAGGTTTACGTCACGCCTCGGGTGAAACGGGTGGTGGATGCAGCCACACGGGAGGCGGATCATCTCGGTGATGACTATGTTTCCACCGAGCATCTGTTGCTGGCGATCCTCGATCAAAGAGATGGAGCATCTTGTCGGGTTCTCACCGATCTGGGGGTGACGAAGGACGACGTCCTGGCCGCCATTCGCGAGATCCGGGGGGGGCATCGGGTCACCGATCGTCAGGCCGACACCCATTATCGTACCCTGGAGAAATACAGCCGAGATCTGACTCAGTTGGCCAGGGAGGGGAAACTGGATCCGGTCATCGGCCGGGAGAACGAGATTCTGCGGTCCATGTGCATCCTGTCGCGGCGGAGCAAGAGCAATCCCGTGCTCATCGGGGAGCCAGGCGTGGGCAAGACCGCCATCGTGGAGGGATTGGCTCAGCGGATCGCCAATCACGACGTGCCGGAGAATCTCCTGGGCCGGCGCCTGCTGGCGCTAGATCTGGGAGCCATGGTAGCAGGGTCTAGGTTCCGAGGCGAGTTCGAGGAACGCTTGAAGTCGGCTCTGGAGGAGATCCAGGCTTCGAGGGGCAAGATCATCCTTTTCATAGACGAATTGCATACTGTGCTGGGTGCTGGTGCCGCCACGGGCGCCATCGATGCGTCCAACATGATGAAGCCGGCCCTGGCGCGAGGCGAGCTCCATTGCATCGGCGCCACCACGCTGGACGAGTATCGAACGAGCATCGAACGCGATGGGGCATTGGAGAGGAGATTCGCCCCGATCTTCGTGGAGGAGCCCACCGAGGAGGAGACGCTGGCTATGCTCCGAGGCCTCAAGGGTCGCTATGAGGCACATCACCATCTGACTATCACCGACGAGGTATTGTCCGCCGCCGTGCGGCTCTCCCAACGATACATCACCGATCGTTTCTTGCCCGATAAGGCTCTCGATCTGGTAGACGAGGCAGCAGCCAAACTGCGCATCGCCAACTATGCTGTGCCTTTGGAGGTGAAGGAGCTGAAGCTCAAGATCGAGGCGTTGGCGGAGCAGGAGGAGGGTGCCTGGAAGAGGCGGGACTACGAGCAGGCTGTCCAGTTCAAGAGCCAGCGCCTGAAATTGGAGATGGAGCATGACAAGAAGGTGGAAGCCTGGCGCCAGGAACATGGGCTGGATGACACGGTGGACGTGGAGGATGTGGCGGAGGTCGTGGCGAGCTGGACGGGGGTCCTGGTCAACCAGGTTTTGGAGTCCGAGGCGGATCGACTGCTCCGGATGGAAGAGATCCTTCGTCAGCGGATCGTGGGACAGGACGAGGCGCTATCGGTCGTCTCTGATGCGATCCGCAGGGCTAGAGCTGACCTGAAGGATCCACGACGCCCCATCGGCAGCTTCATTCTCCTGGGGCCCACCGGAGTCGGCAAGACCGAGCTGGCACGAGCATTGGCTGAGTTTCTCTTCTCGGACGAGGACGCTCTCCTTCGAATCGACATGAGCGAGTATCAAGAGCGACATGCCGCCTCGCGGCTGATCGGCGCACCGCCGGGGTACGTTGGCTATGATGAGGGAGGGCAGCTGACCGAGGCCGTGCGAAGACGTCCTTATCGAGTTATCCTGTTTGACGAGATCGAGAAAGCACATCCGGAAGTATGGAACAGCCTTCTGCAGATCTTGGACGATGGTCGCCTGACCGATGGGCAAGGCCATACGGTTGATTTTAGAAACACGGTAATCATCATGACGTCCAACCTTGGAACCCAGTATTTCAGCGGCTTGAGGGGGATGGGATTCCGTGGTCCCAGCCAGAGCGAGGAAGAGGAAAGGCAGAAGGAGCAAATCCAGGACGAGCTTCAAAGGACTTTCCGACCCGAGTTCCTCAATCGGATCGACGAGATCGTCGTCTTCCGTTCGCTTGCCAAGGAGCATGTGCGGGAGATCGTGGATCTGCAGGTGAAAGACGTCGCTCTCCGGCTGGAGGAGCGGGGCATCGAAATCGAGTTGACGGAGGAGGCGCGAGACTGGCTGGCCGATGAGGGCTACGATGCGGCTTTCGGGGCACGACCTCTGAGGCGGGCCATTCAACGGCATGTGGAGACGCCTCTGTCCAGAGAAGTGCTCAAGGGATCTTTCGGGGAGGGGGACACGATCGCGGTCGATCTTGAAAGGGGGAAGCTCACCTTCCGCAAGCGAAGCTCCAAGTAGAGATATCTTCTGCGGTTAGAGGCCTCGAGGGGGCGGAAACTCGCTATCTGCCTCCTCCTCCTTTTTTCTGGAAGGATCCTCTTCTCGATGCCGGGTGACGCCTTGGGGAGCGTTGACACCCCGGGATCCGTGTGCTATATTGAAAGTCGACGGCAAATTCAAAGCGGTGGGATGATGTTGGAGGAGTGACATGTTGAAGCGTATTGAGTGGCTGGGACACGCAAGCTTCAAGATCCTGGGACGCGATCGAGTGATTTACATTGACCCGTGGAAGCTCAAAGGGGGTGAGTTAGCTGATATCGTGCTGATCACTCACGACCACTACGATCATTGTTCGCCCGAAGATTTGAAGCTGATCAGCAAAGGCAATACCGTCATCGTGACGGTAGATGCTTGCGCTGACAAGCTGCCAGGATCGGCTCGGATGGTGCGCTCGGGAGATAGCCTGAGCGTTGGCGGGGTGGCTATCGAGGTGGTGCCCGCCTATAACGTCGACAAGGAGTATCATCCCCAGGAGAAGGGATATGTGGGCTTCATCCTCAATGTCAACGGACAGAGGATCTATCATGCAGGCGACACGGATTTCATCCCGGAGATGGAGGACATTCGGGCGGATGTGGCGCTGCTTCCGATTGGAGGAACGTTCACGATGGATGCGGCTCAGGCGGCCAGGGCGGCCCACACCATAAAGCCCGAGGTCGCGGTGCCGATGCACTGGGGCAGCATTGTGGGATCGCTTGAGGACGCTCAAAGGTTCGAGGAACTCTGCGAGCTTAAGGTGGAGATTCTGGAGCCGAAGGCCTGAGCCTCACCTGAGGAGGTCACGAGCTCGCTGGTCTGTCCGGAGACCCCTTGGCGCGGAGATGGTTCAGCCAAGGGGCTTTCATTTGGGGGGCAGAGCCCATTTTCAACCCTGGGTCTTTTTGGGCCGGGTTGCGAGCATGCATGTGAGATGCGGTGGGCGATGTGTGAACCGCGGATTTGAGCTATGGGAGGTTAGTGCTTGAGAGAGAGATTGGGACGCGGGGCAAGCTCGGAGGACCGCTTGGCAGCCTCTAAGGGAAGCAAGGCTTCCGGTTTGGCGAGCCACGCCATTCCCGCGACTCTGTCGGGGATTCGCGAGCTCCTTCGGGCCGTGGATTGGGACGAATTGGGCAAAGAGGTGGAAAAGGAGGCACGGGCGCACATCGCGATCATAGGGCCGGTGAACTCGGGCAAATCCACCCTCTTCAATCTGCTTAAGGGGCGGAGAAGTTCCCCGGTATCAGCCGTGCCGGGAACTACACGATCTCTCATCAGCGAATGTATGGGGCCGTTCACGCTCACCGACACCCCTGGCTTTGGAGAGGTGGATGGGGTGGACCGAGCCAATATCGCGATGGAAAGCATCCGGGATGCGGATCTGGTCATCCTTCTGCTCGATGCCGCTGCGGGACTGCGCCAGTCAGATCGTGACCTCCATCGGGAAGTCCGGCGGATGGGACGCCCCGTCGTCTTGGCGTTGAACAAGATCGATCTGGTCAGGGGCGATCTAAGCGTCGTTCTGGCCGATGCTGTGGGGAAGCTGGGGGTGACGGATATCATCCCGATCTCGGCCAAGCGGGGCACCAATGTGGCGAGTCGGTTAGTGCCCTCTATCATCGATAGGTATCCCCGGCTGGCAGTGGCGATTGGCCGTGAGCTGCCACTCTACCGGCGCCAGGCGTCCGGGCGCGTCATCCGCAACGCCACCGCGCTGGCTGCCGTTTTGGGCGCGGAGCCGGTGCCGTTTCTGGACGTTCCGTTTCTGCTGGCCAACCTGGCGCGCATGGTGGTGCGCGTTGCGGCCATCTACGGCGAGCCCCTCACAGCCCGCCACGCAGGAGAATTGACGATCAGCCTCATGAGCGGTCTGGCATTTCGCTACCTCGCGCAGCAGGCCAGCAAGTTCCTTCCGGGGGCTGGCTGGGTGATAGCAGGCGGGGTGGCGGCGGCGGGCACCTGGTCCATCGGTCGGGTGGCACAAGAGTACTTCGATGGTGGCAAGCGGATGTCGATGAGGGAGATTCGACGGCGCTATGGGCAGCTGATGAAACGCTGGCGAGAGGGGCAGGAGGAGCCGCCCGATTACGATATGTGCGTTCCCCTCGACTGATCGATTCCGACACCGGGCGCACGTCTCTTTTCGTGATTTCTAAGGTTTGCGGCCTCCAATGTCTTGATTCGGCGTGACCTCTGTGGTATACTGGTGAACACCGCATGTTGGGAGCAAGTTGTGCTCGTCCACAACATGCGGGGGTGGAAGGGGCGTCCGGGACGAGGGTTCTTGTCGGATTGTTGCAGGGGTGGAGGAGCATCTTGAGGTGTCCGTATTGCGGTGATTCGAGCGCCCGTGTGATCGACACGCGCGAGGTCGGTGACTCCACCCGCCGGCGGCGAGAGTGCCAAAGTTGCTCCGAGCGTTTCACCACCTACGAGCGGGTTGCCCTGGTCAGCCTCCTGGTGATAAAGAGAGACGGGAGACGAGAGGAGTTCGACCGGAGCAAGGTTTTCGAGGGGATTCGAAAAGCTTGTACCAAGCGCCCAATTCCCAGCGAGACCATCGAGAGATTGGTTAGCGGCATCGAGAGCGACCTCTATGCTTTGGGGAAGGCCGAGGTGGAGAGTCGGGTCATTGGCGATATGGTCATGGAACGACTGAAAGAACTCGACGAAGTGGCCTATGTGAGATTCGCGTCGGTTTATCGTCCTTTCGCTGATCTGGAGAGCATGAAGCGGGAGGTCGACACCCTTCTTGGAGGCCGCTAACGGCCCTTCGGGTCCCCTCGTTTCGAGAGCAGGTTTCCAGATCCGCGTGTATGAGTTTTGGGCTGATCGTACACCGTTCGGCGGTGCGGTCGAGGGGAGCAAGCTTTGCTTGATTACAGGGGGTAGTTGGTGGGGGTAGAAATTGGTCGAGAATTGGGTCTCACGCAGAACGCGATCCGCGTTCTGGAGCGCAGGTATCTGAAGCGGGACGAGGAAGGCCACGTTGTGGAACAGCCCGAGGATATGTTCCGACGCGTGGCCCATAACATTGCATCGGCTGAGGCCACTGACGGGCCTCACGCGGACGTGGAAGTCTGGGAAAATGCATTTTACGAATTGATGGCCAGCGCGGTCTTCATGCCGAATTCTCCCACTTTGATGAACGCGGGAAGGTATCTCCAGCAACTATCCGCCTGCTTCGTTTTGCCCGTGGATGACTCGATGGAGAGCATCTTCGACGCGATCAAGAGCACGGCGCTAATCCACAAGAGCGGCGGAGGCACTGGATTCTCCTTCTCGAACCTTCGGCCCAAAGATGACATAGTGCACTCCACGAGAGGCATCTCCAGCGGCCCCGTGTCTTTTATGAAGGTTTTCGACGCTGCGACTGAGGCCATAAAGCAGGGGGGGACCCGACGCGGAGCCAATATGGCGATCTTGCGCGTGGATCACCCGGACATCTTGGAGTTCATCTCCGCCAAGCGGGATCAGAGGGTCCTGAACAACTTCAATCTTTCGGTGGGCATCACCGATGCCTTCATGGAAGCGGTGGAGGAGAACCGGAACTTCCCTCTGATCAACCCCAGAACCAAGGAAGAAGTGGGGGAGTTGAATGCCTCGGAGGTCTTCGATCTGGTCGCCGAGCTCACGTGGCAGGGTGGGGACCCCGGCATCATCTTCCTTGATCGGATGAATCGGGACAACCCCACGCCACATCTGGGAGATATCGAAAGCACGAATCCTTGCGGCGAGCAGCCTCTGCTCCCGTATGAGAGTTGTAACCTGGGTTCCATTAACTTGGGCAATTTGGTGCGCGATGGCTCGCTCGACTGGCAGCGGCTGGGGAAGGTCGTGGACCAGGCGGTCCGATTCCTGGACGATGTGATAGATGTAAGCCGGTTCCCGCTTCCAGAGATCGAGGCGATGACTAAGAGGAATCGTAAGATAGGGCTGGGAGTGATGGGCTTCGCCGATATGCTCATCCTGCTGGGGATTCCTTACGATTCCGTTGAGGCCGTCCAGATGGCTGGGGAGATCATGAGGTTCATATCCCGACGGTCGAAGGAGGCCTCGTCGCGGTTGGCGAAGGAGCGGGGCGCGTTCCCGAGTTTTACGGGCAGCATTTACGATGGCTCAGGCGGGATGGATATCAGAAACGCCACCACCACCACTATCGCGCCCACGGGCACGATCAGCATCATCGCTTCGTGTTCCAGCGGTGTGGAGCCCCTGTTCGCCGTGGCCTTCGCCCGCAGCGTGCTCGATGGGGAGAGGCTTATCGAGATCAATCCGTTGTTCGAGAGGATCGCTCGAGAGCAGGGTTTCATGGACGAGGGGCTCATGAGAGAGATCGCCGAGCGAGGAACGGTGCGGGGAATGGAGGGGGTGCCCGAGGAGATTCAGCGGCTCTTCGCCACCGCCCATGATATCTCGCCCGAGTGGCACGTGAGGATCCAAGCGGCGTTCCAACGCCATACCGATAATGCGGTCTCCAAGACCATCAATTTCCCGAATCAGGCGACGCTGCAAGACGTCAAAGACGCCTATTGGCTGGCCTACAAGCTGGGGTGCAAAGGGACCACTATCTACCGAGATGGCAGTCGCGAGGTGCAGGTGCTGACCAAGGGAGCTTCGGCTTCATCCGATAGCGGGCGTGAGGAGAGCGATTCGAAGGCCGGGAAGGAGCGCGCCCCCAGGGCGCGGCCTACCACGACACAGGGCACCACCGAGGGGATGACCACCGGCTGTGGCCGACAGTTGTACGTTACGGTGAACGAGGACGAGCATGGCTTGTGTGAGGTCTTCATCCAGATGGGCAAGTCGGGAGGATGCATCGCCTCGCAGACCGAGGCCGTCGGGCGGCTGGTATCTCTCGCGTTGCGGTCGGGGATCAAAGTGGAGGCCATCCTGAAACATTTGTGCGGAATCCGATGTCCGGCCCCCAGCTGGCAGAATGGGGTCGCGATTCTCTCGTGCGCTGACGCCATCGGACAGGCCATCGAGCGTCGCGTCAAAGCTGGCCTACCACAGGAGGAAGCGAAAGCCAGCGTTCCGGAGCAAAAGGAGCTCAAGGCCTCCTTTTCGGTGGCGGAAGTGTGTCCCGAGTGCCCCGAGTGCGGCAGCATGCTGGAGTTCATCGAGGGTTGTGCGGTGTGCCGGGCTTGTGGCTACTCGCAGTGTGGCTGACGACGCCATTCATTGGCGGGTTTCCCTCTCTTGGAATCGGTGTCTGACAATACTCCCTCAGGAGCGATGATATGTCCTGCGAGAAGGTCCTGCATGGCAAGGTGGCGTTAGTTACCGGGGCGGGACGAGGCTTGGGCAAGGGAATGGCACTGGCTCTTGCGGAGGCTGGAGCCGATGTGGCAGGCGCCTGCCGCACCGAGTGCGATTTGGACGATCTGGCGCGGGAGGTGGAAGCTCTGGGGAGCAGAGGATTGGCCGTGCCGACGGATGTCAGCCGATTGGATCAGATTCCTGAGATGGTGCAACGGGTGGTGTCGGAGTTTGGAGGGCTGGACATCCTGGTCACCGCGGCAGGAACTATCGTTCGTGGGCCCACCTTGGAGATGACCGAGGAGGAGTATGACCTGGTCATGAACACCAATCTCAAGAGCGTGATGTTCTGTTGCAATGAGGCCGCCAAGGCCATGATCAAACGAGGGGGAGGCAAGATCATCAACGTGGCCTCCCTTTCGTGCATGATCGGTCTGCCTGGAAGGATCACCTACGCCATGAGCAAGGCGGGGGTCGCCCAAATGATGAAATCGATGGCACGGGAGTGGGCTCAATACGGTATCAACGTGAACGCTGTGGGGCCTGGCTACTTCAAGACTGAGATAACGAAGCCTCTGTTCGAGGACAAGGAGTTCGTCGCTCGTCTCATGGAGCGCATTCCCTTGGGGCGGCCTGGCCTGCCGGAGGACCTGGGCGGAGCGGTGGTGTTCCTGGCGTCGCCGGCATCGGACTACGTGACCGGCCAGATCCTGTGGGTGGATGGAGGATGGCTGGCCAGCTGAGCCGGTCGACCCTGCTTGGAAAGGAAGAGCGCCGCCTTCTCGGGCGGCGCTCGCTGCTGTCACCGGTTAGGCGTCCGTTGGCGCTAGAAGGGCTTTTCCGCCGCTCACCGCGAAGGCAGCCACCGCTGCCTTCACCAAATCTGGAAGGACGAAAGGGGCGATCCCCATGCTCCACACGTCGTAGGGAAGCGAAGCGACGGTCGACGCCCCGCTTTGCATCAGCCACCCGGACAGCCATAGCCCCCCAAGGAGATAGATTACGCCCACCCCGGCCGCTCCCGCCAGGAACGCTCGTCGAGCACCGCCCAGCTTCCTGTTCAGGAGCCCGGTCAGGAACGCGGCGCCGATGAAGCCGACGATGTAGCCGAAGGTGGGACTCAGGAGGATGGCGGGGCCGGAGACGCCTCCGGCAAAGATGGGAGCGCCCAGAAGTCCTGCCACGACGTATTCCAGTTGGCTCACAGCGCCCCAATGGCTTCCCAGGACCAGGCCGGAGAGCAGCACGATGAGGACCTGAAGCGTGAAGGGCACAGGTCCCAGTGGGATGGCGACGCGGGCGCTTAATGCGGTGAGCCCCGCAAAAAAGCTGGCCACTAGCAGGCTCCGCGCCAAGTGTGAAGGAGCAGCAAGTGCTTTCACGTTAATAGCCATCGGATCGGCCTCCTCTTCGCACTTTGGACATCATTATAGCCTCCACCTGCCTCGGGCGGCAAGCCGAGGGGTATCCGTTGACTTGTTGGGTCAAGGGAGCTATAATCTCGGTCAGGCAGATGGTGCCAAGATGAGGTGGGGTGTGGATCCCTTGCGGAAGAGGCTTTCGGCGATCAAATGGCTGTACCCTGGAATGGGCGTCAAGCGTTGGTTGATTCTTCTCGGCGTTGGCATTACCATCATCAGCCTTGGGATCGGCTATCTGCTGAGGGATATCTATCAGACCTGGACTTTCCCTCCCTCCACCTACTATCTCACGCTTCAGTTCATCCCCAGACTGGCCCGGGCGATCCTATTCGGCACCATCGGGGTCGTGGTGGTGGCGGTGGCCATCGTGCAGCTTAATCGGACGCTCTTATCGCCTTTCATCCGGGCTGATGGGAGAGATTTGGCGTCCGCTGTCTACTCCAGTCGCCAGCTCAGTCGTGGCTTGCGGGTGGTGGCGATCGGCGGAGGAACGGGATTGTCCACGCTCCTGCGGGGTTTGAAGGAGCGAACGAGCAATATCACCGCCATAGTCACGGTCGCCTACGATGGGGGCAGCTCCGGGCGCTTGAGGAAGGAACTGGGCCTTCTCCCTCCCAGTGGCTTTCGGCAGTGCATCGTGGCGATGGCGGGATCCGAGTCGTTGATGGCCCAGTTGTTTCAATATCGATTCAGCGAGAACGTCAGCCTGAATGGACATAGTTTTGGGAACCTGTTCATCGCGGCTTTGACAGACGTCACCGGCAGTTTCGAGAAGGCGCTGGAGGAGTCCAGCCGGGTATTGGCCGTGGGGGGAAGAATAGTCCCCTCGACCCTGGACAATGTGGTGCTTTCTGCCGAACTGAGCGATGGCATGGAAGGGGCCAAGTCGGGACAGGTGAACGGAGAGTCGCAGATTCCTCGCATTGGGAACGTCATAGATAGGGTTTTTCTCAAACCGGAGGGGGTGCGCGCCTATCCGAAGGCCGTTCAGGCCATTCTGGGGGCGGATTTGATCGTCGTAGGGCCTGGCAGCCTGTATACCAGCATGTTGCCCAACCTTCTGGTGCCCGATATAGTGAAGGCCATCAAAGCCTCCGGCGCGTTGAGCGTGTACGTGTGCAACGTGGCGACCCAACCTGGGGAGACCGACGGCTATAGTGTGACTGATCACTATGAGGCGTTGCGGAATCATATCGGGCCGGACGTTTTCCATGTGATCCTGGCGAACGACAACCTGAAGCCGACTTTTCCGCCGGGATGGACCATCGAGTTGGTCTCTCCGGATGCGACTGCGTTGGGGGAGTGCGTCGTGGTGAAGGCCGATGTGGTGGATGTGGAGAGCCCGTGGCGACACGATTCGGCGAAGTTGTCGAGGCGGCTCTGGGCCCTTCATGAGGCCTGGAAGGCTGGAGGTGAGAAGTTGGAAGGAGCCATTCGTGCCTGATGTTTGAGCATTGAGGAGGGGATGTTAGCGATATGAAGACGGTGGCGGACGTGATGGCCAGGGAGGTCATTAGTATTGATGCCGATAGGACGGTGTCCGAAGCCGTGGCTCTGATGAAAGGGCGAAACATCAGCAGCCTGCTGGTCGATCGAGATAGCTCGGTGGATGCATTTGGGATCGTCACGGAGAACGATGTGATCAACAAGGTTGTGGCTTTGGGCCGCGATCCTAAGGCGACGAAGGTGCGGGAGATCATGAGTAAGCCGATCGTCACCATCCCTCCTGAATGCAGCCTCAAGGACTGCGCGCACCTGATGAGCCAGCGGGATGTTCGACGATTGCCGGTATTCGATGGCCGGAGAGTGATCGGCATCGTGAGCAGCAGCGACATTTTCGATGTGACCGAATAACCGAGGAATTTTTCAGTAGCGGTTTCGTGGAGGAAACTGGCGTCCCCGCAAAGGTGGGGGTCTCTCCCGTTGCGGGGCGTTTCCATGCTTAAGGGACTGACACAACCAGATGTTGTTTAAGTGGAGGATGGATCGTGAGGACTAAGGTGGGGATCAACGGATTTGGGCGTATCGGGCGTCAGGTGTTCAGAGCTATCAGGGAGCGGCATCCGGACGCGTTGGAGGTGGTGGCGGTCAATGACCTCACCGATAACGAGACGCTGGCCCACTTGCTGAAATACGACTCCAATTATGGGCGTTTCCAGGGGCAGGTTGAGATCTGCGATTCCAATTTCGTAGTGGATGGCAAGGAGATCAGATCTTACGCGGAGTGGGATCCGAGCAAGCTGCCATGGGGCAATTTAGGCGTGGACATCGTTATTGAGTCCACGGGAGTCTTTCGTGAGGGGGAAAAGGCCTCGTTGCATTTGGCCGCTGGCGCCAAGAAGGTCATCATCAGCGCGCCTGCCAAGGGTGAGGATGTGACTTTGGTGCTGGGAGTGAACGAGGAGAAATACGATCCCGAGGCTCATGCCATAATCTCCAATGCCTCGTGCACCACCAACTGCGTGGCGCCGGTGGCCAAGGTGCTACACGAGGAATTTGGGATTGTCAAGGCGATGATGAATACCATTCATTCCTACACCAGCGATCAGCGGATCCTGGACCTGCCGCATAAGGATCTGCGGCGAGCTCGGGCGGCAGCGGTGAGCATCGTTCCCACTACGACGGGTGCGGCCAAGGCGGTGTCGCTGGTCATCCCAGAACTGAAGGGCAAGATCGACGGGCTGTCGATGCGGGTTCCCACCACGACGGTGTCGGTGGTGGATCTGGTGGCGGAGGTCGGTCGGGAGACCAGCGTCGAGGAGGTCAATGCGGCCTTCAAGAGGGTCTCTGAGAGCGAACTCCAAGGCATCCTCGCTTACACCGATGAGCCCTTGGTGTCGGTGGATTTCCGTGGCGACCCCCACTCGGCCACGGTGGACTCGCTTTTCACTTTCGTGGTGGGAGGCAACATGGTCAAGGTCGTGGCTTGGTACGACAATGAGTGGGGTTACTCGTGCAGGGTGGCGGACCTTGCCAAGTTGATCGTGGATAGGGGGATCTAGTCTGGGGTGGGCGTGAAGACCGTTCGTGGTATCCCTCTGGATGGAAAGCGAGTCCTGGCCCGCGTGGACTTCAACGTTCCCCTGGAGGATGGGAGGGTGACGGATGACACCAGGATTCGCGCTGCCCTGCCCACGCTGGATGTGTTGATAGAGGGGAAGGCGAGGATAGCCCTCCTCTCCCACCTAGGAAGGCCTAAAGGGAAGGTCGTGGAGGGGTTGCGCATGGGGCCGGTGGCTGATCGGCTGGCTGAGCTCATCGGCCGCTCGGTCAAGAAGCTGGATGATTGCGTTGGGGCTCGAGTCCAGGAAGAGGTGATGGCCCTGAGCACGGGCCAAGTGTTGATGTTGGAGAATGTGCGCTTTCATCCTGGAGAGACGGCTAACGACCCCGGATTCGCAGAGGATTTGGCTTCACCCTTCGACCTGTATGTGAACGATGCGTTTGGAGCTTCCCATCGGGCCCACGCTTCCACGGTGGGAGTCACCCGTTACCTCCCTGCGGTGTCAGGGCTGTTGATGGAGCGGGAGTTGGAGACCTTAGGGAGGATCGTTGAGCAACCCGAGCGACCTTTCGTAGCCCTCTTGGGAGGCGCCAAGATCTCGGACAAGATCAGGCTGGTGGAGACCCTTCTTGGCCTCGTGGATTCCCTTCTGATCGGTGGCGGCATGGCGAACACTTTCCTTAAAGCCCAGGGCTACCAGGTGGGAGATTCACTGGTGGAGGACGATGTCCTGGGTGCCGCCACGGGAATCCTGGATCGGGCTGGACAGAAACTGATCTTGCCGGTGGATCTAGTGGTGGCCGATGCGTTTGATGCAAATGCCAGGCGCAGGACGATCGGCCTTGGCGACGTGGCTCCGGGCTGGCGCATCTTGGACATCGGCCCGGCGACGGTGAAGCGCTTTGGGGAGGTGCTGCGGGGTGCCCGGACGGCGCTTTGGAATGGTCCCATGGGGGTATTCGAGATGCTCCCCTTCGCCGAGGGGACGATGGGGATAGCTCATCTGCTGGCCGATATCGATGCCACCACTGTGGTGGGTGGCGGCGACTCGGTGGCGGCGGTGGATCGGGCGGGCATCGCGGATAGGATTACCCACGTTTCCACCGGCGGCGGGGCGATGCTCGCCTTCCTCGAGGGCGCGCCTCTGCCCGGCGTTGAGGCGCTGGATCGGGCGTAGATGGGCCCGAAAGCCAAGGGTTATCCTCGTTGCATGTGGGGATTCGGAGGGCTATAATGGGCCCCAGAACGGAGATGGAGGCGAGGTCTGGGAAATGATTGGCCAGCGAAGGAATCGAATGATGGGGAGAGCGCGCTGGACCTTCGCCTTTACGGGGGTGCTATAGAGGGGCACCTATCGAAGTTGGCAGCCCGATTCACGAGATGGCTGGGCCATACCGTAAATGTGTAACCCTCTTCAGTGATTCTGGAGAGGGTTCTTGCTATGAGCAAGCCGAGGGAGGTGACAGAGATGCTGACGGAGCTGAGGGAGGTGAGGGAGGCGGCGCTTCGCGAGTTGGAGGGGCTGTCCGACCTGGAGGCGCTTGATGGGTGGCGGGTGGCGTATCTGGGCAAGAAGGGAAAGGTGACCCAGCTAGTCCGCAGCGTGGGGAAGCTTCCCCGCGAGGAACGTCCGGAGTTTGGCAAGGAGGCCAACCGGGTGAAGGGGGAGCTGGAGGCGGCCTATGAGGCCCGGCTGGAGGATTTGAGGCGGGAGGCATTGGCCCGATCGGCGGAGAAGAGGCGCCTGGACGTGAGCTTGCCTGGCCGACCTCAACGAGTGGGCGGACTCCACCTGGTCACGCAGACGCTGCACCAGATATACACTATATTCGCCCAGATGGGCTTTCAGATCGTGGAGGGCCCGGAGGTGGAGAGGGATCGGTACAACTTCGAGCTGCTGAACATGCCGCCGGATCATCCGGCTCGCGATATGTGGGATACCATCTACATCGCGCCTCCTTATTGTCCTGAGAAGGAGATGCTGCTGAGGACGCACACCTCCCCGGTGCAGATCAGAGCGATGGAGGCCATGGAGCCGCCTATCAGGGTTATCGCGCCGGGCCGGTGCTATCGCTACGAAGCGGTGGATGCCAGCCATGAATGGATGTTTTATCAGGTGGAGGGCTTGGCTGTGGGAGAGGGAATAACCATGGCCGACCTCAAAGGGGTGTTGACCAGCTTCACCCAACAGATGTTCGGCATGGATCGTAAGGTTCGATTCCGCTGCGACTACTTTCCCTTCGTGGAGCCAGGAGTGGATATGTCCATGGATTGCATTGTTTGCGGCGGAAAGGGTTGCCGGGTGTGCAAGCACACGGGGTGGCTTGAGATCCTGGGGGCGGGCATGGTGCATCCAAACGTGCTGGCCGGGGTGAACATCGATCCGGAGAAGTATACGGGCTTCGCTTTCGGGATGGGTCCGGAGCGCATCGCCATGCTGCAGCATGGCATAGATGACATCCGGCTGTTCTATTCCAACGACCTTCGTTTCCTGCGACAGTTCAACTAGGGGAGGATATCTCATGAAAGTGCCCTTGAGCTGGCTGAAAGACTATGTGCATGTGGATCTCTCCCCCGAAGAGCTGGCCCACCGCCTGACTATGGCGGGCTTGGAGGTGGCGGGAATCCAACGCATCGGCGAAGGATGGGATTATATCTGGGTGGGCGAGGTCATGGAGGTGCGCCCCCATCCCAACGCCGATCGCCTGGTCATCGCCGTCATCGATTATGGTCGGCCAGAGCCCATGGCTGTGGTGACCGGCGCACCTAACATCCGACCTGGCGATAGCGGTCAGAAAGTAGCCTTCGCTGAGGTGGGCGCTCGTCTGATAGATGGCCATACGGGGAAAGCTATGACCCTGAAGCCGGCCAAGTTGCGAGGCGTGACCTCGGAGGGGATGGCGTGTTCCGAGAAGGAACTGGGCCTTTCGGGCGAACATGAGGGTATCTTGATATTGGATGAAGATGCTCCCACGGGGATGCCGTTGAGGGACTATCTGGGAGATGTGGTGCTGGATATAGAGGTCACCCCCAACCGGCCGGACTGCCTCTCCATCATGGGCGTGGCTCGCGAGGTGGCTGCCCTGACGGACGGGCGCAAGCGAGAGCCCGAGATAAGCTATCGAGAGGGTGGAGCGCTCGTTGACGAGGACATTCAGATCGAGATCTGGGACCCTGATTTGTGCTATCGGTACTCTGCTACCTTGATTCGTGGCGTGACCATCGGTCCTTCTCCCAAGTGGATGCAGCGCCGACTGCTGGCCGCCGGCGTGCGTCCGATCAATAACGTGGTGGACGTGACCAATTACGTGATGTTGGAATGGGGGCAACCCCTGCATGCTTTCGATTATCAGCTCATCCGCGGCAGGAAGATCATCGTGCGTCGCGCTGGCGATGATGGGACCTTTACCACCCTGGATGGCGAAGAGCGGCTCCTGCTGCCCGATACCTTGCTGATCGCCGATGCAAGGGGTCCGGTGGCGATAGCAGGGGTTATGGGGGGTCTGGAAAGCGAGATCACCGAGGATACCACCGATATCCTTCTGGAGTCCGCTAACTTCAATAATGTGAGCATCCGTCGCACCTCTCAGGCTTTGAGGCTCCGCACCGAGGCGTCGATCCGCTTCGACAAGGGATTGGACCGGGAGATGACGGTGCCAGCGGCACGGCGCGCTACCATGTTGGTCCAGGAGTTGGCTGGAGGCGAGGTGGCGCCTGGCGTCGCTGATAACTATCCGGCACCCTGGAGGCGATGTGCCATCGAGTTCGATCATGGGGAGGTTGAACGCTTGCTGGGCGTGGATGTTCCGGTCGAGGAGATTCGGCGCATCTTGGAACGGCTGGAGTTCAAGGTAATGTCCAGGGAGGATCGGCTGTTGGTGGAGGTTCCCTCATACCGAGGCGACGTCGGATTGCCGGCCGACTTGGTGGAAGAGGTGGCTCGGGTATGGGGCTATGAGAGGATTCCCACGACCATGATGTCGACCGCTCTGCCTCCACAACAGCCGAACATGGATTTGTACTGGGAGAACCGCACCCGGGAGATACTGGTGGCGTGCGGGCTTCAAGAGGTAGTGACCTATTCACTTATAGATCAGGCGGCTTTGGATAAACTGAGAGTGGACGCCGCCGAGCCGGATGGGGGCCTGCTTTGTCCCGCTACGGGGGTCAGGGTGGCCAATCCCTTGACACCAGAGCAGGATGCGCTGCGGACTACCCTGATGGCATCGATGCTCATGACGGTCTCAGCTAATCTGAGGCATGAGCGGGAGGTGGGCATTTTTGAGATCGCCCGGATCTACCTGCCGCGGGATGGCGATTTGCCTGAGGAGCGGCGTGTCTTGGCACTGGCGGTGGCGGGCGACGATGCGAAAACGAATTGGCTGGCTTCGGGGCACGAGCGAGATTTCTACGATGTCAAGGGCGTGGTGACCACTCTGTTCGAACGGCTGGGCATCCAGGATCACAGGTTGACGCCTTCGAAGCACCCCTCTTTCCAAATTGGTGGGGTGGCCGAACTGACCGTGGCCGGTCGAAGAGTGGGCGTGCTGGGGGAGGTGCATCCTGATGTGGCGGGGTCGTTTGACATGTCGCGACACATCGTGGCGATGGCTGAACTCGATTTCGAGGTCCTGGCAGCCAGCGCTACCACCCGTCGGGAGTATCGGCCGATGCCCAAGTTCCCGGGTGTGGTCCAGGATTTGGCAGTAGTGGTGGACGAGACGGTGCCTGCCGAGGAGGTGCAGGCGACGATCCGGAGGGCGGGTGGAGAGTTGCTGGCGGAGGTGAATCTCTTCGACGTATACACGGGCGATCCGATCCCTGAAGGGAAGCGAAGCCTGGCCTACGCTCTCACCTATCGCTCAGGGAGTCGGACCCTCAAGGATGACGAGGCCCAGAAAGTTCAATCGCGTATCCAGAAGGCGCTGGCCAGGGAGCTGGGAGCGGAGTTGCGCGCCTAGTCTGGTAAGCCGTAGCGAGGTGGTTAAAAAGAAGGGGGCACGATTCGAATCGTGCCCCCTTCTCTCGCTGGCAGATCCACTTCCGCCGGCGATGCGCGTCGGCATTATCCCTGGAATGATTGCTTCGCTAAACCTCCAAAGCACTGTGCCGCCTCATCTTTCTTGTCTCCTCTCACAAGTAGGGTGACGCGATCGCCGGCCTGCAAAGTTGAATCTCCCCGAGGGATGATGACCCCACGCCCTCTCCGGATTGAGACCAGGAGGCAATCGTGCGGCAGCGACAGGTCACCCACCCGGTGTCCTACTACCGGGCTTTCGGAGGCGAGTTCAAAATCGATGAATTCCATGTCGGTCAGTTTTCCCAGCTTCAGTCGTTCCTGTCGCTCTTGAACTTCGGCGCGACGCGCGATGGCCAGATCATAGGCACGCACGATATCGTTGCGCCGAATCATTCCAACCAGCTTTCGTTCATCTTTGCGGCTGACCACAGGCAATCTTCCCAGATCGCGGATGCTCATTCGTTTGAGGGCAGCCCACATTGGCTCATCGGGGTAGGCGATCAGCATCTTAGTGGTGGCGATGTCTCGCACTCGCAGGCCCTCGATGGAACCGCGCTCAGAGGCTCGCTCCAAGTCCTGGAGTGTGACCACGCCGAACAGATTGCCCTCGGAGTCCAGAGCCGCGAAGCCATGGTGGTGGCTTGCCAGAAATGCCTGTTCCAAATCAGGCAATGGCAGCTCAGCGTCCACTGTATCAAAGTGGGTGGTCATGGATTCGCTTACCATAACGCCCTGCATCACGTCAATATCCTGCCCGCTTTCCAAGTGGATACCCCGACGTGAAAGCTTCAGAGTGTAGATCGACTCGCCTTCGAGTAGACGACGTGCCAACAGGGTCGCCACGACGACCGTCAGCATCAGCGGCATGATGATGCGGTAGTCGCCGGTTAGCTCGAACAAGATCAGAGCCGCCGTGATCGGAGCGTGCGCACTTGCGGCGAAAACGGCTGCCATCCCGACTAGAGCATACGCGCCCGGAGGTGCGGTGATTTCTGGGAAGACTATGATTACCAGAACCATCAATAAAAGTACACCCAATAACGAAAGAACCGCCCGGGTAACTCCGCCCAGATTGGTTTCGGCTATCTCCATGGCCACAAACAGGTTGGTGCCCAGCGGGGGGGTCAGGAAACCGACTTCGGCATTGACCACGAATATAATGGCAAAATGGA
>SDBU01001582.1_pt1 | contig 32071 bp, 30 predicted proteins | sample 2277071 | NCBI WGS metagenome assembly SDBU01 (sample SAMN10397929, study PRJNA504765) | marine sediment metagenome | isolation source: marine sediment core GS08_GC12, 126 cmbsf | place: Arctic Ocean: Gakkel Ridge, Loki's castle | collected 2008 | reverse complement strand
TTGCGTGCCGTGGCGATCTCAATTCACTGCTGGAAACTGAGTTCGAGATTGCCACGTCGCTTCGGCCGGAAGGCCTCCGCTCCTCGCAATGACGAGAATAGAACTTTATCAACAAGCCCTAGAACAGGAGTACGCCGACGATGGCTACCGGAACTTTCGTAACAGCGATCAATTGCATGGACGGACGAACCCAGGTACCGGTCAACGACTGGATGAAAGCATCGTTTAGCGCCGACTACGTTGACACCATCACCGAACCCGGACCAGACGGCATCCTCAGTGATCACAACCACCCGCTGGTAACGTCAATCAAAAACCGGGTATTGATCTCGGTACAAAAACACCATTCCAGGGTCGTAGCGATAGTGGCTCATGGTGATTGCGCCGGTAACCCGGTGTCAAAAGACGAACACCTGACTATGTTACGGCGAGCAGTGGACATTATCGCCGGCTGGAAGCTGAACGTCACCGTAGTCGGGTTATGGCTGGAAGAAACTGATTGGCAGGTTCAGGAGATGTACCGAGCGGTCGGATAGCAAAGCGAAAATACGGCAATTAACATGTGGCCGATCGGCTGCCGCGCAGGCCGGTCAAAAGGAAAAATACGATGGCAACCAACCTGAGACCAATCGACCCCCGTAAGATCACCGATAATCCCTTTAAGCTGATTGCCGATGACTGGATGCTGGTCACGGCCGGTGACCTGAAGTCATTCAATACCATGACGGCATCGTGGGGTACGTTCGGCGAACTGTGGCACAAAAAAATCTGCACCTGCTTCGTGCGGCCGGTGCGGCATACCTATGCGTTCATGGAGAAAGCGGATATCTTCACGCTCTCGTTCTTTGCGGAGAAATACCGGGACGCCCTCAAGCTCTGCGGCACCAAATCCGGGCGCGAGGTGGACAAGATGGCCGCCACCGGCCTGACACCGGTATCGGATGAAAATGGCGCCGTCTATTTCGCACAGGCACGATTGGTGATGATGTGCCGGAAAATCTACACGCATGACCTGGACCCGGCGCGGTTTCTCGATCCGAAAATCGACGATGAATACCCCGATAAAGATTACCACCGGATGTATGTCGGTGAAATCGTGCGTTGCCTGGCGGAGAATGCCTAACCCTGATTATTCACAAACTCCGGCTGAGGCGGCAAAGCGACAAGCGGCATTAATGCGTGGCTATCTCAACGTTACATCCCTGTGAACGGCAGATGTCCACATCTGCCGTCGATCGCGGCGCATGTGGACATACGCCGCGCACCCAACGAGATTGCCACGTCGCTTCGCTCCTCGCAATGACGCGATTGAGAAAACCTGGTACAGTGTCTCTCACAATGGTGCGATCAGGTCTTCAATAAATACTTGTACTCCTCGGGTCGGCGGTCGGCAAAGATGTCGTTGTGGGGAGTGACCATTTTGTCGCGAGCCAACGACACATCGATCTCAACCACCTTCACTTCTTCACCGGTCGGCGACGCCTGAATCAGTATTTCACCTTTGGTGTCGGCAATAGTCGACAGGCCAGTGAAAGCCAGATCGCCTTCGGTACCGATCCGGTTGGCGATGATCGTGTAGACGCGGTTGGTCAGACCGTGAATCGGCACCGCCCGTTGCGCCAATCCCGGCAGCACTAACGCCGAAGGATGGCAGATAATATCAGCTCCTTTCAATGCCAGTACTCGCCAGACTTCGGGGAATATCCAGTCAAAACAGATAAGTATGCCCAGTCTACACACGCCTATGTCAAAGACCGGCAGACCGACGTCGCCCGGCTGGAAGATATCTTTTTCGTTTAAGAACAGGTGCAGTTTGCGGTACTTACCGAGGCAGCCGTCCGGACCGATCAGCACGGCGCTGTTGTACAGCTTGTCACCGTCACGCTCGTTGAACCCCGACACAATGGACATATCATGTCTTTTGCACTGTGACACCAGGAAATGGATGTAGGTGCTGTCGCTGACAGTTTCGGATGTCTCCCGCGCCTGCTTCTGCGATGTGAAGTTGTAGCCGGAGTTGGACAGTTCCGGCAGCACCAACAGATCAGCCTTGGCTGCGGCCGGTATCAGCCGTTCGAGTTGGTTTATATTAGCTTGAAGATCGCCCAGAACGGGGGCAAATTGTATGAAGGCAGCCTTTACTTTATCCTCCAATCAGTAACCTGTATTGGTGGGAGACAAGCCCCCACCCTACGCGGGCTACGGCAAGGTCGCAACCTTACGAAACTGAATACTCCGCGTAGCGGCGGGCCTTGCATCCGCCGGTGGCAACGCCACTTTACACGCGCGGTCAGGAATCCTTTCCTGACCGTACTATCACCTCAAGGAAGGCGAAAACAGTGTCCCCGTCAAGCCCGTGACCTTTTATTGACATTTATCACCCACCGTCCTATATACCACCATGCCGAAAAAAGTACCCAAAGAGACAATCACTTACGCCGAGGCCGGGGTTGATATCGATGCCGGTGAAGACGCCGTCGAGCGCATCAAAGAACTGGCCCGGCGGACATTCAATGACCAGGTGCCGACCGGGCTCGGATCATTCGGGGCGTTCTTTCAGCCCGACCTGAGCGGTATCAAAGAGCCGGTTTTTATCTCATCGACCGACAGCGTCGGCACCAAGCTCAAAATAGCTTTCATGACCGACAAACATGATACCGTCGGTGAGGACCTGGTCAATCACTGCATCAACGACATCCTGGTTCACGGTGCCAGGCCGCTGTTTTTTCTGGATTACATCGCCGTCGGCAAACTCAATCCGACGGTGGTAACCGAGGTCGTGAAGGGGCTGTCGCGGGCGTGTCAGAAAACCGGCGTGGCTCTGATCGGTGGTGAAATGGCCGAACTGCCCGATTTCTATCATCCCGGCGAGTACGATCTGGTCGGGTTTGTGGTCGGCATGGTCGACCGGGAGAAAGTAATCGACGGCTCCACGATCAAACCGGGCGACGTCTGTATCGGCCTGCCGTCAAACGGCCTGCACACCAACGGCTACACCCTGGCGCGTAAAGTCGCCTTTGAGATTGCGGGACTGAAACCGGGCGACACCGTCGAACAACTCGGAACGACTATCGATAAAGCCCTTATGAGGGTACACCGCTGTTACCTGCCACTGGTGTGGCTGCTGCTTCAGAAGTACGACGTTCACGGTATGGCTCACATTACCGGAGGCGGTATTCCGGGCAATCTCAAGCGGGTGTTGCCGAAAGATGTCGACGCTGAGATTAAAAAAGGCAGTTGGCCGGTGCTGCCCATATTTGAGTATTTGAGAGAGGCGGGCAATATCGATCCGCAGGACATTTACCGCAGTTTCAACATGGGGATCGGCTGGATTCTGGTGGTCGGTGAACCGGATGCCGAGCGAATCATTAATGATCTGAAACAAGCGGGTGAGATCGCTTACCGGGTGGGCGAGATCAAGCCCGGTAACAAAACAGTGAAGCTTCTGAATTAAGATATGATCCTGTTGTGCATAATGGATGGTTTCGGTCTCCGCGAAGCTACCCCTGACAATGCCATAGCAGCGGCGACCAAGCCAAACTACGACTGGTTGACGGCCAACTGCCCGCACACGGCTATCGACGGTTCCGGTCCGGCGGCGGGACTGCCGGAAGGACAGATGGGCAACAGCGAGGTGGGACATCTCAATTTGGGCGCCGGTCGGGTGGTCTACCAGGAAATTACGAGGATCAACAAGTCTATCGCCGAGGGTGATTTTCTTAACAACGACGTGCTCAACGCCGGCATGGAACAAGTGGCCTCAGAAAACCGGGCAGTTCATCTGTTCGGACTCGTCTCCGACGGCTGCGTGCACTCGTCCCTGAACCACCTGTATGCCCTGGTAGAAATAGCCCGGCGCAAGAATGTACGCGAAGTTTACCTCCATGCCTTCATGGACGGCCGCGACACACCGCCCACGTCGGGTGTCGATTACATGGTGCAGGTGGTCAATAAGTTCAAAGAGATCGGCCTCGGTCGGGTGGCTACCGTCGGCGGGCGATATTACGGCATGGATCGTGACCAGCGCTGGGACCGCAACGAAAAGGCGTACCGGGCGATTGTCAATGGGGAAGGCATCCGTGCCACCGACCCGGTGGCCGCTATTAAGGAATCATACGCCAACGATGTCACCGATGAGTTCATTATACCGGTGGTGATCGACCTCGGTTCACCGGAAACGGGGCGTTTGAAACATCACGACCTGGCCCTGTTTTTCAATTTTCGCGCCGACCGGGTGCGGCAGCTTTCGCGGATGCTGCTGGGATATAAGAACGAAGGGGTCAATCACCCTGATAATCCCCACGTGGAATTGATCACGTTGACCAGCTATGATGCGACTATGTCTGAAGCCAAAGTTGCCTTTCCCCCTATGAGACTGAACAACATCCTGGGTGAGGTGCTGGCGCGGGAGGGCAAAAAACAGTTGCGCACGGCCGAGACGGAGAAGTACGCCCACGTCACTTTCTTCTTTAACGGCGGCACCGAAAAACCGTTTGCCGGTGAGGATCGTGACCTGATTCCCTCGCCGAAGGTAGCCACTTACGACATGCAGCCGGAGATGTCATCGGTGGCCGTGACCGACAACGCGGTAGAAAAGATCGCCTCCGGCAAATATGACCTGGTGGTGCTCAATTACGCCAACTGCGACATGGTCGGGCACACCGGGATATTCGATGCCGCCCGTGCGGCGGTGGAAGCGGTAGACACCGGCCTGGGTCGGTTGATGGAAGCGGTTAAAGATCAGCAGGGCGTGGCGATCATTACCGCCGACCACGGCAACGCCGAGATGATGGTCGACCCGACTAACGGCGGTCCTTTCACCGCCCACACCACCAACCTGGTGCCCTGTATTCTATACGATCCCGCCGGCAAGATCGCCGGAGGCTCGGGAAAGATTCAACTACAGAAGGGTGGTATTTTAGCTGATATTGCACCGACCATACTTGAGATTATGGAGTTGGATATTCCCGGCGAAATGACCGGTCAATCACTTATCGTGAGAGGTTGATCCCCTGAAGAGCCTGCTGACCAGAATCGTACGACTGATTCTCCCGCCTGATGCCAATGTGCGTAAGCGGCGGCTGGAGCTAACGGTCTGGGCATTTCTGCTGTCGCTGTCGTTTTATCCCGATTATTTCGGTTTCCTGGCCTGGCTGGCATTGGTCAGGCCGCTGATGATAATCACCTCTCTTTCCGGCCGACCGGCCTTCAACGCCGCCTACTTTTTCAGTTTTTTCTTTAACCTGTTCTCACTGTACTGGATAGCCATGGTAACGCCACCGGGCATGGTGACGGCGGTTACCATTGTGGCTTTCTACTATACGGCGGTACTGATGGCCTGCAACCGTCTTTACCACGTCCGGCCCCTGCTGGGCCTGGTGGCCCTGCCATTTTTGTGGGTGGGGATGGAGTATTTCCGCACCCTGTCTGAGTTCGCTTTTCCCTGGTCGGACCTCGGCTACTCGCAGTCGTACTACCTGTATATTCTGCAGATCGTCTCGGTTATATCGGTGCACGGCCTTTCATTCCTGATCGTAACCGTCAACGTTCTCCTCTGGCAGGTGTTCCGGCGCTCAGTATCACCGCCAAGACGACTGACGGCCGGACTGGTCTCGGCAGCCATTGTAATCGCCCTGGTCGCCTACGGCTGGATAGAGACACCACGGTTCCCCATCGGGGGCAGTCTCGACGTAGCCCTGCTGCAGGGTTCAGTGCCGTTGGAGGAAAAATGGGCTCAAAATAACGAGGAACACAGCTTCCATCTCTACGATTCACTTATCCGGACGGTCGCCGACACTTCCATCGCGTTGTATGTGTGGCCGGAAACCTCAGCACCCTGTTACCTCAGCCACAGCCAGATCTGGCGCTCACGGATCAGCGATATCGTTCGGAGTTCCGGCGGTTATCACCTGGTCGGCGCCCTGGGCGCTCAGTACGTCGATGGCCAGCAGCACTACCACAATTCCTGTTACCAGGTGGATCCCTCCGGTCGCATCGGCCGCCGTTATGACAAAATCAAACTGGTGCCGTTTTCCGAACATGTACCCTACCAGGACCAGCTACCCTTCCTGCAGAAGAAGTTCCTGAGAAAATACCTGACCTTCATCGACCAATATGGTGTGCAATGGTGGTCGGATTTTTACCCCGGCGACTCAGCCTTTCTCTTCCACCTGCCCCAGGCCAGCTACGGGGTGCTGATCTGTTTTGAGACGACTTTTCCCGAGTACGTCCGGCAAATGATCCGCGACGGCGCCGATTTCCTGGTCGGTATCACCAACGACACCTGGTTCGGGCGTTCGGTGGGTATCCACATGCATTCGCGGATATTCATCACCCGTGCCGTGGAAAACCGTTGCTGGTCGGTTCGGGTTGCCAACAGCGGCCTTACTTTCATCGTCGACGGCTATGGCCGAATACGTCAGGAACTGCCCGTTTACGATGTCGCTGCCTTCCGCGGCAAGGTGGGGCTGCTGCGGGGCTACTCCGTCTTCACCCGATTCGGTGACGTGATCGGCTACGGGTCGTTCTTGATCACACTGGGTATTATCGGTATATTGTTGTTATCATGGATTGGACGAGTTACACACCTATCAAACGTTGTCTCATCTACCTGGCAGCGTCGCTGATAACGCTGTCGGGATCGACCGGCGCGGCGGAAATTGGCTGGGAAACTATAACGTCGTTCCGCGATGTCAGACGACTGCGCCTGATTGATGACACCGTTTGGGCCGCCACCGCCGGGGGGCTGCTGGCCATTACCGATGCCGCCGGACCGGGTCGGAAGTTCACCAATGTCGACGGCCTGGGCACGGTCGATATTACCGACATCATCAAAGACGGCAGCGGGCAAAAATGGGTGACCGGCCGGGGCAGGCTGATAAAGTTCGCTGTCGATCAATCGGAGCAGTTCCTCTTTGAGACGGATGAAGATCCGATAATGCTGCAATGTCTGTCCGATGACGGCGATAATCTCTGGGTCGGCACCAATATCGGCCTGGTGCTCTTTTCCAAGACCAGGGATGGCGGCGAGATTCAGGACAGCTACCAGTTGTTCGGTCATCTTAACGCCGCCTCGACAGTCAATGACATTCAACTGATCGGTGATACGATCTGGATCGCCACCTCGTCCGGGCTGGCCGCCGCCGACAAGACACTGCCGCTGCTGTTGAAATCTCCGGCAGCCTGGACAGCCTTCGACGTCGACAACCACCCCGAGCTGGGTACCGTGGATTTCCGCCGGGTTGTCTGGTACGACGGCGCCTTGTACGTCGCTACTGCCCAGGGGATGTTTCGTCTCGACCGCTCGCCGACCGATACGTTTTTTACCGCTCTACCGATCGGTGCCGGTGAATCCTTTACAGAACTGAAGATCGAGAACGATTCTCTGTTTTTCTACTACTCCGGCGGACTGGGTTTTCTGCTCGACTCCGCACAGACATCGCTATCCGTCACGGGACTCCCGTCGGCACCGGTAACGGGCGTCAACACGGGAGATTATCGCTGGCTGGGCACGGGTGGCAACGGTATTTATACCGACCCGGATTCGACCGGCTACTTCAGTGAGTACATCTGGACCGGTCCCCCCGGCAACGACATATCGGGTATCGCCGTGGACCCGGCCGGACTGATCACGGTCGGGTTTACGTTACAAGGAGCCGCCCGGTATTATGACCATCGCTGGACGACCCTGCCATACTCCTTTCGTGACGAAACCACCAACATAATTAGCGATTCGTCGGGCAATGCCTGGATCGGCACCTGGGGCAGCGGTCTCTGGCGAATTGCGGCAGATAGCGTGGCCCGGTATGACCAATCGAATTCGACACTGAGAGGTGTCGGCCCCGAACCGGCTCCCTACCGCTACGTAGTGATCAGGGGACTGGCGACAGACGGCAGATACATCTATGCCGGCTGCTACCACGCCCTGAATGGCTATCCGATCGGTATCGGCGATCTGAACAATCTGGACAGCCCCGACGGCTGGGATTCGCTGGGATTAAACGACGGCCTAACCAGTGACCGGGTTGGAAGCCTGGATGTGTTTGGCCGCAAGCTGGCGGTGGGTTCTATCTCGGCCGGTCTGTTTTTGTGCCAAATGGGTGACGATCCCTTTGATCACAGCCGACGCTCCTGTCAACAATATACCACCGAATCGGGCCTCCCCTCCGACGCCGTCAGGTGCGTGCGCTTCTCACCGACTGGTGATCTCTGGGTGGGCACCAGCTTCGGGCTGGTCCGTTGGGACCTGGATCGCTTTGTAAATGTCGATCTCCCGTCCGGGATCGGACCTGACATTACGGCGTTGGAGTTCGACCCTCGCGGCATTGTCTGGATCGGCGCCGCCAACGGCCTGGGGCGTGTCGAACAAGAATCGGGCGCCGACACCGTCTTCAAAAGTCGCACCAGTGGCCTGGTAGCTGACGAAATCACCAACCTGACCCTGGACCCCCACACCGGGGACCTGTATGTCGCCACGCCGTCCGGCTTATCGGTGCTGCGCTCGGGTGTAACGAGCCTTACTTCCCGAATCGATCAGGTCGTGGCCTATCCCAACCCATTTGTAATTCGTTCCGACCATAACACGATCAGCTTTAATTTCTCCGGTAGCGGCAGAGTCAGTTGGTTTACCCTGGCCGGTGAACTGGTTGCCGAACACCCCACCAGCCGGGCCTGGACGGGACTTAACCAGCGGGGTGAACCGGTCGCTTCCGGGGTCTATTTTTTCGTTATCACCGACCAGGACGGCAACCTCGGCCGCGGCAAGATACTGCTGGTCCGTTAGCAATGAAAGTGTCCCGCTACCGGCAGGACCGCCTCCCCTGGGATTCGGTGGCTGGTCTGATCGGTAACTCATTTTTCGGTTCGCGGGGCTTTGTCGATTTGTGGCGAACACTAAGTGGGAAACCGGTCTACTGGGTAGCGGAAGAGGGTGAGGAAATACAGGCGGTTCTTCCCGGGGTCGAATTCGGCTTCAAACTCATTCGCCGTTTCCACTATACAGGAAAAGGCTCATTAATCAGCTTCAGTATATTCCCTTACAATTTGAAACTCTTTCCCTTTAGTCCTATCAGGCATGCCGCGACAGATAAATATGTGAACAGAAATGAGGGTTTTCCTACCTTCTCCATCCATCCTAAGATACAACGATAAAGTGGGGGAAATAAAACAATGCGTGTTATCGCTCGCATGAACAACATTGATATGGATACGGGAGATGCTGATAGTGGTTTTATCCAATCACTTCCCAGCAGTCCACGGGCTTCGGGGATTTTCTCCAGAGTGTACTTCAAACCGCAACTGCCATACACCATCATTTTCAAGCAGTGTTTGCGAACTGTCGCGAGTTTCAGGTGATATACTCTTAGTGATGGGTTCCAATGAAAAGATATCTTGGTGTGTGCTGCACGGAAGCCGAACTCGGTATCCTCCCCTCCCCATTTGTCTATCTTGTCATCAAATCCTCCTGTTTCTCTCAAGACCCAAAGAGGAACACTGATATTCCCGGTAACAAAGTACTTCGGTGGAAATTCGCCCGGCGGTCTGTTGCCCATTCCACGAGTATCGAACCATTTCTGCCAGGGTGTCGCGTCATCCATCCAGGCGTTTACACACGCCACCATAAGAATAGAATTGGGATTGTCTCTGTGATACTTAAGATGACCTTGAATGATGTCGCTTTCAAATCTGATATCGCCATCGGAGAACAGAACTATCGGAGCCTCAGTCGCATTCCAACCCGCATTACGAGCTGCAGAGCGATTGCCTGAACCTTCCAACCTAATAATCTTAACACACACATTTGCGGGGAATGACAGGTCGAATTTCTCCTCAATAGGAATATGGCTTCCATCGTCAATTATTATAAGTTCCCAGCTAATACACGATGTGTCCTGTTTTCGCAGACTTTCCAGGGTTTCAGTAAATTCCTTCCCACCGTCACGTACCGGTATCTGAACTGAGATATCAGGAGTCATTATCATCTCTGGTAATAAAGCTCGAGCCGTTCCTGATGAGAATACCAGCTGCTACAATGCTTACAGAAGTTGCACCTGCAATAATCAGAGTACGCCAAAGAGAACTCTGTTGAGCAAGAGGGTAGAATGTAATCGGAAGAATTACCAGCAATGCTACAACAAAAATGCTGAAGGGGAATACCTTTCTTCCCAGCCAGAAAAGACTGGCCGCCATGAATGCATTTGTTAATAAGGTCGCAAACCCTGCTCCCAGAGCACCTGCTGTCGGAATAAATGTTAGATTCAATCCAATATTCAAGATAGCTCCGATGAGAGTCATCCAAGCTATGAACCTGGTCTGTCCCTTAAGCAAGCATCCAGTCTGAGATATGAGGAAGAGACCATAGAGTGCTGTTGCACCCGCAAGGATGGGAATTACTCCTGCCGCCTCCATGTATTGCTCTCCTCCGACCAGTTTTACTATTTCCGGAGATGCCATCGCCAGAACGACCGCCATCCAGTAAACAGCAATCATGAACAGAAGCCCCGCTCTGCCCAATTCATTAGAAGTACCCCCCTCTTTTCTTTTGCGAAATATGAACCTCTTCCATGCCATATTAAACCCGATAATGGCAGGCATCAGGATCAGGCAAGCTCTATTCGCCCATTCATAGTAACCGCTTGCAGCAAGATCATTCGGTAGAATGTTCCTCAGCATAAACATATCTGCCGAGGAAAGCACAATGAGAGCAAGACTTGTTGGAATGAGTGGAAGGCTGAATGCGAGCATACTTCCGGTCAGCTTTCCGGGAACTTTGATCTTAGCGGATGGTGTTGTCATCTTCCACATCATGCCAACAGTAGCAATCATTATTGCAAAGGCAGGCAGCCATCTGGCTGTTAGGAAAACAGAAATCGGTGGAAGTGAAAAACGGTTTTCAGTCGGAAGAAAATAGAGAAATACTCCCAGTACACCAAGCGCAGCAACCCCGCGGACAAATTGCAGAGCGAAATATTCTTTGGCAAGCCCCTGGGCTCTGGGTATCGAAAGTGCTATCTGAACTATTGCAACTGCAATTCCAAGCAGAAGGGCATGCAGCAGATATTCAGAATTCTCAATGTGAAGAAAAAACTCCAGTTTGGTGTGAAGGATGAATATCAATAAAGACATAATCAGAGCCGGAATTGCAGGAAGGAAAATCGCTCTTTTGAGAATTGACCGGTGAGCATCTGTCTGCTGCCATGCCCTGATAATTCCAGTGGGAAGACCTAACACTACTATTCCGGCAATAACTTCGGCAATTGTGCGAAGTACTCCGAACTCTCCTATTGCTTCGGGCGTAAGAAAACGCGACATGAACGGCAGGAAAGCGACCTGTACAAGCCCGCTGAACACCATCGCTATCGCATAATATGCAGTCTCGGTCGAAAGGTCTCTGCTCCGCTTTGCGGAACTACTCATCTTTTACCCACCCTCGATTTCTATATAGACGGTGCATGTATCGAGCTACAGAGAGCCAGTGATGTCTCTTTCGTATCCATGGAGGACCTTTTTCTGCATACATCCTCCTCATGTCGGTATCCAGTATAAGCTCCCGAAGCACCTTCTTGAGAGTATTGGGTTCTGCAAGGATAAACGGGTGGTCGGGAATAAAATCCTGATATGCAGGGGAGAGATTGGTCACAGTAGGAATGCCCATAGCAAGACTCTCAAGTGAATTCACACCATATCCCATTTCTCCACTGGCTATCTGGTCTATGGCTATATGACTCGATGCTTTCAGCCTTATGGCTTCTGAGTGAGATTTGTTTTCAATAAGCACCAGTTCCGCAGGTAATACCCGCTCAAGTTCTTCTATCACCCGTATTATCAGTTCTGATCCTTTCACGGAACGGATCCTCGGAGCATGGCAGATTCTAATCTTTCCGGTGGGTGGATTGGCTCGGGGAACTGCGTCAGCATCAAACGGCAAGAACAGGTACTCTACTTCGGGATACCTCTGGTAAAGGTCAAATTCACAAGTAACATGAAGGTCTGTTGCATCCCATATAGGTTTGACAGCTCCCCGCATCCGAAGATCCAATCCGTGATAGTTTGAAACTATCTTCTTACCGGCTTTCTTGAGTGAGAAAATATCTCTACCATCTCTGAAGAAACTCATTCCACCTTCAAGATGGAAGATATCATAATCCCAGATACTGTGTTCCTTCGCCGCTTTTTCTATTATGGGAGTCCACATTTTGTCCCTGATCTTTAGAAGCTGCCGCTCTACAAAACCGGGTTCCCAGAATATTCTCTCAGTTGTTCCGGTCTCCGGAATCTTCAAACTTCCAGCACCAATGAGCTTTTTGAATGTTACAAACCAATTCTGATGTCCGACAAAGGGAAGTTCAAGGCATATGTCTTCTTCATACAAGTTTTTAGCGCGGAAAAATGTAACAAGCATGCTTTCGTGTCCAAGTTCCCTGTGTCCCTTGATAAAGAGATTAAGAATCCCTGTATAATTCTCCGGAGAAATATGAAGTATTTTCATGGCTTGCTACTCAATCTGCTGGTCTCTCTCCCAGAAAGGAACCGGCAACTTCACATTGGGCTACAACATCTGTAGTATAAAACCTGCCACCGAATATAACGGCAAGAAGCGCCAGCCAGAAGAACGACAAAGGAACAAACTTAGACATCTTCTATTCTATCAAGAGATAATTCCACTCATTGTGTTTCTGAAAACACCCCTTGCGGAGAAGGATTCTTTGAACCTACAGAGCCCGTAATTAACTTCATTTTGAAGAGTGAATGTGCCGAGATCCAGATAATGATAGCCATTCATTTTCGCCCATCTTATGACTTCAAGATACACAGGATTCACAGGCCGCAAACTTTGGTGTTCCTGGTCATGAGATATGTAAAAGGCAAGTGTAACTCTCGAGTTGCAGTTGAACATAATCATGCCTCCAAGAACTTCCCCATCCTTTTTCGCGATGAATTGCCTGATATTGCTCTTGCCGACCAGTTTAGGAAGCCTCTTAAGCTCTTCAAGTGTATGTGCTGGAATAACTCCATGCCGTTGCTGAAGATTTCTTTCAAGCACCGGATAAAAAAGTGAAAAATCTGCGTTTTCTTCTACAACAACACCATTCTTCTGAGCCTTTCTGACTCCGCGTAATGCTGATGAGCGAAACCCCTGTGTTAGTTCTTCTCCAAGCCGTAAAAGGTCTATAACTGCCGTCAGTTCCCGTTTTGCGTATCCAAAACCTCTTTTCAAAAGAGCAAATTCAAGATAATTATGTGGATGCCTGTAGTAGATTATTGGCGGTAGAGTGATCTCTATCCCTTTCCATTCGTTTGTCCGTCCGTATGAAATGAGCTTATCGAGCATGTTTTCGATCTTCCGCAAACCAATCTCATCTTGAAATACCGGTCCACCATAGGATGCTCCTGGATATGAATGGAACCATATTCCATCATCCTGCTGCGCAAGAGCCCCCGGGATTATCGCGACTACCTTACCTTTTGTGCCTTCAGTAATCAGTAGATGATGATTGTTGAACCTACCTTCGGGATGGTAATCGATAAACTCCGGTGTATGAAATATCGTTCCGTTATTCGAACTGACTACAAAGTCAGACCATAAACGTCTGTCACCTGCTTCTATTTGCCGTATATTCATCTAACCACCGCAATCGTGCTCACTTTATGATTCCAACAGGTTGTTGAAATAGTTCCCACCATCTGTTGTGACAGTGTACGTCTTCAGACAATCCGGACAAGTGGTACTGAAATCTAAGCCACACTCTGTCTTTTGGCAATGGTTCTATGGCCTGCTTCTCTATTAGAGCTGACAGAATACCACAAAAACGGATTTAAGCTGCCCAAACTCCCACCACACATGCAAGCTGATCAGAGTGAATCGCATGTTGAGCAATAACTTCACTCGAAAACAGACTTTTTATTAACTCGTCTCGTAAGGCCCGCTATATTTCCATCATGGAGCGCCTGAAAGAAGATTCCCGGCGATGAAACGGCACCGGGCACTGCTTATCGGCTACTACTTCCCTCCCCTGGGCGGGGCCGGTGTGGGTCGACCGCTGGCGCTGTATCGGCAGTTGCCGCAGTACGGGTGGGAATGTCACGTCCTCACCGTCAAAGCGGTGGCATACCGCGTCCATGAGCCGGAACTGCTGCGCGACGTTGACACCACCCGTATCTACCGGGCCGGTTCGTATGACCCTCAGCGTCTGCTGTACCTGCTGGGCGTCAGGAAAGTCAGTGACGCCAACATTCACCGCAGCAAGCGGGTGTCCGGCGGGTTCTTTCCCGACTCCAAAGTCGGCTGGGTGCGGCCGGCGGTTCGCCTGGGACGGGTACTGGGTGTCAACCACCGTTATGACGTCATCATATCAACCTCTCCCCCTATCTCAAGTCATCTTGTCGCCAGACAATTAGCCACCGAACTGAACACCCCCTGGGTGGCTGATTTCAGAAACTACTGGGAAGTGCATAAACCGGTTGACGTGTACGGAGATCCTCGAAAGATCGAACAGTCGCAAAACCTGCTGGCCGGTATCCGGCAGCAGGCATCGGCCGTAACGGCGCTCAGTTCCGCTATCGGCGAGTTTGTGCAAGCCGACGAAGTCATCCCCAACGGCTATGACAGCCAACTGGCGGGACTGTGGCAACCCTCGTCGCAGAATGATAATTTCGTCATCGGGCTGCTGGGGACGTTTGACGAAATCTGCCCGGTTGACCCCCTACTGAAAATGCTCGCAACAGTACGCGAAAAAGAACCGAGGATGTTTGACAAAATCAAACTGTTGCAGGTAGGTCGAGTCGACAGCCGTTGGCTGTCATTACAACTCGAACGGTATGATCTAACCGACAGTTGTGACTGTCGCGGTTTTCATAGTCGCGCCAAGACGATTCGCATCCTCTCCGACGCTTCGTTGTTTTACGTCAGCGTGGCATCCGAAAAAGAATCCGGTGTCATCCCCGGCCACATCTACACGCTGCTGGCCTCCGGACGACCGATCCTGGCAGCCGTACCGCACGACAGCGAAGTCGAGAAACTTCTGGCACCAACCGGCAACGGTTTCTGTTTCACCGAAGACAACGTCTCGAACGCCGCCGACTACCTGTGTGAACAGATATCATTGTCTGAAAAGGATGCCCTTGCCATCTACCCTCTTCCTGACTACGCCCGCGAGTTTTCATCGGAGAATATGGCGCGCAGGTTTGCGGAGTTGCTGGATAAGATACGCAGCCGATAACCTGGTGCAGTAATTGCAGCACTTGTAGGGCAGGTCTCACACTCACAGAGACCTGCCAATCCCGTCATTCGTCAGGACCGCAAGGGTTCTGACCTACGATTCTGCTGTGATAGTGAAGGGAACAGATGCCAGTTGTACCCCACCCAGCGGGCCTGTTTATAAACCTCATTCGCCGTTGTGTCGGGTCTTGATCCCGTGTAAACGGGATTGTAACCTGACACATAAGTACATGATAGACAATGGCGGCAGGTCACACATCCCCGCCATGACGGGGACGCAAGACCTGCCGCAACATCGTATCGGGACTTTTTGAACAGGCCCCAGCGGGTGGGTTTACTAAAAAAGGGAGGCCGCCATATCGTATCAATATTCCGTGCGCGGCGTATGTCCACATGCACCGCGATCTACCGGCAGATGTGGACATGTGCCGGTCACAGGGAAGGCCGACCTCGCCAACTAATCCGGCACTGCCGGTTACTTGAATGCACCCCAGACCGGGTTGGAGCAGTTGCCGCTCTTGGTCACGCGGCGCTGGTTGCGGCCGGTAATGTCCATCGTGTACAGATCATGCGGACCGAGCCGGGTCGATGAAAAAATGATATGTTTGCCGTCAGCTGAAAAGTGCGGGTTCTCGTTGGCGCCGACTTCGGTCAAAATCCGGTAATCGTGACCGGAAGTAGCTATCGACGCAATATCGAAACGCCCCGATTTGGTGCGGCTGACAAAAGTGATACGATCGCTGCGGTGGGACCAGACGGGGGAATCGTTGTAGCTGCCTTCGTAAGTCAGACGGCGAACGTTCAGTCCGTCGGCATCCATGATGTATATCTGCGGACGACCGGAGCGATCGGAGGCAAAGGCGATCTCCTGCCCATCCGGTGACCAGGTCGGCGAAGTATCGATAGCCCAGTGGTAGGTCAGACGCTTGATGATTTTCCCCTTGAGGTTAAGCACATAGATTTCGGAGTTGCCGTCCCGGCTCAGCACACAGGCAATCTTGTTGCCGTCGGGGGAGATCGCCGGCGCCGCCACGATACCGGGAAAACCGGCCACCCGGGTAATCTTACCGCTGTAGACGTTGACCTTGTACAGTTGCGGGTCACCATCCATGTAGCTGGTGAAATAGACTTCCCCTCCGTCGGGCGTAAAAAACGGCGAAATGCTGATGGAACCGACGTCGGTCAACTGGCGTTCGTTGGCACCGTCGAAATCGGCCACGAATAACTCTTTACTCTCGCCCACTTTCTTGGCGTAGACAATCTTGGTCCGGAAGATGCCCTGCTCGCCGGTCAGGGTGTGCACGATTTCATTGGCCACGTCATGCCCCAATTCGCGCCAGGAGGTGCGGTGCTGCTCCAGCGTTCCCTTGGCAAACTGCTGCTTCCGGGCGGTGTCAAACAGCCGCCAGCGAACCCGCATATTGGAGCCGGGGAATTCCGCCTCCAGTCTGACGAGGTAAGTTGCCCCCAATCGTTGCCAGCCGAGCAAATCCAGATCGGCAATCTCATAGACCCTTAAGAAGAAGGTGTCAATCGGCACCAGTTCGAAGTCGGCATAGAAATCGACATCGAACTGCACGATTCGCGTGGTGTAGGCCATCAGGGTGGAGTCATCCGGTCCGATGTAACGGTTGCCGATGTAGCGCATCTCATCGACGCCGATCAGGGTCGCTTCCACGTCGCCGGTGCGCAGAGTATCAAAGAAGACATTGCGGACGTTTTCCTGCTGGGCGGTCACAACACCCGCCGGGAACAGGGAGATTGCCAGTAACAATGCAGTCGTTCTAAGAAGCATATCAGTATCCTGAAGCGTATTTGAAGGGTAGGGTTATGCCGATGATTTCGTCTCGAAACTCACGCGGCAATGGCGGAAACGGCGCCGAACTCTGCACCGCCTGTATACAAGCATCGTCAAAGGCGCCAAACCCCGATGACGTCTCCACGCGCAACTCGATCAGGCGCCCGGAACGAATCACCTGGAAATATATCGTACAAACCAGAGTGGCGTCGGAACCGACCGGATTGCGCCAGTTGCCGGCAATCTTATTGAAAGCCTGCGTAAACCAGTAAGGATAGTCGAAGGAGGCATTGTCGATGGTTGCCCCCTGGAACGGTGAGCCACCGCCGGTGGCTGATGATTCGATCTCCTTATCTCCGGCTTTTAAATCGGAGCGCACCTGGCCGGTCGTTTTGGGCTTAGGCTTTTTGGGCTTTTCCTTCTTTTCCGGTTTTGGCTCGATAACGGCCTTGGCGGCGGTGGTGGGAGCATCTATGGGAATATCCGGCAGCACTTCTTCCATTGGCTTGGGAACTGTAATAGGAGTCGGCTCCGACGGTATTATTTCCGGAAGCGATGTCAACGATACCCGGATCACTTCACCAAAATCCTTCTGTCTCTTCAGATCAAAGGGCGCCGACACCACCGTGGCCACTATAATGGCCGCGTGCAGAAAGAGCGACAGGACGACATCGCGCGTCATGTATCACCGTCCCGTTTGGCGGCGGCCTTTTTCATGTTGCTCGGTCACCAGGCCGATCGACTCGATACCCATTTCTTTCAGCCGACTGATAACGTCGATGGCGACACCATACACCACCGCCGAATCGCCTCGCAGGTAAACACTGGAGGTGTTCTTGCGCCGCATCTCACGTTTGAGAGCCTCCTCGAAGCCGTCGCGTCGGGACCAGACGTCGTTGATATAGATACCGCCCTTGGCATCGATGGTCACTACTACTCCCTCGGTTTCCTCTTCAATCGCGGCCGCCTTGGTTTTGGGCAGGTTGACCTCGATGCCCGACTGCAACAGCGGAGCGGATATCATAAAGATGATCAGCAGCACCAGTACGACGTCGACCAGGTTGGTGATGTTGATATCCGCCAGCGCCCGGTACTGTCGTCGCGCACGTCGTCTTTTCATCGGGTTTCCTTTTTAGCTCGCACCAGAAACTCCAGGATGAAATTACTGCCGTAATCGTTGAGGAACTTCATCTTGTTGTTGGCCCAGTTAAAGGCGACCACCGCCGGGATAGCCGCGCCCAGGCCGACGATGGTGGCCAGCAACGCCTCGGCAATGCCCGGCGCCACCACTGCCAGAGAGGCCGAACCGCGTTCCCCGATCGCCCAGAACGAATCCATGATGCCCACGACGGTGCCCAGCAACCCCATAAACGGAGCGGCGTTGGCGGTCGTGGCCAGAAAAATCACTTTGCGCTCCAGGTAACCCATCTGTTCCACCAGCGCCTTTTCCATGGTCATCTCGATAATCTCAAAATCGTCATCATCGAGCGGATGGTGACTTTCCTGCAGCGCTCCCCCTTCGTTCTTCAGTTCGTGCAGTTCGCGAAGCTCGTTGTAACCGGCTGTATAAATCCCGGCCAGGTGTGATTCGCGGTGCGATTTGGCCTGTCCCAACGACTCCGCCAACTGGCGAGAACGACGAAAAGTGTGCTGGAAGGCTTGGTTCTCCCGCTCGACACAACGGAATTGCCGCCACTTGTGAAAGATGATTACCCAGCTAATAATCGACATAAAAGTCAATACCAGCAGAATGAACAGCCCGAAGGCCGATGTCTGTCCGATGATCTGCCAGATCGATCCGGTGAAGATACTCAGTATCATAACATTATCCATACCTGTTGTACGCCTGATGCGGTCGTTAGTTTGCACTCAGCCGAACCGACGGATGACCGGATCAAACCGAATTGCGGCTCGAAAATAGCCGGTCAATCGGTGCTCGTCAACAAAAAGCGATAAAACCGACGCTTACTTCAATTTATGGTTGACTTAACAGCAGTCCCGGCGCATCATCGGGCTGTTCATCTGAGTTATAAATGCTGATGAAAGGAGCGTTATGAAGAGAATGCTGATTATCCTGGCGCTGATTGTTCTGCTGCTCGCCGCTTATGGTTGCGGACAGAAGCAGGACGACCAGTCTGCAGACAAGGTGCCCACCGAAGTTAAACAGGCTGAAACGATGGACAGTACTCGCCTGGATTCGGCCACTATCGATTCTACCGTAGTGGATTCAGCGGCGACGGAGGCGGTGGAAGAAGCTCACGACAGCATGTAGTTCGACCCACTGCGAACAATAAAAAAGACCTCCCGGGGATATCGCGGGAGGTCTTTTGCGTTCGGTTTGAATCGGAAAGCATCTCAGCTTTCGATCATTTCCACGTTGGCGCGCGGGACTACTGCTCGGTTGCCGTCTTCGAATTCAACTTCCAGAACACGAGCTTTCGATTCGGATTCCAGCTTCTGCAGCGGCGACGGCAAATCCACTACCTGGCCCAAACGTCCAAAGTAGGGATGCCGGATCACCCGCACCGGGGATCCCACGATCAGTCCTGAGATCGTAGCCTCTTTCTCATCGGCCTGCGCTGCCTGGTCACCGACCAGAGGAATAACCACCTCCGGACGGATTACACCAGCCCTGATCTGTGTCGCTCCGTTGATACAAGCCATTTGACCCTGGTGTGCTTTGAGCAGATCAAACGTCTTACCCGCCATAGAAATTTGTCCGAAACCCTCGGTGACGACCAGGGTTATCCCGATATCCTCCGAACCGGTGATGGCTACGCCGATGTCATACCCCAGGAAATCCCGCAGATCCCGGTCGTCAAGACCGCCGACGACAATCCCGCGCACGCCCGCTTCAATCGCTTTCTTCGTGGCCGACGCCGTCACCAACGAACCGCCGACAATTACCTTCCCGGCAAGATCCGATCGGATCAGCTTGTCGTCCAGTACCTCACTGTTGTCAGATGTTACCACTTCTACTATCCCCGAGGTTTCACCGCCGATGCCGAAAATTCCCTGCACAAAACTGGCTACGGTTGAAACAACCACACCCTCTCCCGGCAGGACCTCGGTGACCTTGCCCCGCAGGTAGGCTTTCACCTCAACCGGAATGGGCAACCCTCGCAGCAGCACCTGACCGGTAACATTGGAAACAGATTCCACGCTGCCCTTGACTGATGCCTTGCAGGTGGTAGACCAACTCTTGATGAGCGGGAACTTCTTGATAGCGATAACTTCCCCCTCTTCGATGGCATCCCCGACCTTCTTGGCCATGAACTCGTAGATATCTTCCGGGGGAATACTCAGCTTGTTGGCCACGTTGACCGGAACAATGTTGCCGGGCAACTCGGTCCGGGCCACAACGTCATCGGGGTTCACTTCGTCGCCGACCTTAACCACCACGTCACCCTTGAGAGGCAGGATTCGGCTCTTGTTAACCAACAGCCGCTCAGTGACTTTCAACCCGGGTGTGTATGCGTGGGCCATATTATTCCTTCCTGTACCTTGGCGCTTTTCGTTACGCTTTCCTGCGGCGTCGTATTACGACCAGGAGCAGCAGTATCACCGCCACACCGATGTAAAGATATATCGTGTAACGTTTCTTACCCCCGATTTCAACATCTTTCAGATCGGCAACTCGCACCTGTTCCCGGGGAAAGGCGTTCTCGATGTTCTCGGTTGAAAATGATGCCACTATTTGCTGAAATCGAAGCCGACTCTCTTGAAATATCGAATCCGGTGCATAGCAGTAAAATGTGGCGATACCTTTCTTATAAAACTTCATCAGCAGCAGGTTCTTTTTCATAACCTGCCGCTCATCGACGATGTCGCTGATAATGGCTACCGTCTGCGTGAGAGTATCATAGCAGGGCAATTGCAGTTCCGGATCGGACAAAAACTCCGCCAGGTCCTGGTACCTGACCCGCTTGCCAAAAGAGCGCACCAGGTCAATCAGCACCGAATCAATCTGCCACTCCTGCAGTTGACCTACAGTATCAACACTGAGAATCAGATACTCCCGGGAAAAAAACTGGGGAGCATCCTTAACGGCAAAAACGGCATCATAATCAAAGGCCATCCGTCCGGTATCGCTGCTCCTCAGGAAAGCATCGACCAGCCAGTAATCGACCTGGGCCCATTCCTGCGGGTAGGTGATATAAAACTCCCCCTTGAGACTGACATAGGTCTGGTCCTGGGCCGGGGCGGTCACCGCCAGACCCAACAACAACAGCACAATTCCCAACAACGTCTTAGCCGGCATCACTGTTCACCATTAAAGCCTGTCGGCGGGATAAATATCCAACTCGGTCATCCATTTCTTCAGATTGGTTACCCGGTCGGCATCACTTAACGTTGAAAGGTCAAACGGTCGTCCCCGGCCATCAAGAACCACACCGACCACACCGCCGTGCAACTCCGTTTCCATGCGAGAACCGCGACCGGCGCCAACATCGAAAGCCCGCTCCGGTTCAAACACCGCCCGGGCCGTCTGCGGCAGGCCGTCATCCTTGAAGCCCAACTCAAACTGCTTCATCTCCAGGGAGTTGAGCGTTCCCTTCACCGTCCCCGACGGCAACTCAATAGTATATTTCATCACCGGACCCGGTTTCCTAATAGTTCCCACCGGTGCCACGCAGGAGCCCAGGTGAATCAGACAATCTTTGACAAACACTTCCGTAGCCGCCCGCTTGTGCACCTCGGTCAATACTCCCAGTTGGGGCATCATAAAGATGGAGTCAACCGCCAGCCGGGTGACCCCTTCCGGCAGGAAAGCATCGATCAACATCAGAGCCGCCTGCTGGCGACGAGGCGCGTGCGACAGCACTCCGCCCGAGCCGATCAGCATGTCCAGCGACATCATATTTACAATAGTAGCGCCGGAAGACGACTGCTCGAAAGCGTCCGCAATGGTTCGCTGCTGCTGGACTCCCTTGAGTAACGTGGCGAAGTTCTTGTGCTGGATAAAGGCCAGCCGTAGCGCCTCCTTGGCGATAGCCTGCTCAAAGATCAACTCTTCCATAGACTGAGGGATTGTCGTCGGGCGGACCATCTTGTTCTTGACCCGGTTTCTCAGATCACGCTCGTCCATCTCAAACGGCACCCAGCGCATCACCATCGGCAGGGTCGCCTCCGCGAAGACGTTGGAGATGGAGTAGGACATGCCCAGGTTGGCCGAGACGGTCCGATTGAACACGGGCGTCTCCCCATCCGGACGAAAAACCGAGAAGATGTCAGTGGTGGCGCCGCCGATATCCACTCCCACCGCCTCGATATTGTACTGCTCGGCAATCGTTTGAATGATCAAGCCAACCGCACCGGGTGTGGGCATGATCGGGGCATCCGTCCACGACATCAGTTTCTTGTATCCGGGCGCCTGAGCCATAACATGTTCCATGAACAGTTCGTGTATCTCGTCCCGCGCCGGACCTAAGTTTTCCCGTTCCAGAACCGGCCGCAGATTGTCGACCGTTTTCAGGTCCACCTTGCCTGCCAGCGTCTCCTCAACACTGGCCGCAGCATTCTTGTTGCCGGCGAAAATGACCGGCAACTGGTAGCTGGAACCCAGCCGTGGTCGCGGGTCGGCCGCGGCGACCAGTTCGGCGATCTCGACCACGTGTGTGGTGGTGCCGCCGTCGATACCACCCGACAACAGAATCATGTCCGGGCGGAGATGGCGAATACGTTCAATCTGCTGGTGCGGCAGGCGCTTATCGTTGGAAGCAATGACATCCATGACGATGGCGCCGGCACCCAGTGCCGCCCGCTCGGCCGACTCGGCAGTCATCGAGCGAACCACCCCGGCTACCATCATCTGCAAACCACCGCCTGCTGATGAAGTTGAGATGTAGATATCGGAGCCGACCTTGTCCTTGGACGGAGTAATGATCTTGCCCTCGTCGTCCAGCAGCTTGCGGCCGGAGAGTTCTTCGACCTCGGCCACGGCGTTAAGCACGCCCATGGTGACGTCTTCGAATGGGGCTTCAACCGTTGTCGGGGCCTCACCACGGACCACCAGCCGGTATTCGCCGTCGTGGTATTCGATCAGAATCGCCTTGGTGGTGGTGGAACCACAGTCAGTCGCCAGAATTACCTTGATATCATCGGGATTTTCAAACTTGGCCATCAAATCAACCTATTCTCAGGTGCTCCTTCGGGTCGCCTTACTCTCGGCATACCCCTCTTGTCATGTCAGTGGCTATCGTGTTTTCCGTCACCGGGCACGGTTACCCACTAAAGTTTGCCAGTATAACACAACCTCCCGGCAAAGTAAACAGCAATTTTGAGGGGTGACATTACGAATAAGATAGCCGAAACCCCTGTGGTTCCGACAGCGGCAAGCCGCTACTATCCCGTGCGCGGCGTACGTCCACGTGCACCGAGTTAATCGATAATGGATTCCTGCTGGCGGGTTCGAAGACGGACCCGCCCTTCAATGCTTGTAGATCGAAACTCCTGTGGTTCCGACTTTGACTGTTGATAATAGTCCAGTGCGGAAGTGTTTTGCCAGCTTGGAGCCAGCGTGTTAATTAAAATCTATTAAATGAAGTCTATTATTGCTTTGGGAGCTATGACACATCGCGTATTAGTGTCTTTTTTGTAGCATCGGAAAACGTATAACCCTGATTGTTCAAAATAGTGTGAATATTCGAACGTTTCATCCGCACCAAGCTTCAGAACAAGCGAGCGAGGACCCTCGGTAAACTCTTTTTCTGGCAGTTCTTTCTCGGAGTGGCTACTTCGAAGCAGGAAAATAGCGGCGATTTTAGTTGAATCGATCCACATGTTATTCCCTTCACTCAGACGCATTTTGAAGTATGGGTACCCCTTGATTACATTGAGGTTGTACAATCCTCCCGTTAGCCGACGGCCATTTTTGAAGCATACCACAGCATCAATCCCAGCCAGGGAATTCTTTAGGCGCTTGGCCTCGCGCCAGAACACGCCATCTCCGGCGACCACGGTCAGGATGCATGTTGAGAAAAGTATGGTAAAAATAAGAATGGGGATAAGAGTGTTTGTTGCCTGGCAGATTATGTTAGTATGATTACTCCCATGGCAGGGATAAATCCACCTAATAAGGGTTAAGCCCACAGCAAACGCTGATGCGATTCCAACATAGAAAATAAATCTCTCAAACCGGGTAGCGAATTCAAGACTGCCCACCCGCTCCGGGCGTTCCCACTGGCTCTTTGTTTTTCGAAGCGAGTCACTTAGGAACTTCAACAATCCAAATTGCGCAGCTACGAATACGGAGATTAGCATCAGTATTGTGAGTGGTTTAGCAACCAAGTCTATAGAGTTGAAATACGTTATTAACGCAACAATCACGGTGAGTCTCCTTAGGGTTTAGCTGCTGACGCGCTACCGGTTATAATCAGTTGCGGCTTCAGCTTCTTCCTTAATTGTGATTGTTGGAATTGATTGTTGCTTCACTCGCTGTAAATCCCTGTTTACCGGCCCTTCCTCAATGGTTTCCTCGATATGGTCTATTTCGTCAACTTCCTCTTCCTCGAACTCAGGATGGTCAACGTCACGTATACTAATCATATCGAATAGTGATCCCAAAACTGGTTTTGGCTTGACAGGTTCGTGTGATGAAGGAATGCTCTCCGATCTGTCACGTATAGGGAAGGTGATGCACTCATCTTCAATGTCATCGGTGTCATCTTGTGTACTACCATTGACTAGTTTCCGCACCGATTCCCACAACTGGACGCCACACACTGCGATTGCGACGTTTAACGCAACAGTTCCCACTAAGCCTATTAGGATAATGATTTCAAGAGTTTCCATTTGGTTACACCAGATAACTCTGTTTCACATTGCTCATACTTTGCACACTCACTTATTTAGTCGGCAGAGCAGCCCAGATTTGTTAGCCTTACTAATCACAAGTCCTGTCCGGAGAATCACCTTCTTCGGGGAGCACCTGAACTGGAATAGAAGTCTGGGAAGGCTTCTACAACTTCCACCGACCCCATTACAGCTGAAAGGTAGAACCCCATTTTAAGTGTTCAGAATGACTATAATCCAATAAGGCCGCACCGAACAATCGGTCGGCAGATACCACCGCAAAATCCGTCGTTTTTTTCCTTGACCGGCAATAACATGACCCCTACCTTGCAACTTGTCGGTCCGGAATAATGATAACGAATCAGTTGAAAACGAGCCGGACCGGCAGCACTCCGGGTGAGTGACTATAAGGTTATAGGGAAATAGTCTCAGGACGCGTCGGACACGCGTCGTGTCTTTTTGGCTCCTGAGTATGGTTGAGGACTGAGAACTTGGCAAACATCTCCTGCTCATCTGCTCGTTTCCGCTTCTCCCGCCACATTATCTTATTGTCTCTGATTCTTTTGGTGGCCGTGCCCACAATTGGGGCGCAGGAAGAACCGGCCGCAGTCGACAGCCTCGACCTGGTCCTGGCACCCGACAGCATCCCCTTGGAATACTACCCCCTGCCACCGACCAACGTCACCGTGCGCGATGTCCCCAATGACGCCGGGGAAGCTCTTATTATAGAATGGCAACTCTCAGCGGATGACATTGAGGACGGTAAGGTGCTCGAATACATTCTTTTACGTAGCGAGACCGGCACTCCTCCGTTCGAGGAAATCGGCCGAGTTGATCAGAGAAAGACCAGTTTCACAGATCGCGCGGCTGAGGACGGCGTTGACTTCTACTACCAGGTAGCTGCGATCAACTATGAGCAGGAAGATGGCGAAACCATCTGGGAGGCGATCAGTGAATCGGCTGCCGCCGGACCGGTAGCCGCCAGCGCCCAGTGGTTTCATACCGACCGCTTAAATATCTTTATCGGCATTATTATTCTATGCGGATCGATAATCTACTTCATAATGGCCGCCAAGAGGGGCAAGGACTTTTATGTCCGCAAAATCGCCGGCATCGAAGAGGTCCATAACGCCGTGGGACGAGCAACCGAGATGGGGCGCTCCATCTACTATATCCCCGGCATTCAGGATATGGATGACGTGCAAACCCTGGCTAGTCTGACCATACTGGGCAGCGTGGCCGCCATTGCCGCCGAGAACGACACCAGAATCGATGTACCGGTATCGCGCTCGATGGTTATGGTCACCGCCAAGGAAGTCGTCAAGGAAGCCTACAGCAAGGTGGGGCGACCGGATTCGTTCATGGATGATCAGGTTCGCTACCTGACCGACGACCAGTTCGGCTATGCGGCGGCCGTCGACGGATTGTTCGTGCGCGAGAAACCGGCCGCAATCTTCCTGATCGGAGCCTTCTTTGCCGAGTCGCTGATCATGGCCGAAACGGGCAACAGTATCGGCGCCATTCAGATTTCGGGGACGGCCATGCCGTCGCAGTTGCCATTTTTCATTGCCGCCTGTGATTTCACGCTGATCGGGGAAGAATTGTTTGCCGCCTCGGCTTACCTGTCACGGGAACCCAAACTGCTGGGCTCGCTGAAAGGTCAGGATGTGGGCAAGGCTGTTTTCCTGCTGGCCATACTGGTCGGTTGCATTCTGGAGAGTTTCGGCGTACCGGTGCACGAGCTTTTTGCCGGGAAGTAACCGGACGAGGATTGACTGATGAGACGAGAGATACCGCTGGCCATAACGTTCATTGCCGGGATAGCTTTTGCCACTGCCTACTTCATCCCGCACTGGCCGTTTAACAAATTGGAACATTGGTTTGCCGACTGGCTGGCGATCGTGTTCGCATTTGCTATCTGGCTGGGAGCCTTGAATCTCATTAAGATTTCCGCGTTAAGAATCATCAATAAAAAAACAGACTGGGTGCACGCCCTGCTTATCATCATATCATTTATGCTCATTGTCGGTGTCGGCCTTTACGAAGGATATCGTGGACTGGCGGCCGACCCGCCATTCTCATTCCGTGATCCCGGCACCGGATTTGACTGGCTCTATATTAATGTCTACTCTTCATTGTCAGCGACGATGTTTGCCCTGCTAGCCTTTTTTGTGGCGTCGGCGTCATATCGAGCGTTCCGGGCTCGCAATTTTGAAGCAACGCTGCTGTTGCTGGCGGCTTTCTTTGTCATGTTGGGACGGGTCCCCGTGGGCGACATGATTACCGGCTGGCTGCCGACGGACTACCAGATGTCGCACTGGGCCAACTGGATCATGAACGTACTCAACACCGCCGGACAGCGAGCTATCATGATCGGCATCGCACTGGGGTTGGTCTCCACCTCCCTGCGCATCATTCTCGGGCTGGAACGATCTTACCTGGGGGGTGACTGATGAAAACCACACAGTATATTGTCAGCGCCGCCATAGCCGCCTTCCTGCTTCTCTGCTATTTCTTTTCTCCCAAACCGGTGGAGTTCTCCTCCACCGTGTCGGTGATCGTTATCATTTTACTGGCGTTGGCACTGTTTTACATTTTCCTGCGGACTTTTGCCGGACGGTTCGTCGGCCGGCGGACAGTGTTTATTTTTGTCGGGGTGTCGTTGTTGCTGCCGTTTTTTATGAAGTTCCAACTGCCGCTGCAGATCAGCCCGGAGGTCCAGTCTGTTTTTGATGCCCTGGAGAAATTGCCCCCCGGTTCCAAGGTCCTGGCCTCTTTTGACTTCGATCCACCGTCAGCCCCGGAGTTGCAACCGATGGCGGACGCCTTTATGAAGTATGCCTTTGAACACCGCCTGAAAGTAATCATTATGGGCTTGTGGCCACAAGGACCGCAACAGGCCAACCAGGCGATCCAGGCAGCATTTGCGGATAACCCCGACCTGGAACAAACAATCGAGTATGGTGTTGACTACGTCAATCTTGGATTCCAGGCCGGCAGCGAGTTTGTTATCCTGCGGATGGGCGAGAGCTTTGCCGCCATGTTTCCCTCTGATCTGTACAATACACCATACGATTCCATTCCCGTGCTGAAGGGTATACAAGGTTTAGCCGACGTGGACTTCGGATTCAATTTCTCGGCCGGCAAGCCCGGCACACAGGAGTGGGTGCAGATTGCAGTCGATCGTTACCATTTGCCGTTGGCAGCCGGCAACACGGCAGTGCAGGCACCGATGGCTTACCCGTACTTGAAAGCCGGTCAACTGATCGGTTTGATGGGCGGTATGGCCGGCGGCGCTGAGTTTGAAGCGCTGACAGGAAAGAAAGGCAAGGCGACCACCTACCTGCTGTCGCAGTCTTTCGCTCATTCGGTGGTCATTATTTTCATCATTATCGGCAATGCCGCTTTCCTGCGCGAGAAGAGAAAGAAAAAGTAAATGGGCTTCTGGGAAACATTCGGAATCTGGCTGGCAGCCGCGCTGACTATCGGTATTATCTCGTTTCTGTATCGTGACAACGCCTTTTACAAGGTGTGCGAAAGCATCTTTGTAGGTATCTCAGCCGGTTACTGGTTTATTGTCTACTATTGGGATAACCTCTATAAGAAATTTTATCTTCAGGTGACCGACCCGAACAACCCGGAGTGGTATGTGCCGTGGGTTGGTTTCGTCCTGGGAACACTGATGTTGTCCCGACTGTTCGGTAAGATCGGCTGGCTGTCGCGCTGGCCGCTGGCGTTTATCGTGGGCGGTGTCGCCGGTCTCTACATGATGACCTATTTCGTCTCCAACGCCATGAACCAGGTAGCGGCTACTATCGTGCCGGTCTTTACCGGCAGTTGGACTGATATAATCGCCAGCTTGACAATTGCCATCGGCACTTTTTGCGGGCTGGTCTATTTCTTCTTCTCCAAAGCCCATACCGGGGTTTTTGGCGGTGCGGCACGAGTGGGTATCTGGTTTTTGATGATCACCTTCGGAGCATCTTTCGGATACACGGTTATGAGCCGTATGTCGCTGATGCTGGGGCGACTGGACTTCCTGTTCGGAACCTGGTTGGGAATGATCCGGTAGTGTTCTTGACACCGTTGACAGCGGCTCGCCGCTTGCCCTTGCTGATAGTTTCAATCCCCTTTATAATTATTCTATCAGGGGCGTCTGCACCGGCCCAAAGCGATACGGAACGACCCGGAAGTGACACCGTAACAACTCTGACCGATTCCGCAGTAGTCAAGGTGGCTCCCGTCACATCATTGATCGCTTCCGACCACAAGTACGATGAGGGCAAACAAATCGACCTGTCCTGGGTGCCGTCTATCGATGACCGGCTGGTCGACGGCAAGGTTACCGGTTACTCCGTCTTCCGGATAACGGAGGGTGGTGAGCCGGAACTTATCGCAGAACTCGCACCTGGAAGCAACTCCTATAAAGACAGGGACCTTGAGTCCGGCACCGAGTGCAGCTACTATGTGGTGGCGCTCTCTGAAAGTTCCCTGGCCATGTCGGTGTCGACGGCACCGATAGCACCGAAGCCGGAGTGGCTGAATCTCTCACGCGGATACTTGTTTCTGATCGCTTTGTTCATCTCCGCCGCGATAATTTACTTTGTGGAATCCGCCAAGAGGGGCAAGAAGCTGTTTGTACGCCGAATCGCCGGTCTGGAGGCGATTGACGATGCCGTCGGGCGCGCCACCGAGATGGGCCGGCCGGTGCTTTTTATCCCCGGCATTAGCGACATGGATGATGTCCAGACCCTGGCGGCGTTGACCATTCTGGGGCGGGTGTCCCGCACGATAGCCGACTACGATACCAAAATCTTCATGCCGGTGTCGCGATCACTGGTAATGACAGCCGCTCGCGAAATTATCAAGACATCTTACCAGGCAGCCGGGCGTCCCGATGCTTACAGTGATGATATGGTCAATTATGTTACCGACGAGCAGTTCGGTTACGTCGCGGCCGTGGATGGTCTGATGGTACGTGAGAAACCGGCGACGGTGTTCCTGCTAGGGGCGTTTTTTGCAGAATCGTTGATTTTGGCCGAGACCGGTAACTCGGTGGGCGCCATCCAGATTGCCGGTACCGCCCGACCGGCCCAGTTGCCGTTCTTTATTGCCGCCTGCGACTTCACCCTGATCGGCGAGGAACTGTTCGCGGCTTCGGCCTACCTGTCCGGCGAACCGCGTATGCTGGGTTCCCTCAAAGGACAGGATGTGGGTAAAGGCATAGCTATGGCGGCTATCTTTTTGGGCGTCCTGGCAATCACTGTCGCCGAAGCCTGGGATTCAGAATCCATGCAGTCCGTTTACGACTGGCTGAGCGTGATATTCTCAAGTAACTGAGTAGACTGATGAGACGACTGGTACCACTTTGGATAACGTTTATTGTCGGCACAGTGCTGATCATCTCCGTGTTTATCCCCCCCTTCCAGGATATGGAACGGACTTTCACTCTGTTCTTCGACATTATAGCCGTGTTTGCCTTTTTCTTAGGCGGCGGCAATCTATTGCGCGTCCACATCAATAAGTTGCAGCAACGCAAGAAAGACTGGGGCTTCTCTATTGTCACCGTGGCCGGCTTCCTGACCATGCTCACCGTCGGCCTGCTCAAGCTGGGCAACCCGGGTGACATATCCACCGCCGTCGACACGCCGGGTTCACTGTTTTACGGTATCTTCGACACGGTGCTGGTGCCGCTGCAATCGACCATGTATTCACTGCTGGCGTTTTTCGTCGCTTCGGCATCCTACCGCGCTTTCCGCGCCAAGAACCGGGAAGCCACCATGCTGCTGATCGCGGCCTTCATTATTTTGCTCGGCCGAACACCCTTTGGCGCTATGTTGACCGCCTGGGTACCGGAATCCTTCTCGCTGGCCCAGATTCCCAACCTGGCCATCTGGATTATGAATTCACCCAACCTGGCCGGCCAGCGGGCTATCATTATCGGTATCGGGTTAGGTGTGATCTCGATGTCGCTGCGGCTGATCCTGGGCATAGAACGCTCTTACCTGGGAGGCGATCGTGGTTAATATCGGCACTATCGTCTCGCTGATTATAATATTCGGCGGTCTGTTGTGGCTTTTGGTGCGGTCCATCAAGGGTAAGGAAGTCGACCGCCGCATCATCTTTGTCTTCATTTTCGTGGCGGTGGCGGCGCCGATACTGTTTCCCATCACGTTCCAAGAACATGCCACGGCAGTTGTGAAAGGGTTGTTCGATCGCATCGAAGAGTTGCCGCCTGATTCCTACGTGCTGATATCATTTGATTACGACCCGGCCATGGCGCCGGAAGTGCAACCGATGGCCAACGCCCTGTCTCGCCATTGCCTGTATAAGGGACACAAAGTCATCTTCATGGGCCTGTGGGCCACCGGTCAGACACTGTTGATGAGTACACTGAAGAATATAATCCTGCCTGATTTCCCGGGGCTGGTCGATGGAGTCGACTACGTCAATCTCGGATTCAAAGCGGGTAACGAAGGTGTTCTCAATGTCATAGTATCCGATATCAAAAAAATGTTTCCTACCGACGTCAACGGCGTTCACCTCGACAGCATCCCGATATTCGACAAGATAAGGTCCTGCGCCGACCTTGATCTTATTGTCGCTTTAGGCGGCGGTCGCCCCGGCCCCAAGGAATGGGTGCTGTTTGTTGGTGATCCGGCCGACGTGCCTATCGGCGTCGGTGTCGCGGCGGTGGTGGCGCCCCAGTTGTATCCCTATTATCCACGGCAGGTTATAGGCATCCTGGGCGGTATCAAGGGCGCCGCTGAATATGAATCGGAGTTGAGCCATCGGCATCCCAGGTTTGCCGACATGGATAAGCCGGGACTGCAAATGATGGGTCCGCAGACGCTGGCTCATATCGTCATTATGGCGTTTATCGTGATCGGCAACATCACCTTCTTCCGCACCCGCAGAAAGGATCATCGCTGATGCGCCGCTCGACATACATCGCCGTCGGTATTGTCAGCGCCCTGTTTGTCATTATCTGGGTGCTGCGGGCCATGTCGCTGGCGGGCGAGGTCGACAACAACATCTCGCGAGCATTCCTGGTGACGGTGTCAGCCTTTCTGACTCTGGCGATATTCTCTTTCCTGTATAAAGACAACCCGTTTTATAAGTTTGCCGAGCACCTCTTTGTAGGGGTGTCGGCCGCCTACTGGATGGTCCAGGGTTTCTGGTCCACGATTGTCGGCAATCTCTTCCCGCGCCTGTCGGAAGGGTTAGCGGGATTTTTCCAGCAGCCCTACCAGCCCAGCAGT
>SDBU01001581.1_pt1 | contig 32083 bp, 61 predicted proteins | sample 2277071 | NCBI WGS metagenome assembly SDBU01 (sample SAMN10397929, study PRJNA504765) | marine sediment metagenome | isolation source: marine sediment core GS08_GC12, 126 cmbsf | place: Arctic Ocean: Gakkel Ridge, Loki's castle | collected 2008 | reverse complement strand
AGTAGGGTGTATGGTCCTGTAGTAGATGATTGGGTTGCCGGTATAGTAAGTTACTTGAAGGATGTTCTGTGCCCCTAGATTTTGAGCTGAGGGCTTGGGGGGTGTAAAGAAGAGAGCCACCCCCTAAATGTACTAAAGGATGGCTCTTTTTACTATTCCCTGACGCCGGCGATGATCTTCTAACTAATTCCTAACATTTTACTGAGCTTTCTTTTCACACTAGCTAACTCATTTTAGGCCGAGTGTATAATAGTGTAATGTCAGGACCAATAGCAGCCTCCTTCTTAACAAGCCTTGTCTTGACTCCTTTTCTTTCTAATCTTATTGCAACTATCTTGGCGGTTAACGGCAATGTGTATCCCTTTTTATGCAAGTAGTATCTTTCCCCCCTAAAGACAATACTTTTAGGCACCACTGTGCTAAAGGGTATATGTTCTGATTTTCTCTTTTTAACCATTACTATTCACCTCCAAAAGCTACTTGATATTGTATACCATAATAACCAGGATTTGTCAAGACCGCCACTAAAGAAGAGAGCCACCCCCTAAAAGTAAAGCGTCTACCTCTTTTATTAAACCCTTTGGTTATTGCCATTACTATTCACCTCAACCAAAAACCTTACTACGCATTATCTAGTATATAATCCATATCCTGAAGTAAGTTTTACAACACGAACTAGAACACCTTTCCCCCTGAGTTGCTCTGCCCTTGTATTCGCTGCTTTTTTATTAGGGGCTATAATACTTTGACTAAATCGCATACCATTAAATTGCCGTTCACTTAAATCCCCTTTCCTTAACCCTAAAGGATTTTGCCTCTCTAATGCATCTCTTGTTTTTGCCATTACTATTTACCTCACTCTCCTGTATGTATAACATAAATACCCAGGTTTGTCAAACCCCTATTACCCCTTACCTCCCAAATACCTTCTCAAAATAGTATAAGGCATACAAACAGTCTCAACAACTATACACCACGGCAACAAATACATAGCAATAATCATATCAGGCAACCAAGTTAGCCTGTCTAACTCAGTCTTGATAGCATCTTGATTGATTATTTTAATTAAACCCTTTGATGCTGTATATACCCCCATTACCCCTTACCTCCTTTGTCAAATACAGTTCGTAACTATTATCCAAGCTAACCCTAATATACCAAGAACTATAATCGTAATATATGAATACATTGTTCTATATGGGACCCATACTATATACCCAGGCTATCTCAAGAGCCACCAGCAAGATTATCACGCCGGTCATAGTTAGGGCTAAACGCCATCCCCTCATTACCCCTTACCCCCAGAATACCAAGCTAGACTAAAAGGAATAGTGATAGCCATTCCAGCACCAGCCAAGAATATAAAAGCACCTCCCTCAAAGCCATGAGCAAGCCATAGATAAAGACCTAATGGAATGCACGCTACTGCAACCACAATAGTAAATATAAAAGCCACCTTTTCAGATTTAGGCATTACCCCTTACCTCCTATGGAAAACGCAATCTCATTATCAATTCACTAGGACTAACAAAACCTCTTTCCCAAATACTCATGAGTGTAGCTTGCATCAACCAGTATAAACCAAGAAACCATACCCTGCCATCCTTATGAGTAGGATATAATTTGTCCACTTTTTTACAAGCCTTGTCTACCCAAACTTCTTTCATCATTACCCATTACCTCCCAAAGTTAAATATACCAGCAAAAACATATTCCAGGCAACTACCATTCCCATACCAACATTTAAAAGGAGCATAGTGGCTTCCTTGTTTCTTAAATACCGGGCTACTAAAATAACTACCGCAATCTTCACAACACCAACTCCCCAAAACGGCATCCAGTTTAATAGAGGATTCCCCTCAAGCCCTAATCCCTGTTTTATCATAAAAGCAGTTAAGGCATAATCAACTAAATTAAGAACCAAGAATAAGTTAATTTTGGTGATAATAAAGTGGGCTTGTCCACTCGATTTTGTCAATCTCATATTCAAAGTCTTTATCCCCTAACCTCTTTTTTAAATCCTCAATAAGTTCTTCTATTTCCGTCATTATCTCTCCTTATAGTCGGACTATTATCGCTATATAACCCTATAAACACAAACCTCAAATTCCCAAAATAAATCATCTTCCATATTGCAACCAGTCCGATTAGTATGCATAATATCCCATACCTCAAGACCTTTCTCCTCCAATTTTCGGTTAGCTAAGTCTGAGGCATCATCGTAAGCCTGTTGGCAAGCAGGACAACCATCATCAGTTTCACTTAGTATCTCACACTGTTCTCCACTAATGTTTTGGGCATAATGTTCCGCATCGGGGTCGCAATCCTCTATATCAATTTTTATTGTCCGATACCACTTCTTCATAGTCATACTATTATTGTTTAGCCTTCTTCTCCATTGACTGACAGAACCCACGCTTATTCACCTTAATAGTTTCCTTATGACAGGTCATTAACTTTTGCATTGGATTATTCTCCTTGTTATACTTACAGTCTATTCTTTCACATATAATGTTCATATCCCCCTCCTTTTGGGTATTAGGTATATTATTTCCTCTCATCTGAGGTCAATTAACTTGACCCCAGCGGAGAAGAAATAAATCCTTCCCTTGTGCCTACGGAACCAAAATTAAAGTTCCATTGATAGTGATACAGTCAACAAGAGCATCTGTCAGAACGATCCAGTTGTCTACCTCAATCTCGAAGCTTAGTATCCGTGTGTTGCAGTCAACTGTCTTCGTGGCATTTGTTGTATAGGTTTGACCACTCTTCCATTGATCTAAGGTATACATAATAATACCTGTCCCTCCAGAAGGTCCAGAAGTAGCCCAAGCATTACAGCTACCATTTATGATAGGTGCCCCGGCTGTGTTATCTTTGAAGACACTGTACCACTTGCCGGTAAGAGCACCATAAGCTGTTGGAGGTGTAAGTTGACTATTACTGGCAGGTCCATTGTAGGCGTACTCAAAGACAAGCGCATCATCCACGACAGAATTGGTATATACACCATCACCATCCACATCCAGAATGACATCCACATGGGGTGGATAGCCAGTGGTAAGGTTCTCCCACCAAGATATGGACATAAGCTGACCCAGTGTCATCGGTACTGTGGGGGTAATAACAATTCGGGCTTCATCACCGGACCCGACTGTCCCTGTAGTTTGAAGTTGGGCTGTAGTACCTACGGTTTTAATAGCAGACGCAGAGTTTTTAGTGGTTAAAGTTACCGTGAAGTAATTAGGCCCGGGAATACCTTGTGGTCCAGTTGACCCACCACCTGAACGGCCTCTCTCACCCTGCTCGCCCTGTTCACCCTGCTCACCATCTGCTCCAGTAGATCCAGTAGATCCTTTAGCACCAATGCTTCCCCTTGATCCCACAGGCCCCTGTTCACCTTGAGGGCCTACCGATCCTGCTCCACCAGGCTCTCCCGGCTCACCCGGCTCGCCTTTGAGATCAACCAGATACTCCTGGATAGCTTCTTCCATTTCAGGAGTAATAACAATCTCCCCATCGGCGCAACCGGCCATAGCTAAACTTAATATCAAAGTTAAAATGAGTAATGGTATAAATATTAGTTTCTTTTTCAATCCTTTTCTCCTTTTTAGTTTTTTGTTACCCAATCTTATTTCTGATAGGCATCGCCTCCTTTAATAGCTTTTACCCCACAAAGCCTAGTGGGTTACTTCTGCTTTTACGCTAGTAGCAGAACCTAAATCAAGCCCGTTAAATGTTACCTTCTTCTTGGTTACTGATATAATCTCAGCAGCCGACCAACTTAATGTTTCCTGTGCTGTATCAACCCCGTCAAGATAAGCGTGAACAGTATAAGTGAGGTCTGCCTGGGTATTGCCGGTTGGCTCACACTGAACCTTGAGGGTTGTGGAGTCGTCAATCTCCATTTCTGATATGCCTACTTCATCGGTGATGTTCAAGAACCCCATAGCATCCAGTGTTTTCTCGTAGATATTCAAACCATAGACATAACCACCAAAGAATACCGCAAAAAGAACGGCACAAGTGACACCAATTAGTATTAGCCTCTTTTTCATTTTTCCTCCTTTCTAAATAATATACTACCGGCTATAACCCATCCAGCTACTGCTAGTAAAGCAAATGTAAAGGCGCATATAGTTTCTGCATTTCTTATTAGTGTAATAGGCTCATTAACTGTAAAACTTCCATATCTCGATATTCCATAGAACATATAAGCTACCAAAATAGCAGGGGCAACCATAAAAGTTGAATAAATAAACCAAAATACTTTCATTAAGCTACCCTCCTAAACGATATGCACCAAACCCAAGGGTTGCTAGACCAAGGGTATTTTTTGGCATTGAGGGAGTCCCATAAATCCATAAAAGCTGCGGTTGAATCATATCTCATTGGCAGACCCTCTTTGCCTCTGTTGTATCCCATGCCGCCGTTAGTGGGGTCTGGATGCTCCCCATTGAATGATAAGATGCCCTCTGCTCTAGCACCAAAGTAGTCTATCTCCTGCACCCTCTCCACTCTAACCTCAGTAATCTCAAGGGTTATTCGGGAAGCCCATCGGTGCATATGGATTGATGGTCGCCATTTGTCATACCCCATAGATGAATACTTGTGCCAGTCCTCAAAACTAACCTTGAATATCTTAGTGCTATCGTCTGCTTTATAAGCAACCTTTAGACCTTTAGGGTCGCCTGCCATTAAACTAAAAGAAACTACCTGCCAAGTCTCCCGAACCCAAAGCCTATCCCCTACTTGACCATAGGGGCTCCACTCAGTAGGAAGAAGCCATATACCACCACGCTTAATCATAGGGTTATGAGGCCGACCATTCTGTGATGTTGAAATAATCTCTTTACAGACCCTTCTAGTCTGTGTCTTTATACCATCAAGGATTAGCTTCGGGTGGTTGCCGGACATTATAATAGGTGTCTCTTTCATCTCTCTAATCTCCATTCCCCAAACTTTCTAATCTGGGGTAAAGCTAACAACTTCTTGGACCTTAACCCATCGACCGTAATTTCCAGCACATCATTTTGCAATTTGTTCTGGTGAATAAAATCACAGACTTTAGCCCGGACTTTTGAAGTTACCATACTGGCATAAATCCCATTAAAATAGGGGCCGAACTCATCACCATGCATCTCAAGAAATTTTCCCCATACGCTCACGCTCATACTTTTTGATAAAGCATCCCTCACTGGATTGCCACCTCGATAGTCATACAAGCGCTGCATAGTATAGTTGAATAATTTAACATCTTTGATAAGCCTAAGATACCACCCGGATTTGGGGGTAAACTCACCAAGTCCCCACTTTTGAATAGCTCCCCAATCATCAGTAGTAATAACTTCATCCTCGAATTTGCCCAGTTTGTTTTTTCCCTGCTCATCAACTATGGGGCTTAAAGGGCTTGTTATCTCCAAATCCCCTTTTAATATCCCCCAATTCATCGGGGTTATTAACCCGGGGTTATACTCTTTATATTCAGCATATTTAAGGTTAGGCATTTCTGCTAGAGCAGCCGGGTAAGCTGCTGACATATCATATTTGTAATTCAGTTTTTTAGCCCAGTTCCCCGATTCATAATCACCATGCCATTCCCTGACATAATTGGCACACATTTCCATCATTGGATAACTTTCTTCCGGCATATTCCATATGGTTGGTATCGGCATTTTATCCAACACACACTCCTGGTAGATTGCCGCCGCGCTGGTTAATCTTGTGGGGTTCAACCCCATTCGTGCCAGAACGGACAATAAGTAATCGCCTTTATCTTTTATCCCGTTGATATCGCAAGGCTCCGGCTCCCCCAAGAAATACTGCTTCAACTCAAATATGTCCGTGTCATAAACTTTGCGGTCGTAAATATTACCTCGCTTGCGTGTATAATCGGTATAAGACACGCCCAATATATTCCCATGCCTTGTTTGTCCAAGCCAAACCCTAAATCCCTCAAGTTCTATCCTGTCACCTTGAATCAACTTCTTAGCCATATCATCAGGTAATAAATCCAATACGGGTTTAATAAACTCCCTAATATTCCAAACTACTTTAACTGTTTTGTCATAAGGCTCAAGCATATAACCAAATAGTTTAGCCGGGTCTTTGGATACCATTGAATCCTCTTTGCTATCCTCGATATACACCCTTCCATTATGCTTTTCGGTTCTTAATGCTACACTGTTCAATATCACTCTCTACTTCAACCATTCTTCGTAGAATACTTAACCTTGAGTTGCCCACCATTCCTCTGAGCAATGTTCCTCCCAACATAGTTGACACAAATCTTCATCCTCAATACCAAACCATTCAGCCTTTTCCGTATTACACTTGGAGCACATTTTTATTGGCTCTATTAAATTACCTTCCACGTTTTTATAATCGAATATCCTTGAATTTGAACTACCTTCCATTTTTACCTCCGTAAATCATTCTTTGTAGAATACTTTTTACTCTCTACTTCATTGCCTTTGCTTTAGCCAACTCGGCATAAGTTCTAGGTTTAGGACACTCTTCCGCAGGCTTCGGGTCTACATATGGCCCTTCCTGCTTAAAGTCTAGCCAACATTTACAGCTGTATGTCCATATAGAGAGTGCTTTACATCTATAGCAAGTCCTTTTCATTTGTTTGTCTCCTGCTATATAGACCCTAGCGTGTTGCATATATTATCTGATACTTCTTCAAAACCCCGACTCCTTCCTGCGCTTCTCCTTTTCCCTGCGAGCCGTCTTCTGTTTCTGGATATTACCCTTGTCTATCCTAATTCCGTGTTCATCGAATCGCTTTTTTCTTTTATATTTTCGGGGTGTTTCTTCCCAGGTTCCATCCTCAATAGCCTTATCCCGGTAATACCTGAATAACTGCCAGGGGTCAGGGCGGCCCTTAACTCTTGTAATCCGCTTAGTTACCTTTTGAAATACCAACCCCTTTTCGCGGTATTCAAAAGCAATAAGCAGGCGTTTCTCTTTTTCGTATCTTGTGCGGGACCAGTTAAGAGCATCGCCTTCCCGTCTTAACGGAATAAGTAACTCCCGGCGTTCTTTTACCATTTCCTTCATAAACGGGGCGCTTCTCATCGTAACACTTGAAAATGCCTGGGATTCAAACGGCAAAAACCCGCTGTCTTTGAACGCCCGGTATCGTTGCTGCCTTCTCGGTTTATAGGCCATTACTTCACCCCGCTTTTTATTATCCCTGCTGGCTCTATTGCCGACTCACCACATTGTTTGCACCGCCAACCCTTCCACAATATCTCACCGCTTTCTTGCCCGACAATATCACGGGTTTTATCTCGAACCCAAGAATCACGGCCTTTACATTTCGTGCAAAATACATATGGACATATATCCTCTGCCATTATCCCTTACCTCTTAATCTTACCACTTCCCACATTCATTTTTAGCTAGGTTTTTAAAATAATCCTCATCTAACCCTACCCTGCCGGCCAACACCATAAACTCCCCATCCTTTCGGATATCCTCCATAAGTTCGTCTACTGTCGGCTTGTTACCTTTTAGGTTTATCTTTTTTGCCCCTTTAGCCATTTCACTAGGTGCCTTGTTCACAAGTGCTTCCCGTAATTTCTCTGGCGCCAGTTTCCCCGAGTCTAATGCACTACGCAGGAAAGCTACCTGCCTGCTGGTAGATTGCGTTTGTAATTGGCCAACAACCCGTTGGGCAACCTGTTTCTTTTTCCTGCCCAAAACCTTTTCGGCAACTTTCTGTTTGAACCTATTTAGTCGCCCCTGTTTCTCTCGTTTCTTTTTCTTATTAACCATTACCCCTTACCTCCTACCGGCTTACTTAACACCCTTTCCAAGAAGGGCTTCTCTAGTCCAATCAATCTATTTTGCTCTTTTTTGTTCTTTCCTTCTATCCAAAGACAATCCGGCAAAGGACAACTAAGACACTCTGAATGTAATTTGCACCCATTAGGTAATATATTAGCTTTTCTACCTTTTACCATTATGCCCCCTTTTCAAATTACCACCATCATGCAGTAACAGTGTTACCGTTGTTACTGTTACTAATGTAACCACCAGTTACCTTTTTTACTTTCTCTGCCTTTACTAATCTAGCTAAATAAACCTTGATGTTAGCAAGTGGTAGAGGATGCCCTGCTCCTTTACATTGCTCAAATAACTCTTTAGGCATCACCGGCTCATCATTCTCTCCTAAAACAGCAGCAACAATATCAGCCTCACTAACATCTGCTATCCCCTTCTCTCTTTTATCCAATATCGGCTCACAGGGCAGAACATTGATACCATCTTCTGTAAATATAAATCTAAATCCAAATGGCTTGTGATACCCGGCAAATGGCGGTGGCTTCCTATGAAACATAGACAAGGTTAGTTCATCCTCATTATAATCTTGCTGTTTCTCTAACTCCCAAATACTCCTGGCTTCCGCCTCATAATAGGCATTGCCGTAGACTGTTTTACGCCTATTTGTTATATCTTTAGATGTGTGTGCTAGAATAATGGGTGTCACTGGCAATTGTCGAACTGCACCCCAAAATGCAAATGCAGGGGCAGTTATATTCAAATCATCACCAACCGCCATCCCTAAACTATCTATAATCACCACATCGGCCTTGCACTCCCCTATGGCATCCAAGATGTTATCAACGCTATCGACAAGCGGTCTGGCACAATGTAAATAGTGTATATCACAGAAGCCTAGCCCTAATCCCCTCAACAAGCGTTCTTTTTGCCAGCCTGTTATTCTGCCATCACTTTCCCAATCAAGATACAAGACAGTGTGGCGATCATTGGGAGTTATCCTTAAATCAAAAGGATTATCGTGCCAAGGTAGAGTTAGGATAATACTGATTAGAATAGCAAATAAACTCTTAGCAGAGCTTCGTTCAGCATAGAGAATAGCAGGTGAGTTTTTAACAATCATTGGCAGTAGTAAATACTCTGGCGCTTTAGCTCCATAATCGGCTGTAAGAACTTCAATAGTCTCGCCTTTTCTTAATTCCCTCACGGTTATATTGCAAACTTGATGAATTATCGTATCCCAAGGGTAGTATTGCAATTCTTCTGTAAAACAACTGTCTCTAACTGCCTTCACTAATGTATTACGAGCCGATATACTTAATAGATTAGTACGAATATGAGTCAAGAGAGGTTTTAGCCCATTATGCTTAGAATCAACGGCTACTTCTATTTCGGCCTCTACAACCTTGCTCCTATTATTCTCCCTTACCCGAGTTACCCCAACAGCCACATTTTCAACATCAGTACCTTCCCAGGTAAAGTAATAGCCGGTGGGTAGTATTGAAACATTACACTTCAGGTTTTCATCAACTGTCTTTTTCAATGACTTCCTCTGCTGGTTTGAATGTATAACGAACACCGTCAAAATTATTATACTCAGCAATTACTATAAACTTACTAATAAATTCGTCTACACATAACCCATGCTTTTCAGCTTCTCTTGTAATTACTTCATAGGGCATAGTTACATTAATGGATTTCCTACCCTTTACTAATACTTTTAGCCGATATTCTTTTTTATATCCTATCTCACTCAATCTTCTTCTCTCTAATTGTATTATAACGCATATTATAATACATAGTATAGCAAATGTCGAGCTTTATTTATTAAGGGTAACAGTAACAGTAACACCCCCTAAAGGGGGGTGGGTGTTACTGTTACCGATAACAGTAACAGGGGTAACAGTGTTACTGTTTGGGGTAAACTTCAATTAAAACCCCCTGTGTGGCTTGTTTAAGTAGTCTTTCCCCCGCCTTTTTTATTCTAGCTCTTTGAACACACAAATCAATGATATAACTTCTAAAAGAGTCTAACCCACCTCTTAGTTCTTCCCAGGTAGCCGGGACATAGTAACCGGCGGGTTTATTTGTCGCGAATAAAACAGGTAAACCCTCGGCTCTTATCTCAGCAATTATGAGCCTTAATTTCCTGTCGTTTTGATAATCCAAAGTGTTTCTTAGTTCTCGCCGGGTTATGGCACTTGCCCTGCCTTGGTGGTTTGAGAGGATACTTTTTAATCTTGGTTTGATTTCATTGTGCATAGCTCTCCCCTATGTGTGTACTTGTCTAATAAATCTTGAATAGTGATGAGGTTTATGGTGATACTATCATTTAGTTCGGCTCTAGCCACTTCTTCGTAAGCTGGTTTAGAGAAACTAAAAGCATAGAAGTGTCCAGTTTTATTCCCTGTGGCTCTAATAGCTGATTGAAATTGTTGCATAAGTGGGCTTCCTACACTTTCTTGTTGTTTTACTTGGACAGGTTCGTGTTCCATAAATGTCCAGCCATCTATCCCTTTATCTCCAGATTTATTACTTTGTGGTGTCCCATTTATTTTGTGAATAACCCAATCTTGGAACGCATAAGCCGATATGTTTTTTAATTCCTCTACTGTTGTGGGCATATTCTCCATAATTATATTAGCAGCACCTAATTTTGCCAATCTATCATTAATCATTCTACAAGCTGTTTGCGATACATCTATTCCTATCCATTGGCGACTTAATTGTTGGGCAACTGCTAATGTAGTACCACATCCGCAAAAAGGGTCAAGAACTATATCGTTCTTATTGCTGGATGCTCCTATTATACGCTTGAGTAATGCTTCTGGTTTTTGCGTAGGATAACCTATAAATTCTTTACCATGTGCCATAGTCCCAGATGGTATATCATCCCACCAATCATAAGGTAATTGTCCTATTGGGTTGAGGTATATCTTGCCGCTCACATTTTGTCCTGTTTTGTAGAATCTCCTCCCATCGTTATCTGTTTCTGTTTCTGAAAGTAATTTATCACTATAGTTTATTCTAGTAGCATCTGCATTAAATGTGTATACTGTACCCTTGCTATAAAATAACATTGACCTGCCCCCACCAAGGATACCACTTCTTAAGTTAGGGTTACCGGGATTCTAGCCTCAGGAGCAGGTGGCTGGTAACCCAACGAACTATGAGGACGTACCTGATTGTACTCTCTTCTCCATTGTTCAATCAATATCCTGGCTTCAGTCAGTGTCGTAAAGACTTCTCCATTAAGCAGTTCGTCCCTCAGTTTACTGTTAAATGATTCGACGTAACCGTTCTCCCAGGGACTACCAGGTTCAATAAACAGAGTCTTCACACCCACCCGATTCAACCACCTGCGCACCGCCTTCGCAGTAAACTCGGGGCCATTGTCTGAGCGGATATGCTCAGGGACTCCCCTCAAGAGAAACAACTCATACAGAACTTCAAGGACATCCCCGGATGTAATATGCCGGGCCACCCGCATCGCCAGGCATTCCCGAGTGTATTCATCAATGATTACGAGTATCCGAAAGGCTTTGCCGTTGGCAGTCCAGGCCATGACGAAGTCATAGCTCCAGACGTGGTCCTTGTGCTCGGGGCGAAGTCTTACACAGGAACCGTCATTGAGCCACAGTCTCCTTCGTTTCGGTTGCTTCTTTGGTACCTTCAGTCCTTCCATCCTCCAGATCCGTTCCACCTTCTTGTGATTCACTTGCCAGCCTTCTTGCCTTAATATTGCTGTTATTCTCCGATATCCGTACCTGCCATACTTTGTTGCCAGTTCAATGATCCGGACCCTTAGCCGTTCCTCCTCGTCCGTTATACCTGGGGTACGACGCTGCGTCTTTCTGCCCTGCCCGAGTACTCTACATGCCCGCCTCTCGGAGACATCAAGCTTCTTCTGTACACGCAGAATAGCCTTGCGTCTCTTTGACGGGCTTAGAAGTTTCCCTCCGATGCCTCTTTTAATATGGCATTGTCCAGGGAGATATCAGCTACCAGCTTCTTAAGCCGGATATTCTCCCTCTCCAGGGTCTTGAGCTTCTTTGCTTGATCTATCCTCAGACCTCCGTACTCCTTACGCCACCGATAGTAGGTCTGTTCGGTGACACCGATCTTCCTGCTGGCTTCACTCACGGTACTCCCCTGATTCAGCAGGATCTCAGCTTCGCGTAACTTGTTAATAATCTGCTCCGAAGAATGCGATTTCTTGGCCATGATTTACCCCCTTTATTTTTAGTTCCAGTCTAACATTACAACTGGACTCCTTTTTGGGGGGCAGGCCAGTTTAGCGCTTATCGGGATTATCCGGCATTTTCTTTTTAGTGCTGTCCTTTTCACTTCTCTTCCTTTAGGGCTTGCCTCAGCGTAGTGATAAAAGACCTTAGTAGCTTGGATACTTCATCAAATTCGCCAGCACATAAATCTTCTATCATTTCCATATTCTCAGGTTCATACCACCACAATTCCATACGATGAAAAACATCAAGAGATATATCATCTGTTAGTATCCTCTCCCTCTCCTGCTTCTCACCAGCTTCAAAGCTAATAACATCTTGTGCGGATATAGGAACTTGCCAATCGTGTGACCAGCTATTGTGCCACATTGGTAACTGCCGTATATCATTCATACCTAAGAGCCGAGCATTACTTTCGGGAGTACCCATACCATCTACAACGGTAGTGGCTAGGAAGGAATGTCTACCATCTTCAAATCCCTGCTTCTTGGCTTCTTCAACATCCTTTCCTGCTTGTGCCCAATCTATAACCATTTGCTCTTTTCTAGCCTGAATTATTGCTTCTTCTATATCAGGAATGAGGGCTAGGAGCTTGTCAGTATCCTCCCTTATATCACTAAAGCAGTCTGGGAATGGAGAAGTAGGAGTGTTATGCTTACACTCAGCACAGTTCTTGTTGTTTTCGGCAAAGCAACAAATTGCCCTAGCTATCTTCTCCCTGTCAGGTCTATCCAGCTTCTCAAATTTAGGGTAGCCAGACAGTATATAGAGTTCGTGTATTTGGTCAGCCTTCCTATTAAAGTATTCTTTGGAAACGACTCCGCCTCTCCCTTTATTCCATTCGGCAAACTCATAAATCTCAACAGCTAGTTCCCTTGCTTTCTTCCTCAACTCAGGTCTATCCACTCTTATTGGTTTACCTACAGTCCTTAGAATGTAATCCTTGCCTGTTTTCCCATTGCGGATTTTCTTTGCCTTACTATTAGCGATGTCAGAATAACACTCCTTACAAAGATGCTTCTTTATTACTTGACCTTTATTATCTGGTGGGCTGAATAGCAAACCCCCAAATTTGGTAATCTTTCTGCCACAGAAATCACAAATTACTTTTAATCCTGCTTCCATTATTCATCCCCTGTTAGTATTTCTTTATTTGTTCCCTTGCACATATCAACGAATAACTTTGTTTCTGGTGTTACCCATCCTAAACAATATAGTTCATTACAATCGTTTTCAGTTACCTGTAGCACGATAGCTTTTCTCCTACAATATCCCCTCTTGTTTAGGTAGGCACAGTCTTTTAATGTGCATTTTATACTTGGCAACTCAACTCTCCCCTGTTAGTATCTTATGGAGTTGGTCGGCTGTTTTATAGTTATATTTCAACCAACTGCAGCCTGTGCATCCTTGCTCACACCAACTAGAATCTCCAATGGGGCATATTTCCCTAGCCACCTCCTCCCTATCCCATTCCACCAGTTTTCTTTTCCTGCCTGTGCTATTACATTTATCACAGCGGTCATTTATACCAGCACCACCTATCAAGCCACCACCGTTACAATCAGGACATTTCTCCCAGACCTGCTCATAACCTATAGCCTTGAGTTTGGCTACTTGGGCTTGGAGTAAATCATCAATCATCCAGTGGTGTTCTTCCATAAGCCCACTATCGTTATAATGTTCCCTCTGTTCCTCTTCCCTCAGTAGTTCCTGTTCATTATTAGCCATCATTCACCCCCTAAAATCTTATGGAGTTGGCAGGCAAGGTAATTACCCAACCTATTCCCCTCTGGTGTATAATAATCTATTTCTCGGTCAGCACAATAATGAATTGCCACCTTCTCCCTATCCCATTTCACCAGTTTTCTTTTCCTGCCTGTGCCTTTACAGGTGAGGCAATTAGCAGGTGGTAGGTTTGACAATGTGGTTTTGTAACCTTTACCCTCACAATCAGGGCATATCTCCCACACCTGCTCATAACCTATAGCCTTGAGTTTGGCTACTATATCTATTGCTATTGTGTCGCATTTCCTGTCTGGTGATATGTTTAAGAAATAATCCTCTAACCAACTATGTAGTTCCTGTTCACTCATTATCCTTCTCCTTTCCCCAGTGAGGCGGTAAGACGCATAGCGACTCCCTTACCCCACCGGGGAATCTTGCTGGCTCGGTAACGCTTCCCCTTCTAGCCGATATTGCTTCGCAGGACACCAGCGAACATTAATCTACTTTATCGCTTATTTTAATATCTAATACTGACATCATCTTGGCATAAGTAAGCAGTTCTCATTAGTTTACCTCCTATGTTTCCAATTTAACCTTATTTACTTTAGCCCCCTCGGGGCAGAATTCGGCAACATCACAAAAACCCTTACACCTTCTCCTGCCCCATCGTTCTTCAAAAGGACATAAACCGGGCAAAGTATCTGTTTCAAGTGCTGTTAAAAGGGCTGTGGTTTTCTGGTAAAAGTAATCAAGAACTAAATCATTGTCTATTAAGTCTACAGGAACGAGCATTACCTTTTCGTCTATCTTATTATTCCGGGCAGTAAATGTTCCCCCATCCCGGATTGTGCATTGAACTAACAGTCTACTTACCGGGAAGCCTAACTGCTCCGCCTTGATTCTGTAATTGTTAAGTTGAAGAGAAATCTGATTTACTTCGTATTCACCGCTATTCTTTGATCGCCCTAATATCTTTGCCAGGGCATATGATCCCCATGTTTTGTAGTCCACTAGTTTATAAGAGCCATCTTTTAATTCATCTGGTTCGAGTAGGTCCAAGATGCCGGTATTCTGGGATACTACAGTTCGAGTGGGATTTAATAATTGCGTGGTCGATGGAACATTCTTCCAGACTCTAGTGCTACCCACTTCGTAGAGATAGGGTAGGGATAAACACCGACCCTCTGGCCTTGGACATTGCTTAAAACATTGTTCTGTTGTTCTTTTAACCCCATCAGGACATCTAAAAAAAGACGCTGGCATTTACTTCACCTCACTAACTTTACAATCTTTAAGGTCCCACTGGTGAAACTTGAGTGCTGTGTTTACATCTGGGGAATATATCAAACTTGTTGCTGTTGATGGTATATGCTTAATTTGAAAGCGTTTCAAAAGGCCGGGGTGTTTATCTTTGAAATGATCAAGTAATCCCTTGAAGTGAGGTTTTTCTTGTTTACATTCACTACATATAAACTTCATATTAATCCTCATACTCCCCATTGATGCTTTTGAGATAGTTCTTACAGCCTTCCCGCAGGATTTCGGGGGTAACTTTGTCGCGGTAAAAGGTGGCTATCTTCTTATCCTTGAAGTAGAGTTGCATTAGAAAAGCATCGGGATATTCTATACTAAACCCGAATTCCTGGTAGTCACCGATAACATCATTCCATATTGTCTTTGTGGTCATTACTTATTACCTCCCGATTCATTGCTATCCCCCAGTGTATTAATATCAATCACACCTTGTTTTATAAGTTCTCTAAAGACATAGAGAATGGCATCTATGAAAACTGCCTGCTCCAGTTCTTCATCGGTTGGGGTATAAGTAAACCCCCCATCTTTAACACTTGCAAGCATCTTCAAAACCAGACCCATTGTTGCAGGACACATTACCAAACCAACCTCACCTAACCTTGCCAATGCATCATATTTATCCCATTTGTATAGTTTTGTGGTCATTGCTCCTTACCTCCTAGAGCCTCGGTTTTATTTATCCCAATTGCGTTTCCAGAATAGTTTGCATACAGGTTTTATAATTCCAAACTTCTTACCTCCTTATCCTATCAAGTTCAGGGCGTAGTTGTTTCTGGACACAATCAGGATTGTTACAAGTCTTAGGCCGGTAGATACTTTCAGGATATTCAAATTGTTGTCCACATATAGGGCATTTGGCTTTTAACCATTTGATATTATCATTCATTTAGTAGCTCCTTGTTCTCATAGATGTTGCCGATTATAGTCCGAAGTTTAGCTTCTTTAGCAGTTAAGGGCATCATTGGTTCAGAAGTAATAGCATCAGCAATCCACCAACCACCATCATGCCAAAGCACACGTTCCAATCTTAGCGAAGTATAATCCTTCTGAATCCATTGCATAACATCACAGTCAGCATATTCCTTGCCGTTCTTGTCTTTGAGTCCTGTGTATTGCATTATGATATGGTCATTATTTTCCCACTCTAGTTCATCTTCGTGGTAAACGAAATAATCTCCATTACCCCAGACTTGGATAAAACCACCTTCCGTAGTCATCTCTTTTCTATCTTCATCCCAAGCCCTAAACTTATGCTCCCTCATTGCTTTACTCCTCAGTTTAAATTCGCTCTGATGTAATCTATCCAGTAATCCCACTTAGCCGAGTCATAAGTCGGGGATGATAGAAGCATCCAAAGTTGTTTTTGGTTGTCCCGTTTTAGGGCGAGTTTTATCAATTCAATTTCGGTCATATTGCAGACTCCTTTGGTAGATTTCACAACCCGGGCAATAGTTTTCCTGGCAAAAGAGATGTTGGTTTACCTTGCACCAATTGCCTTTATTGCCTGTTTGGACTGCTAAAACTCTAGGCAATATGGAGTGGCTTCCGTTTAGCCAAGCGGTTCTTTCAGCAGCATCGTGTTGGTTGTCGTGGTCACTTTCAGGGCAAAAGTTACTCAATGGGTCATAAAAACCCACAGTCCAGAGGTTTGGTTCTGATTTAATATAGACGTACATTTCAACAACTCCCTGTCATAATCAAGATAATAACCACTAAGATTACTAAGCCTATCACTATATACCTTATGTTGAAGTGCGGGTAATGCCTTGTGGCTTTAATCTTATTTGTGGCTTTAGCCATTCGGTCCAGTAATTTGGCTTCTGTTTCAGCATATTCGGCCTGCTGTTCGAGCCTCTTGGTTTTAGTCGTTAAGTCCGCCAAACTAGCTTTTGTTGGGGGTGTTTTAGGAGTAATTAAGTTTTTTACCTTGTCTATGGGATTGTCCATTACTTACCTCTTAGCTATACTTCTTCTTCGGTTTCTTCACAGATGGCTTTGTAGGTTATGACCTCTGTCATTTCTCTTGTTTCTTCAATTCGGCAATTTGGGGGCTTGCTTCCGCCATCAATTTTGACAACTATTTCAACTCCATCCACCGCAAACAAACCCTTGTATTCCCAAGAATTAGCAAAGGCTCTGTAGGTAGACTTTATTCCATGAACGCCCATCATTTTTAGTTCCTTTATGAAGTCGTCCCCTTCTGCTCCTGGCATCCCCCAAGTTTCAAGATACCACTTACCTGGTTCTAATTGCCTAAAATCATACCAATTAATATCCAAGAGTTCCCTTGGCATTTGTTTGATTAGATCTTCTCCCTTCTTGTGTTCTGCCACCAATGTCTTATGTGTTTTAACTGCCTCAGTGTATTTCCCCCGATAAAGTATTCCAAGTTTAGTAGTTGGTTTTGGTTTAGTCATTTCTTCCTCCCTTTTATTATCCTCTTATGTCCGTTCTTGTCTATGAGTTGATATACTGCCATTAGATACCCCCTTTAAGTATCTTATCAAAGTCGGGCTATAGCCTCACGCCCTTGCTTCAATAATTCGTTGTTTTTGTCTATTTGCTTCTGCTTTTCCCTTATTTCCTTATCTTTTTCCGCTATTTGTTCTTTGAGTTGATATACTATCATTTGTTCATTGTCTACCATTTTCCCCCTCCTTATAGTCACACTATTATCGTTTAACCTATGGATTAAAGAAACTACCCCTCGGTTCATCTTTTATATTCTCAAGTATGTCTTCCACCGCCAGCTCTTGCAATTTAGCATCAAGGTCTCTAGCAAGCATCGGATTTTCCCCTCTTACTGCATCAGCGAAGGCTTGAATGCCAGCCCTACACGCCTTTAGATAGCGACCACCATCAATGCGAAGCACGATAGCGTAGAAACCATCGGCAAGGGGTTTGCCACTTGTTTTAGTAATGATATACTTTTGATATAATCCTTTCATAGCCTCTCCTTTTGGGTATTAGACTTGATATATTAGCTGCCACTATCCTCTTTGATTGTTGCTGTGTCCCTTTCGTAAAGTCGCGTTAGGGCTTGCCTTACGGAATATCTATCAAGTTCACGGTCAAAGGCTTCCTGATAAGTCATTTCATTGATGTGGCCCGGAATAGGTATATTCCCATAGGCTTTTAATAATGCTTGCGTTGATGCCATCTGTCTAACTCCTTTTTATTTACTAACTCAATACTGGGTGGGTAAAGGATACATTCCGTGGTTGCTCTCCCCGTAGGGGCTTGCTCGGAACCAGCCTGCCTTTCCTGTCGCTTAGTGCAGTTCTCCCCTACCTACCCAGCATTCAATTATTAAACTACTTTACTTATCCTCTCCTTATAACTTGTTGGGTCATTTACCAGCCTCTTGTCCAATCCCTTTCGGGTTGAGTCTTTGAGCAGGATTGATGAGCATAATCAGCAGCAGAAGGCTTTCCCTCTATAGAAGCATAGTGCATTCTATTATAGATGGGCTTACCACAGATACAGCAAGCATTTATTTTTATTCTATTGCCTTTAGCATAAGCTCTTTTTAGTGCTGCACTTCTTAAGCTCATGTCACCCCTCCTTGTGTTTAATTAGCTACCTTTCAAAGTGGACGTATCCGAGTATGCCTTCTTCTTGAACCACCTTGAAGTTGTAATTATTTCTCAATGATTCGAGCGTATTCTTATTGAGTTTTGGCAGACTGATGGATATGTTATCGCTTTTTGCCGAGCCATTATCCATCCTATCAATAATATACTTGGCGATATTCCTTGCTGTAGGTTTCATTGTCTTCTCCTATAATATACTAGCTACCTTTCAAATCGTATATAACCGAATGGTTCAACACTAACTGATTTAAAGTTATAATTATTCCTGAGTGCGCCGAGTGTGTTTCTGTTTAGCCTGGGCAAGCCAATTGATATGTTGTCACTCTTAAAAGTACCACCATCCATTTTATCATTGGCATACTTGGCTATGTTCTTGGCTGTAGGTTTCATTTCACCCATCCTTATGTTAAATTAGACAAGAAGAGGCGACAATTCCTGTGGGGATTATTAGCTATCGCTTCCCCCGGATGTTGCCGCCTCTACACTTGGTTTTTGCCTTTCTTTGTCCCAGTAAGGACTTTTGCAACGCCCACACCTTAAAGGGTGTTCGCTTTTGCTTGCCCATTCGTGCCCGCATCTTAAACATTTGTGTATGTGTATCATATTACCTTAACCTCTCAATACTGGGCTAGTAGCCACACGACCTCTGAGCTTCCGCTACTGTAATCCTCAGAACGATATTGTGCCTTTTCAGGTAGCCCAGTATTCAGTTGTTAAGGTTCTATTACCCTTGATATATTAACTACGGCTTAACCCGTTTCAGTTTTCGGATTTTTGTTTTCAAATCTCTCTTTTCCTCATAGCCACAATGTTCACAAACTGCTTTGGCTCTATATCTCCTTAGTTCTGTGTGGCAATTGGGGCATTTCATTTTATCCCCTCCGTTTAATTACCCTCATTATACACTAATAGTGCATATACGCAACACCCTATAAGGCGATACAGGGAAGTTAGGCTAGTGTACACTTATAGTTATCTCTTAAATCCTTGCATATTCATACATATACTACTATTTTTAATATAACTTGACAATTATGGAGTAATAGTGTATATAGTAGTAGTAATAACATATAGGTGGGATTAAGATGATGAAATGCCCAAAATGTAAATATAGTTGGAAGCCAAGGGTTAAAAACCCAAAGGCTTGTCCTCGTTGTAAGGCAAGGCTTGATTATAAACCCAAAAGAGATAAATAGTGGATATTAATTCATGGAGCAAGAAAGTAAAGAAGCGTGATGATTACACTTGTCAATTATGTGGGACTACTGACCAAATAATAGCTCACCATATTAAAGATGCACGGGATTACCCAGAATTAGTAGTTGATATTGATAATGGGCAAACATTATGCCGTGTATGTCATATTAAACTTCACAATTCAAGTAGACCAAGTGTTTGTTTTTTTGAAAGACGAATAAAATATGTGGATGGGCAAAGGACTTGGAAGCCTATTATTCCTGAAAAGTTAAAGGAACAATATGCATATTATCTATAAACCTAAAAAGGGAGGGAAGTAATATGGGGTATAGAATAATAGGCAGATTTAAAGGTAGAAAGTTTAGGTCTAAATCTTATCCTACGGAAGATGTAGCTTTGAGGGCTGGATATAAGATGGTTTATAAAAAAGATGGCACTACTAAACGCAAGGCAAGTGCAGCTTTAACATCTTGGTACTTAGAGAAAGATTAAGAAGGGGGTAAATGATGGCACAAAAAATGGTTTGGAAAAGATTAGCTTTCGGTGAAACTAAGAAAACAGCCGAAGATACACTTAAATGGGCAAGGAAAGAAGGATTAACTGCCAAAATAACAAAAGGGAAAATGGGATATAGTGTCTTAATTAAAGCCCCTAGTTTTAAGAAATAGGAGGGAAATAATGACTACAGAATTTGCTACAATCCCCAAACATCAAACATTCAAAGGCAAAAGATACACCTTAAAAGACTCTTTTGTCAGCAAAGAAACCGCCCAGAGGTTGAAAGACCGCTATAAAAAGAAGGGATTATTGGTGAGGATAGTCCAGCAGGGTGGGGTTATGCACTTCTTAAAGAGATACCATGTCTATACGAGAAAAGGGTAAATATGGCAACTGATAGAGGCAAGGCAATTACAGAAGCCATAGAGGATATTCCTCAAAAGCCTGTTGAGGCCGAACCTGAACCAGAACCTACCCGAGAACCAGAACCTGAGCCTAGACAGGAAGTAGTCCGTACTCCTAGTGGTATTATCAGCAAGGAAGAACACGCTAGGTTACAAGAGGAATTTCCCCAAGGCATACCGGCTACTGCTGTGGAAACGGTTGTAAAGGAAAGACCAGCACCATTACCATTTGAAGTAGCAAGGGCAGAAGAACAGCGTCAAAGAGCAGCGGCTAGGATAAGAGATTTATCTGACCCGAAAGATTTTGCTACTTATCAGACGCTAACTGACAGGGAACAATTCGACATTCAAGTTAAACTGGGGAATATCCCCGAAGGCTCTCAATATGCCCCTGGGCTAAAGGTAACTTATTTACCTGGGGTCCCAATAGAGGAACAAATACTAAAACCTAGAGAGTGGGGTTACTTTGCGCCAGAGCAAGTAACTCAGATAAAAGAGGCAGAAGCAGCTGTAGAACGCCAAGCTGAAATTGATAGACCAAGCATTGAATTATCACAGAGGATTGGAGCAGAAAGGATAGCAGAGTTTGAAGCCAACAATACTCTACTCCCTGATGGACAGTGGATAAATACTGCTGAATTAAATAGATTAAAAACTGATGCAATAGATATTTATGTAGCATTGACCATACCAGTTAAGGGTGGATTTGCCAATGCTGAGAAGGTGATATCAAGGCAACAAAGAGAACCAATCCCCCAAGAACCTAGCGAAACTTTTATTGAGCAGTATACTAGACTTACAGGGCAAAAGCCTATAACTATAGGTGCTTTTGAAGAGCAGGAAGTACCCATCATAGATAAGATAATTAGTTTCTTTACAGGTAGAGGAACAGGCGAATTGGCAAGGAACAGTGAATTTCTTAAAGTATCTATTCCGGGATTTATTGGCGGTATGTCTGGCGCACAATATCAAGCGCAAGGTGAGACAGAGAGACTTTATAGATATTTATTCAAAGAACAGATGGGCAGATTCCCCACACTAGGAGAAATGCCCGATATAAAAGCAGGGTTGCCAAGAGGAATACAGGTTAGTTCTGTTATCCCGGGTGTGGTAACAGCATATCGTTGGGATACAATGTCTACTGACCAGAAGTGGCAAGCCATACAGGGTGATATAACAATGGCAGCCGTCTATGGAATGATGGCAATAGGGCTTACATTAAAACCAGGCAAAGTGCCAATAGTAAAGTATAAATTGGTCAATGAGTTTGGAGTGCCTATTGGCAGAACTATTAAAATCCCTGTTTATGCCACTGATACACTAGGCACTAAATTTGCTGCTAGAAATCCTGCAATATGGCAAAGAGGAACTACACCACTTAAAATATATGGAGAGACAGGCATTAAACCTATTACTCCACTTTTGTCTCCTAGTGAAGTGATTCTCCGCAAACCACAAGTGCCTACATTGCCCAGAACTTTTCAGGGTGGAGTTCGCACACCAACAGGATTCATCCCCCCTACTCATATTCCGGGTGCAACATACTTTCCTGGGGCGAGCTACACTACTGTAAGGGGGGTTAAAGTCAATATTCCTGCTGGCACTCTTGATGTTGGGGGGCTAGTCCCAAGCGGAATGGAGATATGGTCAAGGGCAGGATTAGAACAACCTTGGAATCCTTTTGCTCATACAGGTGCCAGAATACAGATAAAGCCGATAACAGGAGAATTAACGATAGTTGATGTTGCTACTGGGAAGCTAAGAAATGTGGGATTTCCCGCTAGTGGTGCTGAAGTAGCAATTGGGGCATCACCAAGGCCACCTTCTACTTTGACAATGACACCTGATCAATTAAAGAAACTACAGCCACTTATTGCCCCAACCCCTTATATTGAGTATGAGATAACACCTTCTGGTTTGGTAGCTCCTAAAGTAGTACCATATCCTACCCCAAAGCAAATTATTGCACCAGGTATAAGCCCAATGGTGAGTCCTATTAGTGAACCAAAACCAGCAATAGCTCCTAGAGCTATTATTAGTCCTGAGCCTGCTCCCACGCCTACACCAACAGCAGCTCCTGCGCCCACTCCAGCACCTGCGCCAGCACCTGCTATTGCGGTGGTGATTGCGCCTGCTCCTGTCATTGCACCAACACCTACACCAATAATATCGCCGCTACTTTCACCGACTCCTGCGCTTGTACCCGCACCTATAGTGCCTGTTGTCTTACCAGGGGTTGAAGTTGGCGTTCTTGCACCTCAACCTATAGAGGTGGGATCGTATGCTTTTAAGATGGGGTTATTCTGGAAGTATATACCACCGCCTTATGATATGGATAAACCTATCACTTTGCCAAGAGGGGTTACACCCATTGGTGCAGTCAATACAGAATTAAGAACACCACAAGAGACTATCCAGATGATAGGGCAGAGTAGAGAGATAAAACCCCGAGACATAAGCATAGACTTAGGGGTAGTTGATGCTTTTATTACTGCCGGTGGAACTAGAATAGATTTTACTGGCAAAGGATTAGAAACTGATGTAGGTACAAGATTGCCAAGCCCCACAAAGGGAATGTCAATTGATGGTGCATACCCTGGTATGCCAGTGTATAATGAGGGAGCTAGACGATCTGTAATAAAAAAGAAAAAACCAAAAAGGGTAGCTCGTAGAAGAGATGATTTTAGCGACATACTAGAAGTTCGAGGAGGAGTGTAATGACAACCCAGAGATTTGTTAGAATGCCGGATGGAGAGGTAGTTGAGGTTCCTGAACCAGTATCCCCACCAGAGCCAGAGCAACAAAGACAAGATGATGATATGAGTGATATAGCAGATGTCACCAACGAAGACATTATGGGCGTGGGCTTGGATAATAGTGTTGATGACTTAGTAGAAGTTACTGAAGAGGATGTTATGGGTGAACCCGATGAGGAAGATGATTTGTTTGGTGTACCCGAGCCAGACACAACAGAATCTAGGCCAATTCCTCAAAAGCCAAGGTTAAGAAGAACTACGAAACAATTTCCCCCACCACCGACTACATTGGGGGGGATGAGGTAATAGATACTTTATGAGGGATTATTTAGAAAAGGAGGTCTTAAAAAATGCCTATAAAACACGGGTTTGCAATCCCCACTAAAATTATTGGTGGGAGAAAATATAAGTTCATGATTAGAGAAACAAAGTTTTATGCGAAAAGAGCCGCTAGAATATATAGGGATGAAGGATATAGGGCAAGGATAATCAAAGGTGACAGGTATGGTGAATGGGAAGTATGGCGGAGTATAAACAAAATCAAATGATGAATAAACCAAAACTCCAAGCCTTCACCAATGAAATAAAAGAGGGATAATGAAAAAGTTATCTAAGTCGATATTACTTAGTCTTGTTGCTTTATTGCTTGCTAGTATGCCCGTATTAGCTGCGGTAGCTTATAGAGCGGCTTATACCATTGTGGAATCAGATGGCAATGCCTATGATATGTTGGCAACATTTGAAGGGGTGGATAATCAATGGATGGCTGACAATGGGTTTATGCAACCTAATGCTCTCGATACTAGAATAGAGACATTAGGTGGACTCCAAAGACCTCATATGGTAGCACAGAATAAAACTTTAACTGCTACAGCCGTTCCTGCTAATTCACAAACTAATTTATACTTTACCACAGCTAACGCAGACTTGCCCTCAATGGACATAATTGAGGGTAATGATGGTTTTGTTACTATTCCCGATGATGCCACTCTTGAATTGGGTAGCAACTTTGAGATTGAGCAATCGGGATATGTTGATACGGATGCAGGTAGCGATAAGAACCTAGTCTATAAAGACACTGCATATAGGACATACATTAGTGCCGAAGATGAGATAACTTCGGCTATAGCCTATGGTTCGCCAGTTTTTCCTACTGTAGAAGCAGTCAATGGGGGTAATGACCTTGCCAACCTCCTAAACCATACTGTCAACTTACCGGCTGGGATAGTGGCAGATGAATTACTACTTGTTGTCTTTACAAGTGATGGTAATGAAGCTATAGGCTGGCCTGGGGGTTGGGTAGAATTATTTGAGGAACAATTAGCAGCATGTACTCTTGCTGTTGGGTACAGGATAGCAGATGGTAGCGAAGGGGCTACTATTACAGTAACCACTGGCAATGCCCAAATGACCTCTCATACTTCCTATAGGATTAGTGGATATTTTGGAGTTCCAGAGGTAGGAGCAGCAACTAATGGAAATAGTAATATTCCTGACCCACCTAATTTGGCACCGTCTTGGGGGGCAAGGAGTACACTATGGTTTGCAGTTGTTGGATATAATGATGGGCGATTTATAATTAATGCTTATCCAGTTAATTATACGGATGGACGCTTAGACCGTTCTAATGATGTAGAAGGTGTTGGTACTGGTAGTGCTAGACGAGAGCTTAATGCAGCAGCCGAAAATCCAGGTACATTTACACTACAAGCAGCAGGTATTTGGGTTGCCAATACAATAGCGATTGGCCCTGCTGAATTAGAGGTAACTGCCACAGGTATACCTAGTGGAGAATATACAGTAAACACTTCTCTGAATGCCACGGCTTATGACTTTAGTGATTATAATGCCAACACTACAGTAGCGGTCAGTATGGGTGGAGGATTAATACCTGTTATATTACTTGAGGAACAAGAATTAACAGCCGCCGCCGCTTCAGTTACATTCTCAAATATAGATACCTTAGTTGCTGAATGGGATTTATATGGTGGAGTTACATCAAGACATTTGGTAATAATGGTTAATGGTGCTATGACTGCTGCCCCATCAAGAACATTACAACTTCAATTTAATAGTGATGCTGGCAATAATTATAATAGCCAAATACTATACGGAGTAGGAGGGGCTGATGGTGCTGACCCTTCTACTGGTGTTGCTTATATTCATGCTTTAACACTTCCTGGCACTACTTATGCGGATGGGTATGGTGGTGGTGTTGTTTTAATTCCTCACGCTTTTAATGCAGTAAATCACAAATCAACTTTAAGTATATTTGGTGCAGTTGAAGATAGTATATATGCGGCTACTGGAAGATGGGCTAATACAGATGCAATAATAAGTCTGGACTGTCTTGCGACTACTGATAACTTTGCCATTGGTTCAACCTTCTGGTTAGGTGTAGTAGATGAAAGGTACTTAGTAGAAGAAGCAATAAACCCTGCGGTAGATTTCCTACCAGTATTTGCTGCTATCCCACAAGATGGTTCAGACTTATGTGTTATAGGATATGCCAGCAGTGATGATGCAGGGGCGGTAGAAGATGAAGTTTTGCAGGAGCTTAATACTGATAATATAGCTGCGAATTATCCCTCGCAACAATTAGACGGAAGGGCTGGTGCGACTAATGCTAATCAAGTCAACCAAGAAGTAGCAATGATTTCAAGCGATTTGGCTACTGCTAATGCTTTTGGTGCTTTCTATATAAACTATTCACAATATGCAGAAGAGGTAAATGACCCGCACTTTGTATCATTGAGTGGTTATCACGAAACAACTGGTCCTACATCAGAAGTTAGAGTTATGTCGGGCAGATGGGATGATGCTGGTTTAAGTGCTATAACACAAATTGAGCTATACCCTAATACTGGTGCAAACTTCTTGGCGGGCTCTTTATTCAGCCTCTACCGAGTACCCAGAACAGTAATAGATAGACAGGAACTCGCCGCACCTGCGGCGACAATTACCTTTGCTGATATTCCACAGGGATACGAGGCGTTGCAGGTTTTGGTTTATACACAAACAAGTGCAATAGCTAATAGAAGTCCTCTAGCTATTGATTATAACAATGATGCTGCGGGGGCAAACTATGACTATCAGTATCTACAAGGATTAGGTGCTGCCGTAAATGCTAATCGTGCTGTTGCTGACCCAACTGTTGGGCTGGTAGCTGCTAATAATCTTGGTGCTAATGTTTGGGGTGGAGCAATTACAACAATCCCCAATTATGCTAAAGCCGACAGGCATAAACATAGTTATACTATTAGCGGCTCTGCTCAAGATTCAGTTAATTTATATAGTAATAGGTGGGAAGATACAGACCCGATAACAGAAATAGATTTATATTTAACAGATGCTTCCAACTTTGTCGCTGGTTCTATCTTTGAACTTGTCGGTATATTCCCCCAAGATGTATTTGCCATAGAAGTTGATGGAGATTTATATGATATAGCCGATGGGAATAATGTTAGTGTACTTGACAATGCTAATGACTGGATACTAAACCAGAACAATGTAATGCCATATATGGACTACTATAAGGCATCAGGGCAAGCACCACACTTTACAGGGGCTAATGATTCCAATGTAAACTGTGGTGCTATACATAATGATATTCCTAAATTATGGGTTAGTTTGTGGTTTGAGTTAGATAATGATTGGGGTGCAGGTGCTGGAAGTGGTGATATATACCTGTGGGGGAAGCTTTTTGATGGTACTCATCGTGTGTATGTTGACCTTGTAGGTGATGGCACTATACATTTTTTCTTTAATGATGGAGGGGTGAACTCATTTACTTTAGTTTCTACCACTGATAGGTGGATAAGAGGTGTTCAGTATCATGTCCTCGCCAGTTTAAGCGATACTGCGCCAGCACAAAGATTGATAATAAACGGCGTAGTAGAAGATACTGACATAATTGCGGCTTCTAACACACCAAACGGTGGTGTTTTTGTTTTTGCTAATTATGGAGACCCTGGTGGGGTGGCTTCTGGTGTCCCAGGAAAAGTTTTTAACGTAGTAATAGGCACAGATGATTTAACAATAGCAGAAGAACTTGGATTATTTAATGGCACTATCCCCGCAGATGCCAACAACATCTGGTATGCCGATGAAGGCGTAGGGGTAAACATAGTAGACTATGGTACAGATGGGGATGATGGAACTGCCGATGCTGCGGTTACTTGGGTTGGCTCTGGTAATATGGCAAACAATGATGCTCTGGCTAGGGTTTGGTATCAGCCTAATGATATTGTAGAAAGCACTGATTTTGATGGGACAGAAACCGCTGGTGGCTCTGCTACTATAGTCACAGATAATACAATGGGTGAAGCACCTGGCTATTGGGTAGGTGCTTTAGTTACTATTACCGAAGCTGGCGGTGCTGCCCCAGAAGGAGAGGCAAGGGTCTGTACTGTTTTTGCTGCTGGCGGTGTAATAACAGTTGCCCCTGCTTTTAGTGCTAATGTTGATATTGGAGATGATTTTACTATTGACTTCGGTACTTTAGTAGATAGGGCACCATCTGACCAAGATGCTAGAATAACCTGGGGTGTAAATCCAACTGGTATTGCTGTGACATTGGGTGGGATGGTAAATGCGGGGCAACCGATTCCAGGTGCATTACCTAGTGAACCTGCTCAAGATGTATTACTCGAAACTCCTGTTACCGATTGGTATGAAGAGCCTGATGTTGCTGGGGTACTGTTGACTAATCCATTACGCCCCTTTGTTACAATGTGGTCGGATAACACTGGTCTAACCGAAATACAATGTTGGCGGTTATACGCCCTTGCTCTTATCTTACTGGTTACAGTATCTACAGCCTTATCAGTAGGTAGGCATCAGGGCATAACGGCGATAATGGCAAGTGTGGCTATTTTAGGGGCTGTAGTTATGACTATATTCCCAATGTGGACTTTAGTTTTTGCTATCGGTATGTTTATTGGGGGATTAGTGATGGAGCGTTCGCCTTCATTGTGATATACTTTATAAGGGATTATTTAGAAAAGGAGGTCTAAAGTAATGAGTTCTGAATCCTTGAAGCATTCGGGGTGGCTTTGGGGAAAAAGTACATACGAGGAGAAAGGAGTTTTGAAAGTAAAGTAAGTACTAAAAGAGTGAAGAAAAGGAGGTCTAAAATAATGACAACGTTTAAGATAATCGGGGGCAAAGAGTGGCAAATAGCTTCACACCACTTTCTTAAAAAGAAAGCAAAAGAACATCGTGATATTCTTCAGAAGAATGGCTTTAATGCACGGGTTGTTAAAACTAATGAGCCACGTCCATATAAGGTATATCGCAGGTCAGAACGGAGCCTTAGGGCAGGTAGTTAAAAAAGTAAGAAAGGAGGTATGGAAATGTCATATATTGCTACAGCAAAAGGGGTAAGTTATGTAGGAAAGAGGTGGTTAGGTGTTGTACAAGATATCTTTGTGGGATATAGACTCACAGTCCTTGATGTTGTAAAGTATATTACTCAATATCCGAATGGGCGTACTATTCTACAAATAAGAAGATATTTTGATAGAGCGCGTCCAAGTGGTGGGCCAAGTAGTCAGCCCCGTATTTGGAGAGCAGACCTAGTCCAAGCAATAAGAGGAGCTTTGAAAAAGGGATATATAGTACGGAAATAGCCTATTAGGGTGTGGCTATTTTAGGGGCTGTAGTTATGACTATATTCCCAATGTGGAGCATTTGCCATTGCTATAAAAGGAGGTAAATTAAGGTGGCAAGAAAGACAAAGATAAAGAAAATACTCAAAACGGTGAAGAGGCATGCAATTGAATTTGCAGAGGATTTTAGGGGTTTGCGTACCTTCAATGGGAAGAAATACAAGTGGATAGGATATTTGACAAACAGGGGGAAGGCAGAAAGAAAGAAAGAGCATCTTCGCCAACAAGGTTTCGATGTCCGTATAGTCTACGGAAAGTATAGCATGGGCAGGGCAAACATCTCAGGGTTTGGTGGAGGAGTTAGTAGTATTGAGGAAAGGTGGGATTTCTATATAAGCCCATACAAGTTCTGGGGGCGGTGACTCAAGGGAACAAATTGGGGGGGCAATGGTAAAAAGGCTTTTATATTCTATAGTGTTAGCGATCTTAGTAGTATTATTAACTGCTATGCCCGTCTTGGCTATTGATGCCCCCAACACCCCACCTCAAATAACCTCTGCCAATATCTTTGAGGATTTAGCAGAGGAAGGGGATATGGGGGTATTAATAGATTACTACCTTGACTATGACCCTGCCCCCGGAATACCTACCGAGCCAGTTACTGAGTCTTATTTGGCAGCTTTTATTGATACGGATGGTGTTACGCAGATTAACACAGTAGCTCCTTACACATTCCAAGATATTCTCTATACTGACAATGGTTATCAAAGGGGTGTGATATGGATTTATATTAGTGCTGCTGATGTAACCAGTTATGGCATAGATAGAGCCAATAGAGCCTTGCACGAGGTCTGGCTGATGGGAAATCCTACAATACCTTCGGGGTGGGTAGGAGATCCGCCAAAAACTACGGCAGGGATAGGTTTTTGGCAAGAGACAGGGGATTCGGCGGTATTACTGGCGCAATCAGTTTTGACGCTTGCCCAAGCATTAGAATTGGCGTGGACTTTGGATATGATAGAAACGACTCCATTAGGTTCGCGTTTAACTACTACTGGTGAAGGTTACTTTGAGAATGTAATACAAGATTTGAGGTCAATAGCCCCAACTTGTTTTGCCGTAACATCGGTAACTCAGGTACAAGAAGATTTAGACTATTCTACTGCTTTTGGTGCGACAATAGCAGATGGAACGGGGACTATACCTATATCCCCATTAGATTTAGTTGAAGGGGTTAATACTGTAGATATTACCGGGAACGGTACTTTAATTGTTGAACTGGTAAAAGGCACAGTAGGAACTGCCGCCGACAATCCGGGTGGTGGTACAGTTGTAGGCAGTCCTACTCCCTTAGTGTATGGCACGAATACAATCACTGTTGCTTTGGCTGGAACTAATGATATTCTAGTTACTGTAAATTTGGTAGACACACAATCCGCTATTACGGACACCATTACCGGCACAGCATTGGACTTGGGCGTTTTATATCCCGGAGCAGTCCAAACATTACCAGAGCAGTTTGGTATGTCCACGATGATGTTCTCAGGTTTGGTGTGGATGGTGATAACTATTCTAATTTGTGCTGCGACTTTTAAAGTTAAAGGCCAGGTAGGTGGTGGAAGCGGTAAAACGGTGATGATTGTTTTTGACATCTGTATTATAGGTGGGGGTGTTTTAGGGCTATTGGATATATTAGTAGCTGTTTTGTTATTTATCCTTTTCGGGATGTTGACAGGGTATGTATTATTCTATAGGAGTGCGAGCTTCTAAAAAGGAGGTGATTTCGTAGGTAAGGCATTTTCTTTTTTCGCATTCGTCTGGTTGTTTGTTTGCATAGCCGGGGGTGTTGTGCAGGGTAGTGTTAATGTTGCATCCGCAGTTCTTACGGCAGCGATAGATGATGCTGCTGTTGTAATACCAGTTAGTAGTACGGAGGGATTCCCCGAGCCAGGTATTCTTGTCATTGGTGATGAAAGGATAGCCTACTCGGAAATTGCAGGGAATAACTTTACTGGAACTCGGGGGCAACCTCTAGTGCGTGGCGCTCAAGACACTACAGCTACAGACCATGCCCTAGATGCTGGTGTTAGAACTGTAGAGGGTGGGATGATGAACACATCGGTAACTTACAACATAGCGGTTATTGCTGATGCTTCGGGGTTATGGGCGGCATTGACCATTGGCCTAGCTTTGTTGCGGATATTTGGGAGTTTCTTGATATTGCCGATTGGCTTTTTGGGAACCGATTTGGCTATAATTGGCATATTATGGTGGTGTATGGTAGCTGGGATGATTATTAGTTTGGGGTTAGCTTTAGCGGGCGCCAGACGCGTCCAAACATAATGAGGGATTATTTGGAAAAGGAGGTCTAAGATAAGTGGCAGGAAAGATAACTGATAGAACCTTTGTATCTGGGGTGAAGTATGCTTATGTGAGGAAGGGGAGGTCAGTGACTTCTAATGAGGTTGTGGATGAAATATTGCGGAGAAGGAAGGAAAAGCCTTCAAGATTTACGAAATATATTACAAGGTTTGAAGTAGCGAATAAACTTGATGAATTATCCCGCAAACACAAAATAAGGCAAACTGTGAGAAACAGAAAGGTATATTATATGCCTCTGTAATAGTGGTTAAAACTAAAAAGGGGTATAGTGTATGTGTCAGGAAAAGTATCATAAAGAAGGGCAGAAGGGATAACCAAAACATAACTTGACTATTGGCACATATTATGTTATACATATGTTTAGTGGGGCTGTTTGCTCCAGAAGGTAGGGTGATTTACTAAATGAGTGTACGAGGACTAGTAACTGTGGTTATAGGCGTTATCGCCTTCGTCATAATTGACGAACTGCTAAGATCAGTCATCACCGGGACAGACACCGGCTCAGAGATACTTCGGGGTTTACTACGGATTATCGTGGCTGCTGCCATCTTGATCGGTGTGGTGATGAGCCTG
>SDBU01001580.1_pt1 | contig 32090 bp, 29 predicted proteins | sample 2277071 | NCBI WGS metagenome assembly SDBU01 (sample SAMN10397929, study PRJNA504765) | marine sediment metagenome | isolation source: marine sediment core GS08_GC12, 126 cmbsf | place: Arctic Ocean: Gakkel Ridge, Loki's castle | collected 2008 | reverse complement strand
CCTGGTCAGGTCGTCAAAGGTCTCCCGGCGCCGAATAAGATGCGCTTTACCTTCCTTAACCAGAACAATAGCTGGCTTAAGTGAGCTGTTATAATTACTCGCCATTGGCAAGCAATAAGCACCACAGTCGGGTATAACTATAATATCACCGGCTGAAACCGGAGGTAGATTAATATCCTTAACCAGTATATCCCCCGACTCGCAAAACTTGCCAGCAATAGTAACCTTACCTACTCCCTTTTCCGACACCTTATTAGCTACCACTGCCTCATATTTAGAACCATAAAGGGCAGGGCGAATATTATCAGCCATACCACCATCTACCGAGACATAGCACCTGACACCCGGTATATCCTTAACCACACCTACCCTATATAATGCCACCCCAGCCCGTCCCACTATTGCTCTCCCTGGCTCAACGATAAGCCGCGGCAGTGCCAGCTTTAGCTCCTGGCATTTACTAATAATCTTAGATACTATTGCCTCAGCATAAAAAGAAATGGGTGGAGCTGGAGAATCCGGGACATACTGAATAGCAAACCCGCCGCCAACATTTAGTTCCTTGAGTTGGAAATTATATTTCCACTTCATTTCGGCGGCAAAGTCGAGTGTAAACTCAATGGATTCCCGATACGGTTCAGCCTCAAAGATGAGAGAACCCAGGTGAAAGTGCAAACCTACCAAGTTCAGGTTAGGTGCTGACATAGCTTGGGCTACCGCCCCCTCCCCACTAAATATGGGAAAACCAAACTTACTATCAACAATGCCAGTAGCCACATACTTATGAGTGCGAGGGTCTACCCCGGGAGACAGCCGCAACAGTATATCAGGTATATAGCCTAGCTCCTCAGCCATCCCAGCTAACATTTTAAGCTCGTGAAAATTGTCCACCACTATGCGACCAATATGGCACTTGAGGGCTAGCCTAATTTCCTCGGCTGATTTATTATTACCATGGAAGTAGACCTTATCCAGGGGGAAACCAACCGATTGAGCAATACCCAGCTCTCCGGCGGAGACTACATCTAGTCCCAGCCCCTCCTCCTTAAAGATGAGTGCCAACGCCCTGTTTATAAAGGCTTTGCAGGCGTAAATAACGGTAGTATCAGCATAGCGCTGGCTAAATTCGGCTTTGAACTCGGCACATTTACTACGCAAGCTAAATTCATCAAAGAGATACAGAGGCGTGCCATACTTGGCGGCTAGCTCTACAGTATCACAGCCGCCAAGTATGAGGTGACCCTGTTTACTCACCTCAGCGGTTAACGGAAATAAAGAAAGTCTAGACATCATTCCCCCAATGTTAGCAATGCCACCCAATGAAGTCAATGAAAGATTGATTATCTGCCCCACCCTTTTAAGCACGAGAAAGGATATAAAAACCTAAGAAGTTACGCTTATGGTATTGAATAGGAGCATCAGCAAAGAGCAAGTCACAGAGGCTTTGACAATTGGAAGCAAAAGAATGGTGGGCCATTGTGGGCTCGAACCACAGACCTCAGTCTTATCAGATTAGCCCAGCAAAAGCTAGCTAGCCCTTGCCTCCTTTCTTCAGATAATCTACCAGATTTTACGCTGCGGAGTCAAGCTGTCGCAGTTTTCAGCTTTTATACCTTAAGTATTCGCCTGTGAGCCCCAGTGAAAACCTTTCTAACCGGTGAAATCAATCGGTGGAAGGAATGTCGCTATAGCCTTCAACTGTCTCAAGACTAGCTTGTCGCATGCACTCTAGCTGGTCATTTTCTCTATGCCCATACACTTATCTATTACGAGCCTTAAGACTTTCCTCTGCCCGATTTAACGCGTTTCTGATATCCCCTGTTGTGAGAATATCTTGATGGTGAAAAAGTAAAACCTGTAGGTTGTTGAAAAGATGCCCAGCCCTCTGCTTATCTCCGTCCAATTGAGCCTGAATGTATTGGTAAGCGATTGCATTACATTGACGATTAACCCAGTCACTTTTACTTTGCCCCGGCAAGTAGGGAGCTAGTCCATGCACCCTTTCCATGTGAGCTTTCATATTTGCCTTCCGTGTAGATTTATAACCACACTCAGGACACTGATAAGGATTATATTTTGAGCCCCTACTCATACTCGCAGTATAGAGAAAATAGTTGCTAATAGCAACCTACTAAGGCTTTACACGCTGCCTCACCCTGACCCCATAAAGCAAAGGCTTTGCACCGATTAACGATAGCCAACGGTCAAAGCTCTCGCCAGACCCTCAGCATAACCCCCAAACTCTCCAGCCGGTTGGAGAGTTTGTATCTGTAACGAGGTTTCTTTCCTTTCGCTTTCCTTTCATCTTTCTTTCCTGTTTCTTTCGTGCGAGCTTACTCAGTGTTTATACTCGAAAGCCACTCAACGAGACTATCCAGTATATATGCTCTAAGCCTCCAGTTCCCCATAACTCAAAGGCTTTGCAGTGCTACCGGTAGCCTATGTGGTCGAGCCACTTCTTCGGATGGCAAACCCCCAGCCTGTAAACAGCTTCATCAGGTCAACCAGATCCGGCTGGGCATACCTGCTGAGCAGGGGTGCCGAGTACGCTGTCCCATTTAGCTGCTGAGGTAAAGACGTGTCGTGAGACATTCCGACTAGAGGATTACACACTAGGGGGTAACCTTCTCTACTGAGAATATACCAGGCCGCTCAGCACTCGTAGAAGTATGATAACATTTTCCTCCGCTCCCTGTTCCATAACCAAAAATATCACACTGTTTACGACAAACGGCAATCAGCTTATATCTGTGGGAACGACAAATCTCTAGGTAAATACATTAATTAGGATGCGACATTTCTCTCTATCTCATTATAAAGAAGTAGCTGCGCTAGCCACGGATACCACGTACTTTATGCTAATTGAACAAACAGATGGATTGTGTAGCGGATGCCCTTTCCTGACTAATTTTGGCAGAGCCTGTCGTTGCTCTGTTTTACGTATGATACGAGGTCTTGGTGGGTAAAGCAGTGAAACCATACATCAGTGTTGAATAGTCGGGGCCAGTCACTGCCGAAACTGTCTACCCCAATTCTCTTGAGACAGGTTATTAGGGCGGCATTATGGGAGTCGTAGGCTACCCCAGAGATACGTAGTCGAACAGTCCCACATTCGCTATCCCCTGGGCAAGTGAACTTTCTTCTTTTGCCTGTGATAACCAATTGGGCTAGAATAAGAGGGGAAGCGACACAATACAGGTGACAACTTAATGAGCAGTAAGCAAAATATAGGTAATTTAGTCAGGAAACAAAGGAAAAGTATACGAATTACACTAAACCAGCTTTCAGAGTTGTCAGGCGTATCTGTTGCGCATCTAAGTAGAGTAGAGCTGGGGCAGCGTGTTCCCTCACCCCGAACTCTACAATCAATTGCCAAACCCTTGGGCTTTGACTTGAATGAGTTACTCATTTTAGCGGGTTACATATCACCCGAACCATCAGCGTTGTCAGAAGAGCAGAGAAATAAGCTTCGTGCCGAGCTTAACATGCTATTGGAACGAGTGGAAACTGATAGCAACCGCATTGGGGAAATTGTTAATCGGCTTCTAATGACAAGTTGACACCGTCTCCCTCTCCAAAGTCGTAACTACATTCCTCACACCCAGTGGCAAAAAGAATAATGAGATATAGAAGATACCAAAGATTTAGCCTAAACCCTATATGGATAATAATAGCTATAAACTTACTGATGCTTGTAGCTACCATTATATCTCCGAAACTTATCTACCTTCTTGGGTTAGTGCCAGCAATTTTCTTGAGTCGGCCGTGGACTATAGTGACCAACCTGTTTATACATGGTGGCTTATGGCATCTTCTCGCTAACATGCTGACCCTTTATTTCTTTGGAAGATACTTGTCTAGACTGATCGGAGATAGTAAGCTCTTAATCGTTTATTTCGCTGGCGGTATACTTGGTAATATTTTGTACATACTTCTAGGGGAACCTTTGTCCGTAGCTGTTGGCGCATCTGGATCTGTCTTTGCACTAGGTGGAGTACTCACCATGATGAGACCTAAGTTAAGTGTTCTTGTCTTCCCAATACCCATTCCTCTTCCCCTTTGGGTAGCTGTGATTGGAGGTTTCCTCATACTCTCCTTTCTGCCATTTGTAGCATGGCAGGCTCACCTTGGCGGCTTAATTATTGGTCTCATAGCCGGCTATATCTTTAGAAGGAAAGAGCATTATTTCTTTTAGTCTGACTACAACTACCACACATACAGCGCTGAACATTTTGGCTAAATGTTAATTAACAATAAGATGGAATGTTCAGTTAGAAGGCAAACCGAGCAATATTAAATCGAGTTAGGTATAATATCTGCTATGTAGATGAGGTAAATATCTCCGTGGAAGTTCTTACTCTCACCTCAACTAGAATCACTTATTGAACTTCTACCTGCGCTTGATGTCCGGTCCTCGAACGAGAAGAATTGTGATAAACTGACTCCTAACGCTTCGGCTATCGCCGCAATATTCTTTAACGATGGATTTCGTTCTCCCCGTTCGATGCTCCCAAGATACGTCCGATGCATGCCTGATTTGAATGCCAGTTTCTCTTGGGACAATCTTCTTGCCAATCGTAGCTCCCTTAGCCTTTTCCCAAATTGCTTCTCTATCGTCCTCATTCACTATCTCAGCTAAATCCTTGACTGAATAATATCCGACTGTATACTATGAGTCTACACACTATAAGTAGCATTTACAGGCAATATGTGTTATCTTTTTACTTAGCAACAGGGCAGGCTGAGACCAAAGGATTTATTGGTTGGTCCTTCCTTAGGGGGAGCCTAATGCTAATGCTAAGATGAGGCATTTCCACAAACCCAAAAGAATTGTGGTCAAGATACTGGAGCAGTGCAAAAGACCGTGTAGGCAATTGGCCGGCATTTGAACCAGAGGCCCATCGACATAGTGGTTGCACTGTACAGATTGCCTGCCCTGCGAATCTAAAAGGAGGAACAAATGAAAGATCATCAGCGGAAACTCTATGTAGGCATTGATGTTCACAGTAGGGAGCACAAGGCAGCGGTTTTGCCCATAGCTTTGTTAGAACAGCCCGGAGCAGCATGGAGAAAAGTGAAGCCACTCGGTATTAAGAATAATATCGCTGACTTCGAACGCCTTGATACAACCATCAGATCACATATCTCCAGCGCTGAAGAGGTAGCTATTGCGATTGACTATACAGGAGGTCACTACTCGGAACCTATAGTCTATTTTCTACAAGCCAAAGGGTACACTGTTTATCATTTGGAAGCTAAAGCAATCAAAGCAGCAAGGGAGCGCTTTCTTGACGAGGAAAGTAAGAGTGACGTAATCGATTCCACTAGTGCTGCATACATGCTTTATCTAAGAGATGTACATGGCCTATCATTTCGTATCTCGGCTATGACACCCGAGCTGGGCTCTAAAGCGGCAGCTCTAAACTCGTTGGTGTTGCAACGGTGGCAATTCAATAAGTTGGCAACCCAGGCCACCAATAGACTGCACCAGTTTTTGCTAGCGGTCTTTCCTGAAGGTGAAGCTCACTATTTTAATAAGCTTTTAAAGGTCACGCCCTACTACCCCACTCCCAAAGATATCCTTGACAGTAACGGTCTAGAGAGGATCGAGAAGCTAAGTCAGAAAGATAAGAAGAACATGCTAGAGCTTGCTGCTAATAGCACTGGTATACCTGGTGATATTTATCAAGGGCTAATTAAGGACCTGAGTATTCAAAGAGTGGAATCACTAGCAAAACGTGATACACTCACGGCTATACTTCGAAGCGAAGTCGCAGCACATCCCTATGGGGATATTCTCCTTTCCTTTCCATCCCTTGGTGAGATTGCCGCTGCCACTATTATAGGTATCATCAAGAACATAGAGAGATGGCCTGATAAAAAGAAGTTCAAAAAGGCTCTCGGGGTTTATAGTAGCTTGACTCAATCAGGCGGTAGCTCTGGTCAGACCAGGCAGGGAAGAGAGGGAAGTAGGCATGGGCGCCGAGTGCTATTCCAGGTGTGCTTCGGCTGTATTAGAACCAACGTACAAGACAACGATTTTAAGGACTATTACCTCCGCCAAGTAGCACGGGGTAAACCGAAGATCAAAGCACTAGTCAGCACCATGGGCAAGTTAGCCGAAATCATCTATCACTGTCTTAAAGCGAGAGAGCCATACCATTACCGGGGCAAATACAAGACACGTATATCTTTCCATGACAAGAAGCCTGAGCTGGAATAGACTTCTACACATCGGTTCCAGAAGAAACGCATTGTGTGTTGACATCAATAGTCAGGTTCAGGCTAGATGCTCCGAAGGAAAAATTTACCTGCTAGAATACGGAGCGCACGCACCAAAGACCGTACAACTTTGGTTAGACTAACATTAAGGCTGCCAAGCATGTTTTCTTAGGCGTCAAAGACAGGATCGGCTGCCGACCTCGTGATGACCATCTGAGCTGCCTGATGGCTGTGTATCCCCGGTCTTTCCTGCTAAAAGACATTAGCAAGCTCTGCAGCACAGAGGCTTATCTTATGAAACCTAGCACCGGGATTAACATTTCCAAGAAGCCGGTGGCTAAATTGTCTACAACCACTTGGCGATGACCCTGCTCAATTAGAGCATTAGCTATATGGGAACCAATAAGGCCTGCTCCGCAAGTTACTCCTTTACATTAACCCACAGGTGAAGCGGCTTCAGGTACGACTCACTGCCCTCATTCATATACCTACCTTTTGACTATCTCCTGTGACCTGCCCCCCCAAAACTAGTCCAGTTGTTATGTTAGTCTAAGGATTAGTTGTGCTTGCCCCCATTTGTATACCAACTATAGTGAGAATTTTGCAGGTTTTCAACTTATAGCCTCCTGAGCTACCAGATACTCTACTGGGGCTAGATTGTCCAATGATCCGGGGGGGGCGCTCTTGATTATAGTGATGGCGCCATTCTTCTATCTTCTCTCGAGCATCTGAAAGATAGGATTACGATTCTGGAATGTGACATAAGAGACAAACACAGAGTGGAGGGCGTTGTGCTTAAGGTGAAACCGGGCTATGTCTTTCATTTGGCAGCATCAGGGGGGTAATAAATATCCAACAGGCAGCCATAGCTGGGGCTCACATCATCACTATCCCTCCTCAATTTCTTACCATGATGGTAGACCATAAGTATACTCGCGCGAGGGTAAGACAATTTGTTGATGATGCCAAAAAGGCTTTGGAGATGATGGATAGAGCGAAAGCGAGCTAGCTCTGAGCGTCATATTGGCAACAATTATGTCTAGTGTGCTATAATAAGACACAAATCCCAGACGGCGAGATGGCTCTTCTCAAGACCTGTAAGAGCTTAGTATAATGTTACCAAGTGATAGCCGTACATTGAAGCTTTGAGGTGGAAGCGAAATGAATAAGACTGAGAAATTAAGAGAGCTCTTCAATAGAGAAGGTGCAATAAGAATAGTTGGGGCTCACGATGGGTTGAGCGCTAAGTTAGTTGAATTGAACGACTTTGATGGTGTTTGGGCCAGTGGCTTTGAACTATCGGCTTCACATGCCGTTCCCGATGCAAATATATTAACCATGACGCAATCCCTTGAGGCAGCATCTATCATGAATGACGCCGTTTCGATTCCCGTTGTAGCCGACTGTGACACAGGTTATGGCAACTCAAACAATGTAATGCACATGGTTAAGAAATATGAGACTGCTGGGATTGCTGCCGTTTCTATAGAGGATAAAAGATTCCCAAAGGTTAATAGCTACATCCCAGGACGACAGGAATTGGCGCCCATTGCTGAATTTGTTGGCAAAATCCTGGCAGCAAAAAATGCGCAGCAGACGAAAGATTTCATGGTTATCGCAAGGGTAGAAGCGTTGATAGCTGGGTGGGGACAAGAAGAGGCACTGAGAAGGGCACATGCCTATGTGGAAGCTGGTGCAGATGCAATTCTCATTCATTCCAAATTAAGCACTCCTGATGAAATAGTCACTTTTGCTAAAGCATGGGACCTCTCGGCCCCTTTAGTTATTATTCCTACCACATATCCAATGATTACCTTGGAGGAAATCAACAGACTAGGCATAAAAATGGTGATTTATGCCAATCATGGGCTGAGAGCATCAATCAAGGCTGTAAACGAGGTATTGTCTGAGATTAGAAGAGAAGGAAGATTAGATACTATAGATGGCAGAATTGTACCGATGAGCACAGTTTTTGAGCTTCAAGGCATGACCAAAATGAAAGAGGATGAAAGTATTTATTTGAGGTCTGGGGAGAAACTAATTAAGGTGATTATTGCTGCAGCAGGTGCACCCCGTAATCAGGAATCCTTAGAGCCATTGCTTCAAAATACCCCCCTTGCCATGCTAGACATTAATGGCAAATTTCTCCTGCAGCGAAATGTAGAAACTTTAACTAGAAGCAAGCTATACGACATTTCGGTGATTACAGGATACAAAAAAGATTCTTTTACTGTTGAAGGAGTAAATTACATTGACAATCCAAAATATAGCTCAGAGCATATTTTAAGCTCAATAATGTGTGCAGAAGACAGAATGGATGGTATGACGCTGATCGCATACTCAGACATATTATTCGAGAATTCACTGATTGAAAGGTTAAAATCTCTGGAATCTGACTTTGTTATTGTTGTGGACAACTCCTTCAATAAATCTCTCAAGAGGAACAAGAAGCTGGATTTGGTTATCACTAAGGAGGTTTTGCCTAAGGGAGAGCGGATCCTAACCTATGACCATTTATATAATGTCAAGAAGGTAGGTTCTACATTCTTGGAGGAAAATAGAAATGCGGAGTTTATTGGGATAACCATGCTCTCTAAGAGAGGGGCTGAGATTTTTAAGAAAGAATATCATAAGGCATTAGCAGAATATGAAAATAAATCCTTTTTTGAAGCAGAAAACATTCTCCAAGCTTCCTTGCCAGATTTCCTAAATTACTTAATCGAACTTGGTCATAATGTCAAGGCGTTACAGGTAAATTCAGGGTGGATGGAGATTCACACCTTTGATAATTACAAATACGCTTGCTCTATAACTAAAGGCTTATAGGCTTATAGCGACAAGCGAAGGCAAGATTGATGCCAGTCATTTGAGGTGGAAAGGTGATTACCGCTGAATTCTGTTCGATGCTTAAAAGCCACGGTTTTAACTTCTCGACAGGGGTTCCTTGTTCTATCTTGAAAGGCATCATCCTCTATCTCTCATCCTACCCTGATATTCCATACATTCCAGCGACAAGAGAGGATGAGGCATTAGGCATTGCCACAGGTGCATATTTGGCTGGGAGAAAACCCATTGTCTTAATGCAAAATTCCGGGTTGGGAAGTGCCATTAATCCGCTGACATCTTTGGATATGCTCTATAAGATTCCAATGCTTCTACTAGTAAGCTGGAGAGGCTATCAAGGTAAAGACGCTCCAGAACATCTCATAATGGGTGAGGTTACGATAAAGCTTCTGGAGGATATCGGCATTCCAGTCCAGATAATATCAAAGGATGACCCGGAAGCGGCAATCTCAGCCTTAATAAAAAGCATGGAAGAGAAACAAATTCCTGCTGCTGCCATCCTGAGAAGAGGTATCATTGAGTGAAACGACATGAAGCAATAGAAGTGATTACTCAGTCGCTAAATGGGAGTGAGCTAGTGATATCTTCCACCGGCATGCTCAGCAGGGAGTTGTTTACCATCAGAGATACTCCTCAGAATTTTTATATGGTAGGGTCAATGGGTTTAGCCTCTTCAATAGGTTTGGGCTTAGCCCTTTCTCTACCCGAAAAGAAAATAATAGTTATCGAGGGGGATGGCAGCATTTTAATGAACATGGGCTCAATGGCGACGATAGGACATTTTGCTCCCAAGAATCTAATTCATATTGTTCTGGATAATGAGGCCCATGATTCAACCGGGGGGCAGGCAACTGTGTCAAATACCATGAAACTGGAAGAGGTAGCTCATGCTGCCGGCTATCAGTTGACTCAAAGGGTAACTTTTAAAGAAGAGTTACGAAAGGTCATTACAGGGTCATTTCAACAAGGACCTGCCTTCTTTTTAGTGAAGGTAGGGAAAGGCGGCATTGAAGGGATAGGAAGGGTTTCACATTCTCCAGAGGAGGTAAGGAATCGCTTTCAAAAATCAGCTATTGGAATCTAAGATGAATTTTGAATTGATATTGCCCCAGAAGGTTGTTTTTGGGCAGGGCTCCATTACAAAGGTTGGAGAGGAGGCAAAAAGGCTGGGTGCCGACAGGGCTCTCATTGTTACCAGCCGAGGGATGCTGAAACGGGAATCTTTAACACAGGTAACGGCTTCTCTTCAGGAGCATCAACTGAGTTTTGAAATCTTTTCAGGCGTGGACCCCGAGCCCCCGATAGAAAATGTTTACCATTGCGTTGGCTTTGCTAGGGAAAATAGATACCATTTGGTTATCGGCCTGGGCGGTGGCAGCGTTTTGGATGTAGCCAAGAAAGTAGCGGCTGATTTAGGGCTGCCAAAAATAATGATACCTACTACCGCTGGTACCGGCAGCGAGGTTACTCATGAGTCGGTCTTCAAGGTTGATGGTAAGAAGAAAGCCTTTGTTGAGCAAAACCTACTACCTGATGTGGCAATCGTTGATCCTGATTTAACTAAAACTATGCTCCCACGGTTAACTGCCAGCTCAGGCATAGATGCTCTGGCGCATGCCTTGGAATGCTACGAATCGAGGAGAGGCAACCCTCTGGTCAAAGCCCTTGCCCTTGAGTCTTTTAAGCTGTTGAAGGAAAATGTCCAAAAAGCTGTGGAAGGATACACAGAGGCTAGGGTGAATATGTCCTTGGGAAGTCTGATGGCGGGGATGGCCTTTGGAAATTCAGGGACCACCCTTGGCCACGCTCTCTCTTACCCTCTCTCAAACCGGGGGGTGCCGCACGGTCAGGCAATAGCTATGGTGTTGCCCTATGCCCTCGAATTCAACAGCTCTGCTCTTGCCTTTGTAGAAGGGTTGAGAGAATCGATAAAGATTATAAAGCCCAGATGGAGCCCGGACTGGGATATTAAAGAGATGACCGAAGAGGTAATGGATGACGAAAAGCACCTTGCGAACAACCCCCGTGAGGTGACATTTGAGGATGTCCTCCATATATTTGAGAAAATGGAGGAGGAACTTCAAGAGAGGCAAACGGCATGAAGGCACTCATACTTGCCTCTGGAGTTGGAAAACGGCTCCGACCTTGGACCAACTATACCCCTAAACCGCTGATAAGAATAGGAGATAAAACCTGTTTAGACTACCAAGTGGAGAGCTTAATAAAATACGGAATTGAAAATATAATAATAACAACCGGGCCATTCAAGGAAAAGCTTGAAGAGCATGTGCGAAGCAATTATCACGTCAAAGTGTGGTTTGTCAATAACCCAAGATATGAAACCACTAACTATATATACTCACTATGGCTGACAAAGAATTTGATAGATAGTGATGTGCTTTTACTTCACGGAGACTTGTTGTTTGATGGTGCATTGATTAAGAAATTGACAGAGTCAAAAGATAACCGTGTTTTGGTTAATAGACAAATAAAACCACCTCAGAAGGACTTTAAGGCCCTGATTGAAAACGACAGGATTGTGAAAATAGGTGTTGACCTTTCCGGTCCAAATGCTTACTTCTGTGCCCCCATGTACAAGTTCTTAAAACAGGATTTCCTACGCTGGCTTGCTGAAATAGATGACTTCGTTAAGCAAGGTAATATAAATTGTTATGCCGAGGATGCTTTTAATAGAATTTCTGAAGAGATAGTGCTTCGTCCCCTATACTTTGAGGAGTTTTGCATGGAAATTGATACCGTAGATGATTTGGAGAGAGCGAGAAGGTCGTTGGAAAGCGAAAATAGTGGAGATTGATGGCCTTGGCTACATAAGAGCGCGGCCAACTGTCGCGTTTTCAGGTTAGCTAGTGGATGGTTATCTTGAAACAATCCATCTCATACCTTAGAAGACTAACCCTTGAGATAGCATGAATATTGATATTCAAAAATACCTGAGTGCACAGTTTCGTATCCCCCTCTATACCAATGCCTTTTACCTCATGCTCAACTCCGTGGTTGTCTCCCTTCTTGGCTTTGTCTTCTGGATAATAGTCGCCAGGTTCTATGCTGCTGCCGATGTCGGGCTAGTTGCAGCTATTATCGCCGCTGTGGGACTACTTGCCAGTCTATCTAGCCTTGGGCTGGGCTTCGGTTTAATCAGATTCTTACCCGGGGCAAAAGATAAGGCTATTCCTATGATAAACTCCGCCTTCACCATTGCTGGTCTGGCTTCATTAGTCGCTGCCCTTATCTTTCTGGCTGGGCTCGGCTTCTGGTCTCCAGCCCTTATCTTCATCCGTCAGCACCCTATCTTCCTTGCCTCTTTCATCCTGTTCACTATCGCCTTTACCCTCTCCGGACTTCTAGGCCAGGTCTTTATTGCCAAACGCTGTGCCAAGTTCACCTTCATTCAGGGCGTGATTACCGGTGCGCTTAAGATACCAATCCCGATAATTCTTGCCGCCTTCTTTGGTGCCTTTGGTATCTTCGCCTCAACCGGGATAGCCGTATCGGTGGCAGTGCTGGTGGCAATGCTGTGGTTGCTGCCAAGGGTCCAAAAGGGCTATATCCCTCTCCCCACCATACACAAACAGGTAATCAAGGATATAGCCCACTATTCACTGGGAAACTACCTTGCTAACCTGCTGTGGGGTCTGCCTTCCATGATATTTCCCCTTATGGTGGTCAACACCCTTGGTGCTGAGATGAATGCTTACTTCTACATTGCCTGGGCAATTGCCGCAGTGCTGTTTGTGATTCCCGCATCTGTTTCTACTTCCTTATTTGTAGAGGGCTCTTATGAAAGGAGCTTGCTCCGAGTCAATACCCTGAAGTCTCTGAGGTTGTCTTTTCTCATCTTGCTACCAGCTATTCTGCTTATCTTTGTCATAGGGGACAAGCTATTGCTTCTCTTCGGTCACGCCTATTCTCAGAGCGCCACTACCCTCCTTTGGCTCCTTGCCCTCTCTGCCTTCCCCCTCACCGTAAACTATATTTTCTTGAGCATAAAGAGGGTGCAGAAGGATATAAGGAGTATAATAATAATATCCACGGCTATAACCGTCATTACTCTGGGATTGACCTACTTCCTGATGGGGAAGATGGGCATTCTTGGTATCGGAGTAGGCTGGACTGTAGGGCAGACCATGATAGCAATAGTGGTTGGCTCCATCTTTTCTATTAGGCTCTGGCGTGAGCGCTAGCTAGAGAGTAGGCTACGAAGAAGGGGGCGAGAAAATGCAGCCTGTGCAGGGAGATTATAACAACCGTGAACCTGATAATCGCATTCATTACCCGAAGGTCTCAATTATAATTCTAAACTGGAACGGTGTTAAAAAGGCAATAGAGTGCCTGGCGTCTCTAAAGAAAATAACATATCCTAATTATGATGTCATTGTTGTTGATAATGGTTCATCGGGGAATGATGTGGAGGTCTTGAGACAAAAAAATGGAGACCAGATTCACATAATAGAGAATGATAAGAATTATGGCCTCAGTAAGGGAAGAAATATCGGGATTAGGTATGCTTTAGAGAAGGGGGCAGATTATATACAAATATTAGATAATGATATAGTGGTTGCCCCCGACTTCCTCACCCAATTAATTGATGTAGCTCAGGCTGACCCCAATATTGGGGTTGCCGGACCAAAGGTTTATCACTATGAGCAACCTGAAAGGCTAGGCTATGCCGGGCGATATATGAACTACTGGACGGGCTTCGCTGTGGATAAAGCGAAGGGAAAAATTGATTGCGGTCAATTTGAAGATATTGTGGATGTGGACTACACCAATGGTGGGTCAATGTTAATTTCCCGCAATGCTTTATTGAGTGTCGGGCTGCTGGACGAGAGGTTCTTTTTCTGGTGCGAGGATGTAGACTTTTGTACTCGAGTTACCAAGGCTGGCTTTAGAGTGGTCTTTATCCCCCAGGCTAAAGTATGGGTTAAAGGGGAAACATCGGAACTTATTGAAAATAAACAAAGGGCGGCAAACTCTGGTTACTACTTCATAAGGAACCATTTCATCCTCATGGCAAAGCACTGCAATAAGCTTCAGTTGTTTACTTCCACCCTGTGCTTTATCCTGATTGAGGCTCCCCGGCTTTTTATGAAATACTGGCGCCATTATCGCTCCTGGGATATGTTAAGGTATTCTCTGCGAGGTATTTGGCACCTTGTGTCCAGAAGTGAGAGGAAGCTAGATAAGTAGAGGCTCGAAACGACTACTTTGCCTCCAAATTCTCCTGCAAGGAAGTATAATTAAATGAAAGTAGCAATGCTTGGCAGCTACCCGTTAGGTAATAAGCTTAGTGGCGTAGGAGCGCATATTGAAGGCTTATCTCTTCACCTATCACAAATCGACAATATTGATTTGCACGTAATAACATTCGGTAATGAAAATAAACAATTCAAAGAGGGTAAATTAAATATTCATGTGCTGAAAAGAAGGTTTCGCGCTGCTCTCTCAATCCCGATTGAGACCTTGCGTTTGAGGAAGGAAATCATAAGAATCAATCCGAATATCGTGCACGCTCACGATACTTCTTATCCTTACGCCACAGCAGGCGTACTTGTCCGAAATAGATACCCAACCCTGTTAAGTGTACATGGGATTTTGGCAGAGATGGCTAAATTTAGTAATAGGCCTATTGACCTTGTTGTTAATGGATTGCTAGGTAAACCGCTTGAGAGGCTGGCAGTTTCTAGAATCCCCAATATTATTGCCTCTACTCCTTATGCCAAGGATTATTTAAATAATATGACAGATTCCAAGTTGTATGTTGTTCCCAACGCTATAAGATTCGAGAGTGCTCGCAATGTGAAACCACTCAAAGCAATTAGAAAACCATCCATCCTTTTCGTTGGTTGGCTAAGTAGAAACAAAGGAGTAGCGACACTATTACAGGCAATACCAATTATCAAGAGGCGCATCCCCAATATTCGAGTATATATTGCCGGGGCAGGTCCACAAGAAGCAGAAGTTAGAAAAATAGCTAACAAATTAGCGGTAGAAGAGAATACCGAGTTTCTGGGAGTGATTGAGAGGGAAGGGAAATATTCCTATTATATTTCGGTTGATATTTGCGTCGTACCCTCGCTGGTAAATGAGGGATTCCCAACAGTATTGCTCGAAGCCATGATATGCGGTAAGCCGGTGGTAGCATCAAAAGTTGGTGGAATTCCTTACATAGTAAAGGACAAGGAAACAGGGCTACTATTTGAACCGGGAAATGCCGAGGATTTAGCTGATAAAGCAATCACTCTATTGCAAGACAAAGAATTGCGCGATAGGATGGGTGAAGCTGCTGAAGTAAGGGCAAGGGAATTTACCTGGGATAAGATTACAGAAAGAACGGTGGAAATCTACAGGGAAGTACTGCTCAATTGGTCTCAGAAACCAGCTAAATAGAATGCTCATGAATCAAAGTGTCCTTAGCTCAATACCACTTCGAAGGTTGTTGATTATTCTCAGGATGACAGCTACTAACATTCCTACTCCATAGAGAGCAAGGTATAAATATCTGGCATTAACTTCAAGAGAGCCTGTTAATGATATATAGCCGTATGTGGCTGGGGAAAGAAAGTAATCTATTAGGGAAACTGCTAAAATCATCATCTCTGAGGCACAGAAACTGTAAACAGTACGCCCAAGGCTTGTTATGGTAGAGCCTTTTCCTTCAGGCTTTTCACTGGCTATATTCGTGATTACCTGAGGCAGCAAACCACTCTCATGGAGGAGATGATACTCTAGCCATTGCAAGGCATAGAACAAGAGGAAGGAGACTACAGCCAAAAATCCCAGTATGAATACCGATATGTGCTGAAGCGAGCTGTAAAGCCCGAAGGACATACAGACCAATACCAATGGCCAGCCTAGGAAGTAAGCTATACCGTCTAGATACCCTCCCTTTGTAGATGCTGACTTGTTGTACCTAGCTATCTCCCCATCAACACGGTCAAGTATATCAAATAAATATATTAGTAATGCGCCAATAATCCAGTGCCACGGCTCTCCTAGGACAAAAAATACTCCAGCGACAACCAGCATCAAGAAGCTTATAATGGTAGTCTGATTAGCCGAAATACCTATTTTCAGGAATAACTTGGTAAAATAGATTGATACCCTTCTGTAAACATTTCTCTCCACCCAGCCCTTATAGTAAAACTCATTCTCCCTGCTCTTCTGGCAAATTATTCTGAGTTCCTTTATTGACTCGACCATTTAGTCTTCTCCCTACATAAGGGTAATCATAACTCTAGTCTTAGTATCACTGTTCGGCATTATTATTCAAATTATAGACCAGCTAGTATTTCAAAGCTTTCTGGCAATTAAAACTATATGAGGAGAAAAGGTTTCTGCGTGAAGAAAAAAGGTAAGATAACCAATAAGTTCATTCAATGGCCGCAACAAATATCCCAATCCGTAGCGCCAGGGTGCCATCACGATGCTCAGCGGTCCAATATAGTCCAGCATTTTAATTTCAAGGTTTTCAAACCTCTCCAGATGTTTTCTGAAATTTGGTACTTTCATTAGTTCCACATTATGGGTTCTCAATAATTCCTTTTCCCGATTAAATATCTTCTGTGCCTTCCGGTACAGGCTGCCATCTCCGAAATTAGGTATGGTTATAATTAAATTTCCGCCTCTCTTCAACAATTTTAGGTGAATATCAATTATACCGGTTGGGTCGGCGAAGTGTTCAACAACGCCCATTGAGGTAACTACATCAAAGTATTCCTCATATTGATTTTGAAAGGAGGCATCAAAGATGTCTCCACAGATTATTTCCCCTGTTACTTTGTTTCTCCTCAGGGTTTCCTTGGCTATTTGGCACACCCTTTCCGAATAATCAACGCCGTAGACTTGAAAGCCAAATAGCTGGTGAAAGTATACTAACCATTTCCCCGAGCCACAGCCTATATCTAGGATTCTTTTATCTCCAGGGGTAAGATGCTTCTTGAATAATAGGTTTAATCTATAGTTGACCGCTATGTATGGAAATGCTCTGTGAATAGTAAGACCCGGCAAAAACCCTCCCTTAGGATAACCCTTATCCCAATAGTCCCTATCTGTTTTTGCTGTTTTCTCTAGGTTATCATTCATCCTTTTCCTCCATCCCGTAAATCCTCCACACCTCAAACTCATCACTGGCATAAATCTTGGCGGCAGTTGGGTCGGAGTCCAGCCTGGTAAAATCATCCTCGTTATATTGAATAGCATCTGGTCGGGTATTCTCAGGGAGTGCCATCGGAGCAATCCTATCCAGCCGGGTAATCAGCATATACCCATAGCCAGGATCAAACGACTTCGCAATAGAATCGTTTTGGTCATAGCCAAAGTGAGAGGGAATAGCATGTACATCCTTTATATCGTAGTGTCCGCTATAATGGCACTGCTCTGCACCGTATATTAGGTGTTCAAATCTTCGTAGACCAATAGCATGGGAGGTGGCAAATATCTCTATATTCCGATGCTCTGTAAACCACTGTGTTCCAGCTATATCCGCTCTGGTAACCTGATAGTTAAATAACCATGTCATAGGTGAAAAGTACACATTGCGCAGGGATAGGATGCTGGAGCTAAGGATAATCAATATGATGAGACCAACCATTACCTTTCTTGCCGACAGAAGGCTTCTTTTATAGAGTATGTTAAGAGAACTTCTATTAACCTGCTCGTAAATCACCAGGCCACTTAGCGCTATACCTATTAGCACTAGGAATCGTGCTACCCTGATAGGAAATGCCCCTGCTACGGGGGCATGGCTGAAGAGCATAAGTGAGCCAAAGGCGAGTGCCAGAAGCCATTGAAAACTATAGGCGAAGCTCATTGCTCCTGGAGGTTTGCCCCTCTTAGACATGCTTTGTTTCCAAACAATGATACCCGCTGCCAGTGAAACTAACAAATATATCCAGATAGCTCCATATCTGCTAATGAAGATGCTAACAGTTTGAGACAGAGTATAGCCCCTCCCCGCTAATCCCATTATGATCTCCTCAGCGGCAGGGGTCCCAGTCTGGTAAATCAGCCAGTCAAAAACCATTTTAAAACTGCCTTGAATTGCAGAATAAGAAAAATACCACATGAAAAAGGCGATAAACATAATCAGGCTGAGTCCAATATAGTTCTCGCCTATCCCTGTCGATTCTAATGGGATAGACTTTTTGTGCTTGGCTACTAGGCGATACAAAGCTTGGGATAACCCAAAAATAAGGAATATGCCTATGGTGAAAAGGGTTGTAATTGGGTGAAAAAAGGTAATGAGGAAGGCTAATAATATTAGTAATAATGAATTCTGAACTTGAGTGGGTCCAACTTGCCCCCGTTTATGATAAAAGTAGAGCAAAAGCGGAACCATCGTAAGGGAGAGAAAGGAGGGATGGATGTGAACCTGATAAAGGGAAAATATCAGTGGAGAGGCAAAGGCAGTTACCAATAGGGCTTGACCACGATTTCTGGCTATCACAGTAGCCAGGAGGTAGATATTGACCATAAATAGAACAGAAAAAAAGGCAAACAGTAAATTGACCATAGCCCCCTGCGAGAATCCGGTGATATTTAACAGGCTGGCGCCTAATATATGCAAGATGGGATAAAAATTTCCTTCCCCTATATGCCCGGTAATGAGAATATCCTTTATGTATCCTAAGTGGCTAAGCGTGTCCGCCCGACCATAAATAGCATAACCCCTAAAGCTCGGTAGAGTAAGGAAAATCAGGTTAGAGAAGATTATTACCAGGAAACCAACTAGCCACCAGCTAGACTTTTGCTGGCTAAAGGCTTGAAAAACTAAAATACAAATTCCGCAGGCAATACTGCCTATAATGAACAACCAAAAATATGGCGGGTAGGCATCATAGATAGATAGCTCGTAGCCACCAGCAGGAGGAGTAATGGCAATAATATATAAAGCCAAGGCTAAAAAGATGAAGGATATTATAGATAGAATCTTATAGAGTCTCACACTATCTGCCTAAAACGATTTCATGATTCTGGCTTACCTTCTACTAATTCCTGTAGGATATTCTTCACTTCCTGAACCCCAAGCTCGTAGTTACATTGCTCTGCTACAAGGTTATGTGCCTTTTCCGCAATTTTGTAAAGTTCCTGATGCCCTAGAGCTGTGATGATACCTTTGGCAATTGATTCCGGAGAATTATCCTCTAAGAGAAATCCGGACTCCCCGTCCTTTACGAAGTCGGGGATGCCGCCTACCGATGTTGCCAGGATAGGGGTGCCACAAGCTGCTGCCTCCTGAAGTATCCTCGGGGCTCCCTCAATATAAGATGGAATGACCAGCAGCTTGAACTCGTTTAAATAATCCGGGATTTTTTCGTGTGGAACCTTCCCTAGAAGGGTAACCTTGCTGTCTGATTGGCTTGCTTTTAGTTCCTCTTTAATTTCACCAAGTAATGCTCCACCCCCGACCATAATGAACTCAATATCTTTATTTTTAGCTAATATCAGGGGTATAGCTCTTACAAAGTTGATTACCCCCTTCTCTTGAATAAAGTGCCCAATATAGCCAACGAGGTTTTGCCTGCTTCTTAAATCCCTTTTGACCTTAAAAACATCAGTGTCTATATAGCTAAGCATATAGCCAAGCTGGTAAATACGAACCTTACTTTCATACTTGCTTAACCCAAAGGGTTGAATTACACGCTCTGTATCGACAATAATTATATCTGAGAGGGTGTGAGTAACGCTGGCGAATAGCCCTGTAATCCAGGAAACAAGCATTCCCAGGCCAAAGAGTTTTCTCCCGTAAACTAACTCAAAGCCTTTTTGATATGACCCGCCCTGAAGCATAATCACCTTCTTTCTGAATAGTTTTGATATTAAGGCGGGCATTATCTCAACATCAGTCAGGTATGTAAGGAGTACAATGTCGCATTTTTTCAGTATTCTGAGCATATTGAGGCAGATATCTAACTGGGAGAATACGAATTTGACACCTTTGAGCAGCAAGGACTTAGCTGGACCCCACGGGTGTAGACTTATCACATGCATCTTGCTATCAAATTCTGGCAAATCGTAACCAATTACGAATATTTCTTTACATAAGGGCAAAAGCAATTTAACTTGCTTCATAATGATAGGTGCTGACTCCTTATACGGAGATGGACCGGTTGTCATGCAGATAGTGATTTCCTTCAGTTTTCGTTGCCCCATAAATATTTTTCCCTGATTCTTACCGCGGCTAGTCAATCCGCCATTATTCTTTGCCTAAGTAATTTCCTTATCTCATCCATATTCATTTTCCCAACATCTCGTGAAGACCGTTCTCTCATAGTAGTAACTACATCCTCATCTAAAAATAATATTTCGTGTTCCTTTTCACCGGTTCGTAACCCGGTGATTTCTATTTTAGTATTGCCATTTCCATAAATCCCAATGACTGCTTTGGCTAAATCTTTTAGCACTATTGCTTTCTGGAATGGAATATATATTTTGGCAGTTTCTCCACGCTCTACTACTTCTTCTATAATAAAATCAGTCAGGCTATGTATATCTATGAAAAATCTGGTCATCTCTAAGTTTGTAACAGTAATTTCATTATATTCCTGTATTTGATGTCTCCACTTTTCTATCACACTGCCGCTCGAGCCGAAAATATTTCCCGACCTAACTACCATATATCTTCTATTCGGATGGTATTTAGCCTTCCCCAGGATCAGTTTCTCCGTTAAAAGCTTTGTCGCACCATAACACCCCCTAGCCTCCAAAGCTTTGTCTGTAGACATTCCGACAAATGTATCCCCATTAAATAGCTCTAATAGGTTCATTGTCCCAATAACATTTATACTGGTTGCTTCCATAGGGTTTAGCTCACATAAATCTATATGCTTCATAGCCGCTAGGTGCATTAAACAATTAACACCTGTCAACGCATCCCTCAAGGCATTGCTATCTCTGATATCAGCTACAACAGTCTCCAGTCTATTGCTGCTACATACTGATATCAGCCTTTGGACCTCATTTTCATTTCTTGATATTGTTCTTATTCTTACGTCATCGTACCTGTCCAATAACTTCTTAACCAAATGCATACCCAGAAAACCACTCCCCCCCGTCACTAAGATATTGCCGATTTTCGCCTTATCTTCTACCATATTCTGCCCCCATTTTCTCTCTTATATCGAGTTAAACAGCTATTCTTATCGTCCACCAACAGCCTCATCAAATATCCTTTTTAACCTTTCATTTCTCTTTTCCAGGGAAAATTTGCCATTCTCAATTTCTTCTCTGCCGGCTCTGCCCATTCTTTTTCGTAGCTCTTTATTTTCTACAAGCAGGCTTGTTTTGTCCACAAGCTCCTCCACTACTTTGGGGTCTGTGGTCTCAATTGACTTCATAAACTTTGACCCGCTGTGGTAATCCCAGTTGGGGATGAAGCTTTCTGTGTAATATGGCACCCTCTCCGATTTTCTGATGACAAAGCCTGTCTTGCCATCCTCTACCATTTCAGGGTTTGCCCAGACATCGGTGGTTACCACCGGCAATTCGTAGCTCATGGCATCTAGAATGGCAAGACCTGGGGTGGAGTGAGAAGGGAAAAGAAAGATGTCAGCCGACTTGAATTCCTCCTCTAGTTGTTCCCAGGGAATTATTCCCTCTATCAATCTTAGGTTGTCTAATCCCGCATATTTGTCCTTTATCTGTTGAGGAATATCTGACCTGATGACCAGCTCTAGATTGGGGTATTTCTGGTGAAGAAGAACGAAGGCTTCTAAAATTATAGTGCCACCCTTATACGCAAATTCCTCGGTGATATTAGCTGAACCAACAAAGAGGAGCTTGACCTTCTCCTTATCACTATAGTCCTTGACGAAATCCTTTTTGCGCACTGCTAATGGAACAACTTCTATCTTATGCGCAAAGCTTTCGCAGTTCATGTTCAGCAAAACGGTTTTCTTTCCTGCCTCAGTCCAGCAAATAATTTTCTTGCAATATTCTGACACCAGAACCTTCTCAATAAGCTTTTTATATCTCTTAAAGTGCCGCAGATTATAGCCAGCAAGCTGAGTCACAAACTCTAAGTCAACAACCCACGGCTCTTTTCTGAAAACAAGATGACCGGTAGCATAAGTTAGGTCTGTACCTCGTGGAGGTTTCTTGAATCTCTCAAAATAAGCCTTGGTAAGGTTCGTTGGGATTACCTTGTCCAAGGCCCTTTGTTGGAAGAAGTAGATTAAATTTACCCTGCTTGCGGCATTAGAGACTTTGTCCCAGCTCGTATTCTGAGTAATAAACTGGTATCCCGATGGCGGATATAGCACCAGCTCCTTATAAAGCGAGTGCATCCTCCCGGCTATATCCAGATAAACCTTCTTCATCCCACCTCCTCTCCCTCCAAAGAGCATTTTACAAACAAATTCATGCTCGCTATCCTTTTAAACCCTATCCAATATAGTAGCCAGGAAATATAACAAACTATTTTTTCAAAGGCAGTGGCGATACTTCCTTTAGTACTACCATATGGGGAGCGAGGCACAAATTCTACCCTCTCAACCTTAAAACCATAGCGATTTGCTAAATTAGCAATCATCCGTTCATCATACCAGCAGACATGATCTTTGACTGGTGTTGAAGGCAATCTAAGCACTGCCCTTGCAAATCTAGTCCAGTCCCAGGGGTTCGGCGTCGTTAAAATTAACCTGCCTGCTTCTTTCAGATGTTTCCTTGCACGCTCAAGAAAAGCTCCCGGGTTTGACAAATGCTCTATAAGCTCTCCGGCGACTATAAGGTCAAATTTCTCATCCAGCTCCATAGACTCAGCGTTGGCACTAACAATATTGTAAGCTCCCTCTTCTTCAGGTAGGCAAATGTCAACGCCGACCACTCTCTTTGCTTTCTCGCAAAGTAGTCTATGCATCCAAAGATTAGGCTCAAGATGGTCATGTTTAGTACACCCCACATCAAGCACTGTATCTGTATCCTTTATTTCCCCGAGTATTAGCTCAATACGCGTATTTTTCATAATACCCCACGATTAATGGCATACCATTCTATCGTCCTTTTGAGCCCTTCTCTAAAGCCGGTCTTGGCCTCAAAACCAAATTCTTTCTTTGCTCGGCTGGTGTCCAAACATCGCCTGAGCTGTCCGTCTGGCTTAGATGTGTCCCACTCTATTTCACCATCAAATCCGGTGAGTTCACATATTAGCTCTACAAGGCTCTTAATTGATATTTCAAATCCAGCCCCCAGGTTAACTGGCTCAGGCTTGTTATATTTCTCTGTTGCCAGCACAATACCTTCGGTAGCATCTTCCACATAGAGGAACTCCCTAGTGACTTTGCCAGTGCCCCATACTACGATATGCCTATCACCTCTTTCCTTGGCATCATAGACCTTCTTTATCAAGGCAGGGATGACATGAGAGGATTCAGGGTCAAAATTGTCTCCTGGACCATAGAGATTAACTGGAAGGAGGTAGATAGAGTTGAAGTCGTATTGCTGTCTATAAGCCTGGGCTTGCACTAGAAGCATCTTCTTTGCCAAGCCATAAGGAGCATTAGTCTCTTCAGGATAGCCATTCCATAAATCCTCTTCTTTAAATGGAACTGAGGTAAACTTTGGGTAGGCGCAGACCGTTCCAACCGCTACGAATTTTTTCAGTCCGAAGAGCCTTCCCTGTTCCATCATCTGGATGCCCATCATTAGATTGTCGTAAAAGAATTTTCCTGGATTTTCTCTATTGGCACCGATACCACCGACTACAGCCGCCAAGTGGATAACAATATCAGGCCTAGACTTTTGATAAAGCCTTTTTACGGCTTCATTATCAACCAGGTTATAGTCTTTACTCCTGGGAACGAAGATATTCTGGCATCCTGACTCTCCTAGTTTTTTAACTACTTGTGTTCCTAGGAAGCCAGCACCACCGGTTACGGTGATCCTTTTAGTAGCCAGCTTATCATTCATCCCCCAAACTCCTACTAAGCAAGGCTCTATCAACTGTATTTAATCCATACTTAACCAGAATAGTTTTTCCTTCGCCGGGAGATTTTAGCTCTACAGCCGCCATATCGGCATCTACCATAATTCTGACCAGTTCCTTAAAGGTAACCTTTGGCTCCCATCCTAACTTTTCCCTTGCCTTTGCCGGGTCAGCAAGCAACAGCTCTACCTCAGTTGGTCTGAAGTATCTTGGGTCAATCTTTACATACTCCTCCCAATCTAGCCCTACGTATCTGAAAGCCTCCTCCACAAACTCCTGCACCGAATGACACTCGCCGGTTCCCAGAACATAGTCATCAGGTTCGTCTTGCTGAAGGATAAGCCACGTAGCTTCTACATATTCCGGGGCATACCCCCAATCCCTTTTAGCTTCGAGGTTTCCAAGGTAGAGGTACTCTTGCCTGCCAGCTAAAATCTCGGCAACAGCTCTGGTTATCTTTCTGGTTACAAAGGTTTGTCCCCGCCTCGGCGATTCATGATTAAATAATATGCCATTACTGGCAAACAGGTTATAACCTTCACGATAATTCACCGTCATCCAGTAGGCATACACCTTAGCTGCTGCATAAGGACTCCTGGGATGGAAAGGAGTATTCTCATTTTGAGGTGGGGGCACACTGCCAAACATCTCACTGCTAGATGCCTGATAAAATTTTGCTTTTAGTCCACTCCTTCTTAGAGCTTCCAGGATTCTTGCTGTGCCTAAGCCAGTAATATCTCCCGTATACTCTGGCATATCAAAGCTAACTCGCACATGACTTTGAGCCCCTAGATGATAGATTTCGTCAGGTCTGATGTTATAAATTAAGTTAGTCAACTGGGAACCATCGGAGAGGTCTCCATAATAAAGGAGAAGCTTAGCCCCAGGCTGGTGAGGGTCAACATAAATGTGGTCTATCCGAGATGTGTTAAAGGTGCTGGCTCGCCTAATAAGCCCATGGACTTCATACTCTTTGGATAATAATAACTCCGCCAGATACGAGCCATCCTGACCGGTGATACCGGTGATAAATGCCTTCTTGGTCATGTTACCTTCTCCATCTTTTCTAGAGCCTTCTGAGCGTCGGTTACAAATTGCCTTACCGTATCACGAGTATATTTATGGTCTACCATTCGAGACAAGAACTGGGGAGGGATAGTAATGATATGAGCCCCGGCTAGCGCTGCTTGAAGGATATCGGCTACTGACCTTATGCTTCCCACAATTATCTTACTTTTGTACTTCCAGCGCTCAAGCCAGTCTACAGAATTTTTAATGACTTCAAAAGCATTACCACCCTCATCGCTCACTCTACCAGAGAAAATACTTATGTAAGTCGCTCCTGCTTTGGCAGCGATGATAACCTGACCCAGTGACATAGCTACCGTGGCATTTACCTTTATGCCCTCATCTTCAAGCTGTTTGATTACCCCATAGCAGGGAACGCCGTCTTGGGTTATCTGAGGTATCTTGATAACAATGTTGGGCGCCCAACCGGCAAACTTCCGCGCCTGGGTCATCATCTCACCAAGGTCGTTGGTGGTAACCTCCACGCTTATTGGACGAGGATTAACTAGGGCAGCAATCTCCTTTGCCCCAGCTTTCATGTCATAGACTTCGTCCTTGAGCATGATGGATGGATTGGTAGTGACACCATCCGCTGTTCCCATTTTGAGCCATTTCTCTATTTCGGTAATGTTTGCTGAGTCTATAAAGATTTCCATTATTTTAATTCTCCTTAATTAAGTCTTTTAGTGCATACCATATAACAAGCTATTTCGGGAAAGAAATATACTATAGGTCCTGCTAGAACATACATAATGTCTAACAGGAACCCTAGAAATTTGGGGAAATGTTTTTGAAACCCTTGTTCACCATGCATACCGCGAATTCCAACGCCTCTAACAGTATAGCCCGACTGCCTCAATTCAGTTGGCGCTCTAGCTGAGAGATGTTCCTGAAAGGGATTACCATCATATTCTTGCTGTATATACCCTCCCACTGGCGTAGTTATTATCACTTGCCTGCGTGCAATCTGTTCCAGTTCCCTGATAACTTCCTCCCCTTCAGCCTTTTCCAGATGCTCTATTACTTCCTTGCATAACACAACATCAAAGCTCTTCTCCTTAAACGGTAACTTTCTGACATCGCACTGGACATATTCATTATGAATTTGTCTTCGCTTACCAGATATTAAGTATGGAAAGAAAATGTCAGCTCCTACGGTGAAAATATTCTTGTGTCTTTTAATTGTTCTCCCTGGTCTCCCCGGTCCACAGCCAACATCTAATAGACTTTTACTTGAATTATTCAAAAGACGCCAAACTAGGTTTGAGGCGGTAAATGGCACATATTCGCCTATTTTGTCAACCAGGCTTCCCCACAGGCTCATACGAGTAAAACCCCTTCTATTCTGGCTACTGCTTGTAAAAGATTTTCAGCAATAATATCGGGTCTGGCATCTTCTTCATCCATAAGCCGGCATAACTCACACTTCATCCTGCCCAGAAGTATGGTTCTACATCCGGCGCTTTTTCCAGCTTTAATATCAGTAAGCCCATCACCTATCAGCCATGACTCAGATAAATCTATATTCATCTCCTTGACTGCCTTAAGGATTAGACCTGGTTTAGGTTTTCGGCATTCACAGTTTGCCTTAAGGCTCTCAACCTTTGCCTCAGGGTGATGAAAACAGTAGTATTCTCCATCAAGGTGAGCTTCTTTTTTAGCTAGCTCGTTTTTCATCCTCTGCCTTATTCTCTCAAAGGTCTCCTGAGATAAGTGCCCCTTGGCAATCCCCGGTTGATTGGAGACCAGTATAACCTTATAGCCGAGTTCATGGGACTTTTTAATTGCCTCACCAGTTCCGGGAAGGAACCTGAACTGCTCAACAGTAAATGGGGAGTCAATAATCCCCTGCTCTTGGTAGTAGATAAGCTCATTTATTACTCCGTCTCTATCAACAAAGATTGCCTTTACTTTGCCCATGGGTTAGCTCTCCGCTATCTTTTGCCTTAAACAATCACAGATAAGGTGCTCCAGAGCCAAGTGGAATGATTCTACCTGAGGTGTTGAATTAAATGGAACCACCACACAGGCATCAGCAATCTCTTTCATAGGTCCGCCATCAAAACCGGAAAGCCCTATGGCTTTACCTCCACTTTGTTTAACATACTTCATTGCCTTAAGCAGATTTTGAGACCATAGTCCAGCCTTGTCTCTTCCTGCCCCACCATGCACACTGAGGCAGATAAGGACATCCTCGCTTTGAAATTGATTAAGAAGCTGTTCGTAAAACAGGTTGTCAAAGCCACTATCGTTTATAATGGCACTCATTAGTGGGATGTTATCATTGAGACAGTGGACCTTGAATCTCCTTTTGTCGTCCACTATTGTGGTCTTGGCTAAGTCACAGGCAAAGTGAGTAGCGGTAGAGGCAGAGCCGCCGTTACCGCAGATGAAGACCTGACTTCCCCTTTTCCAAGCAGCAAAGAGAAGCTCTGCAACCCGGTCTATATCACTGACTGAGATATCGGCAATGACCCTTCTCATATCAGAGAGATATTTCTGGATGAAGTCCTTATTTTCCACCGTAGACCTCCTAGAGTCGTTTCATATTAAACAAAATCTTTGTCCCCTCTAGGTCAAAGTGAAATCTCATTGGTCTAAGCCCCATTTTCTTCATAGCCTCAGATAGTCTGGGTTTATCACTGTTACGGCAATAGAACATAAGAAAGCCTCCCCCTCCAGCTCCTATAATCTTCCCACCCAGAGCACCGTTTTTCCTGGCTACCTCGTAGCATTCATCAATAAAAGGGTCGGTCATCTTTTGAGAGCGTTTCTTCTTTGTTTCCCAGTGAGCGTGGAGAAGTTCACCAAGCTTGTCTATGTTATTTCTCTCTAGAGCCTGTCTTGTCTGCAGGCCTATTTCCTTTATTCTATGAAGGTTTAAGATGATATTCGGGTCATCCCTTTTGCTTTTTTCGTTTTGCTCGAAGAGTATCTCTGAGGCACTCCTCTCAATCCCGGTATGGAACAGGAGTATATTGCTTTCTAGCTGGTCTAAGGCTTCATCTGAAATCCTTAGTGGTTCAACCAAGACATCCCCGTTCTTTTCGAAGGTAAGGCAGGTGATTCCACCGAAGGCACTAATATATTGGTCTTGCTTACCTATAGGCTCACCAAGGACATTGATTTCTATGTGACACGCCTCCTCAGCTAGCTGCTTTTGGGTGACGAAGTCCCTCTTGTATGTATGGAGGGCATTAAGTAATGAAACAGTGAAGCTGGAGGATGTGCCCAGGCCGCAATTGGCTGGCACATCAGCAATGGAAACAAGCTCTATTCCACTATTAATACCAATGAATCTTAGAGCTTCTCTGAAGATGCGGTGTCGTATATGGTCAATACTATCTATTATCTCAGTCTGTGAATAACCTAGGCGTATACTGTCATAAAATCTCTTATTGGCAGAGATAAATACATATTTGTCAATAGCCGCTGCGATTAGGAAACCACCAAATTTAGAATAATAGGACCCTAAATCTGTCCCTCCCCCACCCAGCGTTATTCTTACCGGTGCTCTGGAGATTATCACTGCATCGTGCCCCCGGTTTGCCAAATGTACTTTTTAAACTCCTCCAGCCCTGTGAGGGAGCCTATCTGGTAGAAGCGTTCTTTGATCTCATAGGCGAGGAGTTCTTCTTTATCTATCAACCCGCCGAAAAGTTCCTCTAAAGAGTAGGCACGGTTTTCAGGTATTAACTCTAGAGCCTTCTTGCTCAGGATGCTGGCACCATAATCAATATATACCATATCCGCTGTTTTTTCTTTCTTGCTGTATTGCTTAACTCTGTTACCCTCAATCACTACATTGCTCTTATCATAGCGGTCATAGTTCTTGTAGACTACCATGAGCCCCAGTTTATTAAATTTCCTAAAGTAGGACATAACTTCGGCAAAATTAAGAAAAAGGTAGGAATCCCCATACATTACAAAAATTCTGTCTTCAAGCAGACTCTCAGCATTTTTAAGTGCCCCGGCAGTTCCTAGTAGCCCTTCCCTTTCATAGCTGTAGACCATATTAACTCCAAAGTTTTTCCCATCTCTAAAGTAGTCCTCAATCTGGTTACCCTGATAGCCAATACATAAAATTATGTTGTGTACCCCGTTCCTCCTCAGTAATTCAAGCTGGTATTCCAGAAATGGCTTCCCCCGAATCTTAACCATAGATTTTGGTGTTTGTTTGGTTAACGGTCCTAATCTGGTTGCCAGACCCCCAGCCAGTAGTGCTACCTGCATCTTATTTATTTCCTACGATATCGGAGATTGCTTGTCTAACTGCCTCATCTGAGGAATATTTGGGCTTCCAGCCAAGTCTCTCCATCTTGGTAGCATCAAACCGGACTTGAGGTACATCCCCTGGCCATCCACGCTCGCCACCAGTGTATCTAAATCTGACATTCTGGAGTCCCATCTCAGCTACAAGCATTTGGGCAATGATGCTTACCCTGGTAGTAGAGGAGCAGCCCAGGTTAAACACACTTACCTGATTAGTGGAGTGTTGAAATCCATAAAGAATTCCATTCACGCAATCTTCCACATGGATATAAGGCTTTTCCTGAGTTCCGTCTCCTAATATTTCCAATTCTTTTTTGTTCTGTCTCAGCTTGTTTATAAAGTCGAAGATAACGCCGTGGGTTGCTCTTAGCCCCACTACATTAGCAAATCTGAAAATCCAGGCCTGCATATTAAATAAATGGCAAAATGCCGTGATTAACCCCTCACAAGCAAGCTTACTGGCACCATAAAGCGATATAGGTAGCAGAGGACCATAGTTCTCAGAGATAGGCTCTGCCGGAGTTTCTCCGTAAACAGTACCGCTGGAGGCGAAGGCAAGCCTTCTAATGCCATTTACCCTCATTGCTTCCAAGACATTGTAAGTAGCAATGGTTCCTTGTCTTAAATCGAGGTCTGTATCTTTAATGCCGGCTCTGGCTTCGGGATTAGCTGCCATGTGGAAAACAACATCGTGGTTTCTCATAGCTCTTTTTAAAGTATCAAGCTCCAGCAGGTCAGCTTGAGCAAATTGAAAACCTTCTCTGCCCAGGTGATGCTCGATAAATTCCTTATTCCCCGAGCTGAGGTTATCATAAACAGTGACCTGACTCATTTTCGCCAATTTATCCACAAGATGGCTGCCAATAAATCCGGCACCACCGGTAACGAAATATCTCATTGTCTCACTTCCAAGGAGTCCCTTTTTCCCGTGGTCGTATCATTTCCTTCCAAAATCCAATTACATAACAGAGGTGTTGGGCAAAGAAAGCCACTGGAACTGATACTAAATATATGGGCTTGCTCTCTTTAAGCGTAATCCTTATGCTAATAGTGATGATGGCAATTATATAAAGAGCTATTGTCCCCAAACAGACCCAAGGGGTGAATATTAGTGATAGAAGAAGTAAGGGGGTGATAAGGGGTGGGATAGCTTGTACTTCCCATAGCTTACTCTCTTTTCTCCAGCCGCCATAGCGGTACGCCTGCTTGGCAAAGTCCCTAAGTCCCCTATTATGGTTATGTAAGACCCGGGCATCTGGGGTGTATACCAGGCTCCCCAGCTTCCCCAGCCTCTTCCCTAATTCTAGGTCCTCAGCACCGGATAGTCTCACATTAAACCCACCTACCCTTAAAATGTCCTCCTGACGGCACATACCGTTGGCTCCACAGACACTCAAAATTTTGGTAACTTTTCTTCTGTTCCACCTGGACTTGGCTCCACTAAGTGGAGTTTTGAAAGTGAGGTTGACCGAGCGGGTCCATAATCCTTTACCTATGTCTTCATACCTGCCGCCAACGCCAACGACACCTTCGTCAAATTCCTTAACTAAGTTAGCTAACCAGTCTTTATCAGGGATGCAATCAGCGTCAGTGAAAGCTATATACTCACCCTCCGCATTTTCCACCCCAATTTGACAGCCACCAGCCCTATTATGATAGTCCTCATAAAATATCTTGACGGGGAATTGTTTTGCCTTTTCTATCGTCTTATCGTTAGAGTGTCCATCTACAACAATAACCTCATGTGGTTTCAACGACTGAGATAAGACAGTTTTCAAGCATTGCTCAATCTTATCAGCCTCGTTTCGCACTGGTATCACTACTGATATTTTAGGTTGGCTCATGTCTCCTGCTCTTGCCATTACAGGTTAGTCTTTCCGCCGTTTTGCCAGAACGTTTAATATCATCCCAGTGAATACACTAAACATGCCAACAATAAGAAATAAGATTGATAGTAGGGCGGTACCGGTAGCTATTCCGCCCCCTATGGAGACGGTGTGAAGCACTCTGGCGCCGGCTATGAGTCCCAACACTGTCAAGATAAATCCAAACAGGCCAAAAAGTAGAAGCGGCCTTCTTTCAGAAATCATAGTGATTATCACAGCAAGGTTTCCTAGACCGTGGACTAGCGGATTTAGAGTCGACCCATCTTTAGTGTAGATAGCTGAGACAGGCACCTCCTTTATCTTGAGACCTCTCTCTACTGCAGCAGCTATCATCTCTGCTGAAATAGCCATTCCATTCTGTGTTAATTTAAGCTCGGCCATTGCTTTTGATGAGAAAGCCCTGAGCCCACATTCTGAATCAGCGACCTTTTCTCCTGAGAGGATGCGAGAAAAATATGAAAGCACTCTCTGCCCAATACGGCGGTAGCGGGGGATATTACTACCTTTCCGCATTCTCGAGCCAATAATAAGGTCAGAGCCTTCAGAAATAGCCTTAATGAGGCTGGGAATTTCATCGGGGTTGTGTTGTGAGTCAGCATCAAGCAGGATAAGGATATCAGGACCCCTCTTCCTTGCCTCGGCTAGAAGGACCTGGACGCTGGCCCCATAGCCTTTATTGTGCTTGTGTTGAATCACAGTAGCCCCGGCAAGTCTAGCAACCTTCCCGGTTTGGTCTGTACTTCCATCGTCAACCACGATAACCTCACCTACATATTGCCTGGTTTTCAACACCACCGTGCCGATGTATTTTTCCTCATTGTAGGCAGGAATAGCAGCTATTATTTTAGTTTTGTCTG